>ERZ831979.58-NODE-58-length-128815-cov-13.821171_pt1 | contig 128815 bp, 108 predicted proteins | sample MGYA00519952_ERZ831979 | MGnify/ENA primary metagenome ERZ831979 (study PRJEB31850, sample SAMEA3708723) | human gut metagenome | biome: human gut; feature: human-associated habitat; material: faeces | place: China | collected 2014 ...
CGCCATTCAGGCTTACAGTCTGGTCAGTATCACGGTCGCCCATAGTCCATACATAGCCTACTTCTGCAATCGGTTTTACAGTCCAGTCACCGCTCTGCACTTCTGCGCTGTAAGTTACGCCAACCGGCAGGAGCCACAGGTTCTGGTCATCGGCATTGTATTCCATACCAAGGCTGTTGCTGTAATCGCCTGCGCCAAGGTGCATGTAGCGGATGCCAGCATACGGTACAAATTTGCCTGCACCGGCTTTATAAGCCTGCTCTGCACGGATACCAATGCTGAATGCGTCAGCGTCGGCAGAAGCGGTAATTTCGTGACCGCTGTTGTTTTGGGTAATATCGTTATCGCTGTTCATGTAGCTGATATCGCCAAGAATTGCGCTGTCACCGTTGTCAATGCGTCCATACAAGCTTGCGCCATAGTATTCAGCTTCATTTTTAGTGCTGCTTGCAATATTGCTGCCGTTGATGTTGCCATCAGCATAGCTTAATGCAACGCCTGCGGTAACTTTGCCGTTTTTGTAAAGGTCGCTGCCGACTACAATGCCGTTGTACTGTGCATCATAGCTGCCATCAACACCGCCGAAATCCATACCGTCAATATCTTCTTTGTTATGAATGTAATGTGCCCAGATGTCTTTATCCTGTTCACCGTGGGTTACAAGGCTTAAGTGGTGTGCCACAGCGTCAGTCATAGCATTGCTCATGCTGTAAGTGCCGTGGTTTACGCCTGCCAGTTCGCCCATGTTGGCAACGCTGTTGAGGGCTTCAACCTGTGCAGCTTTAGTTGCATTGTTTTTGTAGTTTACAGCGTCATTAAAGAAGTCGAATGCTTTATCGCCTGCATTTTTATCAGCCAGAGTTTTGTCAACAACGCTGTCAATTACTACTGCGCCTTCTCCATAAACATTGTTTACTTTATCATAGCTTGCAGTTACATCAAAGTTATCATTGTCAGTATGGTCACCGGTAAAGATAATCAGAGAATTATCGCTGATAATATTATCATCTGCCCAGCCCTGGTCAATGCCGCTGCCTGCCAAAACTTTATAGGTTTCACCTTTCTCAGCACCATCTACATAAAGTATAGAATCACTGCTAATAGCTACATCAGTTACTCCGCTGACAGCAGCATTTTCTTTTATAGACTGCCCATCTACCATTACAACAGAATTATCTGCCGCGGTAAAGCTGCCTGCTACAACTGTTCCAAAATCACTGTTGCCGGTTTTGCTGCCGTCTACAGAAATTGCGCTGTTATTGGTTTCCAAAGTCTGGTTTCCGGCAATATACAAAACTGCTGTAATATCATTTTCACCAAATGTTAAACCGGTTTTACTAAACATTTCTTTTGCAGCGTTTTCATCGTTTGTGCCAATGCCAACATAGTTGTTACGTGTAACTAACATAAAACCATCAACACTGTTGTTTTCTAAAACAATTCCATGCGTGCCTGCTGCCTGGTTCCAATCCGGGTCAAAGCAAATTGTCGCGCCGTTTAAATTTGCTTCGCTGATAGAAGTGCTTGCTGTTGCATTAGCACTACCAACATTAATTACCGTACTGCTTCCGTTAGCTTCTTCAACAGTTAATTTGCCAATATCCGCGCTGCCGGTAATTTCTACATTACCTTTTGCGGTAATATCACTTACTAATGTGCCGCCCTGTGCATTAAGTTCTGCATTATCAAGGTTCACACCATCAGTAACCGTAACTATGCCGTTTACGTTTAATACACTGCCTTCATTAACAGTTACGCTGCCGGTTAAGTTATATTCTGTATTTTCGTTAGCAAGCGCGTTGCCAATCGTAAAAGAACCTGTTTCATCGGTTACACCATCAACAGTAGTGTTATCATCCAACCCAACAATTACTTGCACGCCGCCTTCAGCAGAAGGAGTTTCTTTATTAACAGTAATAAGCTCACCACCGCGGCTGCCGCCAAGCGTTACATTTTCGCCGTCAGTAATAATAACACCGGTAGAACCGTCTGCAAGATTAAGCGAACCAGAATTAAAGCCGTTATTAACGGAATCTCCTACTTCAATGTTATCAACATATGTATTTTCTTTTACATCAGCAACACCAACAAGTAAATTTTTGCCGGCATCTACCCTTACCTTGTCGAGCGCAATACCATCGCCAACAGAAGCTGCGCCGTCAACAGTAATAGTATTCTCGCCAAGGTCGGATATAAGCGTACCGCTCATTACAATACTTGTAGTACCTTTTTCGTCATTGTATGTTAAAGAATTAAGGTCACTTTTTGCATCTTTTACATAATCTAAAGTGTATTCTTCATCAGTAAGGTTAAGTGTACCGCTTACAAAATCAATTTTAGATTGTGCTGTATTATTAACGCCGCCTGCGACATTACCAGCAGCATCGCCATTATTAAATACCTGCTCTGCCGTTGTAGAAAGCACGCCTTTGTCTTTAAGTACAACTTTGCCGCCAGTAATGTCATTCGCAATATCATCAGCAGTAAATGTAGCACCATTCAAATTAACGCTGCTGCCGCTCGTAATATTTAATACGCCGTCCATATTGCCGCCTGCAAGATTGATTGTGCCCATTATATCTGTACCATCTTTTTGAGTAGTAAATACAGTTTTCTCTCCATCAAAAGTTGCATCGCCGTTTAAATTAATAACAGCACTATCTTCCGCGTAAACATCACCAGTAATACTGATATTGCTCGTACCATTCCCCACATTAATAATACCACCGATGCTTCCGGTATTTTTCTCGTCTGTATCATAAGCATCAGCATAAAGTGCATACGCTCCATCTTTTCCTGTTACTGCAATTGTTGTATCACCAAGTATATTTACTACAGATTTATTATTTGCATAAACTGCATACCCAGTCCCCAAACCTTCATTAATAGTTATTGAAGTATCTGTATTTTCTCCAATATTGATTGTGCCACCATCAGGAAACAATCCATACGCCAATTCACTTGTATGGTCACCTGGTGTATCAGGATCAATATCACTTGCAATATTCATATCAATATTAAAAGTTTCTGAATTTATATTTGCGATAATATTTTTCCACAAATAAATCGCTTTTGTACCAGAAGAATATGAAGTACCATCATTATCTACTCCGGCACCACTTAATGTAATATTAAAATTCTTAACATTATTAGTTACATTAAATTCAGTTCCCTGTGTTCCTGCCTGTATACCAATAACATTAGTCTGACCGGTTTTATCACCCGGTACAATAGTACCAATAATATCAACATTACCTGTATTATTAAAAGTAATATTCCCCTGCGCATCTACTGCCGTTACGCCAAACGGACTTTCTGATTTTATAGTCACATCACCTGTATTATTAAAATCAATAGTAGATCCTTCTTTAGCCGTCAACGTTTGAGATGTGTAATTTTGGTTATAATTTGAAATACTTACATTACCACCATCAAAAACTACATGACCACCAGTTGTTTTACCATTAACAAGTAATCCAAATCCCCATTTGTTGCTTGAACCAACAGCACTTGATGAAATTATGGTATCGTCAGCACTAAATGTTACCGTTCCGCCATTATTTACCCTAACCCCAACTACTGCTTCAGTTGATTCTGTATCAGCAATAATTTCTGTTTTTTCACCATCAAAAACAGCACTAGCATTATTAGTTACATATACAGCACTTTCATAATTAGTATCCTGATGAATATTATTTTCATTAACAATTAAAGATAAATCAGTTCCGGTATAATTACCTCCATCAACTAAAATATAGCCGTCCTGATTTGCGCCTTTTACTGTAATATTACCGCCATTCTTAGCAATTACATTACCGTTCAAAGTTCCGCCTTCGTAAAAATCAACATAAATTTTCCCACCAGATTTACCTGTATTTGCAGTAGCAACCAAATTAGATTTTATTGAAGAATCCTTTGCACCTCTTATATTAATTTCACTTGCATCAGCTGCGTTAATATAAAGTCCTTCAATATCAACTTTAGCTGTATCATTTGCATCCTGATTAATATTAATCTTTATACTGCTTTCACCTGAACCACTTTGCATATTCTGATTATAGCTTTCAATAGCACCTTTAATTTCTACTACATCGGTTCCGTGAATGTTTACTAAACCATTTCCATTACCTGAAATTGCTGTACCATACTTTATTTGCCCGTTGCTTCCGGTCATAGTATTTTCTTGTGTTAAAATTTTAACATTTTTACCACTAATATTTACTTGACCCTCTCCAAAAATATTACGAGCATAAACAGTTGCGTAAGCAGTATTGGTTAAATTTTCTTCTAGCGATTTACCATCATCAAATGCATTTGATGTAAATTTACTTTCTAAAACAATCTCTTCATCAGAACTTAAATTAATAACACCATCCTGCCCTGAAACTACAGTTTCTTTTGCAGCAGAAGCATAAATATTACCGACAGAACTTAAGGTTATAGACGGATATTTACCATTTTCAAGTACACTATCTGCACGTGCCTGTATAGCGTTATTATATCCGCTTTCTTCTGCATTTATATTCAACTTAGTCCCATTTATAATAATAACATTTTCATTTTTAGATACCTCATATTCGCCGCTTATCCCCGCAACGCGGCTATAATTTTTTGCATCAACTTGAGCAGTTATGACTTCTGCCATAACTGTGTTAGTGAAGCCAAATACACCTGCTGCCAAAATAGAACATAAAACTTTTTGTGAAAGCTTGCTTTGCTTCAAAGTTTTGGTTTTCATCTTACTACTTCCTTTCAGAAAAATTCCATTAAAATTTAATATAGATTTATAGAGTTTAACTGCTATCAAAATTATACCACGTTCTTCCCCCCCGGCAAGACCTTACTTTAACTTTGTGTCTTTCTTTTACGTATCTTGCCAACTGGTAACATGGTTTGTGTTAATCCGCTCTTTTTTATTTTTTACAAAATTTTTCAACAAACTCTTTACAAACAACTAACCTTTCGGTTATAATCTTGCTTACGCCGCTTTTTGGGTGCGCACCGCTAAACGGCTTATTATTTTTACAGGGGGTTTATTTTTGAATAATTACCAAAACAGAAAAAACTTTTTATTTACTAACGCGGTGCCTGAAACGCCAAAGCCTAAATCTGCTGTGCCAGAGATGGATATTATACCTAAAACCGTACAGCGCAAAACTTTTACTACTTTGGCAAATGAAACTAAAAATTTAATTACTGCCGCACAAAATGGTGATAAGCAGGCTTTGGAACAGCTTTGCCTTGCTTTTGAGCCTTTGTTCCGCAGCGAAATGCGCCGTGATATGTTTTACAATGCCCTTGGCTTTGAGGAGGGGTTAAGCCTTGCAAGGTTAAAGTTTATTGAGCTTGTATTAACATACAACGGAGCTGATTACGAGCATTTTGCCGGGTACGTAAGGTGCAGAATACATTTTGCGCTGTATGATGAAGTGAAAAAAGTATGGGCAGATGAAAATAAAAAAGCGCCCCTGCCCGATAGTGAGGCAGAAGGCGCTGAGTTCAGCGACGACGTTATTGAACGTGAGGAATTAAGTATTTTATTAAGATTAGCGCTTAATAAGTTAACTGCCAAACAGCGGCAGACTATTGAGGCGCTTTACATAAAGGGTTACAGCGGCAGGGAAGCTGCCGAACTGTTAAACTGCTCGCCTGCCATGGTTACCAAACACCATAAGCAGGCCTTAAAAAACTTACGCAGCAATATTGCTTAAATTAGGTTTTATTTTAACCGCTGATTTGCTGCTTATATAAAAAAATCGCTGTACCAAAAAGTACAGCGATTTTTATTTTATGCCTTATTATTTTTTCTCTGCAATTTCTTTTTGCAGCATGGCGATAAATTCATCCTGATTCATAGCGCCAATGTCGCCTTCGCCGCGGCGGCGTACTGCAACGGTGCCGTTTTCAACTTCTTTTTCGCCAATTACAAGCATATACGGAGTTTTCTGCATTTGTGCTTCACGGATTTTGTAACCGATTTTTTCATTGCGGTCATCCACGTGTACGCGCAAACCAAGTTTAAACATTTTATCGTACAGTTTTTGTGCGTAGTCGTGCTGTTTGTCGGTAATCGGCAGAATGCGGACCTGGCACGGAGCAAGCCATGCAGGGAACGCGCCGGCATAGTGTTCAATTAAAATGCCGATAAAGCGTTCAATAGAACCGTAGGCAACGCGGTGAATCATTACCGGGCGGTGTTTTAAGCCGTCTTCGCCGGTGTAGGTTAAATCGAATTTTTCCGGCAGCAGCATATCAAGCTGAATGGTGCCGCACTGCCAGGTACGTCCGATGGAGTCGGTAAGGTGGAAGTCAATTTTCGGGCCGTAGAATGCGCCGTCGCCTTCGTTAACAGTGTACGGCAGGCCAAAGTCTTCCATAGCGGCTTTAAGGCCGTTGGTTGCTTTTTCCCAGGTTTCGTCATCACCCATGCTGTCATCCGGGCGGGTAGAAAGTTCTGCGTGGTATTTCAAGCCGAAGGTTGCATACACTTCGTCAAACAGACGGATGGTTTCCTGAATAACATCTTTAATCTGTTCGGGCATCATAAAGATATGGGCATCATCCTGCGTGAAGCAGCGTACACGGAACAGGCCGTGCAGAGCGCCGCTCAGTTCGTGGCGGTGTACAAGGCCAAGCTCGCCAACGCGCAGCGGCAGTTCGCGGTAGCTGTGCGGATGGGTGCGGTAAAACAGCATGCCGCCGGGGCAGTTCATCGGTTTTACGGCGTAATCGGCTTCATCAATTTTGGTAAAGTACATATTGTCGCGGTAATGGTCCCAGTGTCCGCTGCGTTCCCACAGGGTGCGGGAAAGAATCATCGGGGTCTGAATTTCGTAGTAACCGTAGCGGCGGTGTACTTCGCGCCAGTAATCAATAAGGGTGTTTTTAATAATCATGCCGTTGGGATGGAAGAACGGGAAGCCCGGGCCTTCATCCTGAATGCTGAACAGATCAAGTTCTTTGCCGAGTTTGCGGTGGTCGCGCTTGGCGGCTTCTTCCAGCATGTGCAGGTAAGCGTCAAGTTCTTCTTTGCTGGGGAAAGCGGTGCCGTAAATGCGCTGGAGCATTTTGTTGTGCTCATCGCCGCGCCAGTAAGCGCCGGCAATGCTTTGCAGCTTAAAGGCTTTAACACGGCCGGTGGAAGGGCAGTGCGGGCCTGCGCACAAATCGGTAAAATCGCCCTGGGTATAGGTGCTGATGATTGCGTCTTCCGGCAAATCGTTAATAAGTTCTACCTTATATTTTTCGTTTTTCTCCTCAAACATTTTCAGTGCTTCGGCACGGGGAATTTCTGCCCTTACCAAAGGAATGTTGGCTTTAATGATTTTTGCCATTTCTTTTTCAATAGCGGCCAAATCTTCCGGAGTGAAAACGTGCTCGCTGTCAAGGTCGTAATAAAATCCGTTGGCAATGGCAGGGCCAATGGCAAATTTTACATCCGGGAACAGGTGCTGAATAGCCTGTGCCATTACATGCGCCGCAGTATGGCGGATAGCGTGCAGGCCTTCTTCGCTTTCGGGCACAACAAATTCTACGCTGGCATCATGGCTCAGCTTATCGGACAGGTCTTTGTTCTGTCCATCTACAACAGCAAGCAAAGCCTGCTTGCCAAGTTTTTGAGAAAGGCTTTTGGCAACTTCAAGCAAGGTTACGTTATCTTCGTATTCTCTTACGCTGCCGTCTTTTAAAGTAACTTTAACCATAATTTTACCTCCTGAATTAAATAAAAAACTCCATCCCTTATGTAAGGGACGGAGTTATCCGCGGTTCCACCCTAATTGGCTGCTTGGGCAGCCCTCTTAGTTAACCGTTAACGCCGGTATACGATGCCGCCTACTGCTGTTTCGGGGCATAGTTTGAAGGTGGTTTGGCAATTACCGTTCCCAACTGCTCTCAGCCAAGGCAGTTTTTTCTGTAAGGCCGCTTTAAATGCCTTTTCCTTCGCATTACTGATGTAATATTGATTTACTACTATATTATAAGCATCAGGGCAGCAGTTGTCAAACCTTTAGCAAATAAATTTTTTAACTGGAAAAAAAACGTAAATAAATTTATAATAATACAAGGCAATGTAAAAATGTTTGGTGGAGATGGTTAAATGCGTTTTAAATTTTATAAAGCCATGCTGAAAATATTATTTGCCGCGCTGTGTACTTTTTTAATAGTGCCGGGCGTACAGGCAAAAGAAAAATACAAGGGCACGTTTATTTATATTCCGCTTGATGACAGGCCTGTTACTTACAGCTACCCTGTAAAAAATTTACAGGCTGCCGGCTATGAAATACTGACGCCGCCGGAAAAATACCTTGCTTCCGCAGACCGCACCGGCGACCCCGACAAGCTTTGGCAGTGGCTGGTGGAAAATGCGCCTGACGCCGATGCGGCAGTAATATCTTCGGACGCGCTTATTTACGGCGGGCTGGTTGCCAGCCGCACGCATTTTTTTGACGAAACAACCTTGCAGGCACGCGTTCAGCGTTTGGAAATGCTGCGCGAAAGGCTGCCCATGCCGCTTTATGTGTATTCTACATTAATGCGCACGCCGCGTGCAAGCTACGGCAATGTTGAGCCGCCGTATTACAGCAAAATCGGGCCTGCCATTTTCCGTTATTCCGAACTTTTGGATAAAGAGGATACCACCGGTTTAACGCTGCGCGAAAGCCTTGCAAAGCAGGCCATAAAAAACAACCTGCCGCAGGCTGATTTAAACGACTGGCTGCAAAGGCGTTTAAAAAACTACCATGTTAATAAATCGCTTACGGAGCTTACCGCAAAATACCGTTTTCATTATCTTGCCATAGGCAAGGATGACAATGCGCCGCTTTCGGCAACGCATATGGAAGCGCGTTACATAAAGCGCGACGCTTTTGCGCTTTCCGACCAGATTTTTCAGATTATACCGGGTGTTGACCAGCTTGGCATGCTGCTTTTAACGCGCGCCGTTAACGAAAAGAACCGCGAGCATCCGCTTGTTTATACTTATTATGCCGAAGGCACCGGGCGTACCACAATACCGCAGTATTCCGACAGCACGCTTGGCGAATCCGTGCCAGAACAGATACTTGTTGCCGATGCACGCCCCACCGTTAACGCCGCCGAAGCCGATTTTATTTTGGCAGTTAACACCCCCAAAGACGGCGTAATGATGGATTCCACCGCGCCAAGCAACCAGTTTTTCGCCTCGCCGCGCGACAAAAAATATATCGGCGAGCTGGAAAAATTTTTAAACAGCGGCACAAGGGTTTCACTGGCAGACGTTACATATTCCAACGGCGCCGATAACGGCTTTATGAACGAATTTGCCAACCGCGGCAATTTGGAAAAACTTACCGCATATAACGGCTGGAACACCGCCGACAACACCATTGGCTTTGCCATTGCCCAGGGCATTTTAGCCCCGCAGATAAGCGCGGAGGACAACGCACTGCTGATGCGTCTGCGCCTTGTTGACGACTGGTTTTACCAATCGAACGCGCGGCGTGATGCCACTGACTTTTTGGAACGCAACGGCAGCAGCGAAGAAGTCTATAAGCTCGGCAGTTCCAAAAAGCATGTTTCTGCGCTGGCGCAGGATGTATGCGATGAACTTGCACGCAAATATCACTTTACCGAAGATTTTAAATTTAAAGTAGGTTTTCCGTGGGACAGGCTTTTTGAAATAAGCGTTACGCCCACAGACAGAAAGAAATAGCCATATACAGCAAAACTCCCGAAGCGGTAAACTTCGGGAGTTTTTATTTTGGCGTTATTTTGCAAAATTCTTTTCTTTATAGGGGCACAGCTCTGTCAGCATACATTCGCTGCACAGGGGTTTGCGCGCTTTGCAAATTTTGCGTCCGTGCCAGATAAGCCAGTGGTGGGCATCGCTCCATTTTTCCATGGGTATTGCCTTTTGCAGTTCTTTTTCGGTTGCAAGCGGGTCTGCACCATTTGCAAGCCCCAGCCGGTGCGAAACGCGGAAAACATGCGTATCTACGGCAATGGCCGGCACATTGTAAATAATGCTTGCTATTACATTGGCCGTTTTTTTGCCGACGCCCGGCAGCGTCATCAGCTTTTCAATAGTATCGGGCACAGTGCTGTTATATTCCTGCACCAGCATATGGCAGGTTGCCAGAAGGTTTTTGGCTTTGGCGCGGAAAAGGCCGCAGTCGCGAATTTCGTTTTCCAGTTCTTCCTGCGTAAGCGCACCCATTTTTTCGGGTGTATTATATTTAGGAAAGATGCGTGCCGTAATTTTGTTGACACGTTCATCGGTACACTGGGCAGACATAATTACCGCAACCAAAAGTTCAAACGGCGAATTGTAATTAAGCGCTGTTTTGGTATCTTTATATGTTTCTTCAAGTACTTTTAATATTTCATCACGCTGCTGCTTGCGCATTAGTTGGTCAGGCTCCTTACCGGTGCGGGTATTCTGCCGCCGCGGGCAATAAAGGCATCGGGCTTGAATTTGCTTACGGCAATAACCGGCGCATAGCCCAAAAGCCCGCCAAATTCTACCCTGTCGCCCACTTTTTTGCCCGGCACTGGCACAAGGCGCACTGCTGTAGTTTTATTGTTAATCATGCCGATAGCGGCTTCATCGGCAATAATTGCCGAAATTGTTTCCGCCGTAATATCGCCGGGTACGGCAATCATATCAAGGCCTACGGAGCATACGCAGGTCATGGCTTCAAGTTTTTCCAGCGTCAGGCTGCCGCGTTCAACGGCGGCAATCATGCCGGCATCTTCACTGACGGGAATAAAAGCGCCGCTTAAGCCGCCGACATAGCTTGATGCCATTAAGCCGCCTTTTTTAACCGCGTCGTTAAGCATTGCGAGTGCGGCTGTTGTACCGGGGCCGCCGGTGCTTTCGAGGCCGATTTCTTCAAGAATGTGGGCAACACTGTCGCCAATGGCAGGCGTCGGCGCAAGCGAAAGGTCGATAATGCCGAACTGCGTATTTAAGCGGCGTGCTGCTTCCTGCGCAACCAGCTGGCCTACGCGGGTAATTTTAAACGCCGTCTTTTTAATGGTTTCGGCAACGGTGCCAACATCGGCGCCGCGTACGGATTCCAGCGCGTGTTTTACAACGCCCGGGCCGCTGACGCCTACATTAATAACGCTTTCCGGTTCGGTAACGCCGTGGAAAGCACCTGCCATGAAGGGGTTATCCTGCACGGCATTGCAGAAGATTACCAGTTTGGCGCAGCCGATAGCGTCACGGTCAGCCGTTAAAGCGGCTGCTTCTTTAACAACGCGGCCCATTTCGGCAACGGCATCCATATTAATGCCGCATTTGGTAGAGCCTACGCTGACAGAAGAACAAACAATCTGCGTTTCGGCAAGCGCTTCCGGAATGGACGCAATCAGTTTGCGGTCGCCGTTGGTGTAGCCCTTATCGACAAGTGCGGAAAAACCGCCGACAAAATCAACGCCGATGGTGCGGCCTGCGTCGTCAAGAGCTTTGGCCAGCGGCACATAGCTTGCTGCGTCGCAGCTTTCGCCAACAATGGCAACAGGAGTTACGGATACGCGCTTGTTAATAATGGGCACGCCAAGCTCCGTTTCCAGTTCCTGCCCTACTTTAACAAGGTTTTCTGCTTTTTTGGTAACTTTATCGTAAATTTTCTGCGCCGTTACCTTAATATCCGGGTGTGCGCAGTCACGCAGGCTGATGCCCATGGTAATGGTGCGCACGTCAAGATTATTTTCGGTAATCATGCGCGTGGTTTCTAAAACGTCTTTAATTTCAAACATAGGCAGCCTCCTAAATACGGTGCATAGCCGTAAAAATTTCTTCGCTCTGCACGCGGATTTCCACGCCTATTTCATTGCCAAGCGCAGTAAACACATCTTTTAATTTATCAAGCTGCAAATCGGCTTTTTCCATATTGGCAATAAGTACCATGTTAAAAAAGCCATCCATAATATTCTGGTTAATATTAAGGATATTAATGTTATGCTCTGCCAGTACGTTGCTGGCGCGTGCAATAATGCCTACTCTGTCTTTACCTACAATTGTTACAACTATGCGCATTTTTGTTCCTCCTCTTAAGGGGCCTTAAAATTATAAATATGTTATATTTTACCATAAAATGAGTGGTAAGTGTTCAATTTTCCAAAAATATTAATTATCTTTGTACACTCGTGCGCAGTTGTATGGCTTCGGCAATGTGCGCCGCTTTTATAGCTGCGCTGCCTTCAAGGTCGGCAATGGTACGGGCAACTTTAACAATGCGGTCATGCGTGCGGGCGCTGAGCCCAAGCGCGGCAAAGTATTTGCCAAGCATGGCTTCGGCCTGCGGCTCCAGCTTGCAGTATTTATTAAGCTGCTTTTTGTTCATCTGCGCGTTGCAGTGCACGCCGCTGCCTTCAAAACGTTTGCGCTGCACGCCGCGCGCTTTTACAACGCGGCTGCGTATAACGGCAGAACTTTCTCCTTCGTTTTTGTCTTTTAAGTCGTCATATTCAAGGCGCGGCACGGTTACCTGTATATCAATGCGGTCTAAAAGAGGGCCGGAAATTTTGCGCCGGTAACGCTCAATTTCGTGCGGGCGGCAGGTACAGCTGTGAACCTTATCACCCAAGAATCCGCAGGGGCACGGGTTTTGAGCAGTTATTAAAATCAGCCGTGCGGGGAAAGACAAGCTTGCCTGTACGCGGCTGATTGTTACCACGCCGTCTTCCAACGGCTGGCGCAGAACCTCCAGCGCCTGACGTGAAAACTCCGGCAGTTCATCTAAAAACAATACGCCGTTATGGCTGAGCGTAACTTCGCCCGGCTTCGGCACGCTGCCGCCGCCAATTAACGCGCTTGCCGATACCGTATGGTGCGGGCTGCGGAAGGGTCGTTCCAGCACAAGCTGTTTTTTGCCGTTTAAAAGCCCCGCAATGCTGTAAATTTTGGTTATTTCCAAAATTTCATCTTCCGTCATCGGCGGCAATATGGTTGGCAAACGGCGTGCCAGCATGGTTTTGCCGCTGCCCGGCGCGCCAACCATCAATACATTGTGCCCGCCTGCCGCTGCAATTTCCAGCGCGCGCTTAACAACCTGCTGACCGCGCACTTCGGCAAAATCAACGTCGCCGCAGCCTGCCGTTTCCGTGCCGAACTGTATTTTTGGCAGCGGCGTTAAACGCTCCTGCTTTTTCAAATGGCTTACAAGCTCGCTTAAACTGGCAGGCGCATATACATCTATGCCGTCCACCAGTTCGCCTTCCGCCGCGTTGCCTTGCGGTATGTAAATTTCGCGCCAACCATGTTCGCGGGCATATAAAATCATTGGCAAAACGCCTGCAACCTGGCGTATACTGCCGTCAAGAGCAAGTTCGCCCACAAAAATTTTTCCTTCTGCTTCTTCCTGCAATAAACTTCCGGCTGCCGTTAATATGCCAACGGCAATCGGCAAATCAAGGCTGCTGCCGTCTTTGCGCAAATCGGCCGGGGCAAGGTTTACGGTAATTCGCGTCATGGGAAACATCAGCCCGGAATTTTTCAGCGCCGCCCTTACGCGCTCACGAGATTCCTTTACCGCCGTATCAGGCAGCCCTACAATGTCAAATCCCGGCAGCCCGTTGGATATATCAACTTCAACAATTATTTCTTCACCATTAATACCACAAACAGTTTCCCCGAAGGTTTTTGCGTACATTATATCTCCCCTAAAAACAATTTTGCAGATGGCGCAATTTTGCCTTGCCGTCATCTGCCACAATTTCTATTACATCAAAAGCTATTTTATTGTATCCTCCGCCGCACTGCTGCAAATAGTGCAGCGCCGTGGTGCGGATTTTCTGCTGCTTGGCATAAGTTACCGCCATGCCCGGCGTGCCAAACTTTAAGCTGCGGCGCGTTTTAACCTCAACAAACACCGCTCCGCCGTCTTTAGCGGCAATTATATCAATCTCTCCGCGGCGGCACCGGTAATTACGCTCCACAATGCTGTAACCGTGCCGCAGCAAATAAGCGCAGGCCGCATCTTCGCCGCGCCTGCCAAAATCACTGCGCCTGTCAGCCATCAACTTCCTCCGGCAGGCAGATTATTTTATTAGGCACCGGTTCGGCCGGAGGCAGGTGCATGCTTTTTACCGGTTCATAGCTGCGGCGGTGCCAGCTTGTTGCGCCGTATTCCAGCACTGCCTGCATATGCTCCGCACTGCCGTAGCCTTTGTTATGCGCCCAGCCGTACTGCGGATACTCTGCCGCAAGCTGTTCCATCATTCTGTCACGGGTAACTTTTGCTATTACAGAAGCCGCCGCTATTGAAGCGCTGAGAGCATCGCCGTGAATAAGTGAATATGTTTTAATATCCCCTGCCTGCACGGGCATGGCATCTATAAGCGCCGCCTGCGGGCGGATTTTTAAGCTTTCAAGCACTTGCTCCATACCTTCCTGCGTGGCACGGTAAATATTAAGCCTGTCGATATCGTAAACGCTTACTATATTAACCGAAACCGCCAGCGCTTTTTCCAAAATTTCCCCGTAAAGCTGCTCACGTTTGGCTGCCGTAAGTTTTTTGGAATCGTTCAGCCCTTTAATAAAAACATTCTGCGGCAAAATAACCGCGCCTATAACCATAGGCCCGGCCAGCGGCCCGCGCCCGGCTTCATCAACGCCAGCTACAAACTGTGCCCCTTCATTATAGCAGTTATTTTCGTACATCAGCATTTTGGCAAAACGTTCGCGCTCCGCCTGTTCTGCCTGCTGTTTTTTATAATAAGCTGCTACGAGTTTCTGCACGCCGCTGCGGCTATCTTCGGCAAGTTCTGCCAAAAGTTCTTCATTCGGGTTATTGGCAAGCAGTTCTTTTATTTCTGCAATTTTCATGTTTACAGCCCCTTAAACAAAAAGCCGCTTACAGCGGCTTTAATTTCAGTTATTATTTATCCGGTTCATCCAGTGTTACACGGCCGGTTTTGCCGCTGCGGAAATCACGCAGGACAAGCTGCACCACTTTATCAAGGTCAAGCAGCCCGCCGCTTTTCAGACAGCCGCGGCTTATGGCAATTTTTTCAAAAACGTCCTGCACCGGTGCGCCCGCTTCAAAATCAACGGCATATTTATCTTTTAACAATTGCGGGTAAGCGGCAATTAATTTTTCCGTTAAAAGCCATGCTGCCTGCTCACGGTCATACACATCTTCTTTTATGGCACCGGTAAGGGCAAGGTTAAGCCCAATCTGCGGGTCATCAAACTTTGGCCACAGCACGCCCGGCGTGTCTAAAAGCTCCAGCCCTTTAGCAATGGTAACCCACTGCTGCCCGCGCGTAACGCCAGGTTTATCTGCCGCCAGCACTTTGTTTTTGCCAACAAGCCTGTTAATAAGCGTCGATTTGCCTACATTAGGTATACCGACAATCATAACGCGTATGGAACGGTTTTTTACGCCGCGCTTCAGCCATTTGTCTATTACAGGCTGCGCTGCTTTCTGCACGGCGGTTACAAGCTGTTTTACACCTTTGCCTGTATTGCAGTCGATAACGCATACCGGCAGCCCGTTATTTTTAAAAATTTCTTTCCACGCTTCGGTTTTGGCAGGGTCTGCCATATCAACCTTATTTAAAGCTATAATTTTAGGCTTCTGCCCCAAAAGCTGGTTCAGCATGGGGTTGGTGCTGCTGCGCGGCACACGTGCGTCAAGCATCTCCACAACCACGTCCACCAGTTTAAGCTGCTGCTCCATCATGCGCTTGGCTTTGGTCATATGGCCGGGAAACCACTGTATTTTAAAGTCCATTTATAACACTCTCCCTGTCAGGGCAGCATACGCCATCTGTCAACCGGCCAGAACGCCAGGCTTGCTTTGCCTTTAACCAAATCCAGCGGCACAAAGCCTACATCGGCAAAACGGCTGTCCTCAGAGTTGTTTCTGTTATCGCCCAGTACAAAAATATGCCCTTCCGGCACAACGGATTTTCTGTAATCAGAAAGGTTCGGTCCTTTGGGGTCTTCTTTCCATGTGTAAGGCTCGTCAATTTCCGTGCCGTTTACAAGCACTTTGCCGCTGCGCATTTCAACGGTATCGCCTGCCGTGGCAATAACGCGCTTAATAAAATCGCGGCTTTCGTCTTTAGGGTAACGGAAAACAATAATTTCACCCTTCTGCGGGTCGCTTACAAAATAGGTAAACTTGTTGACCAAAAGCCTTTCATGGTTTACCAGCGTCGGGTACATGGAAGAACCTTCTACCATATAAGGCTCTACAATAAATGTTCTGATGCAGAAGGCAAGCGCCACCGCAACAATAATGGAAACCAGCCAGTCGCTGACAGTATCCTGCCATGAAGTTTTTTGTTTGCTCATTTTATTTTCCGCTCCTTTTTCTGCCGTAACCATACGGCCTGCCAACGTTAATATTCCAACACAATGTGCGTGTTTCTACAACTTATACAGTATGCTTTCTTATACTAACAAACATTAGCCTATTTGTCCATACTGTTCACGCTTTTGACACATAAAAAAATATTATACTATTAACGATTTTACTTGCATTATAGCCCGCGTTTGTTGTAAAATTCTTTTGTTGTGCTGTACATTTTTTGTAGTAAATTTTACATTCAGCCCTGCTTGCGGCAGGATTTTTAAATTGAATAGCCAATATAATAATATTGTACACTATTTCTTGTATGTAAATTTAACATTTTAAAGGTTAAAGGAGCATGAAGCATATGACACAAATTAGTATCGCCGTTATCGGCAGCTGCAATATCGACGTTGTTGTCGAAGCGCCGAAACGTCCGCTGGCAGGCGAAACCATTTTGGGCAGCCGCCTTATTATTGCCCAGGGCGGCAAGGGGGCAAACCAGGCAGTTGCCGCAGCAAGGCTCGGCGCCAAAGTTTATATGGTTGGCTGTGTCGGCGACGACGATTACGGCCGTTCCGTAATTAAAAATTTTGAAGCGAACGGCGTTGATACCGGAAACGTAAAGGTTGTGCCAGGCGTAACAACCGGCACCGCACACATTACGCTTGCCGAAGGCGATAACAGCATTATTGTTATTAAAGGCGCCAACGACCTTGTAACGCCTGAACTTATAGATGAAGCCTGGCCGCAGATTGCAGGCTGCGATATGGTAATGCAGCAGCACGAAATTCCTGCTGCTGCCATTGCCCACACCTTAAAAAAATGTGCCGAAGCCGGAGTAAAAGCATTGCTGAACCCGGCGCCTGTTCTTGAAGGCGCACAGGACTGGGCCAAAGACGCCGCCTTTATAACACCTAACGAACATGAAGCGCAGGCTCTTTTCCCCGGTAAAAGCACCGAAGAAATACTTTTGGAAAACGAAGGCCGCCTTTTAATGACGCTCGGCAGCAAAGGCGTTGCCTATGCCGAAAACGGCTCAATTAATACCGTGCCCGCCTTTAAAGTGCAGGCAGTTGATACTACCGGCGCAGGCGACACTTTCAACAGTGCTTTCGCCGTTGCACGCGCTTCCGGCAAAACCATGTCCGAAAGCATTACTTTTGCCAATGCGGCAGCCGCTTTATCCGTACAAAAAATCGGCGCACAGGGCGGAATGCCTTATTTAGATGAAGTGGAAGGGATGTTGTCCGAATGCAGAAAATAGGAATTTTAAACAGCGAAATTGCCAAAGTACTGGCAGATATGGGGCACACCGATACTATCGTTATCGGCGACTGCGGGCTGCCTGTGCCGGACGGCGTAAAAAAGATTGACCTTGCATTGAAGCTCGGCACGCCGCGTTTTTTGGAAGTTGTTGAAGAACTTGCCAAATATATGGAAATTGAAAAAATCCATGTTGCTGCCGAAATGCAGAGCAAAAACGAAGAATGCTGGCAGCAGATGCACAAACTGTTTGACGGCAAAGAATGGATTGTTACCGACCACGAACATTTTAAACAGGCCACCAAAACCGCTAAAGCAGTTATACGTACCGGTGAAACAACACCGTTTGCCAATGTAATTTTACATTCCGGCGTTATATTCTGATTTAAAGGAGTACTGTCAGCTATGGAAATTACCATGCAAGGTATTTCAAAGGCCTTCGGTTCCAACGAAGTTCTGCGCGGGGTTGATTTCACACTGCATTCCGGGGAAATCCACGCGCTGATGGGCGAAAACGGGGCCGGCAAGTCAACACTGATGAATATCCTCACCGGCATACACAAAGCCGATGCGGGCAAAATTTTCGTTGACGGCCAGGAAGTACATTTTAAAAACGCACGTGATGCCGAAAACCACGGCATTGCCTTCATTCACCAGGAGCTTAACATCTGGCCCAACCTTTCAATACTTGAAAATCTGTTTTTAATGAAGCAGATTACCAACTCCTTCGGCATACTCGACACTAAAAAAATGCGTAAGCTGGCCGAAGAAAAATGCGCGCAGATTGGCATTGAGCTGCCGCTTGACGCCGAGGCCGGCGAATGCAGCGTAGGCCAGCAGCAGATGACGGAAATCATCCGCAATTTAATGCTGGACGCCAAAGTTGTAATTATGGACGAACCTACCGCGGCGCTTACCGAACGTGAAACCGCCAAATTGTTTGAAGTTATGCACGCATTAAAGGACAAAGGCGTAGCCATTGTTTATATTTCGCACCGTATGGAAGAAGTATTTACCCACTGCGACACCATTACCGTTATGCGCGACGGCCACTCCATAAGCTGCCGCCCGACACGCAGCACCACCATGGAAGCCGTAGTACAGGATATGGTTGGCCGTGCAATTACGGAATATTATCCCGGACGCACCACCGAACCCGGTGAAGTAGTTCTGGAAGTTAAAAACCTGTGCCAGCCGGGCGTGTTCGACCACGTTTCCTTTAATTTGCGCAAAGGCGAAATTTTGGGCGTTGCCGGGCTGATGGGCGCCGGACGCACGGAAATTATGCGCGCGCTGTTTGGCATTGATGACTGCCGTCAGGGCGAAGTTTACCTGCACGGACAGAAAATAAACATCAAAAAACCGGAAGACGCCATTAAGGCAGGCATTGGTTTTATTACCGAAAACCGCAAAACCGAAGGCCTGATTCTGGACTTTTCCATTTTAAAAAATATTGCCCTGCCAAGCGTTGATACCTTCGCTTCAAAAAGCGTCATCAACGATAAAAAGGAATTTAATTTCTCCAACGAATTATCGCACAAGCTCGGCGTTAAAGCCAATTCCATCCAGCTTCCGGCCGGGGCGCTTTCCGGCGGCAACCAGCAGAAGGTTGTTATAGCAAAATGGATTGGCATGCACCCGTCCATTATCATTATGGACGAACCTACGCGCGGCATTGACGTAGGCGCCAAGCGCGATATTTACGATTTGATGAACGAACTTACCGCACAGGGTGTTGCCATTATCATGGTTTCTTCCGACCTGCCGGAAGTTATCGGCATGAGCGACCGCATCCTTGTTGTGCACGAAGGCAAAATTGCCGGGGAAATACCGCATGACCAAGCAACCCAGGAAAATATCATCACCCTTGCAACAGGAGGAATATAACAGATGAACGTTTCTGCCTTAGTTAGAAAAATGGGCCCGTTAATCGGGTTAATTGTACTTTTTGTTGTTATATCTGCTTTAAACAGCAGCTTTATCGACCCGTCCAACTTAAAAAACCTGCTGCGCCAGGTTTCCATTAACGCACTGATTTCCTTCGGCATGACCTTTGTCATCCTTACAGGCGGCATCGACCTTTCCGTCGGCAGTACGCTGGCTCTTTCCAGTGCAATTATGGCAAGTTTAATTAAAGGCGGCATGGACCCGATTATGGGCATTGTAGTTGCTGCCATTATCGGCCTTATTCTCGGCACTATTAACGGCGTTGTAATTTCTTACGGCAAGGTTGCTCCTTTTATTGCCACTCTGGCAACCATGACTATTTTCCGCGGCCTGACTTTGGTTTACACCGACGGCAACCCTATCAGCAGCTTAACCGACAACCAGCTGTTCCATATGTTCGGCCAGGGCTATTTTGCAGGCATTCCTGTACCGGCAGTTGTTATGCTTTTAATGTTTGCCCTCTGCTGGTTTATTCTTAACAAAACACCGCTGGGCCGCAAAACCTATGCTGTCGGCGGCAACGAAAAAGTTTCCTTTATTGCCGGCATTAAAATTGAACGCATTAAAATTTTTGCTTATGCAATTACCGGCCTGTTCTGCGCACTGGCAGGCGCTATTTTAACTTCGCGCCTTAACTCCGCACAGCCTACCGCAGGCACTGGTTATGAACTTGACGCCATTGCGGCAGTAGTTCTCGGCGGCACAAGCCTTTCCGGCGGCAAAGGACGTATCGTTGGCACGCTTATCGGCGTACTTATTATCGGTACCCTTAACAACGGCCTTAATATTCTTAACGTATCCAGCTTTTACCAGCAAGTTGTCAAAGGTATAGTTATCTTACTTGCAGTTCTTATGGACCGCAAAAAATCGTAGGAGGTTATGTTTTAAATGAAAAAAACTTTATTAGCTGTTATGGCAGTACTTATGATGTCGGTAATGCTTATTGCTGGCTGCAGCTCCGGAGAAGAAGCTGCTCCGGCTGCCGATAAAAAAAGCGGCACTACCACTATCGGTTTTTCCATCTCTACTTTAAACAACCCGTTCTTTGTTTCCGTTAAAGACGGTGTTGAAGCAAAAGCCAAAGAGCTTGGCGTTAACGTAAAAATTGTTGATGCCCAGAACGACCCTGCAAAACAGGCTAACGACGTTGCAGACCTGCTCCAGCAGGGCGTAAGCGTACTTTTGGTAAACCCGGTTGACTCTGCTGCCATTTCCACTTCTGTTGAAGCTGCCAATAAAGCAAAGATTCCTGTAATTGCTCTGGACCGCAGCGCCGACAAAGGCACCATTGCTTCCCTTGTTGCTTCCGATAACGTAAAAGGTGGCGAAATGGCTGCTGAATACATTATTAAAAAACTTGGCGAAGGCGTAAAAGTTGCTGAACTCGAAGGTATCCCCGGTGCTTCCGCAACCCGTGAACGCGGCGAAGGCTTCCATAAAGTTGCCGACCAGAAATTAAGCGTTGTAGCTAAACAGTCTGCTGATTTTGACCGTACCAAAGGCCTGACCGTTTCCGAAAACATGCTGCAGGCTAACCCCGACATTCAGGCAATTTTTGCCCAGAATGACGAAATGGCTCTCGGTGCTATCGAAGCCTCCAAGAGCGCAGGCAAACAAATCTTTATCGTTGGTTTTGACGGTACTGACGACGGCCTGAAAGCTGTTGAAGCAGGCACCATGGCCGCTACCATTGCCCAGCAGCCGGAACTGATGGGCCAGCAGGGCCTTGAAGCTGCCGTTAAACTGGCTAAAGGCGAAAAAATTGATGCCAAAATTTCCGTTCCTCTTAAACTTGTAGAGAAAAAATAATTTAACTTTCCTTTGACAAATTGCGTACAAAAAAATCCCGCTCAGTGAGCGGGATTTTTTATTTTATTTATTTTTAAAACATAATGTCGCCTGGTTCATAATCAACCGTGGTTTTTACAAAAGCAATTTCATTGCAGTACGGATACTGCGGGCAATAAACACATTCTTTCCATACCTTCTGCGGCAATTTCTCTTTGGCTGTTTCAATGTAATCGCACTTGGCAAAAAATCCGGGCTGGTAAGTAAGCGTAAAAAACATTTTTACGCCGCGCTCTATCCCCTCTTTTTCCAGCAAATGCACAATGTTACGCCCTATGCCGCTTGTTTTGCGTTCCGGGTCAACGGCAAGCGAACGTATTTCCGCAAGCCTGTCCCACACAAAATGCAGCGCGCCGCAGCCAATCAGGCGGTTATTTTCAATCGCCACAATATAATCACGCAGGTTTTCGTAAATTGCGTTGCGTGCGCGCGGCAGCATCAAGCCTTCGTGCGCATAATCATTCAGCAGTTTATGAATATTTTCTACATCATCAAACGTAGCACGACGATACGTAATCATGCACCATGCCCCCTCAAATAACTGTTAAGCCATATCCTAACACTCATTTAATAAAAATGCAATATCTGAGCGCGCATTTTACAAAAATTTTTCCGTCCCCTAAAGAGGCCAATTGTTTTAAGAAATGATGATTGGGTTCGTTAATTTTAACGGCGTCCGTCCCTGTATCAGGGTAAAAAACTTATTTTTACGCCGCCCATGCCCAGCGCTGTTTTAACGCCTATACCAGCATATTCGGCGTATGCGGCTAAAAGCGCCGCAATCCTGTTCTGGCTTTGCGTACCGCGGAAAAGCAGCCTGTAACGGCCTTTAAACGCGTCTATCGGTGCACCGCCGACAGAATACTGCTGCAAAGATAAATTATAGCCGGTAACCTTCACTGCCTGCGCCAAATGTTCTTCAAGATCATTTTCTTCAAGCATAAGCCCACCGCAAAAAGCGTTCCAGCGTTTTAAAAGGCTGCGGAAAATATAAACATTATCCGGATAAATTTTATAACTGCCAAACGCCTTAAACGATGCGGAAGTTATAAAATTAAATTCTACCTGACGCGGAGGCTGCGGCATAGTAAAAAACTGCTCTGCCATGTCTTTATAGCTTGTTTGCTTTACCGGCTGCGTTTTACTTAATTGTATCACATATTCTTTTTGCTTTAAATATAAATTTTGCGGCAGCCTGCCTAACGCATATAAAATTTCTTCCGCAGCTTCTTTGTTAAGCGCCGCAAGCTGCCATACCGCGCTGCCGCGTGCCTTATCGTAATACACAAACTGGCTGAACTGGCGCAGCGCAGAACGGTGCATGGCTTCCGCAAAATCCGTATGGGCGTACTGCATCAGCGCGCCGTGAAGCACGCTGCCAAACGATTGATGCAGGCGCTGCCCTTCCGGCAGCTGCAATAAAACTTCCCAAATTTGCAGCATAATTATTCCTCCGTAACTGCGCAGACACCCATTAAAGTTATGCCCTTATGCGTTTTGGCCGTTTGCAGGCCGCGCGGCGCAGCAAACTTATCAAGCCGCAGGTGCGCGTGCTTATAAAAATTATTATGCAAAATTACCGCTGCCGCATCTGTAAACGATTTTTGGTCCGGCGCAAGTGCCAGCAGCAGGCTTTTGCTTAAAAAGCCGCTGCCGCTGCCCAAAAATAAATTGGCATTTTCTGCCCGGGCAAATTCCTGTTTTAGCGCCTGCCCAAAAATAATTTTTTCTCGCTGCAGCACAAAATCGGTAAAATCACGCTGGCGTTTAACAAGTTCTGCCGCCGAGGTAATACCGATACCGCCAAATACCGCTTTATCAAGCGTTATGCTGAAATGCTGATGCGCGCCCGGCGGCAGGCATTCACGGAACAAGGTAAGGTTTTTGGTTTTTACCTGCCCTGTTTTAACAATATATACAGCCTCGCGCTTCTGCACAATTACAGGTATTGTTTTGCCGCTGCTGTATGAATCGCTTACCGACAAGCCTTTCATAATACTGCAGTTCATGCTGGCCTGCGGCATTAATTCCGCACTGTACTCGTTTTTAGGTATTTTTAAACGGTGCAGCAGTACAATTTCCAACTTCTGCGCAAGTCTGGCAAAGGCAGAATTTTTATCACGCAGCCGGCTGTCATTAATAATGCGGCTGACTTCGGCCCAGGCAGCATTACGCAGCTTGTCTTCCTGCAGCAGCAGGCTGAACAGCAGCCCTGTGCGCAGAGCGCCCTTAATGCTGCTGCCCGGTATGTACGGCTGACCTTCAACATTGTGCACGGTACGCACAATTTCCGTAAGGCGCATTTTATTGGCAGCCAGTATTTCCGGCGCTACTTCAACATTGGCATAATCTGTTACAGCATCGCCCAAATCTTCTATTTTAAAGCCTTTTTCCTGCACCCATTCGCACAAAGTTCCGGCGCGAAGCCTGGTTTTTATCAGTTCTTCAAACTCTGCCAGCAAATTATGTTTATACAAAAATTTTACCCACAAGCGTTCATTCAAAAAATATACCCGCCTGCTGCCGGCATCGTACAAATACTGATAGCTGTATACCGTTCCCACTTCGTCGGTTATATGCACCGGGCCCAGGCAGGTTACAGACATTTTTTTATATTCAAAATTACTGATACTCATACAGGCAACCCCATATATACGGCCTTGCCATAGCGGTACACGGAGTGCTGCGCCCCCAAAGCCGTAAATTCAAGCAGGCGCCCTTCAACCCTTTCGGGGAAGCATGAACCTGCCTTTAACATGTATACACTGCTGCGTTTTTCAAAATGCTGCAAGTTTTGGTTATAAACAAAACCACTGCGTTTTAATAAACTGAACGCGCCTTTTTTTACGGTGGCAATCTGTTCCTGCACCGGGCACAATACGGAAAGCGACATTTGCAGGCTGCTTGTTTTGTTTTCGAGCAAAACCTTAAGCATACCGGCATCACCGCCGCAGTCTTCGCTTAAAAGCTGCGGAGCGCCTTTTAACACAAACTTGCCAAAGCCGCTGCTGCGCCTGCCGCCAATGCCGCCAAGCCCCAGCAGTTCCACCGCTTTAACAAGCCCTTCAAGCAAAGTCCCGTCATCCAACCCAACTATGCAGTATAACCCGGCTCCTTCCGCAAAAGTATAATTGCTTACATAATATGCCCGCCCGCCGTTTCTGAAATCAAGCCTGCGCTGTATGCCGCTCCAGCCAAAATCGTGCTTTTCCTGCTCTTTAGCCGTGCTTTCATACGGGTGCAGGTAATCATAAATGCCGCTTACGCGGATATAAGCCATATTTTCGTGGTCGCGCAGCGCTTCATACTGCAAACACAGCTCTTTAAAAGACAGCTGCAAATCAAGCGGATTTACTTTTTCCTTACAGTTATACGGCACCGGCACATACAGTTCTTCTTCCGCGCCGCTGTAATAAGGCAGAAAATCGCTGAAAAGCAGCCCGCCCTTTTGCACGGCTTCAATAAACCGGCTGCAAAGCTCTCCGTCAAGCGCCGCCGTTTCCGTTGCAAGCGCGCTGAAAAAAGTATCGGCGCAGCAGTTAAAAGACTGCAGATTGCCGCTTTTTTTATTTTCGGCAGTGCCAAAATGCACCGGAGTTAAAAACTTAAACTGCAAAATATAATACTTCATTTTAAACAGCTTCCTTCAAGAGAAGTTTTAAGCCTTCCGGCATACTCCTCAAGATTTTTGTTTAAACCGGCGTACCGCACCGAAAAATTACTGAAAGCCACCCTGCCGTAACCGCGCGAGCCATGGCCGCCAAGGTAGTCCATCTGCAGCATCATAAGCGCTGCAGATAAGGTTGCGAAATCTTCTTCAATTTCCTTTTCGTTTTCGATGTTGTACACAAGTTTAAACGCAAAATCGGTACCTGCCGGCACCCTTTCAATCTGGCGCGGTATTGCCGTTGCCGTAAGCCTTGTAATGGAGTTTTCAAATTTTACTTCGCCCATGTAGGTATCGGTGTCCATACGGCTTATTTTTTCAATACTTTCCGGCGTTACAAATACATCATAAAATTGCAGGCGTGCGCCTATAACACCGTTTTTGGAAGTAGAACCAAACAAACGGCAGATAACTTCATCGTCATCTTCAATTTTATTTAAAACATAACCCGGCGAGCGCATTTTAGCCAGCAAAGTGCGCAGCTTGCCTTTAAGCGAACTGCCCGGAATAATGGGAACTTTGGTAAAATGGTCGCGCACAAAGGGGCTTTCTACCGCGCCGATAGGAGTAAAATCGCTGGAGGTGCCAATGTGCAGCCCCGTTACCAGAGTAATAACAGCCTCTATTAAAAACTTTCCTTTTAAAACCGCCTGCTTCATTATTTATCCTTGCCTCCGTAAAATTTATGAAATGCCCCCAGCGCCTGTACGTATTTGGCAAAAGTGTCAAACCTTTCCGTACTGTCGCCAATGCTGTCAATCATTTCTATCAGCCCGGATTTTTCTACAAACGCGCCAACAATATTTTTTTCGCGCCCGGCCAGATACATTAATTTAACCTTTAAAAATTTTACCTCCGCAACCAGCTCCGGCGGCAGCCTGTCTGGCTCCTGCCCGCGCATTTTATAAACCTCCACACGGTCGCGCACAAGGTTGACCGAAGTTAAAAACTTACGGATATGGCCGGTTTTTAACAGCAGTACATTATTATTAAATTTGTCTTTAACCATAATGCCTTTAATGGCATTTTCGGCCCTGGCTATAATATCCATTAAAAGTCCTCCTTAGGCGCATTGGGCAAACTGTAAATTAAAAGTTCCAGCGCCGTTAAAAGCTGCCTGCGCCCTTCCGTATCAAGCGCCCAGGCATACAGCCTGCTGCGCAGATTATTATATATTTCCGCCTGTGCGGCATTTTCCGATTTCGGTTCAAGCAGAGCAACCGCATAAGCAAACTGAGCCAGATTAAACCTGCCTGCCGCTGCGGCAAGCACGCCGTGCAGCTTATACAAAGTATTCCTGTCGGCCTTTATTTTGCCGGGTACTGCGGCAATGCCGAAACTTAAATTATTTGTTAAAAAGTTAAGTTTTTCACCGCAAACCTGTTTTTCAAAAACATTCCAGTCATAAACGTGGGCCAGCCCGCCTTCAGGCCCGCTTACATAATCCGCATTCTGCCCGAACAAAGCAATTTTGCCGGTACCCGGAACATTTTTAGCAGTTTTTTTCAGCAGCTGCGCCTGAATAAACATCTGGCTAACGGGGAAATCGGGCGTAAACATACCTATGCCCGCCGAAAATGCCAGTTTGCCGTTGGTATAGCTTTCAAACGCGCGGTGAATATCAACCGCCACTTCCACCACATCATCCCATGCGCCAAGCAGAAAAATGTTATCGCCGCCGCTGTAAATTACGTGTATGTTGCGCCAAAGCTGCTTGGGTTTGTTAAACAGCCTGAACACCGGCGTTACTTTGCCGGAAGCGTTCTGCATATCGCCTTTAAAAATTTTATTTAAAATTACTTTAAAAAAGAATGACAGCCTGCCGGAAAACGCCGCCTGCCTCGATAACGTAAGATACCTCAGCGGGTCGGGCAAATCATTGCGGTAAAAACCTGCTTTTAAAGCTATGCCGATAGCATCGACGTCCGCCATTAAAACGCCCAGGCGCTTAACACCGGTATAAGTTTCGCCCATACTTTTAGCCGCCAGCATCTTCATATCGGGCAGCTTGCCGCTTTTTGCATCGCGCACGCAGTAATCGCAGCGGCGTATGCGGAAATACGGGCAGTTATCGGAAGTTCCGCCTTTAATACTGTAAAGATAAGCCAGTTTATTATGCTGCTTAAATTTTTCCAAATCTTTGGCAGCTATTATTTTTAAGTACAGCACCCTTTTATAGCCCGGCACTGCAATACATCCGCTGATGCGGTTTGAACATACTGCCAGCACCTTATCATCCATAAAAGAAGCTTTGCCGAGTTCAAGCAGTGCACGGCAGTTGCTGCACAGGCCGTCTTTGCGCCCCTCATCGGCAGCAGCAACGTTTCTGTGGCATACGCAGCACTCCGAAGCCGCTTCATTATGGTTAAAACTGCTTTCAGGGTCAAACAGCCCTGCCAGAACCGATTCCGAGTAGCGGTTCTTTTTATTGTTTTCCACCTGCAAATCGGCACGCGCCATAACATCGCTGCCAAGCTGCCTGCCAACCAGCTCTACCGGCGTAAATTCCGCCGCGCCAACAGATACATAAAGCTGAGTGCCAAAGTTTTGCAGCAGCCACCCGTTAATGTACTCCGCAAAAGTTTTTACACCCTCTTTAAACTGCGGCGTATTAGGCGCCAGCAAATACAAACGCCCGCCACCGGTATAAATAATGTTTGCACGTGAAAGTTTTAAATAATTTACAAGTTCGTCTGCTATAAGCTGCGAAAAATATTCCAGATACAGCGAGCGCCCGCGCATGGTTGCAAGCGGCGACTGCTCTGCCGGAGTTGTTAAAAAGCCGTAAATGCCAGCTATATCGGCAGAAACAATTAAAAACAGCGGCTCGTTTTGTATTTGAGCAATTTTTTGCTTTTCACAAAGCGAAGCATACGAAGTAATTCCGTTAGCTTCAAAATAATGGGCTATACTTACCGCAAGCGCCGCCGTTATTTTTACATGCTCAAACATCGAAATATCGCGCGGCAAATCCTCGCGCACCGTAAGCGGCACATAATACAGTGCGTCTTCAAGCACCTGCAAAAGCTCATATGGGTACATCTGCGCCAAAGGTTTTTGCTTTAATTTATTTTCAATTATTTTTAAAAGTTTTAAATAATCTTCCGGGCTTGCTTTAATGTTATCACGCACTGCGTAATTAATTTCTTTGCCGGTATTTATTTCCTTAAGCAAAAAATAGCGTTTATAAGTATCGTGGTCCGAAAAATAATTAAATACCGATTCCAGGCACAGCGAAGCATCAAACTTATCATCCTGGCGGCGTTCGGTCTTTTCTGCGCCGAACGCAATAGTATCGGCAAAATAAACTAAATATGCCAAATCATCGTCTTTAAGTTTTACTGCTTCAAAATCGCGCCTGCGGTGATAGCTTATGCAGCGCAGAAGCTGCTGCATGGCTTCATCATCTTCGGGCAATAAACGCGCCAGCCACCGGGCACCATATTCGGGATATGTTTCCGGCTCATTTGTAAGCCCCGCACGATAGCATAATTTGCCAATATCGTGCAGCAAAGCAGCTTTTGCAAGTAAAGTATAATCCACCATAACAGACTCCATAAAACACACTAAAATATATAATAATTAATTCGACAAAAATATAAGAAATCCTTTATATTTTAAATATCTGATATTAAAGTAGTAAAAAAATAAATAAAAAACGGCAAAATTTTAGTACTAACATTATAAAAAAGCATACAGTAAAATTAATGTATACTTTATCTCATTCAAAAAAGCGCCTATATAAAAACATAAGCGCAGTTAATCTTTAAGTTTTTCTAATTCTGTATTTATTTTTTTTAATTCTGAATAAAATATTTTGGCTATCCTTTTTTCTTCACCAATTTCTGGCCCATCCAAAGCATGAGGATTTTTTAATCGCCATTCTTTGTATTTTTCACTAATAGCTTGGCAATCATCAAAATATTGCTTAATTAACTTTTTCTTTTTTTCAACTAATTCTTCTTTAGTCATCTTCTAACTCTCCGATAAGAATATTTATATTTTTTAGCCATAAGTTGGTTAATTTCGTGGAATTCCATTTCATCATCTGACATCATTCCAGAATCTAATTCACGCAGCCCAAGAGGGCTGCGACAAATTCACGCCGGCAATATCGAGAAATTCGACCAATTTCAATCCACGCAGCCCAAGAGGGCTGCGACACTGCGGCAAAGAGGTCTACGAGGGAGAAGGCGTTATTTCAATCCACGCAGCCCAAGAGGGCTGCGACTCTATGCTTGCGTACATCATAACATTTACCATTTGATTTCAATCCACGCAGCCCAAGAGGGCTGCGACGTACAGGGTCGCTTTTTTTCTGCTGTTTCACCTAAATTTCAATCCACGCAGCCCAAGAGGGCTGCGACTGTGCATTTTCTGCAACGGAAACGGGGGTTTTCGATTTCAATCCACGCAGCCCAAGAGGGCTGCGACTTCGCTGTCTATTTTGGCCGATAAAATCAGCCCGATTTCAATCCACGCAGCCCAAGAGGGCTGCGACATTATTATCTCCTGCCCTATTTTAGCCTGGGCTATATTTCAATCCACGCAGCCCAAGAGGGCTGCGACGGCACGCCGCTGAATAAATATTATAAATTAGCATTGATTTCAATCCACGCAGCCCAAGAGGGCTGCGACCCAATATGCAAATACTTATAAAAAGCCGTTGGCTAATTTCAATCCACGCAGCCCAAGAGGGCTGCGACTGTTTTCTCCGTACTGCCTTCATTTTGCAGGTATGCATTTCAATCCACGCAGCCCAAGAGGGCTGCGACTAACTTTTGGCTTGTACTTGTCAACATCTACAAAATATTTCAATCCACGCAGCCCAAGAGGGCTGCGACATATATTTAAATGCCTTTTTTATAGTTTTTTCTTATTTCAATCCACGCAGCCCAAGAGGGCTGCGACGATACTCGCCATGGTTTTACTTATTCAGCTACTATTTCAATCCACGCAGCCCAAGAGGGCTGCGACTGTTTATGTATTTTCCATGGTCTTTCTTTTCCAGTAGATTTCAATCCACGCAGCCCAAGAGGGCTGCGACAATTTTTTTAAGAGCCAAAAAATCTGCTCGATATCATTTCAATCCACGCAGCCCAAGAGGGCTGCGACTTCTGCAAGCAGCACGATACTGAACAGGCCTTCCAGTATTTCAATCCACGCAGCCCAAGAGGGCTGCGACATGCTTTTCGGGGATACTGGCGGGCAGAGCAATTAATTTCAATCCACGCAGCCCAAGAGGGCTGCGACGATATGTATTGGCCGCCTTTTGCACATCTTGGTATTTCAATCCACGCAGCCCAAGAGGGCTGCGACCGCTTCGCGTTCCATTTATGGATAATGTTTTTTTGATTTCAATCCACGCAGCCCAAGAGGGCTGCGACTGTACTACGTTTTTTATTTTGTCATAAATCGTACGATTTCAATCCACGCAGCCCAAGAGGGCTGCGACTGCTGATTATCAGGAAGCAATGAATATTATGATTATTTCAATCCACGCAGCCCAAGAGGGCTGCGACAGAGAGAGTTTATTTGATGAGGTGGCATATGACATTTCAATCCACGCAGCCCAAGAGGGCTGCGACTCGCAAAACTGGGTATCTTTTACCACCATCACTATTTCAATCCACGCAGCCCAAGAGGGCTGCGACTTTGCAACATGAGTATAAAAGATTAGATGTTTTATTTCAATCCACGCAGCCCAAGAGGGCTGCGACAAGCACCGGGCTTATCGGCTATCCGTCCTTTAGCAACATTTCAATCCACGCAGCCCAAGAGGGCTGCGACCTTGTGGCTGCGCAACGCATTGCAAGTCAGCATTATATTTCAATCCACGCAGCCCAAGAGGGCTGCGACAAACAAAGCGTCAGCAAACTGACCAGTGGATTAGAATTTCAATCCACGCAGCCCAAGAGGGCTGCGACCGCGAGCTGGGTAAGCCGGTGGAAGTAGTTATATATCCATTTCAATCCACGCAGCCCAAGAGGGCTGCGACCATAAAGGATTTTGGCTGTACAATGCTGATGTAAATAATTTCAATCCACGCAGCCCAAGAGGGCTGCGACCGTGTGCGGACTTTAACTTGTTTCCGCTCTGATGTTATTTCAATCCACGCAGCCCAAGAGGGCTGCGACCCATTTGGCAGGCTGCCGCCGCATTACTTCCTGGCTATTTCAATCCACGCAGCCCAAGAGGGCTGCGACGGTGTACGCCTTCTTTTATGCGTACCGTGACGGAGGATTTCAATCCACGCAGCCCAAGAGGGCTGCGACATTTATCCGATATTCTTGTGAATATCGACCCGGACAATTTCAATCCACGCAGCCCAAGAGGGCTGCGACCATAGGGCGGTGTTAATATGAGCATTGCAGCTAAAATTTCAATCCACGCAGCCCAAGAGGGCTGCGACTATCCGAGGTATTTATATTTGCCATCAATCTTTTTGCATTTCAATCCACGCAGCCCAAGAGGGCTGCGACTGCGAGAAAGCCAAAAAGATAAGGAGGTGCAACATATTTCAATCCACGCAGCCCAAGAGGGCTGCGACGGTTGTAACTATGACGGGGTTCTGGCCGAACGAATTTCAATCCACGCAGCCCAAGAGGGCTGCGACTTTCTTTTAGCCATAATAACACCAACCTTTCAGCCAAATTTCAATCCACGCAGCCCAAGAGGGCTGCGACTTTACGGTATGATAACCACAAGTCCAAGTTTTAGCGAATTTCAATCCACGCAGCCCAAGAGGGCTGCGACAACAAGAGCAATAATAATGCAGTGTTCAGTAGCTATTTCAATCCACGCAGCCCAAGAGGGCTGCGACTTCTTAGCTCGGCACTCTGCACACTTGCCACAAGATTTCAATCCACGCAGCCCAAGAGGGCTGCGACGCAAAAATGAAAGTAAAAACATATTGCATTAACGAAGATTTCAATCCACGCAGCCCAAGAGGGCTGCGACTCTTCGCACGGCACTCAGCACACTTTCCACAAGATTTCAATCCACGCAGCCCAAGAGGGCTGCGACGGTGATTTTTCGGAAACAGATTTTACATCTGCTATATTTCAATCCACGCAGCCCAAGAGGGCTGCGACCTACACCAGCACCTTTTTGTGGCCAAGGAAGAGCAATTTCAATCCACGCAGCCCAAGAGGGCTGCGACGCCTTATAAAGGCGGTGTCACTCCGCATATAATAATTTCAATCCACGCAGCCCAAGAGGGCTGCGACATCAACGTACATCTTCGACACCTTGTCGTACACAATTTCAATCCACGCAGCCCAAGAGGGCTGCGACTAAAATGGATTTGCGGCAACAGTTTAAATGTAAAAATTTCAATCCACGCAGCCCAAGAGGGCTGCGACCCAACGTCTGATATTCTCATCTTTGCCGCTGTTATTTCAATCCACGCAGCCCAAGAGGGCTGCGACGCACCTGGGGTATTTACTTGTCAGTGCCGTGGCAATTTCAATCCACGCAGCCCAAGAGGGCTGCGACTGTAAATAACCAGTTTGCCGTCAAACACTAAAAACATTTCAATCCACGCAGCCCAAGAGGGCTGCGACAAAAACAAAGGAAGGTAAAAAATAATGCTTATTCGTATTTCAATCCACGCAGCCCAAGAGGGCTGCGACAGAGGACCGAAAGCAAACAACGGTACACGAAGCAATTTCAATCCACGCAGCCCAAGAGGGCTGCGACTAAATATCAAAAAATGCTTGCATTGGGTACCAATATTTCAATCCACGCAGCCCAAGAGGGCTGCGACAGTATAAGAATAAACTGTAATTATTACTCGTTTTATTCCTATAAAAGTGCGAAGCTAACTTTTTTACTAAATTAAACCATTCAAAAGCAGCCTTTTTATTACTGCCTAATTTATGTTTAATTCATCTTCGCACTACAATAATAATAATCCTTCCGCTTCATACGAAGCCTTAGCACCAAAATGTTCTGTTTTATTCTTATATTTATTGCCAAGATTATAAAATCTCAAGCTATCTTTATCTGCATCAATTATTTCACATAGTTGATGCTTTAATAAAACATACTGTGCTTCATTTAAAATACATTCAAAAACAGAATTTTGTACTCTTTGCCCATGCTTTACACAAAGTTTAGCAACTTTCCTTAATCTGGTTTTACCCTTTTCATCTTCGGTATTAACATCATAAGTAACTAAAATTAACATCTAATCACTTCCATAAAAACGCCGGATATTCTTCTAAATCGCCACGTATACAACGTGCTAAAAGCAAAGCTTGTACATAAGGCAGCAGTCCCCATTGCATTTTTTCGTTTAAAAACGGATGTGTAATAGCGTCCTGTTTTCTTTTTTGCCATTCGCTAAGAACTATTTTTCTTCCGTTTTCATTAAGATAAACACTTCTGTTTTCGCGATAATCAAAACAGTTTTCTTTAACCATTCTGTTGTTTATTAAATACAGAACGAATCTATCCGCATATACCGAACGCAGTTCTTCCATTAAATCTAATGCTAATGATTGCCTGCCGGGCCTGTCGGAATGTAAAAAACCTACATACGAATCTAACCCAACACTTTCAAGTGCATTTGCGCAATCATGTGCAAGCAAGACATATACAAAAGAAAGCATTGCATTAACAGGATCTCCTGGCGGACGTTTTATTCTTCCGTAAAAATTAAAAACTGTTTTGTTGGCTAAAATAAGCTCTTTAAAAGCACTAAAGTAAAGTTTAGCGCTATTCCCCTCTATACCTCTCAATTCATCTAAATCTTTGCATGCACGGGCAATTCGCACATTTTTCATCAACACATCGCTAATAAACTCTATTTTTTCATTATCTACACTTAACGGATGGTCGCGTAGTCCCCTTCTTAACACACTGCGTGAGTTGTATATTTTACCTGCAATAAAATTTCTCGCATATATACATGCAGCCATATTATTATCAGAAATTCGGTATTGTTCTTTGCGCAATAACACATTGCCATAAGAAGCACCACAAACACGTGCTAAAAACCTTCCGCTCTGTTTTAAGAAGCATAAGCCAATATTACGTTCTGCACATGCTCCCATTAAAGCCGGACTTGCGCCTTTATAACCAAAATACAAAATATTTTCCAGTGTTAAAAGCGGTATCCTCCGAAGAACATTTTCATCCTGATAAATAACTACATTTTCATTTTCCAACGCAAGATAAGTATCCGGTGTAACGACAAACAACGTATTAAGCAGCTTTTTCATTATTCATTCGCCCCCAAATTTTTCGCATAATAGTTACTTACCGAAATGTTTCTGCATAATTTGGGCAAACAAAGTTCTTTTAAAGAGCAACTTTTACATTTAGGTGTTGTTTTTACTTTAGGAGTATAACCGCGCCGGTAATATTCGTGCATTTCATTAATCATAGCTTTTACCTGTTCGCGCAGTTCATTTGTAAAAATAACTTTTTGCCGTTTCCGAGTTTCCCCATAATAAAGATATCCATAATCAATTTTACAGGCAAACATTTCTTCAAGACATAAAGCCTGCCCGCAAAGCTGAGAAATATCTTCATCTCCATATTTATGCCGTCCACGCTTATATTCTATCGGACAAATATCCCAGCTTCCGCTTTTACCATACAAAACAGCTCCACGACTATCTCTACGTTTATAAAATTCTACAACATCACATTGCCCACTTACACCTAATGATAACGAAGTAAAACGTAAGCCACGCATAATAAATACATCACCACGTGATTCTGATAAGTCTTCATTATGGCATTTTTCGTGCATTAGCATTCCTTCTGTTGTTTTAAGATTTTCCTGCCACTGATTTTCCAAATGAATTAATGCCCATTGCCTGCGGCAAAAGACAAAATGTTGGATACCTGAAAGCATTAAAATTTCTTCTTCGGTATATTCTTTCATATCATACGCTTCATAGTAACACCAGCAGGAATTTTATCTTCATCAATTGTAATCGTATAATCACTATAAGCACGCGCAGGTGTTTCCGAATTATTTCGAGTAATTTTAATTGTATCAAAAAGCTTATATGCCGGAGCTTCACCAAGTTCACTGTCATGTTTAAATACTATCAATTCGCGCACAGCCATATTCCCGCGTGCCGCAGCCCTATCACATTCAAACATATTAATTATAGCTTTCCATAAAAGCTGTAAATCAGCTTCACTAAAGCCAGTAACTTTGCGTGCTAAATTAGCTGATACGTATCCTTCAACTTTATATAAAGCATATGGAATTATAAATTTACGTCCTATTTCTGTATTCTTTTTTTGAGCATCTTTCTCCGTCGTAATTGCAACTCTTGTAATTGTAATTTCCTGCGGTAAAACACGATCAATACTACGCGCGAAACCAAACTGCACCGGTCCACGAACCTGCCCGCAGTTTAAAGCTGCTTTTACAAATGTTGTCATTACTGCGCCAAATGTACGAATATCAAAAAAATTCTGGCACATAAAATTTCGGATTTTTAAATCAGCATCTTGATCGTTTTTCTTTAACTCTTTAGCTTTTCCTTCCTCAATGCCTAAATATTTATATGCTTCTTTATCGCTGCGTTCTAAAGGCACATTATCCTTAATGTAGATTCTATATCCTTCTTTATCTTCGCACGCAGCTTCTACATAATTTCTTATTTTACGTTTTAAACATACGTCTGTAATAATCCCGTAGCCAGTTTCCGCATCAACACGTGGCATATTACCAGCATCTGGATCCCCATTAGGATTACCATTTTCAACATCAAATAATACCATAAAATCATAACGGTTTTTAATTGCTTCACTCATTATTTTTCAGCCTCCTTTTTAGTATAGCGTTTTTGTACTTGATGATAATAACCAACGTAAAAATTTCCTTGTTCCTCCAATGTTAAACTTTTAGGAAATATTAGTTCATCATCAAATTTTAATTTCCCGATTACATCAGCAATCTGTTTTTCAAAATATACTTTTTCGTTAATATCTAACTTGCCTAAATGTGCTATTGATAATTTTCCTAATAAAGGGAAAACCGTTGCAGGCGTCGCCATCGCTGCATTAAAAAATCTATCTTTAATTGTGGCATTTAAAGAATTTTTAGATGCCGAATCTTGCAAATGCTCATATAAAGCAAACAATCTTCCCAAAATATATGGTTTATTATTGGTGGTTTCATCTACACTCACAGTAAGCTCCTCCTTTAAATATTTCGTTGGTCCATTTATTCTCCGCTTTCTGTTTAATACAGCTTTAATAATTGCAGCTTTAATATAATTACTCTCCTGTTCAAAAACTGCATCGGGGGATTTTGCTGTTGGTTCAATAAGCCGTCCTTGTTCCATATGTAGACGACGCATTATATTTTGCAAAAACGATTCAGGATACATCGTTCCATTTAAAACTGCCTTAATTAGACTTGTTGTTAAACTCTCCGGTGTTTTTTTATCTTTAGAATTTTTATTAATTGTTTCTAAAAGCAACTTCCAAAGTGGAAGATAATCAACTTTAACATAACTTGGTTTGATAATTGCTAAATCACTATAATGCTGCGCTAAATTTTTTAAAACATGGCCAAATGTATCAACCATAAAAAAACCAACAGAAATACGAGCTGCATTAGGTGCTAACCCTAAAATATAAAATTTATTATTATATTTAAGCTCATTACCATTAAATTTTACAACATCACCAGAAGCTATACTTTTTACAATAACATTAAGTTCTTGCTGACTGATGGTCGATGCCTCAGTCGGTTCAAAAAAAGATTGAAAAATATCATTATAGTCTTCATTAGCATCCTCAGACCAATAAATTATCGTTAAATCTCCTATATGAGCAACATATTTTGAGTGGCTTAACAGATAATTTAAAGCCGTAGTATAAGCAAAAGCCGCATAATCACTAACCGGAGCATTTAATCCTGTTCCACCGCTCTGCCCATATGATTCATATGCAGAAGCATTAAATGATACCAATGAAGCACCTGAAGACTGACTACCCCACACCCCCTTAATCATTGGATGTAAACGTCGTAAATTAGTATACTTGCCAGTTACAAGGCATTGCCCTTTTTTATCATATTCACTGTTCCGATAATAGGTTTCCCATGCCAACTGTATTTCTGGATCATCATGCACATATTTATCTTTATACATAAAAACAAGCATACTTTTATTAATAACATACTCATAAATTGTTTCATCAATAAGTGCTAACAAATTTTCAGGATGCCAATTTTCAAAAAAATTTTTAACGGCAACAGCAGCTTGACTATTTACGTCAGATAAAATTTTTAAATGCAATTCTTTGCTTGCGGAAAAACAATTTGCTGTCCGTTCAGGTTTTCCGCTTTTATCTATACCTAAAATATAACTGCTGTTATCACATAAAAACTGCGGCGTAATCCCATTTGAACGAACCCCATGCTCCGGCACATTAAATATTCTCGCTGGGAAAATTTTCTTTTTCACATCAAAATTTTCTAACGGATATACTCTTACCAAAGTACCGTCTTCTGTAATTTCCAAAACAAAATTTACTTTTGCTCTGCTCCAACCTTGCTTTGGCACAAGCTGTTTTTCTAATAATTTTTCATAACATTTTGTAAGTGCTTGTAATATCATCTGTGCACCTCACAATCTGTTAAATCAAGTATACCATTTTTTAAAATTGCCCTAAAAAACATTGGAGTAATATTTTCTTTATCACTATAATCCATATCATAAAGCATAAATCCTAAATCTCTTTCTTCGTTAGCATAAGCTAACCTTAGACTGTTTACATCTCCCTCAAACAAATTAACTTTAGCAGGAAACTCCCTACATCCTAAATACGGTTGATAATAATTTTGCCCTTTACGCAAACGCCTTTTTATCATTTCCTGAAATTTTCCTGGATTATCACTCTCATTGGCTTTCTCGGTCATATCGAAATGCGCCTCAATTATGTAATGCACATTTTTCAAAACCATACTTGCTCTTTGTTGAATGTCCAGTGATGTAGATATATAAAGCGGTCCGTTATTTCCATTAATAACCTTTTGCACATTACTTGCCGAAACTTTGGATGCAAGTTCATTACGTTTTATATTAGTAAAAGCAATCTCCGATAGAACAAAAATCTTATTAATCAAAAATTTCATACCAGGGTGCCAAAACACTGCTTCTAAAATACCACGTGCCGCAGATGGCGTAATTATATCATAGCTTACACGCTCCGCTTTAAATTCAGGTCTTGAAAAACATGCAAAATCACCTTTTACTTCAACTCGTATCATATATTCTCCCCCTTTCTAAAAATTATTTTACATTTAATATATAATTCAACAATCTCCTCCTATCCCCTTGTCATTTGTCATCATTATTATAAAAAATTACAATGACATTTTTGATTTTAACAACATTATACATCTGCGCCCAATTTTATTCAATTCATTTATTTTGATAGTAAAATTATTTTTTTGCAAAATATCGTTTTTCTGATAAAATATAAATGTAGATTTTTTTAATTATGCATTAAAATATCTACAAGTCGCACTTATCTAATATCAGTGCGTGGATTGAAATATTTATTTTGATAGTAAAATAATAAGTGCGCAAACAAATTGTTTGCGCACTTATTATTTATATAAACTCTCCCAATCCTCCATTATAACAATCGACTAACAAACCTACTTTATTATCATATGCTTTGTCATCTATTAAGATAGTTATATTTTCATCTAAAATTTCAATTTTATTATTACGCAAAAGTTTTTCATAAGCACTTTCTGAATGTATATTATCAGCCTGATAATATACATTTACACAATATGCCCCCATTTTCCTCATAAGTTCTTTAGTTCTTGCCCCACTGCGTAATTCTCGTTCAATTATTTTAGCATTGCTATCAAACGGAATAAAAATACTTTTGGTATTATCGTTAATTATCTTTACCATAGATGCTATTGTTTTAAAATAAAAGCGCTGCCTGCCCTGTTTTAAAAATTCAAACATTTTATGCTTATCAAGATTTTCTGCTAATAATATGTGTAATTTATTAAAATAAGCAGCAATAGCTTCAGGTGAAGATATATCGTTATATTCTTGCAAAATATTTTCTGTAACCTGTTTTTCAAGCAAACGTAATTTATTGCTACTATTTCCTTCTAATTCAAAAACATATACTATACTATCTTTGGCATTATGCTTACCTTCTCTATTACATCTTCCTGCCGCTTGCACAATACTATCCAATGCATCCATTTCCTTATAAACTGTAGGAAAATCGACATCAACCCCAGCTTCTATTAAGCTTGTAGATATAACGCGACATACTTCTCCATTTTTTAATTTTGCACGTATTTCTTCAAGTATCCGTTTTCTATGTGCAGGACACATATTTGTAGATAAATGATAAACACTCTTTTCCTCTTTTAATAATTCAAAAATTTGTTGAGCTGTACGTTTCGTGCCAACAATACATAAAACCTGACTATACTTTTTTAATTTGCCAGCTAATTCACTTTCTGTTAATTTCCCTAAAATTTTTATTTTAGTTCGTTTGAATACATCATAATAAAATTTAGGTTTATCAATAATCTCTATTGCTTTATTATCAAAAAATTTATCAAGTGATGGCTGTGTAGCTGTACATAAAACAACACAGCAATTATAATGCTCCGTAAGTTCTTTTATAACTTCAACACACGGAAGCAAGTAATCTTCCGGTAGCATCTGCACTTCATCAAAAATAATAATGCTATTGGCAATATTATGCAGTTTACGACATTTAGAAGGCTTATTAGCAAATATAGATTCTATAAATTGCACATTTGTTGTAACTATAAGCGGAGCATCCCAATTTTCTGTCGCCAGTTTTTTACGGTTGCTGCCATCAGTATCGTCATAAACAACATTCATATGATGTTCTACAACGTTATTTTTCCCAATAATATCTTTGAAAACGCCAGCATTTTGTTCAATAATTGACGTATATGGAATAACATATATAATACGCTGCCTTCCTGTAAGAACCGCCCTGTTTAATGCAAATGATAAAGACGATAGAGTTTTTCCTCCGCCAGTTGGAATTGTTAGCGTATACAAATTTTTATAAAGTTGTTTACTGTCACAACCAATGTCTTGGCACTGTTTTAGTAATTCACACCGCATTTTATTTAATGCGCTTAAATCTGGATTAAATTTTGAAGTACGTTTATCAACTAATAATTTCATTTCAGCTATATCTATAAATCCGTTTCTTAAAACTGTTTTATTTGATAAAAATGCTTCTGTATCCAAATAATCTGCATCTACAAGGCAAGAATATAACATTCTTGCATAAAACATTTGCCCAAAAGCGGTCGTTAATTTTTTAGTCATATCCGGAACTTCAAAAACATTAATTGAAGGCAGATATTCTTTATAAACGGTATATTCCGGCAAAATGCTATTATTCAATCTATAAAAGAAAGTACCCTTTTCACTTGTTTTGGGATTATCTCCCATATCAGGCAACCCCCCATGATGCCCAGCAATACACATTGCTAAAAGAAAAAATGTTGGGTTTTTACAGTTCATTCCAGTTTTAAAAAGTTCTATACTTCCGGCACCTGTATGGTCTACGCTGCCTTTTACACCGCCGTGCAATAAATAATTTTGAAATTCTTTGCTGTATTTTCCTATATCATGATATAGTCCTAATATTTTCCCATAAATAGGTTCTGTAAACAAAGCCGCAAACTTTTCGGCATAATTAGCTGTACCTGCTGCATGTTCTAAAATGGTCTGATGTAATTTACAGTCTTTATCTAAATGCGCTAAATATTCCATAAATTTACCTCTTTTTTATAATTATGTGTTTACAATTCAACAGCATTATAGATTTACCTGCTTTAGTATATAAAAAAGCTCAATACACCAACAAATGCACTGAGCTTTTAATTAAAATATATTTTTATGAATATAAAAGCTTTACTGCTGTACATAATACACTTATGTTGCAGTAACTTCCCTACTCTACCTTTTTAAACCTGCTTTTAGGCTGGCGGCAGATTGGGCAGGTAAAGTCGTCCGGCTCTTTGGTTAAATCGCCTTCGTACACGTAGCCGCAAATGGTGCATACCCATTTTTCGCCTGCGGTTTCTACAGTTTCTTCCTGATAGGTAGGCGCATTTTTAGGTGCTTTGCCCTTAATTACATCATGGTAATATTTATAGGTCATAGGTGTGTAATCGCCAAGCACTTCGGCATCAACAACGCGCGCCAAAATTACAAAATGGGTTTCCATTTCATATTTGCCAAGCACTTCGGCAGTAATGTAACCGCTGGTTTTATCCGTTATAACAGGCAGGCCGTTTTTCATTTCCCAGCTAAAACCGCACGCCTCAAATTTATCTGTATCACAGCCGGAGCAGAAGCCTAATCTTGCAATAACATTTTGCGGTGTTGCTTCCGAAAGGATTGTTAAAGCAAATTTTCCGGATTTTTCGAGCGCGGTAAAGGTATAGTTATTTTTATTAACGCTGATAGCAATGGTTGGGTTATCGCTTGTTACCTGCACTGCGGTATTTATAATGCAGCCTGTTGGCCTTTCGCCGTCCATTACCGTAAGCGCATACATGCCGTACGAAATTTTCCACAAAACTGATTTATCCATTTCACTGCCTCCGTTTCTTGTTAAAAAATTTTATGCTTTGCACTTTTTGTTAACAAAACAATTATTACTGCTATAATTATTATAACTTTTACATATTGTAATAAGCAATAAATATTTAAAAATCTGCAAAAAAATAACCCGGCTTGCAGCCGGGCTTTTTTATATTGCCGTTATGCCTGTCCAAGCACAACCATGTCTTTGCCGAGCATTGGCAGTTTGTTGCCAAAAGCATCGTACTTATATAAATCAAGGCGTTCTATATCGGCTTTTTCGGCAGGCAGGTTTAAATTATACTGCTGGTTTAAGGTGTTTATTAAATCAACTGCTTTCATGCTGCCGTTTGGCGTTATGCGGCAGCTGAAAGTAAGCACCAGTTCTCCACCGCTGTTTTGAGCCGTAATATGCGGTATAAAAAACTTAACGTCAATTTCTTTTACTTTTGTTTTGGCTTTGGGCGCCGCTTTGGCATAAATTATGCTTTCAGCTTCGTTAAACGCCGCCACAGCTTCGTCAACCGGCTTGTCATACGGCAGGGTTACACGGTAATCTGCGCCGCCCGCTTCCGCCATCAGTGCCGGTGCGTTGGTTGCCGTTACATCTGCCGCCAAAATGCGTATGCCGCGCGGCAGTGCTTTTTGCATTTTTTCTGCGGCTTCTTCTGCCGTCATAGGTTCGGCCAGTTCAATTTCGCAAAATTCGGCATAACTAACCACGCCAACGCCCAGTGCCGATGCCAGCGAAAATTTTAAATGCGGGTTAAAGCCTTCGCTGTAAGCGGCAGGCAGTTTTGCCCTGCGGATAGCGCGTTCGATAGTACGCACGTATTCAAGATGGGATATAAACCTTATGCTTTTATCTTTGGTTATTTTTAATCTCAGTTTCATTTTATTAACCTTCCACTTTAACTTGTACGCCAAGTTTTTGGCAAACACCGCAGCCGGTGCAGCTGCCGCGGCGGCAGTCGTGCGTCAGTTCGCCGCACTGTGCTTTTTTATATTCATTGCGCAAAAAGGCGCGCGATACCGCAGGCTGAATATGTTCCCACGGAAATACTTCGTTTTCGCCGCGCTCACGGGCAATGTAAAATTCTTTATCAAGCCCGCAGTCCTGCAAGGCCTGCAGCCAGCGTTCATAATCAAACTGTTCGCTCCAGCCGTCAAATTTGGCTCCGCGCTGCCATGCAAGATATAACGCCTTGCCAAGGCGTCTGTCGCCGCGCGCAAAAACGGCTTCCATAATGCTGGTTTCCGGGTCGTGATACTGGAAAGTAATATTTTTTACCTTTAAGGCATCTTTTAACAAATACTGTTTGCGGCGCAGTTCGTCCATGCTGTTCTGCGCGCTCCACTGAAAAGGCGTATACGGTTTTGGCACGAAGCTGCTGGCACTTACGGTAACTTTGCAGCCGCCCTTGCCTGTAATTTCGCGGTATTTATATTGCACCTTTTTCGCCAAATCGGCAATAGCAAGTACGTCCTCATCGGTTTCACCGGGCAGGCCAATCATAAAATACAGTTTTACGCTGCTCCAGCCCGATTTAAATGCCGCGCTGACGGCGTTCATTAAATCTTCTTCAGTTACACCTTTATTAATAACGTCGCGCATACGCTGGCTGCCTGCTTCCGGTGCAAAGGTAAGGCCGCTTTTGCGCACTGCCTGCACTTCTTTGGCCAGGTCTACCGAAAAGCTGTCGATACGCAGCGACGGCAGAGAAACACTTACGCGTTCGTCTTTAAATTCGGCAATCATGTCGTGAATCATAGGTGCAAGGCAGGTATAATCAGCCGTGCTTAACGATACCAGCGAAATTTCGTTATAACCGGTGTTATCTACCAGTTTGCGCGCCAAAGCCTTTAAAACTTCCGGATGGCGTTCACGCACGGGGCGGTATACCATACCGGCATGGCAAAAACGGCAGCCGCGTGTACAGCCGCGGAATACTTCAAGCATAATGCGGTCGTGTACAATTTCTCCAAAAGGCACTACCGGCGCGGTCGGAAAATCGACATCGTTCAAATCTTTTATAACGCGTTTTTCAATAACGGCAGGCGCCCCTTCATAAATAGGCACAACTGCTTTTACGGTGTTGTCTTCGTTATATTCGGTTTTATAAAAGCTCGGTACATATATGCCTTTAATCTTTACGGCACGCTCTAAAAAGCCTCTGCGTCCGCCAGAGCGGCCTTGTTTCTTCCATTCGCGGTAAGCGTTTAAAAGTTCTACCAAAACTTCTTCACCTTCGCCGATAACGGCCATGTCAAACACATCCGCCAAAGGCTCCGGATTATATACGCAAGGCCCGCCAACAACAACAAACGGGTCGGCTTCGCTGCGTTCTGACGCTAAAACAGGCACCTGCCCCAAATCGAGCATGTTTAAAATATTGCTGTACGAAAGTTCATATTGCAGGGTAAAACCAACAAAGTCAAAATCCTTCAGCACTTTATTGGTTTCCAGACTGCGCAAAGGTATGCCGTGTTCGCGCATTTTTGCTTCCATATCGGTCCACGGCGCGCATACGCGTTCTGCTGCCAGCCCGCGTTCTTTATTTACAATATGGTACAAAATTTTAAAGCCCAAATAGCTCATGCCAATTTCGTACACATCCGGAAACGCCAGTGCAATGCTTACTTCGGTTTCTTCCGGAGTTTTTACAATGCTGCCGAACTCATCGCCGGTATAACGTGCAGGTTTGGCAACACTGCTTAAAATATCTATCGTCAGTTCTTTGTTCACGTTCTTCCTCCTTAAAATTGCAGCTGCTGCTTGCGCAGGCGTATGTTAAGCAAAAGCCCCACCAAAAACATATTGGTGGTAAGCGAGCTTACGCCGTAGCTTAAAAACGGCAGCGGTATGCCGGTTACAGGCATTATGCCGGCCGTCATGCCAATGTTTACAAACATATGGAAAGTAAACATAAAAGTTATGCCCACTGCCAGCAATGTTCCAAAGTCATCTTCGGCATTAAGTGCAATGGTAAGCCCGCGCCAGATAATAATGCCGTATAAAAATAATATTACGCACACGCCGATAAACCCGAATTCTTCACCGGCAACGGCAAATACAAAGTCCGTATGGTTTTCCGGCAAAAAGTTCAGCTGGCTCTGCGTGCCTGAAAACCAGCCTTTGCCGGTTAACAGCCCGCTGCCAATGGCGATTTTGGATTGTATTACATGGTAGCCTGCACCGAAGGGGTCAAGTTCCGGGTCTAAAAACACACGGATACGGTTTTTCTGGTATTCCTTTAAAATCATCCAGAAGGCAGGCAAAAGCACCACGAAAGCGCCGCTTAACATTGCCAGCCAGCGCATTTTAAAGCCGCTTATAATAAGCATGCCCAGTGTTATAACGGCAAAAACCAGCGAAGTACCTAAATCCGGCTGGCGCATTACCAGCACAAACGGCACAAACACATAGGCAACGGCAGGCAGATAATCGGTAAAATCAGTATAAAGCTCTGCCCTTTTTGCCAAAAACGCCGCCAGGCAGATAATAATTATCGCCTTGGCAAATTCCGAAGGCTGTATTGTAACCGGCCCTATCTGAATCCACCTTTGTGCGCCCAACGCCGAATGCCCCACAAACATTACCGCCAAAAGCAGCACCAGGTTAAAAATATACAAAGGCTTTGCTATCTGCTGCAAAAGACGGTAATCAAAGCGCAGGCAAAAAATCACCAGCAGCACGTTAATGCCAAAAAATATGCCCTGGCGTTCTACAAACCACGCTTCTCCCCTGGCAACGGCATACGAATGCGTAGCGCTGGCAATCAGCATCAGCCCGATGCCAACAAGCGCGCACACAGCGCCTACCAGCCACCAGTCTATGTTACGCAAATATCTCTGCATTTACTGCCTCCGTCATTTAGCGGCAGGAGTATCGGTTATAAAACCCTCCTGCCTGAACCATTCTTCAAAAACTTTATATACAATAGGGCCTGCGGCCAAAGTACCGAAACCGCCCTGCTCTACAATGCAGGCTACAACAAGTTCCGGGTTTTCTGCCGGTCCGTAGGCAACAAAAAGGCCATGGTCGCGCCCGTGCGGATTTTCTGCCGTGCCTGTTTTAGCTGCAATTTGCTTTGGCAGGCTGGCAAAATACGATGCCGTACCGCCTTCTTCCGCTACGCCCTCCAATGCGTTCTGGATAAGCCTCAGCGTATGCATTGATATGCCGATATTTCTTGCCGGAGCATGTTCTGCCATCTGGTATACGCTGCCGTCATTATTCAGCAGGCTTTCTACCAGATACGGCGGATGATAAACGCCGTCTGCCGCCACGCAGCTCATCAGCATAGCCAGCTGTATCGGCGTTGCCAAATCTATGCCCTGCCCGATAGAAGCATTAAAGGTATCGCCAAGCATCCAGCTTTCGCCGGGGAAAATTTTCTTTTTGTTTTCCGGCGTCGGCAAAAGCCCAGAAAGTTCTCCTTCAAGCTCTATGCCTGTCGGCGAACCGAGCCCGAACTTTTTGGCAAATTCCACAATATTGTTTATGCCAAGGCGGTTGCCCATTTCATAAAAGTAAACGTTATCCGATTTACGCAGCGCTTCATGAAAGTCAATCCACCCCAGTGCCTCGCCGCCGGCGTTGCCCATCGGCACAAGCCAGTGCTTGCCGCTGTCAAAAATCTTTTCTTCGGGCGTTACTTTGCCAAGTTCCAGCGCCGCAGAGCCGGTAACAATTTTAAACGGCGAACCCGGCGGGTATTCGCCGCCGATAACTTTATTGCCCATAGGATAGTTAGGGTCATTATTAATGATATTCCAGTCTTTTTCACTTATGCCATGTACAAAAAGGTTCGGATTGAAAGCAGGGCGGCTTACCATGGCACGCACAGCGCCTGTTTTAGGGTCGATAGCAATAATTGCCGCTGCCCTTGCCCCCGGTGCCAGTCCGGAAGAACGCAGATAAGCCAGATGCTCATCCACGGCTTTTTCCATACACAGCTGCAAATCTTTATCTATTGTAAGTTTAAGGCTCTTGCCGGGCACAGGGTCTATCTGCCCAAGCTGCTTAACTACATTGCCTCCAACGTCAACTTCTTCGTCATAACTGCCGTCCTGGCCGCGCACATAACGGTCGTAAGTTTTTTCCAGCCCAAACTTGCCAACCACACTGCCTACCGGCATATTTTTGTAAGAGCCTTCGGTAATATCGTAATTGCTTACTTCGCCAACGTAACCAATGGCATGTACCGCAAGCTCTTTATATAAATAGTTGCGAACCGGCTGAATTTCAATCATTACGCCCGGCAGCTCGTTCTTTTTTTCTTCCAGTTTAGTAAGCATTTCCGGTGTAATATTTGTTTTTAAACGCGTCGGTTCATAACTGTCGCTGTTGGCTTCTATTTTCTTCTGCATTTCTGCCACAGGCATTTCAATTATTTTTGAAAGCAGGTTCAGAATTTCCGCATCATAAGGGCTGTTCTGCCTGCGCAGGGCAACTACATAGCCAGGCAGGTTATTAACCAGTTCTTCGCCGTCACGGTCATAAAAAATTCCGCGCGGAGCCACAACTTTTGTTCTGCGCAAACGGTTGCCGTCAGCCTGGTCGCCGTAAAAATCGCCGCGCCACAGCTGCATATACGCCATCCGCCCCAGCAATACCAGCAATATGCAGATAGCGGCAACAAGCATCGCCTGTAATCTGTTAGCATATCTTTTGTTCAGCATTGCCTAAACTCCTTTAAAACAAACCTACTCATCTTTATGCCAATGGCTGATAAAATAACATAATTTATAAACGGGAACTACAAATAAAATATTTCCCAGGCAATATGCAAGCGACTGCTGCAAATACCCGCCCACAAAGGTTAAATCTGCCGCAGGCGTTAAAAACAGCGCCACAAAGAAAAACAGCATGCGTATGCCTGCTGTTATTACCAATGCTGCCACAATATGGTAAGCAAAATGTTCTTTAAACACCTGCCCTTTAATAAACCCGGCAACAAAGCCTACCATACAGCGCGTTATTGTATGAAAGCCAAACACCGCTCCGCTCAGAAAATCATACATTAACCCGGCTGCGGCACCTGTAAGCGCCCCTGTTTGCGGGCCGTACAGCATTGCCATTGCGTAAACAAACAGCAGCACCAGGTCAAATTTCAGCCATGCAGGCTGCGGCACTGTTACCTGAATGCCAAAAAATATCAAATAAACAACAAAGAACAGCAGTTTTCTCATTTTACATTACCGTCCTGCTGATGCCATACTACTACAAAAACTTCTTCCAGCCCTTCCCTTACTGCCGCAGGCTCAACGGTTGCGTTGCGCAAAAGGCCTGCCGCATCAAGGCTGCTTTCTTTTACGGTGCCTATTACAATACCGGCAGGATGGTTCTGGCTGTAACCGCTCGTTACAACAACATCGCCGGGCAATACATCAGCTTCACGCTGCAAATGCTCCATTAAAAGCGGCACATTATTGCCGCCGCGGCCTGTAACAATGCCTACCGCACGCGAATTAGCACGCAGAATGCGCGCACCTACATTACAGCGCGTGCTTGTAACCATGGTTATACGTGCCGACGAAGGATATGCTTCATCTACAAGCCCTACCAGCCCGTTAACGGTTACTACCGCCATGTCCTGCTGCACGCCGTCATCCGTGCCTTTGTCAATATACAGGCTGTCGCTTAATTCGCCGGGCGTGCGCCCCAAAACTTTAGACACTACAAGCCTCTGTTCCGGATGCGCATTTTTATAATTCAGCATTTCACGCAGGCGCTGGTTTTCTGCATAAATTTCTGCCATGGCAAGGTTGGCGTAACGCAGTTCGTTAATTTCGCTTTGTAAACTTTCGTTCTGCTGCTGCAGGGTTTTAACAGTCGTCATAGCCTCGCCGGTATCATCAACCCAGCCGCCAACGGCAGAACTTGCCGCCGCAAAAGGCGTAATAACGGCAGTTACCACCCTGTTTATTACAGGAAACCTCAGCGGGTCGTGCAGCGCCATGGCAAACAAAGCCACAAGCACCGCCGCTGCCAGCCCAAGGCTTAAATACTTCTTATTCACGCTTCATTCCTTCAGTTCGTACTATTGGAGGCCATAAAGCCTTTCTTGTAAACGTCAACATTTTCTACTGCAAGGCCGGTACCCAAAGCAACGCAGCTCAGGGCGTCATCGGAAACATATACAGGCATGCCGGTATCCCTGCTCATAATGCGGTCAAGGTTGCGCAAAAGCGAAGAACCTCCCGTCATAACAACGCCTCTGTCCATAATATCTGCCGCAAGTTCAGGCGGAGTACGTTCCAGAGTGTTCCTTACAGCATCAAGAATATTGGTAACAGGTTCGTTGAGTGCTTCACAAACCTGATTGGAATTAATGGTAATGTTTTTCGGCAGGCCGCTTACAAGGTCACGTCCGCGGATATCCATTTCTTCCGGATTTTCCAGCGGCATAGCCGTGCCGATATTAATTTTTACTTCTTCAGCCGTACGCTCGCCAATAAGCAGGCTGAAAGTTTTGCGGATATAACGCACAATAGCGTCGTCCATAGCATCGCCGCCGGTGCGGATGGATTTACTTACAACAATGCCGCCGAGGGAAATTACGGCAACTTCACAAGTACCGCCGCCGATATCGACAACCATGCTGCCGGTAGCTTCCTGTACGGGCAGCCCTGCGCCGATAGCCGCAGCCATAGGTTCTTCAATCAGATATGCTTCGCGCGCACCGGCCTGCACCGTAGCGTCAATTACCGCGCGTTTTTCAACTTCGGTAACGCCGGAAGGCACGCCTACAACGATACGCGGACGCACAAGCGAATTTTTGCCGATTGCCTTTTTGATAAAAAATTTCAGCATCGACTGCGTAATGTCAAAATCTGCAATAACGCCGTCTTTCATCGGACGGATGGCAATAATATGCCCCGGAGTACGGCCAATCATCTGCTTTGCCTCCGCGCCTATTGCCAGCACTTCGTTGTTGGCTTTGTCAACGGCAACTACCGAAGGCTCACGAATAATAATGCCCTTGCCTTTTACATGCACCAGCGTATTGGCTGTGCCAAGGTCAATGCCCATATCATGCGAAAATTTATTAAAAAAACCAAACATTGCTTACACCTCATTCATCAAGATAACCATTTTCTCTAAAACTGAAATACCTGCCGTCGCCAATAATAATATGGTCTAAAAGCGGTATGCCCATCACAACACCTGTTTCCTTCAATGCAGAAGTCAAACGCCTGTCCTCACGGCTTGGCGCCGGGTCACCGGAAGGATGGTTATGTGCCGCCAGAACGCACGCAGCCCTGTGCAGAACTGCCGGGGCAAATACCTCACGCGGATGCACCACCGAAGCATTAAGCGAACCTTCGGAAACCTGCTGCATTTTTATCAGCTGGTTTTTGCTGTCCAGCAGCATTACCACAAATTTTTCATTTCCTTCATAGCGCAGGCGCGGCATTAAAAAGTTAACGCACGCCTCAGGCGAAGAAAACCTTATTTTCTTCTGCGGCTGTGCCCCGGCCACGCGCCTGCCTAACTCTACTGCGGCCAGTATTGTGGCGGCTTTTGCCGGGCCAAGCCCTTTTATTTTTGATAAATCAGCCACACTGCGCGCTTTGGCGATATTGCTGTAAAAACCGTCATCGTCAGTCAGTTCCCTTGCTATATCCAGTGCCGAACGCTGCGGCGTGCCTGTTCTGATTAAAATTGCCAATAATTCCGAATTACTCAATATATCCGGGCCATGTTCTATCAGCTTTTCTCTGGGCCTGTCATCCGCCGGTAAAAGCTTCATCTGCTGGCTCAAAAATTAATCACCCTTTCAAAACATCTTACAAGTAACAGTAAACGCCAACAGGCCCGTACTTATAAACATTCCAATTAATTATATCAAATTTTTCCGTATATGTGTATAGACAAAAAAATATCTGTAAAAAAATTCACAAATAAAATAAAAAACTGCCTGCTGATTAAACAGGCAGTATAATTCATTAAAGCATATTTAATTTTAATCTTTTATTTTTCTTTCAAAATCAAGTTCAAACCATCTGCGGCGGCAGCCGGGCAGTTTTTTCCAGCCATCCACGGCAAGGGTTAAAACAGCTTTTTCAACAAGGTCACGGTATTTTTTGCTTACTTCTTCCGGCCCGTCATAGCTAAAGCCGCTTACTTTAAACTTTTCGGATTGATAAATTACCTGTCCGTCATCGGTAACAGCCTGAAATTTGTTGCGGGTATTGCCGAAAAGCGACCATGGGCTGTCTATTTCAACAAGTTCGAGGCGGCAATGTTCAACCTTTTCAGCCGGCGGTACAGCCTGTTTTACAGGTTCGGCAGCTATGTTGCCATCATGCTGCACTTTTTTGCCGCACTTGCTGCAAAATGCAGAATCGTCCGGCAGCTGCTGTCCACAATATCTGCAATACATAATCCTACACCTCTTTATTTCTTATCCTGTTTTTTAGATTTAGCTGCGTCTTCTTTAGCTTCCTGTTCGGCAACCATTTCCTTGGCAATTTTTTCTTCGGCATCAAGCTGTTCTACGCTTTTATCCAAAATTTCAGCTTCAGCTTCTCTCAGTTTTCTTTCGTTATTTACAATTACGCCCTCTTTAACAAGCATGTTAAAATCTGCCAGTTCTTCAGGTACGTTAACACGGTTCGGCATTTTTTCTGCCAGTGCATCCATAACCTGCTTGGACGCTTTAAAATAAATACGTACGTTGGCTTCGCTGCCGTCTTCAAATCTTCTGCGCCATGCCAAAGTCCATAAAGTACGCGCATCCAGTGCGGAGTTTAATCTGTAAGAATAACGGAATTTTACGGTGCGCATCAGCTTGGGCTGATAGCTGAAAATAGCAGCTATTTCACGATAAGGGATTTCGTAAACCTTGGTTTTGCCCCAGATAGTGTGCTTAACAATTCTTAAATATTTGCGTTCTACGCTGATATCGTAAGTAGGTTTGCAGCGCAGGAGCAAAATCCATACCAGCATTGCATAAAAGAAAATTGGCACTGGTTCCAGCACATTAAGGTATACATAACGTAAAATAGATACAATAAACATAACAAAGCATGCTATGCCTACTACAGTGTAAGTAATAACATATTTTTTACTGCGTTTGGTTGTATCAACAGCTAAACTCATTAAACAGCCTCCTAAATTTAATTATAATTAACGTTATTATTATATAACAAAAAAGCATAACGGTAAAGGAAAAGATAGACAGCATATTAAAATTCGCAGTAAAAAAGGATGGGCACAAGTGCCCATCCTGATATCAATTAAAATTTTAAGTTGGATTAGATTGAGAAATATAAGAATTAAACTGCTGCTACTTCATGCAGTTTTGCAATTTCAGCATCGTCAAAGCCAAATTCTTTCAGAACTTCGTCAGTATGCTGGCCAAGTACCGGAGCTGCTTTTTCTACGCCGCAAGGAGTTTCGGAGAATTTAATAGGTACACCGGGGATTTTCATCTTGCCGGCAGTCGGATGTTCAACTTCTACAATCATCTCACGGAAGTTAACCTGCGGGTCGTTTACAACCTTATCAATGGTATTGATAGGTGCGCACGGAATAGCTGCTGCTTCCAGTTTTTCCAGCCAATGCTCAATGGTATCGGTTACAAATACTGCATCCAGAATTTCTTTCAGTGCAGGTTCGTTGTTAGTTCTGTCAGCATTGGTAATAAAGCGCGGATCTTCAATGAGTTCCGGTTTATTGATCAAATCACAGAGCTTCTTCCAAAGTCTGTCGTTGCCTGCGCCAACAATCAACAGGCCGTCGCTTGCCGTAAAGGATTCGAACGGAGTGATGGAAGGATGGCGGTTTCCGAGCGGAGTCGGGTTTACGCCATTTACAAAGTAACGGCTTACTGCGTTTTCCAGAATTGCAACCTGGCAGTCAAGCATGGATACGTCAATTTCCTGGCCAATGCCGCTTACTTCGCGTTTATAAAGAGCAGTGGTAATACCGGTTGCAAGGAAGATACCTGCAATAATATCGCCTACGGAAGCGCCAACACGGCAGAAAGTATCTTTATCCGGGCCGGTGATGCTCATAATACCGCCCATTGCCTGTACAACAACGTCATAGGCAGGTTTCATGGTGTAAGGGCCGGTCTGGCCGAAGCCGGAGCAGGATGCGTAAATAATTTTCGGGTTGATTTCTTTCAATACGGAATAGTCCAGGCCGAATTTTTTCATGGTGCCCGGTTTAAAGTTCTCAACAACAACGTCAGCTTTTTTAACCATTTCTTTGAAAACGGCTTTAGCTTCTTCAGACTTGAAATTCATAGTCATGGAACGTTTGTTGCGGTTCAAGCTCATGAAATACGCGCTTTCTTTCCCGATAAAAGGTCCGTAAGCACGGCTGTCGTCGCCAATTTTCGGCTGCTCGATGTGGATTACATTTGCACCCATATCAGCAAGCATCATAGCAGCATAAGGGCCGGACAATACACGAGTGAGGTCCAGTACAACTACATTTTCCAACGGTTTCATTATCATTTTCCTCCTGTTTGTAAAAAACTCTCTGATTCAAGCAATACATCCGGATTTCTCCTTATTTATTGCCCATCAGCCAAACAATATTTATTCTGTGAGAGCCGCACAGATCAAATATTAACAAATTTATCTTAACAAATTATTGTTAAAATTGCAAATCTTTTTAGTTAAATTTACTGATAAGAATAAAATATTATGCAGGTACGGAAGAACCGTACCTGCATAAGTCCGAATCTTAACTCTAATTAATTAGAAGCCAAGGATACCAAAGAATACGTAGCAAACGATACCGGAAACGATGGACATGGAAAGACCCCAAATCAAAAGTTTACGGAACAGTACGCCTTTGTCTTCTTCTTCACCGGCAGATGCAATGCACAGTGCGCCCAAAGTGGAAAGCGGAGAGGTATCTACCAGATGGGAACCTACGTCGATAGCGGAAATGATGGAAACAGGATCGCCGCCAGTCAATTCTACCAAACCAGGAGTCATCGGCAGGAACATCGGCATTACTACACCAGAGGAGCTGGAGTATGCAGAGATTACAGCCGGTACAAATGCTGTCCAGAAGCAGATAGTGGTCGGGCCGGCAACGGACGCCATTACTTCTACGAGGAAGTTCAGGCCGCCAGCCTTATCCATAACGTCAATCAATACGGATACACCGCAAACCATCATGATTACGGACCAAGGCATTACTTTAACAGCAGCTTTGGAATCGCCATAACCGGTAAGCATGAGTACGATTGAAAGTACGAAGGAAATAGAACCTACGTTGGAGAGCATATTGGTAATAGCTTTCGGGAATACGCCTTTCATACCAGGCAGGCCAGGAACAACTACTAAGATAATCAGGATTGCTACCATGAGCAAAGTGGTTTTCTGTGCAGCGTTGAACGGTTCCGGTTTCGGAGCCAGTTCATCAATATCAAGAGCAGCACCTTTCTGTTCTCTTAACCATTTCAAACCGCCCATTACAAAGAAGCCGCCGATGTTAACGAAGCCTTGTGCAATAGTGGAGTTGAAGTGAATTTTCCAAGCCAAAGTGTTGAGGTAATCAGCAGGAATGCCGAGTTCCGGAGCACATTTAGCGATGATGCCGTTAGAAATAATACCGGTAGGAGCAAACGGAGAGAATGCTGCACCGTTGCAGGCACCAACTACGAGCAGGGTCATCAGGAAAGCAGGCATTTTAACTTTGGAAGCAATAGCCATTGCAACCGGAGCCATCAATGCGCAGCCAGCGATGTTGCCAGGTCCGATGGTGGTGATAAAAGTAGCAAGAATGTAAATAATGATAGGTACAAGGGCAGTGTTGCCTTTGCAAGCACGAATAGAATAAGCAGTAAGTTTTTCCATAGTGCCGTTGGTCTGAGCCATACCAAAGAGGAAGGTTACGCCGACCAGAATCATGAACAGGCTTAACGGGAAAGCGTTCATAACTTTAGATGCAGGAGTACCTGCGAAAACGCCGCCTACGATAATACCGAAAGCGATACCGAGGAAGCCTACGTTCAAATCTTCATTAACGCAGCTGATGCCTACGAGGATTACCAGTGCGAGAATGGACACTAATGCAGGAAGCGAAATATCCATAATTTAGTTCCTCCTATTTGTTAGATTAAGATGGAACTTGAAATCAGATATTCGCACTTTGCAAAATACCATTCTAAAAATAGCGAACTAATTTTAGATTGCGTTAGCAAACGTTCGCTTGATTACTCTTGTTCTTCTTACAGACCAAGTACACCGAAGAATACGAAGCAAACAATACCGGAAACAATGGACATGGAGAGGCCCCAAATCAAAAGTTTACGGAACAGAACGCCTTTATCTTCGTACTCAGGAGCAGCTGCAATGCAGAGTGCGCCCAGAGTGGAAAGCGGAGAAGTATCTACAAGGTGGGAACCTACGTTGATAGCGGAAATGATGGAAATAGCATCGCCACCAGTTAATTCTACCAAACCAGGAGTCATCGGCAGGAACATCGGCATAATTACACCAGAGGAGCTGGAGTATGCAGACAGAACAGCCGGTACGAAGGATGCCCAGAAGCAGATAGTGGTCGGGCCGGCAACGGACGCCATTACTTCTACGAGGAAGTTCAGGCCGCCAGCCTTATCCATAACGTCAATCAATACGGATACACCGCAAACCATCATGATTACGGACCAAGGCATTACTTTAACAGCAGCTTTGGAATCACCGTAACCGGTGAGCATGAGTACAATAGAAAGTACGAAGGAAATAGAACCTACGTTAGAAAGCATATTGGTGAGCATTTTCGGCAGAGTGCCTTTAATACCAGGCAGCCCAGGAACTACTACCAAAAGAACGAGGAGTGCAACCATCAGCAAAGTGGTGGTCTGTGCAGCGTTGAACGGTTCCGGTTTCGGAGCCAATTCATCGATATCCAGAGAAGCACCGCGCTGTTCTTTCAGCCATTTAGCGCCGCCCATTACCATAAAGCCTACTACGGTTACGAAGCCTTGTGCAAGAGTGGATTTGAAGTATACCATCCATGCAATAGCATCGAGTTCATCAGCAGGGATTCCGAGATCAGGAGCAACTTTAGCGATGATGCCGTTGGAGATGATGCCGGTCGGTGCAAACGGAGAGAATGCAGCGGCGTTGCAGGCACCTACTACGAGCAGGGTCATCAGGAATGCAGGCATTTTAACACGGCCGGCGATAGCCATAGCTACCGGAGCCATAAGTGCGCAGCCTGCGATGTTGCCAGGGCCGATAGTGGTCAAGAAGTCGGAAAGTAAGAAAATAATGATAGGAATTAAAGCAGTGTTGCCTTTGCAGACACGAATGGAATAAGCAGTGAGTTTTTCCATGGTGCCGTTGGTTTGTGCCATACCGAAAAGGAATGTAACACCAACCAGAATCATAAACAGGCTAAGCGGGAAAGCATTCATAATTTTACTTGCAGGGGTGCCGCCAAAGACGCCGCCTACGATAATACCGAACGCAATACCGAGGAAGCCTACGTTTAAATCCTCATTAACGCAGGAAATACCTACAAGAATAACCAACGCGAGGATGGACATTAAAGCAGGAAGTGAAATATCCAATTTCGTCACTCCAATCTTCATAAATTAGCTCAGATGAGCTAAACATAATAATGCCGTTAAGTTTCTGGCTTGACGGCTTATGCGGTACACGGGCGGCATAACCGCCCGTTTAAACCGCAAGTAAACATTTTGTTAGCTATTTATTCAGCTAAGTTTAAAATTAATCTTCTTCTGCCGGGAAAGATTTATGGAGCAATTTCGTTAAACCAACGAAAAGTCCAATAACGATAAACATGGTCGGCAGAGCTACAGCCATCATAATAACAGCTTTTTCAGTTGCTCCCATTTTTACACCTCCAAAAATATTCCAGTGGAAAGCACGCTATAAGGAAAGTTACAAATTACAGATTACATTTTTTCCAGAGCAGGAATCATAGCAAGAACCAGACCACCTGCTACTACGGATGCAACCTGACCAGCAACGTTTACGCCGATAGCATGTTGGATGATGAAGTTAGTCGGGTCTTCTTTCAAAGCCATTTTAGCGATTACACGGCCGGACATCGGGAATGCGGAAATGCCGCAAGCACCGATCATCGGGTTGATTTTCTTAGCGCTGAACATGTTGAGAAGTTTAGCGAAGATAACGCCGCCAACGGTATCGAATACGAATGCAACAGCGCCGAGGCACATGATGAGAAGTACCTGAACATTCAGGAAACGTTCAGCAGTCATGGTACCGCCGATGGTAATACCAAGTACGAGGGTTACCAGGTTGGACAGTTCGTTCTGAGCGCAGTTGGACAGGTTATCAACAACACCGGATTCTTTAAGAACGTTACCGAACATAAGAGCACCGATAAGAGCAACAGACAGAGGAGATACAACGCCTGCTACGATAACGATCATGATCGGGAACAAGAATTTAGTGGTGTCAGATACAGGTTCTTCGTTTTCAAAGCCCATACGGATTTTGCGTTCGTTCTGAGTGGTAACAGCTTTGATAACAGGCGGTTGGATAACCGGAACCAAAGACATGTAGCAGTAAGCAGCTACGGACAGAGGTCCAAGCAGTTCTACTGCATAACGGCTTGCTACATAAATGGTGGTCGGGCCGTCAGCTGCACCGATGATACCGATAGAGGAAGCATGCGGGAAGGAGAAGCCCAGGAAAGTAGCGCCGATAGCGGTAGCGAAGATACCGAACTGAGCAGCTGCTGCGAACAGCATTACGGACGGACGGCGAATCAACGGAGCGAAATCGCACATTGCGCCGATAGCAACGAAGATAAGTACAGGGAACAGTTCGTTTGCGATACCTGCATTGTACAGGGTAATCAAGAAGCCTTCAGCACCAGGTTCGGTGGATACTGCAGAAGAATGAGGAATGTTAGCCAGGATAGCACCGAAGCCAATCGGAAGCAGCAGAGCAGGTTCGTAGTCATATTTAACAGCGAGCCAAATCAGGATGCCGCCGATAATCCACATAATAATATGAGTATAGCTAAGACCAATAATACCCTTCAGGAGTTCTTCAAGGTAAGGGTATTGTACGAGTAAAGAATCCATTCTTAAACCTCCAATATTCAATTGCTTTCCTATAAATTCATCTGATAGCAGTGCCGGTAGTTAAACTGCCGGCATTGCTACTATACTTGAAGAATTGAAGGAAATTAGCCGATAACAGCCATGATCTGGCCAGGTTTTACGTTTTCGTTAACGTCTACGTTGATGGATTTAACGGTGCCGTCAACAGGTGCAGCAATTTCATTCTGCATTTTCATAGCTTCGAGCATAAGAACTACGTCGCCTTTTTTAACAGCGTCGCCAGCTTTAGCTACGATTTTGCTTACTTTACCAGGCATCGGAGCGGTAAGCGGGGTGTCGCCAGCTGCTACTGCTGCCGGAGCAGGAGCTGCTGCCGGAGCCGGAGCGGGAGCCGGAGCTGCTGCCGGAGCAGGAGCTGCTACCGGAGCCGGAGCGGGAGCTGCAACCGGAGCTGCTGCTACCGGAGCTGCTGCTACAACGCCTTCTTCTGCAACTTCAACGGTGTAAGCTACACCATTAACGTTAACTTTGAATTTTCTCATTTGAAATTCCTCCATTTCACTTTTTAAAAAATTTTATTTTCGTGCAGCAGATAACTGGTATCTGCTGCAGTCAAAACTAAAAATTAGTAGCACTCTTGTCTTTTGTTCATCAAAGACAAGCGGCCAGTCTGAGCCCAAAGCGTACTCGGTTTTTTAATACGTACTACAGCTACGCCGCCGCCAGCATGCTGGATAGCTGCTGCCATTGCTGCAATCATTTCGTCGTCATTCATAACCATGCTGATTGCACCGCTGATAGCTGCAATTACTTCGGGGGGAGTGCCGGCGGGAACCGCAGGAGCCGGAGCTGCTGCTACCGGAGCCGGGGCTGCAGCTTTAGGAGCTTCTTTTTTCTTCTTGCTGCCGCCAAATAATCCAAAAAATCCCATTACGATTTCCCCTTTCTATGCATTAAAGCGGAATGTTACCGTGTTTCTTAGCCGGACGGCTTTCACGTTTGGAATCCAGCATTTGCAATGCATTGATAATGGTCGGGCGGGAATCTTTCGGTTGAATTACGATATCAACCATGCCACGTTTTGCAGCCTGATACGGGGTTGCAAAGTTGTCAATGTATTCAGCAGTTTTAGCTTCAACATCAGGATCTTTACGGAAGATGATGTTAGCTGCACCAGCAGGGCCCATAACTGCGATTTCAGCAGTCGGCCAAGCGATAACCTGGTCAGCACCAAGTTCCTGAGAGCACATTGCGAGGTAAGAACCGCCGTATGCTTTACGGGTAATCAAAGTAATTTTAGGTACGGTTGCTTCAGAGTATGCATAGAGCATCTTAGCGCCATGACGGATGATGCCGCCATATTCTTGGTTGGTGCCAGGCAGGAAGCCCGGAACGTCTACCAGGTTCAACAGAGGAATGTTGAAAGCGTCGCAGAAGCGAATGAAGCGGGAAGATTTGTCAGATGCATTGATATCAAGGCAACCTGCCATAACTTTCGGCTGGTTAGCAATAATACCTACGGTCTGGCCATCCATACGTGCGAAGCAGGTAATGATGTTCTGAGCGTAGTATTGCTGAGATTCATAGAATTCACCGTTATCAACAATGCTCTTGATAATGTCTTTCATATCATAAGGATGATTGGAATTATCAGGAATAATGCTGTTCAGTGCTTCGTCAGTTCTGGTCGGGGAATCACCGGTTTCGATAATCGGTGCGCCTTCCATGTTGTTGGACGGAAGGAAGCTGAGCAGATAACGGATTTGTTTAATGCAGTCTTCGTCGTTTTCAGCTGCAAAGTGAGCTACACCGGAAGTCTGGTTGTGGGTCATAGCGCCGCCCAGTTCTTCTTGGGTAACTTCTTCGCCGGTAACGGATTTAACAACTGCAGGGCCGGTAATGAACATTTTGGAAGTGTTCTTTACCATGTAGATGAAGTCGGTCAGAGCCGGGCTGTATACAGCACCGCCTGCGGAAGGACCCATGATAGCAGAGATCTGAGGAATAACACCGGATGCGCTGGTGTTTTCGAAGAAGATCTTGCCATAGCCGCCCAGAGCGTCAACAGCTTCTTGGATACGAGCACCGCCGGAATCGTTCAGGCCAACGCACGGAGCACCCATTTTGAGAGCAAGGCGCTGTACTTTAACGATTTTGTTAGCATGCATTTCGCCGAGGGAACCGCCTTCAACGGTGAAGTCCTGAGCGAATACATAAACCAGACGGCCGTCAACAGTGCCGTAACCGGTGGTTACACCTTCGCCCGGGAGTTCTTTTTTGTCCTGGCCGAAGTTGGTGCAACGATGGCTTACGAAACGATCCAATTCAACGAAGCTACCTTCGTCAAGTAATAATGCGATTCTCTCACGAGCAGTCAGTTTACCGCTTTCATGCTGTTTAGCTACTTTCTTTTCGCCGCCAGCTGCGATAATGTGTTCGGAGAGTTTGAGCATTTTCTCAATTCTTTCTTGAGTAGACAAATCTTACACCTCCATATAATTGGGGAGAACTTATTTATACATGCAGGCGGGCGTAGTATCAGGCGCCCGTCTGTTATGTATCTGATTTTTGTGTGCTGCACAAGTAGCTTAATTTCTGTTCAGGCAGAAATTATTTTTTTGCAGGAGCGCAGAGTTCGAGCAAAATGCCAACAGATTTCGGATGAACGAAAGCAATGTCCATTCCGCCTGCACCACCGCGAGGTGCTTTGTCAATCATGATGCCGCCTTTTTCCTGTACGCCGGCGATAGCAGCTTCGATGTCGTCAACACGGAGAGCAATGTGCTGGATGCCCTGGCCGTTTTTAGCAATGTATTTGCCGATCGGGCCATCATTGTTTTCGGTAATATCAACAAGAAGCTCAAGCAGAGTTTCGCCGCAAGGAATGAATACGGTTTTTACGCCCTGTTCGGGAACCGGTTCTTCACCAGTGCATTCCAGACCGAGAACTTCGGTGTAGAATTTTTTGGATACATCCAAATCTTTGCAGGCAATACCTACATGGTCAACACAAATTACTTTGAACATTTTTAATTCCTCCTTAAAGAATTAATTTGGTGGTTTTATTTCAAAACTTTACCAACAATGTCATCAACTACAGAGTACGGTTCAATTTCGCGGCCCTGCAGTTTTTCTACCAAGGAATCAAATTCATCGGTAGCTACTACATTTTTATCAATGTAGCGGTTTACTTTATCGTTAAGCATCGCAGTAACCTCGTTTTTAATGCGGGCTTTGCGGATTTTAACGATTTCACCGCTATCATACAGATATTTCTGGTGCTCCTCAATGGAGTCTACAACTGCTTCTATGCCTTCACCCTTGCTGGCAATGGTCCGGTTGATCGGCGGACGCCAGCCAACATGTTCGGGATTTAATTCCAACATCATTTCAATCTCTATGTTGAGCTTGTCTGTGCCTTCACGATCAGCTTTGTTAATCGTGAACAAATCACCGATCTCAAGTATACCTGCTTTAATAGCCTGAATATCATCACCCATGCCCGGGATTACAACAACCATGGTGGTATCGGCAGTTTTTACGATATCAACTTCAGATTGCCCTACGCCTACGGTTTCAATGATAATGATGTCAAAGCCAAAAGCATCCATCAATTTGACTGCATCGCCTGCTTTTTGCGATAAGCCGCCCAAGCTGCCTCTGGTAGCCATAGAACGGACAAAAATGCCTTCATCCGAAGACAAATCCAACATTCTGATACGGTCGCCCAAGATAGCGCCGCCGGAGAACGGACTGGTGGGGTCTACTGCAATAATGCCAACAGTTTTACCGCGTTTACGGAATTCTTTGGCAAGTTTATCGGTCAAAGTACTTTTGCCAGCACCCGGAGGTCCGGTTATACCAATGACATAAGCATTGCCGGTGTGGGGATATAAAGCTGTCATAATTTCAACAGCATTGTCATACTCGTTTTCAACGGCCGTAATTGCTTTGGCCAGTGCCAAACGGTTGTGGTTTAATACGCCTTCAACAATGTTCAAATTTCACACCGCCTTGTTGAGGTCTGATAAAAATTTTAGGTTGCAAGGCGGACAAGCCGCCTTGCAAATTTTTAAGACCTAATTATTTTACGTTTGCGTTGATGAAGTCAACGATAGCGCTGGTCGGGGTGCCAGGAGTGAATACTTCGGCAATGCCAGCAGCTTTCAGGCCCGGGATGTCAGCGTCAGGAATAACGCCGCCGCCGATAACCAGAACATCGTTCAGGCCTTTTTCTTTCAAAAGTTCTACAACTTTCGGGAAAAGGGTGTTATGAGCGCCGGAGAGCAGGCTCAGAGCAACAACTTTAACGTCGTCCTGCAGAGCAGCTTCAGCGATTTGTTCCGGGGTCAGACGGATACCGGTATAAATTACTTCAAAACCAGCGTCGCGCAATGCACGAGCTACAACTTTAGCACCGCGGTCGTGTCCATCAAGACCCGGTTTTGCTACTAAAACTCTGATATTAGACATTATCTACTTACCTCCCTATTATTGTTGGCTAAGTTAATTACAGCTGGGTATGAGCCTGGTATTCGCCGAATACTTCTCTCATTACGCCGCAGATTTCGCCTTCGGTTGCATAAGCTTTAACAGCTTCGAGGATCAAAGGCATCAGGTTAACGCTTTCATCAGCGCAGCCTGCTTTAAGAGCAGCAAGGGTTTCTTCAACTTTAGCGTTGTCACGGCGAGCTTTCAATGCAGCAATTTTTTCAGCCTGCAGTTTGCCAACAGAGCCGTCTACGCGCAGCAGGTTTTTCGGGGGTTCTTCTTCCTGCTGGAATTTGTTAACGCCAACGATAATACGGTTGCCTTTTTCAACGTCCATCTGCCATTTGTAAGCGGAATCCTGAATTTCTTTCTGGATGTAGCCTTTAGCGATAGCTTCCGGAGCGCCGCCGAGTTCATCAATTTTCTTAATGTATTCCCAGCATTCAGCTTCGATCTTATTGGTCAAAGCTTCTACATAGTAGGAACCGCCCAACGGGTCAATGGTGTCAGCCAGGCCGGATTCGTAAGCAACGATTTGCTGAGTACGCAGAGCGATGGTTACGGATTCAGTGGTCGGCAGAGCCAAAGCTTCGTCTTTGGAGTTGGTGTGCAGGGACTGGGTACCACCCATTACTGCAGCTGCGGTTTGCAGAGCAACACGAACGATGTTGTTGTTCGGTTGTTGTGCAGTCAGCATGGAACCTGCAGTTTGAGTATGTACGCGGAGCATTTGAGATTTCGGTTTTTGAGCGCCGAATCTTTCTTTCATAACTTTAGCCCATACACGACGGGAAGCGCGGAATTTAGCAACTTCTTCGAGTACGTTGTTATGAGCATTCCAGAAGAAGGACAGACGGCCAGCGAAAGCGTCAACGTCCATGCCAGCTTTGATAGCAGCTTCTACATAAGCAATGCCGTCAGCGATGGTGAATGCGATTTCCTGAGCAGCGGTGGAACCAGCTTCACGGATATGGTAACCGGAAATGGAGATGGTGTTCCACAGCGGAACATTTTTGGAGCAATATTCAAAAATGTTGGTGATCAAACGCATGGAGGGTTTCGGCGGGAAGATATAAGTGCCGCGGGCAGCATATTCTTTCAGGATATCGTTCTGAATGGTGCCGCGGAGTTTATCAGCGGAAACGCCTTGTTTTTCAGCAACTGCGATGTACATGCAGAGCAGTACGGATGCAGGAGCGTTGATGGTCATAGAAGTGGAAACTTTGTCCAGAGGAATACCGTCGAACAGGATTTCCATATCTGCCAGGGAGTCGATAGCTACGCCTACTTTACCAACTTCGCCTTCGGACATCGGGTCGGTGGAATCATAACCGATCTGGGTCGGGAGGTCGAATGCGCAAGACAGGCCGCTGCCGCCGTTAGCCAGCAGGTATTTATAACGTTTGTTGGATTCTTCAGCAGTGGAGAAACCAGCATACATACGCATGGTCCAGAAACGGCCGCGGTACATGGTAGGTTGTACACCACGGGTGAAAGGATATTCACCAGGGAAACCGAGGTCTCTTTCATAATCGAAACCTTCGATGTCAAGCGGGGTGTAGAGTCTGTTAGGCTCCAGGTTTGCGCGTTCAGGGAATTTAACCAGTTTAGCTTCTACTTCTTCATGGTATTTAGCTAAGCCAGCTTTCAGAGTTTCATTTGACATTCTCAAATCCTCCTTAAAATTTTTGTTTTCATACTCGGGTTGGACTTCCCGGGTACGGTGAGAGTGTCCGTCAAAGACGGTCTATGGCAAAGCCTTTCGGCTTCGTCAACATATTTATTTAAGCTGTGCCGGAGGACTCGCTACCGCCGGCACGGCTTAAGCCCCAATTAAACTGGGATTATTTTTCCATGGTGCCGGTTTTGTTGAAGCGGTTATGGAAATCGAAAGCTTCTTCAAGCAGATGCGGAGTCTGGCTGTTGCCGCAAGCTTCGCAAGCTCTGTGGAAGTAATCCAGCAGCATCGGCTGATATTTCGGGTTAGCAATCTGATCAATGATGATCGGAGCTTTTTCTTTCGGAGTCAGGCCACGGAGGTCAGCAACGCCGCGTTCGGAAACGATAACGTCAACGTCGAGGGTTGCATGGTCGATATGGCTGCAGAACGGAACAACGGAGCTGATTTTGCCGCCTTTTGCCAGGGAGTTTGTGAAGAATACGGTGAGGTAACCGTTACGGGCAAAGTCGCCGGAGCCGCCAACGCCGTTCATCAATTTGGTGCCGCAGATATGAGTGGAGTTTACGTTGCCGTAAATATCAACTTCGATAGCGGTGTTCATTGCGATAACGCCAATGCGGCGTGCAACTTCAGGGCTGTTGGAGATTTCCTGCGGACGGAGAATCAGGTAAGGTTTGTAATGGTCAAGGTTTTCATAGAATTTTTTCTGGCATTCCGGAGACGGAGTCAGAGCGGTACCGGAAGCAACGCGGAGTTTGCCGGCATCGATGAGGTCGAACATACCGTCTTGGATAACTTCGGTGTAAACGGTCAGGTCTTCGAAGTCGGAGTTTACAAGGCCGTTGATAACAGCGTTAGCAACGGAGCCTACGCCGGACTGCAGCGGAAGCAGGTTTTTCGGCAGGCGGCCTTCAGCAACTTCTTTTTTGAAGAATGCTACGAGGTTTTCGCCCATGTGTTTAGCGTCTTCGTCGATTTCGCCGAGCGGACGAACTTTATCGGTGATGTCGCAAGGAACAACAGCAACGATTTTGTCGAGTTCGCAAGGAATGTACGGAGTACCAATGCGGTCTTCCGGTCTTTCGATAGGAATCGGTTTACGGTACGGAGGATCAAGAGGTACATAGGAGTCATGCATACCTTCCAAACCTACCGGTTGGCTGGTGTTAACTTCTACGATAACTTTTTTAGCGCCTGCTACATAAGAGGAGCTGTTGCCCATGGAAGTGGTCGGGATAAGGCCTACTTTGCCGTCGCCGAGGTCGTTGATTTTGCATACTTCAACGATTGCTACGTCTACGCCTTTGCGGTTAGCCATGAAGCCATAGCGAACCATCTGTGCCATGTGGCTGAGGTGAATGTCAGCATATTTTACTTTACCTTCGTTGATAGCTTTGCGGAGGGTGCCGTTGGTCTGATAAGGCAGGCGGCGGTCCATAATGCCAGCTTCTACCATTGCCTGGTCAATTTCAGGGCCTACAGAAGCGCCGGTCCAAACGTTAACTTTGAAATCGGTGCCTTTGTATCTTTCAGACAGGGCAAGAGGTACAGCTTTCGGATAGCCAGACGGAGTAAAGCCGCTGACACCCAAGTTGTCACCATTGTGAATAAAGTCGGTTGCGGCTTCTGCGCTCATTACTTTGCCAGCAACCGCATCGCAAATACGATCTTTAATATCGATCATGTTCCTTCCTCCTTGAAATTAAATATATATGGTTTCTGCCTTTCGGCACTTAACTTATCCGGCGAAAAATACTCTGCAAACGCCAGGCGTTTGTCTATACCGTCCGCCAAATAAGGCAAACCCATAACATAAAAAAGGAGCACTTTAGTGTTATCCCGAAATTTAATAATTAAACTCAATAACGCCAAGTGCCAGCTCACGCATTTTCCGGAGCGGGCACGCCCGGACTGCAAGCCGCCGGCGTAAGGCTTCCGCAAGGGTTCCGCTACCCTGTTGTCTGCCAACGCCTGAACATACCTTCTTTTGGTTTCTTTATATACTTCGACACCACCTGCAAAATTCCTTCTGCCGAAGCTCTATTTGTGATATTTTTTTGAAATTTTTTATGAAATCGCCGTTAAATATTCAGATTTTCATCTAACGTTATTATAGCACATAACCTGTCAGGATATTTTCTGAATTTTTAACAAGCTCAGGCCCTTTTCTGACCCTTACAATATAATAGCAGTAAAATTGTAACATGGCAAGCCCTTTGTTTACATTTTTTAAAGAAATACCCTTCGGACTCAAAAGTCCGAAGGGTATTTTATAGCATTTTATTAGTATATTTAACGTATTTGCCGGTGATAGTGCGTGTGCAGGAGATTGTGTGCTTTTTCTCCAAGCGGTTTGCCCAGCCAAGTATCATAAAGTTCAATTATTTCAGGATTTTCGTGCGATTTTCGTAACTCATTGGCTCTGTCACAATCAAAGAGTCCCTTTCTGCGCAGTTTCCTGATTTCGGCATTAACCGGAACAGGCTGCCCGCCGCCGCCGATGCATCCGCCCGGGCATGCCATTACTTCAATGAACTGATAATCGGCAGTGCCGTTTTTAACTCTTTCCAGCATTTCCATTGCCGATTTAAGAGTATGTACAACGGCAATTTTTATTTTTTTGCCGGCAATTTCAAGCTCTGCCTCGCGGGTATGTTCCATGCCGCGCACTTCTTCATAATCAACGTGCGGCAGGTTTTCTCCGGCAAGCACATCGGCAACTGTTCTCAGTGCCGCTTCCATAACGCCGCCGGTTGTGCCGAAAATTACGCCCGCGCCGCTGCCCGTGCCAAGCGGAGAATCAAAGTTTTCTTCCGGCAGGTTTTTAAAATCAATGCCTGCTTCGCGTATCATGCGCCCAAGTTCGCGCGTGGTAATTACTATATCAACATCGCGGTAACCGGAATCGCACATTTCAGGCCTTGCGGCTTCAGCCTTTTTGGCCGTGCACGGCATTACGGATACGCTTACTATTTTAGCAGGGTCAATGTCGGCTTTTTCCGGATAATAGGTTTTAGCGATTGCGCCGAACATCTGCTGGGGCGATTTGGCCGTGGAAAGATGGTCCAAAAGCTCAGGATATTTCAGTTCAATCATATTAACCCAGCCCGGGCTGCACGAAGTAATCATCGGCAGCAGCCCTCCGTTTTGCAGACGGTCTAAAAATTCATAGCCTTCTTCCATAATGGTAAGGTCGGCAGAAAAATCAGTATCGAAAACTTTATCAAAACCAAGATGGCGCAGTGCTGCAACCATTTTGCCTGTTACAATGCAGCCGGGTTCCATGCCCAGTTCTTCGCCAATGGCAACACGCACGGAAGGAGCGGTCTGCACAATAACAATTTTATCGGGGTCGTTAATGGCGTCCCAAACTTTTTCGGTGTCGTCGCGTTCAACAATGGCGCCGGTCGGGCAAACGCTGGCACACTGGCCGCAGTAGCTGCACGCCACATTGCCGAGGTCCTGTTCAAACGCAGTTGAAACGATGGTATCAAACCCGCGGTTGGCAAAGCTGTAAACATTCATGCCCTGCACATCGCGGCAAACGCGTATGCAGCGCCCGCAGAGAATGCATTTTTCCTGGTCGCGCACAAGGCAGGGGTTGCTGCCGTCAATAGTATGGGCTTTGCGTGCGCCGCCTTCAAAGCGGATTTTGCGCAGGCCAAGGTCTGCGGCAATTTTTTGCAGTTCGCAGTCCCCGCTTTTCTGGCAGGACAGGCAGTCTTTGGGGTGGTTCGCCAAGAGCAGTTCAACAACCATTTTACGCGCTGCCCTTACTTTAGGCGTGTTGGTTTTAACTACCATGCCTTCCGCTACCGGATATACGCAGGATGCAACAAGGCTTCTTGCCCCGCTTGCTTCCACCACGCACAGGCGGCAGGCGCCTTCCGGCGCAAGCTCCGGATGGTAGCACAGAGTTGGTATATAAATTCCGGCACTGCGTGCCGCTTCCAAAATCGTTGCATTTTTAGGGGCCTGTACAGTTTGCCCATTGATTGTTAAGGTAACCATTTCCATTGTTCTGCCCCCTTATCCCTTAACTATTGCCTTAAACGGGCAGGCTGCCATGCAGGCGCCGCATTTAATGCATTTAGTGGTATCAATAACGTGCTGGCTGCGCGGCTGGCCGCTGATGGCCTGAACCGGACACTGGCGCGCGCAGAGTCCGCAGCCTTTGCATTTATCCGTAATCTGATAGTTGGCAAGTTTTTCGCATACTCCTGCCGGGCAGCGTTTTTCTTTAATATGCGCTTCGTATTCATCGCGGAAATATTTAAGCGTGCTGAGTACGGGGTTAGGCGCTGTCTGCCCGAGGCCGCAGAGTGCAGTTTCTTTAATATTGCCGGCCAGTTCTTCCAAAAGTTCAATATCGCCTTCACGCCCCTGCCCTTCCGTAATGCGGGTTAAAATTTCCAGCATACGTTTTGTGCCTTCGCGGCAGGGTGTGCATTTGCCGCAGGATTCGGACTGCGTAAAGTTAAGGAAGAATTTGGCAACGTCAACCATGCAGGTGTCTTCGTCCATAACTACAAGGCCGCCGCTGCCCATCATTGCGCCGACGGAAATCAGCGAATCGTAATCAACGGAAAGGTCGAGCATAGATTCAGGCAGGCAACCGCCGGACGGGCCGCCAATCTGTACGGCTTTGAATTTTTTGCCGTTGGTAATGCCGCCGCCGATATCAAAAATAATCTCGCGCATGGTAATGCCCATCGGCACTTCGGCAAGGCCCGTATTGTTGATTTTGCCGGTAAGGGCAAATACTTTGGTGCCTTTGGATTTTTCCGTGCCGAAGCCGCAGTACCAGTCCGCGCCATTGGTAATAATGGAAGCAACGTTTGCGAAAGTTTCTACGTTGTTAATATTGGTGGGTTTGCCCCACAGGCCCGATACTGCCGGGAACGGCGGGCGCGGGCGCGGCATGCCGCGGCGTCCTTCGATAGATGCCATAAGCGCGGTTTCTTCGCCGCATACAAAGGCACCGGCGCCTTCTTTTATATGAATTTTAAAACTGAATTTGCTGCCGAAAATGCTCTTGCCCAAAAGGCCCATTTGTTCGGCCTGGTCAATAGCTATGCGCAGGCGCTTGATAGCCAGCGGATATTCCGCACGCACATAAATATAGCCTTCATCGGCACCGATAGCATAACCGCAGATTGCCATGCCTTCAAGCACTTTATGCGGGTCGCCTTCAAGCACACTGCGGTCCATAAAAGCACCGGGGTCGCCCTCGTCGGCGTTGCAGATAACATATTTTTTATCGTTTACGGAATTAGCGGCAAACTGCCATTTCATACCGGTGGGGAAACCGCCGCCGCCGCGTCCGCGCAGGCCGGATTTTTTAACTTCGTCAATAACCTCCTGCGGAGTCATGGTAGTAACGGCTTTGGCAAGTGCCTCATAGCCGCCTACCGCAATATATTCTTCTATCTGTTCAGGGTTAATGGCGCCGCAGTGTTCAAGCACCAGGCGTTTTTGCTTTTTATAAAAATTAATTTCCGAATAGGAAGGAATCTGTTCATGAGTAAGCGGTTCATGGTATAAAAGACGCTCAACAATGCGCCCTTTAAACAGATGGCTTTCTACAATTTCTTCCACATCTTCCGGTTTTACGCGGCAGTAAAAAGTACCTTCCGGGTAAATAATTACCAGCGGGCCATGCTCGCAAAAGCCGTGGCAGCCGGTTTCTACAATCATAACCTCGTCGCTCAGCCCTTTTTGTTCAAGCTGTTTGGCAAACTCCAGCTGCACTTCTTTGCTGCCCGCAGATTTACAGCCGGTACCGCCGCAGACAAGGACATGTGCTCTTATATGCTGCATAAAAAACCCTCCCCGATTTTATTCCTGTTCTATCTTGCCTACAACAAGCTCCTGCACTACTCTGCCGTTAACTACGTGTTCGGCAATAATTTTTTTAACATCTGCCGGTTTTACTTTGCCGTAGGTAATGCGCGGTTCTCCGGGCCGCACAACATCCACCAGCACTTCTTTTTCGCACATGCCGATACAGCCGGTCTGCTGCACCTGCACATCCGTCAGATGGCGTACAGCCAGTTCGTCAAACACGGCTTTCATTACTTCGCGCGCACCGGCAGCAATGCCGCAGGTACCCATGCCGATAATAATTTTGGTAGTGCTGTTCTGACGGACTTTAATATCGTTTTTCAGCTTTTCCCTTAAAGCCTTCAAATCCTCCAAAGTTTTCATTTTATTCCTCCTGCCCGGCATGCAGCGCGTCAAGCTGCTGCCTCAGATATTCTTCAGTCCAGCGGTAAATTTCCGGATGCGCAAAATCGGTGTCTTGCCCCAAAACCTCACGCACTTGCCGCGTGTCAAAGCAAAAAGCGCCGGTTGCCGCTTTATAGTTAAAAACAAGGTTAAGCTCAGGCGCGCCTGCCAGTAAAACGGCAACGCTGCCTGCAATATCGCCCAAAGGCGGACGGTCAATGTTATCTGCCTTAAAAGCGGCTTTAACAACTGTGCCCTCTCCCGGCTGCGATTTAATATCAAAATAACCGCCGCACTGGCTTGTTACCATATCCATAAAGGGTATGCCCATGCCTACTTTGCGAGTAAGGCGTGTGGTAACAAACGGGTCGCGCACTTTTTTAACCATTTCTTCCGTCATGCCGCGCCCGTCGTCACTGATGGAAAAAGTAAAATATCCGTTTTCGTTTTCATCAATGTCAATTTGCAGATTACGGGCACCGGCCTCAACCGAGTTTTGCGCCAAATCAAGTATATGCAGTGAAAGTTCTCTCATAATTACTGGTATTTTGCCAAAATAGCCTTTAATTTATCCGGCGTCAGCCTGCCGTGGGTATCTTCGTTAACCTGCATAACAGGGGCCAGGCCGCATGCACCGATGCAGGCAACCGTTTCCAGCGTAAAGCGCAGGTCGTCAGTTGTATGCCCTGCTTTAATGTCAAGTTCTTTTTCCAGCGCCTGCAGAATAGTTTTGCCGCCGCGTACGTGGCAGGCAGTGCCCTGGCATACGCGGATAATATTGCGCCCGCGCGGATTAAGATGGAACTGCGAATAAAAAGTTACAACGCCGTAAATCTGCGCAATGGGGGTGCCGGTTTGTGCGGCAACATATTCCAGCGCGTCTTTAGGCAGATAATTATACAAGGATTGTACTTCCTGTAAAATCGGAATCAGCGCGCCCTTAACGCCTTCATATTTGGCAAGGATTGCGTCAATGCGGGTCTTTTCCGGATTTTCGCCGCCGCAGCAGCTGCATGTTCTCTCCACAAAGCTCATAGTACATTCTCTCCTTACTGTTAAATTTAAATGTACATATATTACTATAACAAAACACCGGCTTATATGCAACACTAATTAACATGTATACTTTAATTAGTATACACTATATCATTTTTAATAATCACGGCTCTCCAAAAAACAGCCCGGCTGCCAGCTGCGCCCGTCTTCTGCCGCAAGCGCCAGTTTCAGCTCCGCCACCGTTAAACTTTTAACCGTAATTAAATTTTTAGGGCCGTTAATAAAGCTGTCCATCATGTGTGCGTCGCTGTCGGTAACATAATTTAAGCCGCCAAGCGCCAGTTTCAGCTTCTGTTCTTTTAATTCCCTAATGCCGGCAGCGCTTATTTCAGCCGCTGCCAGCCCCATATCCGAAGGCAGAAAGCCAAGCTGCATCAAAAGGCTGTACGAGGGCCTGTCCACATGCGCAGCTATTGCCATGCCGCCCATGGCATTTACTTTTTGTATAACTTCCGCAGCGGGCAGTTTTAATGGCCCAAGCAGCATGCGTTCTTCTTCGGCTATAAAGTTATCGTCGTCATCAACAATAAACTGCGCGCCAAAACGCTCTGCATTGTTTTTAAGCCCGCTCATATTGGCATCAACTATTTTCTGCCAAGCAGCCAGCTGCTCCAGCGTATCAAACAGCACAACTATGTGCGCTTCTTCGCGGCATTCAACTTCCATGCCCGGAAAAACCTTAACACCGTAGTTTTTGGCTGCTTCAACCGCCGCCGCGGCATTGGCAGAAGCGTTATGGTCCGTAATGGCAACCGCGTCTACGCCGTACTGAGCCGCCCGCATAACAATATGGTGCGGCGTCATTTCTATTTCCGCGCAGGGCGAAAGCAGGGTATGGATATGGAAATCAGCCAGTAAGGTTTTCATTTTCCGTTGGTAATGCCAAGGGCATAAAGCTGCCCGGCTACAACATAAGCAGGCAAATCAGTAACGGCAATGTTTATATTGTTGGCATCGGCTTTTTTCAGCGTTTCTTCTTCTACCGGGGCGCCGCCTGCCACAACCACTGCCGCAAGGCCTATTAAAGATGCCACTGCAGCCACGTTCTGATGCCCCTGCATTGTTACCCATACCATGCCTGATTCAGCCTGCCCCATAACATTGCTTAAAAGGTCAGAAGCATAGCCGCCCGTAACCTCGGCCTGCATGTCGCCGGTATGCGTTAAAAGCTGCAAATTCAAGCTGTTAATTACTTCCTTTATCTGCATTGTTTTCTTCTCCGTTATCGTTAAAATCGTTATTGTCAATAGGTATCTGCCGTGCAAGTTCCAGCATGCCGTGCGCAAGTTTTTTAACGCTGGCACGCAGTTTAAAAATGCAGTCTATTTCCGTTGCCTTACCCTGAACAATATCTTCTGCAAGGCACTGGCAGTTTGGCGCGCCGCAGGCACCGCAGTCCAGCCCCGGAAGGGAATTGAGCACTTCTTCCATTTGTTCAAATTTCTTCATGGCTTCCAAAATATCGTCGTCAAGCTGCATCATCGGGCGCGGCACCAGTTTTTTTACATAAGCGCCTGATTTAGGAAAGCCCTCGCAGACCATGCTCTGCTTCATTGCCTCCACCCTGTCTGCCGGTTCGTGTTCACGCATCCGCGCAAGGCGCAGCTTAAGGTTCTTTTCCGCCACAAATTTATTTTCAGCCGTCAGCGGGCCGCCGATACAGCCGCCGCTGCACGCGCTGCATTCCACATAATCAACGTCCGGCATTTTATTCATGGAAATCTGCTCCAGCACGTCATACACGTTTTCTATGCCATGCACCGCCAGCCCTTTTTCCACGCCTACTGCCGCAAGTTCGCCGCCGTAACAGCCCCAGCCCATGCCGTAGGAAGAAGCCGCAGTTATTTTTTTGCTTTCTTTAACGCTGCCGATAGAACGCATCAGCCTGCCGTAAATTTCCGAAATGGCAATGCTTCCGCTGAGCTGCGTATGCACTACGTCTACCGACTGGCGGATATTGGCGTCTTTCGACGGGCAGGGTGCCAGAAACCATACGCCAATCTGCGATTCTTCAAGCCCCAGCCGTTCCATGGCTTCTTTTTTTACATAAATTGCGGCAGCCTCCACAGGCGGCAGCACCGGCACAACCTGTTTGATAAGTTCCGGGAACTTAACCTGAATAAGGCGCAGCACCGCCGGGCAGGTGCAGGAAATTAAAGGCTTGCGCCCGCCATTGTAGTTTTTAATGTAGTCTGCAATTTCCAGGGAAATATATTCCGAAGCCACAGCCACGTCAAAAATTTCATCAAAGCCAAGGTTGCTTAAGCCCCCACGTATTGTTTCCTCCGAAATATCGGCCGGAAACTGCGCGTACAGCGAAGGAGGAGGCAAAACGATATTATATTGGTATTTTTTTATTTCTTCCAGTTTGTCCGAATATGCTTCTACCGCATGATACGCACAGCGGCGCATACATTCGCCGCAGTCTATGCAGCGCGCCGCGATAAGTTCGGCCTTGCCGTTGCGCACCCTGATAGCATCGGTAGGGCACGCCTTAACGCAGGTTACGCAGCCTTTGCATTTGGAAGGCACAAAACGGACGGAATGAATATAGCCTTCTGCCAATGGGCTCACCTCTTTTACAAGTCTTCGCTGATATGCTTAAACTCCATTGTGATGGAGGTTCCTTCTCCTATTTTAGATTGTATGTCAAATTTATCACTGCATTTCATCATGTTGGGCAGGCCCATACCGGCGCCAAACCCCATCTGGCGGATATAATCCGGCGCTGTCGACCAGCCCTCCTGCATGGCAAGCTTAATATCCGGTATGCCGGGGCCGTGGTCGGTAATATTGATTACGGTATGGTCCTGAAAAATTTCCGCAGCAACCTTGCCGCCTCCGGCGTGAATAAGCACGTTCATTTCCGCCTCATAAGTGCCGATGGCTATGCGGCGCACAATATCTGCCGGTATGCCTATTTTTTGCAGCATGCGCTTAATGCCGCTCGAGGCTTCCCCTGCGCGGTCAAAATCACCGCCTGCCACATCATAGCTTATTTTTACAGATTTAGCCTCCGTCATAACCCGCAGCCCCCTTTTTCCTGCGAACATCCGCGCAGCCCGGCCACATATAACAGCCCGCAGGCTTCAAACAGAGTGCAGTTTGTTGAAAGCACCGGCATCTGCGCTTCACGCGCAAAGTCCAGAAAATCAGGCCCGGGCAGTTTGCCGCGCACTATAATAATACCGCACAAATCGGTAATGCCCGCCGTACGGATAACCTGCATATTTGTAAGGCCTGTACACAAAAGGGTATTGCATTTGGTAAAAGCCAGCACATCACTCATAAGGTCGCTGCCGCAGCAGGTTTCAACGGGGCGTTCCATCAATTCTTCTCCCACAAGGATTTTTGCTTTTAAAACCCTCTGTACATCCTTTAAATTCATTTTTCCCTCCATAAAAATTAAAAATTTTCTGATTTTATTGTAGCGTGTCTGTCCCGGTATGTAAAGCAATTTTCTGCCGCCCGCTGCGGCTCAGCCTGTTTAAAAGGCTGCACTGCATCATTACCATCGACACGCACCAGAACAAAAGTCCCATATCCATATTAAAGTATACATGGTCGGTAAGGCCGCCTGCCAAAATACCAACCAATGCCGCCAGATACCCCTGCCCTACGGCGCGCAGCCACGGGCGCACGCCTTTTGCTGCCAGTTTAAAGGCATGCCAGGCAAAAACGGCAAGCACCAGCACAAAAACAATCAGCCCGTGCCAGCCGAGCTCTGCCAGAATATTAAGCATCAGGTTATGGCAGTGGTACATAATTACATTAGGGTTGTTCAAATAAAAATCGTATTCCGGGTAAATATACTGAAACCCGTACCAGCCTACGCCGTATGGGTGTTCTTCTATGATAAAAAGCGTGCTTTTAAGGTAGGCAAAGCGCAGCGCCACGGAGGTATCCTGCGTGCCGAAAATAGACATCAGCCTGTGCCATACCGCACCGTGCATAAAATATACGCCGCCGGCCGCACAAACTGCCAGCGGAATGAGCCATTTGCGCCAGAAAAACAAAAAGTAAAAAATCATGGCGCAGGCACAGGCCACCCAGTTGCCGCGCGAAAAAGTATAAACAAGGCTTATGCCAAGCACCGCTGCCAGCACCAGTAAAAAAACGCGTATTTTACCTGTTGTTATTTTTATAAACGGCACGGCTATGCTTAAAAGCAGCACCAGATAACCGGCAAAAATGTTTGGGTTAATTAAAGTGCCGACAACGCGTGTTTTAAGTTCCGGAAACTGCGAAGGGTCTACCCACGGGTCAGTAGGCACAACGCCGGTAAAATGCTGGTAAATACCAAGCAGGCCGTTGGCAAGGCCTGCCAGCAAAAGTACGGTCAAAAGCTGCAAAGGGCGCGGCCATTCGCGGGGTTTCTGCCAATCAAAATCAAGTTTGCCATCGCCGCCGTAGCGCAGCACAAGCCATACCAAAAGCACGTACTGCCCCACAACGTAGCCAAAATTATAGGCCGAAACGGCACTATCTGCCGAAAAGCGCAGCGAATACCAGGTAATTGCCAAAAGCAGGTATAAAAGCCCCTGCTGCACGCGCGGCAGCACAGGCACGCGCTTTAATTTGCGGTACTTAACGGCCACCGCCAGTCCCGCGAAAAAAGTTACCGCCACCATCAGCAGCGTAAACACCTGGTTTACCGGTATTACTGCCGCCGTAAAAAGCAGCAGCAAAAATACATATTTTTCTGCACTGTGGTATTTGGCAACGCCGCCCATTAATTGCACCTTGCCTTTTCTTCCATTAATCTTGTTTTAAACGTGCCTACCAAATATAACGAACCGCAAATAACTACAACGCCGCCGCTGCCGGCTTCGTTAACCGCTTCAAGGTACGCCTCATAAACGTCACTGCGCGGCGCGGCGTTAGCGCCGATAATATTTGCCAGCTCCTGCGGCTTTGCAGCGCGTTCGCCGCCGTCTGCCGGTACGGTATAAACCAAATCCATCGGGCGCACAATGGTGTGCAGAACATGCTGCATATCCTTATCACCCATCATGCCGATAACAAAAACGCGTTTCTGATTCGGATAAAATTTATCAAGCGCCTTGCGCAGAGCTTCCGCGCCGTTGGGGTTATGCGCGCCGTCTAAAATAACATCCGGCTTTTCGCCAATGCGCTCCAGCCTTCCGGGCCAGAAGGTATTGGCAACGCCGATATGCAGCGCAAGTTCGTTAATGCGGTCATCCTGCTTGGAAACAAGTTTGGCCGCCACTATTGCCACAGAAGCATTGGCAATCTGATGTTCACCGGCCAGTTTAATGGTATAGTCGCTGCTGTAAACATCGCCTGCATGCAGGGTAAAAGTCTGCCCGTCCATCGTGCTTTCTTTTTCTTCGCCCCAAAAAGCGCGCCCGTAAATATACACCGGCGCCTGCTTAAACATGCTTACGGCGCGGATAGGCCCAATGGCGTCGTCACCCGCAGCCGCCGTAACCACAGGCACTTTTTCTTTTATAATGCCCGCCTTCTGCATGGCAATGCGCTCTATGGTAGTGCCAAGCTTGTCGCAGTGGTCAAGCGCCACATTGGTAATAACGCTTACCACCGGCGTAATTACGTTAGTGCTGTCCCACAGGCCGCCAAGCCCTACTTCTATAACGGCATAATCAACTTTTTCCAAAGCAAAATGCAAAAAAGCCGCCGCCGTTAAAACTTCAAACTGAGTGGGCTGTTCGCACACGCCTTTGGCAACAATGCTGTCTGCCGCCTGCTTAACGGCGCTTATAACCAGTGCAAAAGCCTCATCCGTAATATCGTTATCGTTAATGCTGATACGTTCATTGTATTTTACAAGATGCGGCGAAATAAACTTGCCGGTTTTTAAATTACCTGCCAAAAGAATATTGGTAATCATGCTGCTTACGGAACCTTTGCCGTTGGTTCCCGTTACATGCACGCTTTTAAATTTATCCTGCGGATTGTCAAGTTCTTTTAAAAGCGCTTCAATGCGCTCCATGCCAAGTTTAATGCCAAATTTTCCAAGGCTGTCCAAATAAGCCAAACTTTCATTATAATTCATTGCTGTTCTCCCGGTTATGTTAATATATGCAAAACGGCACGGCCAAAACTGCCGTGCCGTTTCAACCCTTTATTTAATTTTACTTTAATTCTGCCAAATATGCCATACGTTTTTTCACGGCTTCAATTTTACCGCTTAATTCTTCATATTTAGCACGCTCTTTGGCAATAACGTCTTCCGGCGCTTTAGCCAAAAATCCTGCATTGTTCAGTTTACCGCCCGCGCGCTGCAAATCTTTTTCCATTGCGGTAAGTTCTTTGCTCAGGCGCTGGGTTTCTTTTTCAACGTCAATCAAACCGGCTAAAGGCAGGTATACTTCAATGCCGGTTACAACGGCTGCCATAGCGTTTTCCGGTTTTTCGCCGTTGAGCGGGCGCAGTTCAAGGTTATCAATGCCACCCAGCAGTTTAATGTAGCTGTCGTTATGGGCAACAACCTCGCGCAAATCTTCGCTTACAAGCATAATTGCCGGAATTTTTTTGCCCGGGTTGGCATTAACTTCGGCGCGCATATTGCGGATAGCCTTAATGCTGTCCATAATGGCGTTCATGCCGCGTTCTGCTTCGGGGTCAACCAGGCTTTCGTCAGCCACAGGCCATTTGGAAATCATAATGCTTTCCGCTTCGTGCGGCAGGCACTGGTAAATTTCCTCGGTAATAAACGGCATGTACGGATGCAAAAGCTTCATGGCAGATACCAGCACGGTTGCCAGCACATGCTGCGCGGTTGCGCGTTCAGCCGCAGCTTCTTTATTGTAAAGGCGCGGTTTGGCAATTTCAATGTACCAGTCGCAAACTTCGCTCCAGATAAAATCGTAAATGGCGCGTCCTGCTTCGCCAAGCTCAAAGCGTTCCAACAGGCCGGTAACGTCTTTAACGGTATCCTGCAAACGCGAAAGAATCCATTTATCGGCCAGCGTATAAGGCGCAAGTTCTGCGTCCTTGTCGTAGCCTTCCATATTCATCAGCGCAAAGCGCGATGCATTCCAAATCTTGTTGGCAAAGTTGCGGGTGCCTTCCACGCGTTCCCAGTAAAAACGCATGTCGTTGCCCGGAGTGTTGCCGGTAATAAGCATAAAGCGCAGGGTATCGGCGCCGTATTTTTCAATAACTTCCAGCGGGTCGATGCCGTTGCCGAGCGATTTGCTCATCTTGCGTCCCTGGCTGTCGCGCACAAGGCCGTGGATGAATACTTTTTCAAACGGAATTTCCTTCATAAATTCCATGCCCATAATCAGCATACGCGCAACCCAGAAGAAAATAATATCGTAACCGGTTACAAGCACGCTGGTAGGATAGAACTGTTTAAGCAGTTCGGTGTTGTCCGGCCAGCCCATGGTAGAGAACGGCCACAGAGCGGAGCTGAACCAGGTGTCCAGTGCGTCCTCGTCCTGATGGATATGCGTGCTGCCGCATTTCGGGCATTTTTCAAGGTCGGTACGGCTGGCGCTCATTTCGCCGCAGTCATCGCAGTACCAAACAGGAATGCGGTGCCCCCACCAAATCTGACGGCTAATGCACCAGTCGTGAATATTTTCCATCCAGCCGGTATAGTTTTTGGTAAAGCGTTCCGGCACAAACTGGGTGCGTCCGTCGGTAACGCAGTCCACAGCGGCTTTTACAAGCGGCTGCATTTTTACAAACCACTGCGTGGAAACAAGCGGCTCTACAATATTATGGCAGCGCTGGCAATGGCCAACTGCGTGGCTGTGTTCTTCTATTTTAACAAGGTAGCCTTCTTCTTTTAAACGTGCAACAATCTGTTTGCGGCATTCGTAGCGTTCCAAACCGGCAAACGGCCCTGCTTCTTCCGTCATAACGCCGTCTTTGCCGATAACAACAATCTCCGGCAGGTTATGGCGCAGGCCCATTTCATAGTCGTTGGGGTCATGCGAAGGAGTAATTTTTACAGCGCCGGTACCGAATTTGGTATCAACATAGCTATCGGCAATTACCGGAATTTCGCGGTTCAAAATAGGCAGGCGCAAAGTTTTGCCGATAAGTTTTGCATAGCGTTCATCTTCCGGGTTAACGGCAACCGCGGTATCGCCGGGAATCGTTTCCGGACGGGTGGTGGCAATAGTTAAATAGGTATCTTCTTCGCCAACAACCGGGTAGCGTACATACCACAAATGGCCCGGAGTATCTTCATGTTCAACTTCGATATCGCTTAAAGCGGTATGGCAGTTAACGCACCAGTTGGTAATACGGGTGCCTTTATAAATAAGCCCTTTTTCAAACAGGCTTACAAAAGTTTCGCGTACGGCGCGGCTGCACCCTTCGTCCATGGTAAAGCGCTTGCGTTCCCAGTCGCACGAAATGCCCAGGCATTTTAACTGGTTAATAATACGGTCGCCGTATTCTTCCTTCCAAGCCCAAACACGTTTTACAAATTCTTCGCGGCCAAGGTCAAAGCGGGTTTTGCCTTCTTCTTTTTTCAGCACTTCTTCTACCTTAATCTGGGTAGCAAGGCCGGCATGGTCATAACCGGGCATCCACAAAGTGTTATCGCCCATCATGCGGTGCCAACGGATTAAAATATCCTGCAAAGTGTTGTCAAGCGCATGGCCCATGTGCAGCTTGCCGGTAATGTTCGGAGGCGGAATTACAATGCTGAACGGCTTTTTGCCCGGTTCCGGCTCTGCATGGAAATATCTGTTCTTTTCCCAAAATTCATACCATTTCTTTTCAACAGAAGCGGGGTCATAAACTTTGGGGATGTTGTGTTCTTCTGTCATGTTTATTCCTCCAGTCATAAATTTACAAAAGTAATAAAAAACGTCCTGTTTATTACAAACAGGACGACAAAATCGCGGTACCACCTATCTTCCCGGCCAAAGCCGGACACCTTGAAACGCTTAACGCACGCTTACGGGCAAGCTTACTTTAAGTTCAGCCTGCCAACTCCCGGACTACTTCAAAGCCATTGCTTTAGGCACGTTGCAGCCGTGCGCGCCCTCTCTGCAAAAGCCTGTGCTTTTACTACTTCCGTTCATAGTTATTAACAGTATTTTGATAGTTAATATCTTATCAATTTCAAGGCGCGCTGTCAAGCGCAGAACAGGTTTATAAAGTTATTTTGTTTTACCGGCTGGTTCGTGGCAATGGCAGCAGCCGCCGCTTTCGCAGCCGGAACAGCCACCGCCCGGGCAGCCTATACATTCGCCGCGGCGGAATTTTTTCCAGCAATAGCGCGCCGCCATAACAATTGCAGCAAGTAAAACAGCACTGATAATCCATGTAGCCACAGCTGTTTGCTCCTTTCTTTAAAAGACGCTGTAAACTGCGCAGGAACAAAGCCCGCGCAGTTTACGTTTTAACATTATTATATCACAAAGGTTTTAATTAAGCATTTACCGAACGCAGTGATTCTTTAGCTTTCGGCGCCGGGCGGAACATCATGTACAGCATTATGAGCGCAACCACGCAGGCGGCAGCAGTCATGCCCGTAAAAGCTTCGCCCATGATGAGCACAAGCCCGAACTGATAAATCATAAAGGTCATGGCATAAGCAAATACGTTCTGGAAGATGATGGCAAACCACAGCCATTTGCGGCTGCCGAGCTCTTTGTTCATGGTGGTAATTGCTGCCAGGCACGGGCTGTCAAGCAGGTTGAACACCAGGAAGCTGAACGCCGCCATCGGGTTTTGGAACATGCCCATGGTTGCTGCCCACAGGCTTGCATCGTCTTCGGCAAGTTCGCCAACGCCAATCAATACGCCGATGGTGCTGACAATGGCTTCCTTGGCAACAAAGCCGGAGATAGAAGCCGCAACAGCCTGCCATTCGCCAAAGCCCAGCGGTGCAAAAATCCAGGCGATTGCCCCGCCCATGGAAGCAATGAAGCTGTCTTCAGGTTCTACCATGCCGTAACCTTCAGCGCCAATGCCGTAAGTGGAAAGATACCACATTACCACGCAGACAAGGAACAGAACGGTTGCAACCTTTTTAATGAAGGCAAAGCAGCGTTCCCAGGTATGCAGCAATACATTTTTAGCAGCAGGAATATGGTACTGCGGCAGTTCCATAACAAACGGTGCAGGGTCGCCTGCAAACATTTCGGTTTTCTTTAAAATCAGGCAGGAAAATACAACGGAGATAATGCCGATGAAGTACATAATCGGCGCCATGTACCAGTCGCCGCCCATAATTGCACCAGCAATCAAAGCAATAACCGGCAATTTAGCACCGCAGGGAATGAAGGTTGTCGTCATAATCGTCATACGGCGGTCGGTTTCAGTTTCGATAGTGCGGGTTGCCAAAATACCGGGCACGCCGCAGCCGGAGGAAATAAGGAACGGAATGAAGCTTTTGCCGGACAAGCCGAACTTATGGAAAATACGGTCCATAATAAACGCGATACGCGCCATATAACCGCAGTCCTCAAGCAGCGCCAGCAGGAAGAACATAATTGCCATCTGCGGTACAAAGCCAATCGGTGCGCCAAGACCGCCGATAATGCCGTCAACCACCAGCGATACCTGCCATTCGGCAGCACCGGCATTTTCCATAGCTTCCTGTACGGAAGGCATAATCATTTCGCCGAACAGCACGTCATTAGTCCAGTCGGTAACATCCGTGCCGATTGTAGTAACGGCAATATAATAAACAAAGAACATTACGGCTGCAAAAATAGGCAGAGCCAAAATGCGGTTCGTAACAATCTGGTCAATCTTATCGGAAGTAGTCATGCCTACTTTAACTTTTTTAACGCAATCGGCCATTAAGCCGGTAATGTAATCATAGCGGGCGTTGGTAATGATGCTTTCGCAGTCGTCATCAAGCTTTTCTTCAACACCGGCAATAATTTTTTCAAGCTGCTTTTGAATAACATCCGGCAGATTATATTTAGCCCATACTTCGCGGTCGCGCTCAAACAATTTAACAAGCGTCCATCTTGCACCGCTTTCCGGCAGGGAACTGCCCATAATGTATTTAATTTCTTCCAGCGCTTTTTCCACATCAGCGTTAAAATGCAAGGGTTTGCACTCAACATTTTTGGCTTTGGCCATTTCAACGGCTTTGGCGGCAGCTTCTTTCAGCCCCAGCCCGCTTAAAGCGGAAGTTTCAACAACCGGGCAGCCAAGTTTTCTGCCCAGCGCAGCAATATCAATTTTATCGCCGTTTTTACGGACAATATCAATCATATTCAGCGCAATAACAACAGGCACGCCCATTTCAAGCAGCTGGGTTGTTAAATACAGGTTGCGTTCAATGTTGGAACCGTCCACCAGGTTTAAAATAACATCAGGATGTTCATTAATAATATAATTACGGGAAACAACTTCCTCCAACGTATACGGAGAAAGCGAATAAACACCCGGCAGGTCGGTAACAATTACATCGCTGTAACCTTTCAACCTGCCTTCTTTTTTCTCAACAGTAACGCCCGGCCAGTTGCCAACATACTGGTTTGCGCCGGTTAAATTGTTAAACATGGTTGTTTTGCCGCAGTTAGGGTTGCCAACCAATGCAATTTTTACAGCCACTTCAATCCCTCCTCAAATCATTCAACCACAATGTTTTCAGCTTCGCCTTTGCGCAGAGAAAGCTCGTAGCCCCTTACAGTTACTTCAATAGGGTCACCGAGCGGCGCAACCTTACGCACATAAATTTCTGTGCCCTTGGTAATGCCCATATCCATAATACGGCGTCTTACAGCGCCTTCTCCCCCAAGCCGGCTTACTTTAACAGTCTGGCCGCACTCAACATTTTTAAGCGTTTTCATGGCATACCTCCGTTAAATCATTATTTTTGAAGCAAGATCTTTGTTTAAAGCAACACGCGCGTCTTTAACATTGACGATTAAATTTCCGGCAAGTTTGGATACGACGGTAATAGCTGCCCCTTCTACAAACCCCATGCTTTCCAAAAAACGTACTGTTTCATTTCTTCCGCGTACGGCTTTAATGGTATTTACCTCGCCGGTTGCGGCAAAAGTCAACGGCATAATTGGAACCATCCCCTTCTTCTGTATAGCCGGAGCTAACCTTATATTGCTTTTTAAGTTAGTTTGCTCTAACTTTCTTTGCAAATTGTAGTTTACTACTGCTAACAAGTTTTGTCAATAAGTTTTAGTAAACTTTTTTGTAAATAAACTTTTACAAAACATACTTGACAAAAAAACAAAGCCTTATTACAATTTAGTTAATCTTTTTGCACTGCAACTACAGTACAAGCTGATCAGGCCGTAAAACCGGCCGGGCCTTACGGCAGCAGATTATCCTACATCTGCGGGACAGGAGTAGTTCCGCAGATGTATTTTGTTTTAAGGAGAAATTTAAATGCAGCAAGACCAATCTTTAAATCAAACTCTTGCCCTCAGCACGGTAAAAAAAGGCATTGCCCTTAACGTGTTTCTGGCAGCCTCCAAATTTGCCGCAGGCATTTTGGGCCATTCGGCCGCCCTCGTTTCGGATGCAGTCGATTCGGCGTCGGATATTTTCAGCAACCTTATTGTTATGGCCGGCATAAAAATATCGCACAAAGCCTCCGATATGGAACATCAGTACGGGCACGAACGCATGGAATGTGTTGCCTCCATCATCATGTCGGCGCTTCTGGCACTGGCAGGTGCGGGCATCGGCTTTGCCGGAATACAAAAAATACTGCACTTTTCCGCCGAAGGCGAACTGGCCGCGCCGGACGGCATAACGCTTGCCGTTGCAGCCCTTGCCATTATAAGCAAAGAAGGCATGTACTGGTACACCCGCAGCGTAGCAAAAAAAATAAACAGCGGCGCGCTTTTGGCAGACGCCCTGCACCACCGCAACGACGCCTTAACCTCAGTCGGCAGCCTTATCGGCATCAGCGGAGCCATGCTTGGCTACCCCATTTTTGACCCGCTGGCTGCCATTGCCATTTGCCTGATGATTATTAAAGGCGCATACGATGTTTTTACCGACGCCATCGACCGTATGGTAGACCGCAGCTGCGACGAAGAAACTGTTGAAAAAATGCAGGAGCTTATTGCCGCACAAAAAGGCGTAGACCATGTAGACAAACTGCAAACGCGCATTTTTGGCTCGCGCGTATATGTGGATGTGGAAATAAGCGCCGACGACCACTTAACCCTTGTTGAAGCACACGCCATTGCCGAAAACATTCACGAGCAGATAGAAAAACAGTTTCCGGAAGTTAAGCACTGCATGGTGCATATTAACCCCTGCAGCGAAACGCACCATAATTTTTAAACCGCTTATTAAGCAAAATAAAAAGCCTGTACGGCGTTCATCACTGTACAGGCACAACATATAATTTGACTTTTTTACTGTGTTTGTTATAATAAATATAGAAATAGCAAATGTGCTGCCGATAGACGGTTAGCCGCAAATTTATAACTTGGTTATTGATAACCGTCACAAATTGGGCTTGTGGCGGTTATCTGTTTTTCCGTGATATATCTTTTCCCAGGGAATAACCCACAGAAAAGATTGTTACCGTATAGCCTATTACAGCTAACAGCGATAATATATCCACGCTATTCCCCTCCTCAATAGTATTTCCGTCAAGCGGATTCTATATTACCGGAGGGTCACAGTCCCTCCGCAGAGGGCTAACCGCCTACCGTTATGACAGCACATTTGCCTGTTTATTTTAACAAAAAAACTATACTTCTGTAAAGATAATAAGCATGCCGCTGTTATACAGCAGCATGCTTATTTATTTTTTATTCACTATCAGCGATACAGAAGGCTGGCTCATATTAAATAAATTAGCCAAAAATAATTGTGATAAACCTTCTTCGTGATACAGGCGGTAAATTTCTTCGTTGCGCCCATCACGGTTTTTAAAATGGGTTATCTCCACTGTTTTTCCATCAACCTTATAACCGTAATCGCACAAAACTACTATCATATAGTCACCGTCCGGCTTTTGTGCTTTAATCTCCCAGCAGCGCATGCCGTTTTTGCCGCGCGGCATATAGTTAACGTATTCTGCCGTACAGTTACCGGCAATTTGCTTAAATTTTGCTTCGTTAAAAGGTACTTTTGCCATAATTATCATCTTTTTAGGTATAACATAATATTAAAATACAGTAAAAAAATAAGAAAGTTTGCACTGTTCGGCTCTGCAAAAATGCTGCGGCTCCTCCGATTCCGTCCGGGCACAGCACCGGACTCTCTAAAGCAATTACCTTAAATTAAGCCGCCGCAGTTTTTGCATGCCGCCTTACAGTACAAATCTTTCTTAAACTATATAAACCGTCTTAATTACCTTACATTAAAAATCAAATCTTACACCGGCATTCCACTGCCACGGAGTTTCAATATCTCCGCCGTATGTTTTTTCCACATCAAAATACAGGTGCGAAGTTTCGCTGAGGTTGATGTTGGTGCCAATGCCTACTTCAAACCAGCCGCCGCCAAGGTCCTGGTTATAAACGGCACTGTTTTTGCCGTCTGTCATTTTTACGCTGGTATCTCCGTCAAAATCGTACAGGTAGCTTGCTTTTACATATACATTGCCTGCACCAATATCTTTGCCTGCCGCAAAGCCCAAACGCCCTACTACGCTGTCCATTGCGTCCTGCGTTACTCTTACATTACGGCTCGTGGTGTAGTTAGCACTGCTTAAATGCCCGTAAGTTAACTGTACCTGCGGCTCTACCCAAAAATCATTGCCAGCTTCAATGCGTTTGCCATATTCAGCGCTGAAGGCATAACCGTTGTTTCTGTAATCGCCGGTGCTTTCAATGCCGCTGCGACCAAATACATCAAATTCGTTATCCAAACGTGCGTATTTAGCGCTTAAATCAATGTATTGTCCGTCGTCAGCAACGTAAGTGCCGTATACGGTAAAGCCGGTGGACTGGTTTTCGCCACTGCCGGTTGCAAAGCTGCTCTTGCCTTCGGTACGGCTGATGGCGCCGCCGATATACCAGTTGCTGTCGCCTACTTTTTCATCATAGCCTAACTGGTAAGTGCTGTACTGATTTTTAATATCCATATCGCCGTATTTGCTTTCACCGCGTTTCATGCGTGCCCAAATGCCGGCTTCGCCCTTACTGCTGCGCAGTTCGCCCATACGCTGGTGCATTTCGTCATTTTCTGCACGCCATGCCATAAAGGCTACGTTGGCAAGCTCGGCAATGCCTTCGTTTGCAATATGTCCTTTTTCAATAACAGTGTTAGCAATAATATTGCCATATTCATCTACCAATGCAGTAGTTTCGCCTATAATATCGCTTTCCTGTGCAAGTACACTGTCTAACTGATTACCATTTCCAATTTCAACAGTATCTGCTAAATCCTGCAAGCTGCCAGCAAGGTCGTTTCTGTTAAACTGGCTGGTTGCTTCACTTGTGCCGGTAACCTGCAAGCCGGTGCTGTGATTGGTGTCGATAGTAACTTGCGCTTTATCAAGGTTATGTACTTCGATATTGTTGTCTGTACCGCTTAAAGTGCCGATATTCATTTTGCCTTCGTTGATAATGCTGGAATTATTACCGGTTAAAGTTTTAACGGTAAAATCACCAAAAGCGCTTGTCCAATCGCCATCACTAGTTTGTCTATTACTATTTTCTAAAGTCGCATTATCTTCCAGCACTATGCTTTCTGCATTAAAAGAAGAATCTTCGCCTGCATCATTAGTAATAAATAAATTTCCATCTTTTTGAACCGTCAAATTATCAATAGAAATTTCTTTATTATCATTACCATCATTTAAATCACAAGTAACTAATGAACCATCTTTAACAGTCATATTATTTACAGTAAGACTATCACCGGAAACCTGAATTTCATTATTTAAATTAACATTATTTAATTTAATATCTCCGCTGTTTTCTCTAAAATATAAATAACCATTTACATCTACTGTATCATTTACTGTAAAATTTTCTGTATCTACAAAAATTCCTGTTTCTTTATCAGCAGTATTAATATTTAAATTTTCTACTTCAAACGTTGAACCATTATCTATTTGTGTATAATTTCTAACATCTGCATTTTGCGCCGTAAATGAACTGCCATTATAAAAATAACCGGAACCTTTAAAATCTCCTGTAATTTCAATTGTTCCACTATTTGCCAAACCAGCATATACATTACCCTTTACAGATAGTTGAGCATTAGCTTTATTTGATACCGAATATACATCATCTGTTTCTGTACCAATTTTATCAACAGTCAAAGTACCACTATTAATAACACTTTCTGCTACATTAAAATCTGCAACATTTAAAGTAGCTTTATTATCTATTTCATTTACTGTTAATTTTCCTAAAACTCCTTTACTATTCTCACTTTCAATAGAACCTTCATTCATTAAATAACCAGCAGTAATTTCATTTACTGTTATTGTAGCGCCACTTTTATTTTCCAAAGAATCTTGTAAATTTATCTGATCAGCACTAATTGTGCCACTGTTTTGAATACCACGCATTCCGGCATCAACTTCTATATTTCCAGTAACAGTAAGTGTGCCATTATTAGTAATACCATTCGCAGAAGCTGTAATAATATCTAAATTATTGTTAACCGTAAAAGTACCATTATTCGTTAAAACTCCAATAACAGCATTATCTACTGTAATAGTAGCTCCACTACCATTAAAAACTTCACTTCTATGTTCTTCGTCGCCTAAAGTACTAACACTTATAGCTGCGGAATTGGTTAATTTACCGCCAGTAACTAATTTTCCTGTATTTTTTATTTCCGCACCAGTTCCATAAAAACTTAGTGCACCATTAAAAGTAATACTATTTGCTCCATCGATTTTCGAACTATCAAGACTTACACTTGAATTGGTAAATACAAGGTCATTTCCGCTAACACCACTAAATTCTTGTTTGTACCATCCATTATCATAAGTAATTTCATCCGCACTTACAACGCCATACGGCATTGCCAAAATTAAACCAAGAGTAATACTTTTTGCCAACAGCTTATTGCTTTTCATAAATTAACATCCCTTTCATCATTTTTCAGATTTTTTAATATTTATTTATAAACAACTCGCTTACTGAAATTATACCATACTTTTACCCCCCCGCAAGACGCTTACTAAATAAATAATCCGTACTGTACGTTGTCTTGCACACTGGTAACTTTTTTTGTAAAGCCAAAACTTTTAATTTAACATATAAAATTTTTTAAAACAAGGTCTTTACAAACAGTGCGGCGTTCCGTTATAATCTTGCTTACGCCGCTTTTGCGTGGCCACGGTAAAGCTGGTAAGTTTAAAATTTGGAGGTTTTTGTGATTCAAAGAAAAAATTTGTCATCTTTCAGCCAAATACCGGGCAGGGTTTTAAAATCTGCCGTGCCGGAAATGGATATTATTCCTAAAACCGTGCGCCACAAAACTTTTACCACTTTGGCAAATAAAACAAAAAGTTTAATTACTGCCGCCCAAAATGGCAATAAACAGGCGTTGGAACAGCTTTGCCTTGCTTTTGAGCCCTTGTTCCGCAGTGAAATGCGCCGCGATATGTTTTACAATGCCCTTGGCTTTGATGAAGGTTTAAGCCTTGCAAGGTTAAAGTTTATTGAGCTTGTATTAACATACAACGGCGTTGATTACGAGCATTTTGCAGGGTATGTTAGATGCCGTATTCACTTTGCACTGTATGATGAAGTAAAGAAAGTATGGGCGGATGAAAATAAAAAAGCGCCCCTGCCAGATAGTGAGGCAGAAGGCGCTGAGTTCAGCGACGATGTTATTGAACGTGAGGAATTAAGTATTTTATTAAAACTGGCGCTTAATAAGTTAACCGCCAAACAGCAAAAAACTATTAACGCTTTATATTTTGAAGGCTTAAGCGGCAAAGAAACAGCCAGATTATTAAACTGCACGCCTGCCATGGTTACCAAACACCATAAACAGGCTCTTAAAAATTTAAGGTATAAAGTTTCATAATAAAAATAAAAAAGGTTGTACTGTATGGCTTTTGCCAGCCGGTACAACCTTTTTGTTAGTTTGTTATTTTGCGGCAATTACTTCAATTTCGCAAAGTACGCCTTTGGGTATGCCTTTAACGGCAACGCAGCTGCGTGCAGGTTTGCCGGTAAAGTATTTTGCATAAACTTCGTTAAAGGCGGCAAAGTCTGCCATATCTGCCAAAAAGCAGGTAGTTTTTACTACGTTTTCGTAGCCAAGGCCTGCTTCTGCCAAAATTGCACCTACATTTTTGCAGCTTTGTTCTGCCTGTGCGGTAATGCCTTCCGGCACTTCGCCGGTAGCAGGGTCAACAGGAATCTGCCCGGAAGCAAAAAGCATGCCGCCAATTTCAATTGCCTGAGAGTATGGGCCAATAGCAGCCGGAGCTTTTTCGGTAGAAATTACTTTCATTTTAAAACCTCCTGAAAATATTTTTTCTGTTTTAAGTATAACAGCAAAAGAGGTTTTGCTCAACTTTTTGCGGCAAAATAAAACAGCCGCCGTAAAAGCACGGCGGCCAAAGCAGCACCTGCACCCCAACGGGCACTGCAAGAGGAGTAGAGAATGAGTATCTGAGAATGTTAAATGAATTTTAAAAATCAATATTCCAACCTGCGCAGGCAAGATAAAAACCCGTCTTTCCAAAACGAAAAGACGGGTTCAGATAATTACAATCAAGAGGCCCTGCCACTCTCACATAAACAAAGCCGGTTGGTTAGTAAACATCTCCTTCCTGTCTCCCGCAGGTCAAGCAGTGATGCTTATACAGGCTGGCTGACCGGCTCCGGCTTTTATTGCCGTTACGGCGACGGGATCGCATCGGATTTGCACCGATAAACATTTAAACAATTACTGTACCTGTACGAAATATTGATTTGTTGCCCTAATTATAACTATTACTAATAGTGTTGTCAAGCCTTTTGGTAAAAATTTACCATTTTTATTTTTGCGTTATAATATCCTATTTAATATTATTTATCTTTAAAGTACCACGTCAGCCCCATTGGCACGGTGATATTTAAAATAAGCATTCTAACCAGCTGATAGGTTAAAATTATCGAAACGTTTTCGCCCATGCTCATGCCTGCAAGGCACATTTCGGCAATGCCGCCGGGGGCCATTGCCAAAAAGGCGGTTATAAGCGAAAAGCCGTAAATGCCGGAAAGATAGTAGGCCATGGCAACGCTGACAGCAATAATTATTAAGATGCCTGTTATTATAAACGGCATAAGGCGGGCGGTTTCTTTTATGCGCGCAGGGTCAAGCAGCATGCCCATATACAGGCCGATGCTTATTTGCGCAACCGTCATGAGAGGGTCGGGCACGGGCTGAAAGGTGCCGAAGAAGTATGAGCAGGCAGACGCGGCGAGCGTAGGACCCAACAGGCGCGGCGTTGGTATATGCAGCTTTTGCAGAACAACAGCGCCAATTGCTGCGATAGGCACCATCCACAGCCAGGTGTAGCCGCCTGTTTGCGCTGCCGGAAGTGCGGTGTCTTTTATTTCTGCCCCAAGGCCGTGCACAACCAGAAACGGTACAATGATAATGGCGCTCATAAGGCGCAGGGTTTGCATTACCATTACCACGCTGAAATCAACGCGCTTGTCGGTTTCGCTCATAAGCATCATTTGCGTAAGCCCGCCGGGCATACAGCCCATTACGCAGCTTTGCAGATTGGCGTAGCTGTGGCGTGATGTCCACCACGCTATAATAACCGAAGCGCCTACGGCGGCGCCAGTTGCTTCAAGCACACCAAGCGACTGCATGGAAAGTTCGTGCATGGTTTCTGCCGTAAAGTTGCGCCCAATGCCGTAACCGGCTACGCAAAGGCCCAGTTCGCGCCACTGGCGCGGCCAGTATACCTGTGCGCCTATAACTTTCCAGAACATGGAGGATACTATGCCGCCGAGCAAAAACGGTATAGGTATTGCCATGTATTGAAAAAGAAAGCCTATAAGCACTGCCAGCCCGAACATCATCAGGCGCCTTACATGCAGCATTATGTCAAAAATCCCCATACAAACCACTCCCTACAATCTGCGCGCTTACAAAATCATCTGTGGTTTTCCAGTGCCGTCATAATACGGTTAATAAGTTCACTGCGCATAGTGTTTTGCGTTACCGAATAAGTTATAATGCGGCTGTCATCAAGCCCAAGTTCACGTTTAAAAAGGGCTTTCTGGGCCATGGCTGCATTTTTGGAAAGCTTATCGGCTTTAGTGAGAATAATCTGCACGTTAAGGCCGCAGCCCAGCAGCCAGTGGTAACACTCTATGTCGCTTTCCATCGGCTTATGGCGGATATCAATCAGCTGGCATACTAATGCCAGGTTGTCCGAACCGGAAAGATATTTGCTGATAAAGCCGGACCATAAATCTTTATTGGATTTGCCTGTTTTGGCAAAGCCGTAACCGGGCAAATCGACAAGGTAAAACTGTGCTGTATCGGCGCCGCCTTCTACATTGCGTTTGGCATTCAGCAAATAGTAGTTAATTGTTTGCGTTTTGCCGGGGGTGGCACTTACGCGTGCCAGCCCGTTGCGGCGGCAGAGCGAGTTAATAAGAGAAGATTTGCCGACATTGGAGCGCCCGATAAAGGCGGCTTCAATCATTTGCGGCGAAGGGTACTGTTCTGCCTTAACGGCAGACGTGACAAACTGCGCACGGACTATGTCCCAAACTCCTTTGTTCATCGCGTTTAATCCTCCAATGCTATTTTTAACACCTCGTCCATATGTTTTACGGGAATAAAGTGCATTTTTGCACGTACGTTTGCGGGCAGTTCTTCCAAATCCTGCTCGTTTTTAGCCGGCATAATAATGGTTTTTACGCCATAGCGGTGGGCAGCCAGGAATTTTTCCTTAATGCCGCCAACCGGAAGCACTCTGCCGGAAAGCGTTATTTCACCTGTCATGGCAAGGTTCTTTTTAACTTTGCGGCCCGTTAATGCCGATATCATTGCCGTTGCCATGGTAATGCCGGCCGAAGGCCCGTCTTTAGGTATTGCGCCTTCCGGAAGGTGAATATGAATATCGGTAGTTTCGTAAAAATCTTTGTCAAGGCCAAGTTCATCTGCGCGCGAGCGGATATAGGTATAACCCGCCTGGGCAGATTCCTTCATAACGTCGCCAAGCTGGCCCGTTAACGCAAGATGCCCTTTGCCTTTGCAGGCCACAACTTCTACCTTAAGCAGTTCGCCGCCGACGCGGGTCCACGCAAGGCCGGTGCAGATACCGGCTGCTGCTTCGAGGCTTACATCGTCTTCCAGATAAATTACCTTGCCGAGATATTTATGTAAATTTTTGGCTGTTACTTTTGCGCTTTTAGCTTCGCCGTTAACAATGCGCAGAGCGGTTTTACGGCAGACTGCCGCAATTTTGCGTTCCAGATTGCGCACGCCTGCTTCGCGCGTATAACCGCGTATAATCATGCGCAGCGCATCTTCCGTTATGGAAAGCGTTTTGGCAGTTAAGCCGTTATTCTGGCGTTCTTTCGGCAAAAGATGCAGTTCGGCAATTTTCACCTTTTCATCTTCGGTATAGCTGGAAAGCTGCACCACTTCCATACGGTCAAGCAGTGCGGGCGGAATTGTTTCCACGGTGTTGGCCGTTACAATCCAGAATACCTGCGACAGGTCGAAAGGTATTTCAACATAATGGTCGCTGAAGGTGTTGTTCTGTTCCGGGTCTAAAACTTCAAGCAGTGCAGAAGCAGGGTCGCCGCGGAAATCGGACGACATTTTGTCCACTTCGTCCAGCAAGAAAACCGGGTTCATTACGCCGCAGGTTTGCATACCGTGAATAATGCGGCCCGGCATTGCGCCGATATAGGTGCGGCGGTGGCCGCGGATTTCGGCTTCGTCATGCACGCCGCCCAGCGACATGCGTGTAAATTTGCGGTCAATAGCGCGGGCAACAGACTGCGCCAGCGAAGTTTTGCCCACGCCCGGCGGCCCGACAAGGCACAAAATTGGCCCTTTGCCGCTTTTGGTAAGAGCACGCACCGCAAGATATTCCAAAATGCGCTCTTTAACTTTTTCAAGGCCGTAGTGGTCCTTGTTAAGCACTTTTTCGGCGTGTTTTAAATCAAAGTTATCCTTGCCGTAAATGCCCCATGGCAAAGCAAGAAGCGTTTCCACATAATTGCGGATAACGCCGCTTTCTGCCATCATCGGCGGCATTTTATACAAGCGGTCAAGCTCTTTATTAATTTTATCTGCTACTTCGGGCGGCAGGTCGCGGCCTTCCATCTGCTTTTTGTATTCGTCAACTTCGGCCTGGCGTTCGTCGCCTTCGCCAAGTTCCTTGTTAATAACCTTAATTTGCTCGCGCAGATAATATTCACGCTGGTTTTTTTCTATTTGTTTGCGTACTTCCTGCGTAATGTTTTTTTCGAGCTCGGCAATTTCAAGTTCTTTGCACAAAAAAGTATGCAGCTTGTGCATACGCTCTTTTACATCGGCAAGTTCCAGCAGTTCTTCTTTTTCGTCAATGCTGATTGTTAAATAACCGGCAATGATATCGGCAATTTCACCGGCGGTAGTTATGTTTTTAAAGTTAAGCATAACTTCGGTGGTTACTTTTTTGCCGGTAACAAGCCATTTTTCAAAACTTTGCAGCAGCACGCGGCGCATGGCTTCGGTTTCGGAATTTTCTTCCGGCTCAATGCTGGCTACCGGCATGGCAAAACCTTCAAGGTAAGTATCTTTAAAAGGCGCGTCAATTAACGAAGTAAGTTCTGCCCTTTCAAGCCCCTGAATTAAAATACGGATTGCACCGCTCGGCAGTTTTAAAAGCTGCTTAATTTCGGCAACAACGCCATAATTATACAGTTCTTCGCGTTTCGGGTCTGCGGTTTCGGCATCGCGCTGAGTTACCAGCAGTATTTTTTTATCAAGCTGCATGGCAGCATTAACCGCATTTATTGATTTATCCCTGCCTACATCAAGGTTTACCGTCATTCCCGGGAATACGATAATTCCTCTTAACGCCAGCAGGGGCATTAATTTTCCTGATGCTTCCATTTATATTAGCATCCCCCTATTTTATATTAAAATTCAAATCTCTTATAATTGTATCACAAAAGGCCCATAAAACCAAAAAGAGGGAAGGTTAAAATCCCCTTCCCCCATTATTTTTCTTTCAGCCTGCCGCCACAATCATTTTAGGTTCTGCATGATTGCGGATGGAATCGGCCGTTACAATACATTTTACAACATCACTGCGCGAAGGCACGTCGTACATTACATTGCGCATTACCGCTTCAATAATGGCGCGCAGTCCACGCGCACCGGCACTGCGTTTCAGTGCTTCTTCGGCAATGGCGTCCAGTGCATCCGGCTCAAATTCAAGTTCTACATTGTCCATAGCCAAAAAGTGCTGGTACTGTTTTACCAGTGCGTTTTTAGGCTCCTGCAAAATCTTAATCAGCGCAGCTTTGTCAAGTGCTTCAAGCGTTACAACAACCGGCAGGCGTCCGGCAAATTCCGGTATCAAACCGAATTTCATCAAATCTTCCGGCAATACCTTTTTAAAGGTATCCGTCAGGCTGATTTCGTCCTTGGTTTTAATATCGGCGCCAAAGCCCATATTCTTTTTGCCCGTGCGTGCGCTGATGATGCTTTCCAGCCCGTCAAACGCGCCGCCGCAGATGAACAGAATATTCGTGGTATCAATCTGCAAAAATTCCTGATGCGGATGTTTGCGACCGCCCTGAGGCGGAACGTTGGCAACCGTGCCTTCCAGAATTTTCAACAGAGCCTGCTGTACGCCTTCGCCGGAAACATCCCTCGTAATGGAAGGATTTTCAGACTTGCGCGAAATTTTGTCAATTTCATCAATGTAGATAATGCCGCGCTGTGCGCGTTCAATATCGTAATCTGCATTTTGGATTAAACGCAGCAGAATGTTCTCCACGTCCTCGCCTACATAACCGGCCTCCGTTAAAGCGGTGGCGTCGGCAATGGCGAAAGGAACCTGCAATATTTTTGCCAGAGTCTGCGCCAGCAGTGTTTTGCCGCTGCCGGTAGGCCCAAGCATTAAAATGTTGGATTTTTGCAATTCAACATCCTTGTCGCCGGGAACATGGTTAAGTTCGTAGTCAATGCGTTTATAATGGTTGTAAACGGCTACGGCAAGGGTTTTTTTAGCTTCTTCCTGGCCGATTACATATTCATCCAAAATTGCTTTTATTTCTTTGGGTTTGGGCAGTTCGGCAATTTCAGTATGGTTTACAGCCCTTGCCCGCATTTCTTCTTCAAGCATTTCATTGCAGAGTTTTATACACTCATCGCAAATAAACAAATCACCTTCGCCAAGCACTTTGCTGAACATTTTGCTGACCTGCGCTTCGCGCTTGCCGCAGAAAGAGCAAACCGGGGCATCATGGTGATTGTCCCCACCGAATTTCATTTTGAGTATCTCCTTAAAGCCTTTATTTTTCATTAGCAGGTTTACGCGATACCACTTCGTCAATCAGGCCGTATTCCTTGGCCTGCTGGCTGGACATGTAGTTATCGCGGTCAGTATCCTGCGCAATCTTTTCTTTGGTTTGTCCGGTATGGCTGGCTAAAATACCGTTCATTTCATCACGGAGGCGCAGAATTTCGCGCGCGGTGATTTCAATCTCGGAAGCCTGCCCCTGAACGCCGCCCAGCGGCTGATGAATCATTACTCTGGAGTACGGCAGGGCAAAGCGTTTGCCCGGAGCACCGGCAGCCAGAAGCACGGATGCCATGCTGGCGGCCATGCCCATGCAGATTGTGGAAACATCAGGCTTTATGTACTGCATTGTATCATAAATTGCCAGGCCGGCGCTTACGCTGCCGCCCGGGCTGTTAATGTAGAGATGGATATCCTTATCGGGGTCTTCCGACTCTAAAAAGAGCAGCTGGGCGATAACGAGATTGGCCATAGTATCATCTATTTCGCCGGTAACAAAAACTATCCTGTCCTTTAAAAGGCGGGAATATATATCGTAAGAGCGTTCTCCGCGGTTTGACTGTTCTACAACTATTGGCACATAATTCATTATTGTCACACCCCTTTACTGTGGTTTAACCGCGCTTAAATTATTTCGCGCTGTCAATGATTACATGGGCAGCTTTGCGGCGCAGAATGTTTGCGAGCAACAGGCCCATAGTGCCATTGGATTTAATGATTTTCTTAACGTCTTCAAGAGTTGCGCCATGCTGGGAAGCAATAGCGGAAAGTTCGCTGTCAACATCTTCCATGGATACCTGGATGTTTTCAGCTTTGGCAATAGCGTCAAGAACGAGGTCGGTTTTAACATTTTCAACAGCAGCGTCATGCTGGCGTTCACGAAGCTGTTTCATGTCGATGCCGCTGTACTGCATGTACTGTTCCAGAGTGAGTTTGCGTGCTTCAAGGCTCATGCGCATTTCGTCAATCATCTGGGTTACGCGGTCTTCAATCATGATTTCGGGAACTTCAAATTCCGAATTGGCAACTGCAAGGTCAATCAGTGCTTTTTCATAAGCAATCTGGGCATTGTTTTCAGCTGCTTTCTGCATGCGTTCTTTGTAGCTTGCGCGCAGTTCTTCAACGGTTTTGCAATCGCTGTTTGCTGCTACATATTCATCGGTAAGTTCCGGCAGTTCTTTGCGTTTTACGTCCTGTACGTTTACTTTGAAGATTGCCTGTTTGCCGGCCAGTTCTTTAACAAAGTATTCTTCCGGGAAGGTTACGTCCACATCGGTGGAATCGCCTTTTTTAAGGCCTACAAGCTGGTCTTCAAAGCCGGGGATAAAGGAGTTGGAACCAACTTCCAGAGGATAGCCTTTGCCTTCGCCTCCGCTGAACGGTTCGCCGTCAACGGTGCCTGCAAAGTCGATAATGGCAAAGTCGCCTTTTTCAATTACAGCGCCTTCTTCAGCTTCTACCATTTTTGCATGGCGGCTGCGCAGGCCCTGTACCTGTTCTTCAACTGCTTCGTCGGTAACTTCAACTGCTTCTTTTTCTACATGCAGTTCTTTGTAATCACCAAGTTTAACTTCCGGTTTGAGGGTTACTTTAATGGTAAGTTCCATATCTTTGTTTTCTTCAAATACGGAATCTTCAACCTTCGGGTCGGATACCGGAATCAGTTTTTCCTGTTCCAGAGCTTCGGTATAGCACTGGTTAGCAACCAGTTCAAATGCTTCTTGTTTTACTGCTTCTTTGCCATAGTGCATTTCGATAATATTGCGGGGGGCTTTGCCTTTACGGAAGCCGGGGATATTTACCTGGCCTGCAATTTTTGCAACGGCTTTTTTAAAGCCTTTGTTTACTTCCTCTGCGGGCAAAGTGATTTTAAGAGTTGCGTCGTTGCCGACTCTTTCTACTGTTACGTTCATTAATAAATCCTCCCTTAATTATATGTGCTGATTATTACAGCATGTTTTTTACATCGGTTTTATTGTTAAAAATGCAGCTGTTTACACACATTGCTCATAATATAATATCACAACCAGCGGTACTTGACAAGAATTTTACTGCTATTCCTACAATATATCATTATTCTTTTCTGAATAAATTCAAAAAACCCGGCAGTAAACTGCCGGGCTGACAATTCATGGAGCGGAAAACGAGATTCGAACTCGCGACCCCCTCCTTGGCAAGGAGGTGCTCTACCACTGAGCTATTTCCGCGTCTCTCAACAACGAAATTAATTATACAGCAGTAAAATCTGTTTGTCAACAACTTTTTTAATTAATTTTAAAAAATTCCCAAAACAATCTGGCTTATATTTTTGGAATGGTCGGAAACGCGCTTCAGGTTTATTAAAATTTCCATCATCATAAACCCGGCAACAGGGTCGCAGCGTTTTTCGTTAAGGCGCACAATATGGTTTTTGCGGATTTCTTTCTGCGCTTTTTTTACCTGACGGCAAATATCCCACGCTTCCTGCGCCAGCACCTTATCGTTATTGGCAAGCGCTTCCATGGCTTTGCCGCTGGCTTGCATAACCAGCTCGCCCAAAGCGCGCAGTTCGGTTTTGGCTTCTTCGCTGAATTTAACATCGTCTTCAAACATGCGGCGTGCATCTTTGGCAAGCGCTTCGCCGTGGTCGCCGATACGTTCAATATCAGTGCAGGCATGCAGCAGCCTTGTATGCATTGCCGAAAGCTCGGCGCCCATTTCCTTTTCGCTCATTTTGGTAAGGTAACGGGTTATGTCTTCTTCAAGCGCATCAATTACAGGTTCATGCTCCAGCACGTATTTAATTTTATTTTCGTCCTTGTCTTCCAGTGCCTGCATGCCAACTTCAACATTATGGCGCGCCATGTTGCCCATGCGTACAATTTCCTTAACGGCAAGCCCCATGGCAATGGAAGGAGTTACCAGCATTTTCTCATCAAGATATGCAGGTTTGCGCGAAATAATTTCGCCTTTGCCCGGCAGGCATTTTTCTATAAATTTAATGTATAAACCGGTAAACGGCATAAACAGCAGCGTATTTACCACGTTAAACGCCGTATGCGCGTTGGCAATCTGGCGTGCAATATCGTCCGCGGGGGAAATTGCCAGCACCAGTTTTATAAACAGCCCCATAAAGGTTATAAAAATAATGCTGCCGATAAAGTTAAACATTACATGCGCCAGCGCTACCCTTTTGGCCGTAATATTGGCACGCAGCGAAGCAAGCACAGCCGTAATGCAGGTACCGATATTATCGCCCAGAAGCACGGGAATTGCGCCTTCCAGCGGAATAAGCCCCTGATTGGCAATGGCAATTAAAACGCCGATTGTTGCGCTGCTGGACTGAATGACCATGGTCATTACAAGGCCTACGCCCACGCCGAGAATCGGGTTATCGGAAAAGCGGCCGATAAAATCAATAAAGCCCTGATATTCGCGCAGCGGCATTACGGAATCGCTCATCATTTCCATACCCAGCATTAAAATGCCGAAGCCCAAAATTACCTGGCCGATATATTTGCCGCGCTGGCGTTTTGCCAGAAGATGCACGGCAAAGCCGATAGCAAGGAACAGAGTAATGTAATCGGTAAGCTTAAAGGCAATAAGCTGTGCCGTCATGGTTGTGCCGATATTGGCGCCCATTACAACGCCGAAGGCCTGCTTTAAATTCATCAGCCCTGCGTTTACAAAACCAACCGTCATTACCGTTGTGGCACTGCTCGACTGCAAAATACCTGTTACAACGGCGCCAAGCGCAACAGCCACCGGCAGAACGCCTGTCAGCTTTTCCAGTATTTTTTGCAGCTTCTCGCCTGCGGCACGCTGCAGGCCTTCGCCCATAAGCTGCATGCCGTATAAAAATAACGCCAGTCCTCCCAAAAATCCGAAAAAGTAAACCATAAGCCCTCCTGTAAGTTGTTTAACTTAATTTTTACTTATACTTTACATTTATTATACAAGATTAAAGAGGAATGGCACAAGTAATTTTCATTTATTTTGTAACAGATAATACAAAAGGCCCTGCAATTTGCAGAGCCCCGTTTATTATACGTTTGCCTCTCCGGCAGGTTTATAATGTTTTTCTTTCCATTTTTCAAATTCCATATACACAACCGGCACAACCAGAAGGGTGAGCATGGTTGAAGTGATAAGGCCGCCAACAAGCACCACGCCCATGGACTGGCGCAGCTCTGCGCCTTCGCCGATGCCCATTGCAATAGGCAGCATGCCTAAAATTGTTGAAAGCGTCGTCATCAGTATCGGGCGCAGGCGCAGTGAGCAGGCTTCCAGCGTTGCGCTGCGGATATCAAGCCCTTTTTCGCGCTGCTGATTGGCATAGTCAATCAGCAAAATGGCGTTTTTAGTAACAAGGCCCAAAAGCATGGTAAAGCCAATCATACTCATCATGTTGGCCGTCTGCCCCGCCATTAAAAGGCCAAGCACGGCGCCCACAACCGCAAACGGCAGCGAAGCCATAATAATTACCGGCTGGCTAAAGCTTTCAAACTGTGCCGCCAGAACCATATAAACAACTACAACCGCCAGCACAATGGCCTTAACAATTTCGTTAAACGAACGCGACATTGTATCGGCTTCGCCAATCAGCTTGTAGTTGTAGCCCTGCGGCATATTCATGCTGGGTATCAGCTCGTTTTGTATTTTGGCAATCAGTTCGCCCGGAGATGTGCCTACAGTGTTGGCGTAAACAACAATCTGGCGCTGCTTGTCCTCGCGTTCAATACGCGTCGGGCCGCTGCCAAGGCTTATGTCGGCAACGTCGCCCAGGCGGATGAACTGCCCGTCCGGCGAAGATACGCGCAGATTTTTAACGTCATTAATATCGGTACGCTTGCTTTCCGGCAGCTGCAAAATAATATCGTAGTCATTATCGCCGATTGTAAAGCTGTTGCCTGTGCTTTTGCCCATAAAGGCCATTTCCACAACTTCGCCGACGGAATAAGAATCGAGCCCCAAAAGGCTGGCGCGCGCCTGGTCAAGCCTGATTAAAATTTCCGGCTGTTCGTCCGAATCGGAAATATCGACATCCGTTGCGCCCGGAACCTTACGCACCAAATCGGCAAGCTCCAGCGCGTATTCTTTTAACTGTTTAATATCGCTGCCGCGCAGGCCAATCTGCACCGGCCTGCTGTCGCCGCGGCCGCGCCCCTGATTGGACACTACCGTAACGCTCAGCCCCTGAACGTTGCGCACTTCGGCACGCAGGTCATCCATAATCTGCTGCATGGTGCGGTCACGCTCATTACTCGGCACAAGGCGGATATCAATAGAACCCTGGTTTACCGGGTTGCGCCCGTTGCCGATATTCAGCGCCGCTATTTTTACTTCCGGCATGGCCGTTATTTCTTTTTGCAAAGGCGTTGCCAGTGCTACCGTTTTTTCCATACTGGTGCCGATAGGCGCTTTAAAATTAACGGTAAACTCGCCGGAATCGTACGTCGGCTGGTATTCCGTACCTACAAACGGCAGCAGCACAATATTCATTGCCAGCGAAACTATACCGGCGGCAATAACTTTTTTGGGGTGGTTCAGCGCCGCTTCCATAATGCCGCTGTACAAACCGCGGAAAATCTGAAAGCCCGCTTCAAATTTATCAAGCGCCAGCTGTACATATTTGTTGCGGTGGCTTTCGCCCGGCTTTTCTTCTTTCAGCCAGTAGGCGGAAACCATTGGCGTAAGCGAAAACGCTACCAGAGTGGAAAACGCTATGGCAAAGGCAACCGTTAAGCCAAACTGTTTAAAATACTGGCCGATAATTTCGCCCATGCTGCCAACCGGCACAAACACTGCCATTAACGACAGCGACGTTGCTAGTATTGCCAGGGAAATTTCCTGCGTTGCTTCTTTGGCTGCCACAAACGGCGTTTTGCCCATTTCGATATGGCGGAAAATGTTTTCGATTACAACAATCGCATCGTCTATCAGAATGCCTACCGCAAGGCTCAGCGCCATCAGCGACATATTGTTTAAGGTAAAATTCATTGCCTTCATCATAAAGAAGGTTGCAATTATTGATGTTGGTATGCACAGGCCGCCGATAATGGTGGCACGGAAGTTGCCGAGAAACATATAAGTTATAAACAGCGCCAGCGCGCCGCCAAAGAAAATCGTGTTCCACACGTCGGCAATGTTTTCGCGTACGTAGGTAGACTGGTCACGCACAATATCAACCTTAATATCGGGCGGAATTACTCGCTGTTTAAGTTCTTCCATTTTGGCGTTAACGCGGTCGGTAACATCAACCGTGTTGGTTTTTGATTGTTTGCGCACGAAGGTCATAACGCAGGGCACGCCGTTGGCACTGGCGAAGGTGTCTTCATCCTCCCAGCCGTCAATAACGTCTGCCACGTCGCCAATGTACACGGCTTTGCCGTTATGGTTGGCAATAACAACTTTTTTAATATCGTCGATATTGCTGTATTTGCCAATGGTACGCACGGTTATTTCCATATCGTTGTTTCTGGCTTTGCCGCCCGGCGTATTGTAGTTTTCGTCATCTACCTTCTGCAGCAGGTCCTGAAACGAAATTCCGTATTCCATTAACTTGTCAGGCTTTGCCACAAGGCGTATTACACGCTGGCTGGCGCCTACCGCAGTTACTTCGGCAACGCCTTCAACCATCTGCATTTCGTCAAGAATACTGTCTTCTATTAAACGGCGTATTTCGCCGCGGCTGCGCGATTCGGAAGAAAACGTGTACGCAACAATGGACTGGGATGTTAAATCAACCGTTTGCACTACCGGTTCGTCGATATCGTCCGGCAGGCGGTTGCGTACGCTGGCAACCTTTTCGCGCACTTCGCTGGCCATAGCCTGCGGGTCTACGCCCATATTAAACTCCAGTACGGTTTCGCTGTAGCCTTCAAGCACGGTACTGGAAATTGTTTTATAGCCCGCAACCTGGCTGACGCGGTTTTCTATCGGCTTGGTAATAAGCGTTTCCATTTCTTCCGGCGAAGCGCCGTCGTAAGTAACGCGCACGCTGACGATAGGCATATCAACGTCAGGGTTCAAATCTACGCCGATTTCCGGGTAACAGCGGATGCCGAACACTACCAGCAGCAAAATAAACATGGTAGTAAAAACCGGCCGGCGGATAAAAGTCTCTATCATAATTAATTACCTGCCTTATCAGTAACTACCTTGCTGCCTTCGCGCAGCTTGTTGTGCCCTTCGGTTACAATTACTTCATCGCCTTTCAGGCCGCTTAAAACTTCGGCAACCTTGTCGTCCGTATAGCCAATGTCAAGCACCTGGCGGCGCACGGTGTTATCGTCTTCCACAATAAATACGGTTTTCTGGTCATCACGCATTACAATGGCGTAAATCGGGATTGTAAGCACATTCTGCCTTGGCTGCGCGGTAAGCTTTACCATTGCAAAAACGCCTGCCAAAAGCCCTTCGGTGTTGTCAACACTTACTTCGGCGGCAAAGGTATGCGCAGGTAAATCGGCAACAGGGGCAATGCGCGTTATTCTGCCGATAATTTTATGCCCGGCAAAGGCAGGCAGTTCTATTTCGGCTTCGTTGCCAACGGATACGCCGCTGATATTGCCTTCCGGAATATTAATAACGGTTTTTAAAACACTGATATCGGCAATGGCAAACAGAGGTGTACCTGCTGTTGCGTAATAACCTTCCTGATGGTAGCGCTTGGAGATAATGCCGTCAGCCGGGGCTGTTATTACAGTACCTTCAAACTGCGATTCCATAGCCTGCACGGTGCCGCGGGCTGCATCCAGCTTGGCAGCTGCGTTGTCACGCGCAAAAGCGTAATCGTCGGCAACCTGCTCGGAAACAGCACCCTGTTTATATAAAGCGCTGTAACGCTCAAGGTCGCGCTCGGCCTTACGGAGATTGGTCTGCGCGTCCATGTAATTGCCGCGCGCTTCACGCAGGGCAGCGTCAGTATCGCGCTGTTCCAGTTCCGCCAGCACCTGCCCTTTGGTTACACGGTCGCCCTCATTAACATATACGCGCTCCACACGCCCGTCAACCTTGGCGGCAACATCAGCCTGCCACTCCGGGTCAAGGCTGCCGCTGAACTCCAACAGCGGGGTAATCGTCCTGCGCTCCGGCTTTGCCGTAACAACTGCTACTGCCTGCACGCGCGACATTCTTTCCGCACGGGCTCGCTCCGTTTGTATATTATCAAAAATACGGTAACAAACAATTAAAACAACGGCAATGCAAATGCCGATTAAAATTTTCATATTACGGTTATGCCAGTCCATAGTACGCACCCAACCTTCTGCCAGTATAAGTTATTTTAATTATATAACTTTTTAAACTGTTTTAGCAAACAAATATCCTTGCATTAATGAAACAATTGTGTAAAATTGCTTAATAAATTCTGCTTGCGCTTAATTCTGCGGCGAATTATAATGGCTTTGGGAGGCGAAATTATGGAAGCAATGTCACTTTTTGAAAACAATTTATCCCAGCCGCTGGCGGCAAGGCTACGCCCAAAAACGCTTGAAGAATATGTTGGCCAGACCCACCTTTTGGGCAAGGGCAAAGTGCTGCGCCGTTTAATTGAAAGCGACCAGATTTCCTCCATGATTTTCTGGGGGCCTCCCGGCGTGGGCAAAACCACGCTGGCGCGGATTATTGCCAACACCACCAAAGCGGCGTTTATTGATTTTTCGGCCGTTACAAGCGGTATTAAAGAAATACGCAGCGTAATGCAGAAAGCGGAAGAAAACCGCCGTTACGGCGAAAAAACCATTGTTTTTGTAGACGAAATACACCGTTTTAACAAAGCGCAGCAGGATGCGTTTTTGCCATTTGTGGAAAAAGGCAGCATTATTTTAATAGGCGCAACGACGGAAAACCCTTCGTTTGAAGTTAACAGCGCATTACTAAGCCGCTGCAAGGTATTTGTTTTGCAGGAACTTAAAACAGATGAGCTTGTGCAGCTTTTAAAACGTGCCTTAACAGATGAAAAAGGCTTTGGCACACAGAAAATTAACATCGAAAAAGAACTTTTGGAAATGATTGCCGTTTTTGCCAACGGTGATGCCCGCACAGCGCTTTCCACCTTAGAAATGGCAGTATTAAACGGCGATATGGACGCAGGCGGCGCAACGACGGTAACACGCGAAACGCTTGAACAATGCACCTCCAAAAAATCGCTGCTGTACGATAAAACAGGCGAAGAACATTATAATTTAATTTCCGCACTGCATAAATCAATGCGCAACAGCGACCCGGACGCCGCCGTGTACTGGCTGGCACGCATGCTGGAAGCAGGCGAAGACCCGCTTTACATAGCCCGGCGCGTTACGCGCTTTGCCAGTGAAGATATCGGCCTTGCCGACCCCAAAGCACTGGAAATTGCCGTTGCTTCCTACCACGCCTGCCATTTTATCGGCATGCCGGAATGCAGCGTGCATTTAACGCAGGCCGTGGTGTATATGTCGGTCGCACCAAAATCAAACGCACTTTATATGGCGTATGAACACGCCAAGCGCGACGCCGCCAAAATGCTGGCCGAGCCTGTACCGCTTGTTATCCGCAATGCGCCCACAAAACTGATGCAGGAACTTAATTACGGCAAAGGCTACCAGTACGCGCACAACACGGAAGAAAAACTTACCAACATGCAATGCCTGCCCGATTCGCTTCTGGGAACGGAATATTACAAACCAACTACGCAGGGGCTGGAAGCACGCGTAAAAGCAAGGCTTGATGAAATAAAGCGCTGGAAGCGTGAGCACGGCGACAGGTAAAAAACAGCAAAACTAATATCATACGCAAAAAGCCAAAGCACTACTTTAAGCAATGCTTTGGCTTTTGTTATTTAAATTATTTTATTGGCAGCCAGTTTGTTCAAAAAATCCAAAAGGATTATGCTGTGAAGCAGCAGTTAAAACTGCGGCGGCTTAATTTATAACAATAACCCACGAGAGTCCGGTACCATGCCCGGACGGAATCGACGAAGCCGCAGATTTTAACAATGCTGAAAAGTATAACCCTTTTGATTTTTTCTTTTAAAGGTTCATAAATTTTGCTCATTATCCAATCGCAAAATTTACGTAACTTTGCTGGCACAACTTTTGCTGTTTTATTACTACTCGCAAACTTAGAAATACACTTTTTTATCTACCGGCGCGGTGGAAGCAATAAGTTTGCCTTTGCGGTAATTACGCAGCACCGGCGCATTATTGTTTAATGCGTCATACCAGTTTTTGGCGTCAAGAATAATAAAGTTTGCATCTTTGCCAACCGCAATGCCGTAAGCGTCGCCCAAATGCAGGGTGCGGGCAGCATTTTCGGTAACAAATTTATAAGAATTGCAAATTTCTTCATAGCCAAGCATATGCCCGGTATACAGCCCCATAAATACCTGGTCGCGCATATTGGCATTGCCAAGCGGGTTCCATGGGTCAAAAATATCATCCGAGCCGAAAGAAACATTAATGCCTTCGGCGGTAAGTTCTTTTACACGCGTCATGCTGCGGCGTTTGGGGTAAGTATCTACGCGGCCGCCCAAATGCACATTAACGCACGGATTTGCCACAAAGTTGATGCCGGACATTTTTAAAAGGCGCATCAGGCGAATCATATAAGCATTGTTGTAGCTGTGCATGGCGGTAGTGTGCGAAGCCGTTACCATATCGCTCATGCCGGTTTCATAAGCGCGGGCAGCAACAGTTTCCAGCCCGCGGGAGGCCTCGTCATCAATCTCATCGCAGTGCACGTCAATCAATTTGCCATATTTCTGCGCCAGTTCAAAGCAGATGTTAAGCGATTCAACAGAATATTCACGGGTAAATTCAAAATGCGGAATGGCACCTGCAGCATCGGCACCCATTTTCAGTGCTTCTTCAAGCAGGCCTTTGCCGTTGGGGTAACTTAAAATTCCGTACTGAGGGAAAGCAACAATTTGAATGTCAATATAATCCTTAACTTCCTCGCGCAGCTCCAAAATTGCGCGCAACGCGGTCAGTTCCGGGTCGTTAATATCTACATGGGTGCGCACATATTGAATGCCGTTGCCTGCCTGCAGGCGGAGCGCCTTGTTTACACGGTCTTTTACTTCCTGTTTGGTAAGGAAAGGCTTATATTCTTCCCAGCGCTGAATGCCTTCAAACAGCGTGCCGGATAAATTCCAGTGCGGACGTCCTGCCGTAAGGCAGGTATCGAGATGTACGTGCGATTCCACAAAAGGCGGTAGCACCATTTTACCGGCGCAGCAACCAACAACTTCTTCACCGGGCAGTGCTTCCAGCTGAGGAGCAATAGCGGCAAATTTACCGTCCGTAACGCGGATATCTACCGTTTCCTTGGCATTTGCCAGATACAGTTTTTGCAGCAGCATAACAATTCATCCTTTCTTTACAGTTGTTATTTATTTTTACCAAGCATTTCGCCGATAAAGAAGAATGCAGCAGCAACCACCATAGCATTAATGGCGGCAATGCCCCACTGCAGCAGGTTTGCACAGGCAGCGCCCACTATAATACCGGCAATGTTGAACCAGTTAATGGTATATTCGTTAAAATCGCTGCCGAATTTTTTATGGTTAAAGAAATAATCTAAAATAACAATAATGCCAATCGGCGGCAGAGCGCAGTTAAGAATACTGAGCCAGCTTACAAAATTGTAATAAAGCCAGATTGCAAGCGCCGTGCCGATAATGCCGGAAATCCAGGTAGTCCATTTCATGCGAACTTTGGAAATATTGGAAATGGCAAGGCCGCCGGTGTAAAGAGCATTATTATTGGTAGTCCAGATATTGGCGCCAAGTACAATCAAAGCCGGAATAGCAAGGCCCTGTGCAATCATAACATAGAAAATATCATCCTTGCCGGTGTAAGCGCCGCCAACCGCACCAAAGCAGAACATCAGCGTGTTGCCTAAAAAGAAGGCAATAACCGTAGTCCAAACGGCAATGCTGCTGTTTTTGGCAAAACGGATAAAGTTAGGCGTTGCAGTACCGCCGGAAATAAAAGAGCCAATAACATAGCCGATGCCGGTAAACAGAGTAATCTGCCCGGCAGACTGCGCAAAAATGTAAGCCAGCCCGCCGCCTTCTGCGGCAGCAGTAACCATGGAATAAACACCCAGAATAATGATGAGCGGAACGGAAATATAGCTGACAATTTCCAGTGCCTTCATGCCCGTGGCTGCGGTTGCCGTCATTAAAAGGCCGGCAATAATGGTCAGAGTCCATTCGTTCATGCCCATAAGTTCCGCCGCGGGGATGGAAAACATTGCCACGCCTACGCCGAACCAGCCGATTTGGGTAAAGCCCAAAATAGCAGAGGAAAGATAAGAGCCCTTGCTGCCAAAAGTACGGCGGCAGAGCAAGTCCATATTCAAACCGGTTTTAGACCCAATAAAAGCCAGTACACCGCAGTAAGCCGACAGGATAATGCCGCCAATCAGGCACGCCCATACAAAGCCTGATAAATCGAGTCCATTACCCAATTTGGCGCCTACGCTCATACTGGCAGAAAAAAACGTAAACCCCAGCATAACGAAGAACATCTGCCAGAAACCTTTGCGTGCTGAATCGGGCACGGCCTCCAGCGAATAATCCGCGTCCACAGGAGTGGATGTGTTTTGCTTAACAGATTTTTCCATTGATTGTACCACCTTCCAAAAATATCTTTTTGAGGGCAGACAGCTTTTTTACTGCCCCTGCGCAATACCTAATATACTATACCATTGCAGGCATGCTTTGTCCACAAGTTAAAAGAAAAATAACCTGCACAAATACCGGCGCTTTTAAGCTAATGCCCATTGCTTAATTCATTCAGGCATAAAAAAAGCAGCCTGTTTTACAAGCTGCTTCATTGCATTTTTGGTGCGGTTGGTGGGATTTGAACCCACACGGGTCTCCCCGCCACCCCCTCAAGATGGTGCGTCTGCCGTTCCGCCACAACCGCATTGGGGTATTGCTATTAAATTAAATGGTGCGGTAGAGAGGATTTGAACCTCCACGGGGTTGCCCCCACTAGCTCCTGAGGCTAGCGCGTCTGCCGTTCCGCCACTACCGCGTCAACATTGATTATTATAGCGCGCAAAAATCTAACCTCCTTCCCTTCTATAAAGATACTTTATTTTAATTTGCGCAAAAAGTTGGTTTGGGCGGCAATTACAATCCGTTTTAAACTATTTAGGCAAAATAAAAGACAGACTCACAAAAGTCTGCCTTTTAAAATTCATTGATAATCATTACTATTATCAATATCGTATGCTGGAGAGTAAAGCGGATTACACTATACTTATACCAACGTAATTTCTTTATTTAAATCCAGCGGTCCTTCGTATCCTATGTAGTCTCCCGTCGGATGACCTGGTTTTAATATGTGATTAACCCAAAAGTCTTCTATTAATATAGCGCCATTAGGTTCCTCATAATAGGGGATTGCTCCACAAAATAGAAGGTCAGGTAATTCGTTTTGGTTAATATCACATTTTCCCTTTACCGTCTCAAAAAACTTTGAAGCAGTATACATCCAGTCGTACTGGTCTCGTAATTCAACTTCATTTGCCGGATATAGTTTATCCTGAGTAAAACTGTCTGCTTCGCCAGGATAACGTTCCCGTAGCCGTTCTATGTAACGAGGGAAAAACCTTGCGCCATGGAACTTCCACAAGTCCCGTGAATCAACCGCTTTTGTGCGCATATTTTTCCACGGCAACACCCAGTTTCTATAAGCTGGAATCTCAAGCTCCCTCATGTACTTGCGTACAGTAGGCTCTGAAACCCCAAAGGTCGAGTAAATTGCGCCCAACGGAATAGTCCAAAGCGGCGCTGGTGTATCAAGCTTTATGACCCTGCGTTCTTTCATACTACAGGCACCTCCATTTCCTCAGGAAGTTCTGGTCTTGGTGGATAGTATGGTGCAGGCTCGGTTTTTAAAGTCAGCCCCATAACCACCACGCCACGAGTGACTCGGCGTTTACTAAAACCAGCTCTCTCCAAATTAGAATAAAAATTTTGTTTGTTTTTAGGAAAAAAGCCCTGACTCGTAGCATAAGAGCGGTAAGCCGTATACAGTTCCCCAGACGGAATTGAATATCCGTCACCAATATTACAGCAAGAATCTAAAAATTCTTGAAAATCATTGTTGGTAGCTCGGTACTCTTCTACAACACTTTTTACCGCGTCAGGCGCTTCTATTTTATAGCCATTTTCTATGACCATTTTAGAACCCTCCATAATCCACTTTAAAATTGCCCCACCTGCATTTTTAAACAAGTATTCAGTGTAATTTTTCACCTCTGAATCACCTTGAATAACCGCATTAAACGGGACAACCTTTATCCTGCGCCAAGTACCAGTATCCATCGTACCAATACTTGGTAAATGGTTAGTACACAGCACAGCTAAATGAGTAGGTATGAAACTAAATGGCCTACGAAATTTCGGTTCGGCATATATAGGGTCAGTTGAACAAAGCTGCTTCAAAACAGCCGTGTTCAAGCCGTTGCCCTCTTCCAGTTCGGACGCTATAACAAGGCGTTTGCCTCGCAATTCTGCCAACTCAGGTTTAATATTTCTGCGGCACGAGTTAGTTAAAACGTCCGCTGAAAGGCTGCCAGAGTAAGAGCCTAAAACTCTTGCAATAACGTTAAAAAGAGTACTTTTGCCATTACGACCTTCGCCGTAAGCAATTATTAAATTTTCAGCAAAAACACCGCCAATAGCAGCTAAACCTGCTAGTTGTTGCACATAGCTTTTTAAATCCTGGTCTCCGCAAAAAACTACGTCTAACATAGCTTCCCACAGTTCCATACCTTCATCAGATGGTGATACTGCCGTAACTTTCGTTATATAGTCTTCAGCTTTATGTGGATAAACCACATCTGCACCTTTACGAAGGTCATAAGTGCCAACAGGGGTATTCAGAGAGTAAGTTTCTGAATCAAGCGTACCTACGACAATTGCTAAATGTGGCGCAGCCTCTTTTAACACAGCATTTATTGCAAATGTTCCGCGTCTTTTTAGCACGAAAGCTTTATATTGTACAGCTCTTTGATACTGCTCATATATAACTTTCTGCTTAGCGGTTAATACTGAAGCTATTTGTTTAGTAGTAAGTTTTTCATCTAAACCTACCCCTGCACCGGCTTCTTTCAGTTCTGTTTCCCAAAACTTCAGCAAAGAATCAGCGTCCTGCATTTGCAGTTCAGTAAGTTGCTGTGCAAAAATCCTAGCTTGTCCCTCAGATTCCTCCCAGTGAACACCATTATATACAATATAACTGGTTTCAGGAGAATATCTGATAATATTGCCAAAAACTTCTACAAATACTTTGGCTTCACCAATATCAGTATAGTCATCCGGTTCATATTCGCCCTTTAGACGGTTATAAACTTCCGGTGGGATATAGTTATTACTTTTTATAATGTCTTCAGCATAACCTTTAGCGCTTTCGATAATGGCTACTAATTCGCTTTCTTCAAGCAGCGGTTCACAATGTTCAGCAAAACTAAAAATCTTGCCAATCACTTCCCCACCAACACCATAACGGATAAAAAGGCTAATGGCTTTTCTGAAAACCGTCGTGTTCCTTCGCCCCTCAGGGATAACAAACGAATCCCCAAGGACGGGCAAAGAAGTAGTCACAGGCTCTGCTGTGCTATCATAAGCAGGCTCAAACGGATTACTGTTAATATAGTCATCAACAGTGATAGAGCCTTCACCCTCGTTGTAAACTGTTACTTCTGGGTTTTCTACGCCAAAAATCATCCTTGCGGCATCTCTGGCATTGCTGTCAAAGTATGGACACCTGCGAAGAAGTTCAGACTTTAATCCCACATAAGCCTCTATGTCTGCACAATCCCTTATCGGGAAGTAGACATGGAACTTGGGTCGAGGTTCCTTGTCACCTTTGGGCAGCATATTGTGCCTGCTTGGCACAACTGCAAACTCTACCCCCGGCAAGTCTTCAGCCACCTTTTCAGGTGTTACCCAGGTTTCAGGGTTATCGTCCTCGTTATCGCAGTCCATAATGACTACGTTAGAGGTCACAAAGTCTTTGTTGCTTCTGTACCCGTCTCTGAGTACTGCCCCAACATGGTCAAAAAGGCACGAGGCTTTTAACTCGTCCGCACTCGTTACTTCAACAGTATCTGCGAATACTATGTTTTTTGGGTTTTGTCTAGTTTTAGCTAGACATAAAATAAATTTAAACATTTTTACTTCCTCCTCTAGGACTCTTCTAAGTTTTAGCAATTGCTGGAAAACTAACGTTAGTTGCTTTGATGTCTTTATCAAAGGTTAGGTATATTATAAAAATAGCCAAACCAACAAACAAGGAAAGCGCATTACCCAATTTTCATTTAAATAACATTAATATAATCAATATCTCATAATTAAAAACTAACAAACATTGTTTTAATTTTAAACTTTTAAAATCAAGAAACAAAAAAAGAGGGAAGTGTTATTTCCCTCTTTTTTACATATTTACTTAATTGTTCGAAGCAACTAAATCTTTCCCAGCAAAGTTTTTGTAAATTTCATTACATTTATATATATCTAAATGTTTCGCTACTTTTATGACCATGCTACACCCATTATCAATGTTATTATCCATTGGACGTAAAGTAAATCCGGCTAAATCAAAAAGTCTTCTCGAAAGCTCTTCATTAAGACTAAATGCAACACACATTTTTAAAATAAACTCTTTAGTTGCTATGTTGCCATTGTTTATACCTCTACTCTTTTTGTAAAATACATTTTTTATTTGTTTATCTGATAATCCAGATTTATTTGCCAAATTCTCATATGTTAATTTTCTAAAAATTTTTAATGCTCTAATAGTACTATAAAAATCATCATTAAAGCATCTACGGCAAGCATAATCCTCTTCATCGAAACGAGAGGACAATAAATCATATTTTGTAATTAATACATCAGTTTCTAAACTACAACTCTCACTCCCTTTGCCTATAAAACATTCGGAAAACTTTATAACATCAAATACAATGCATGCCTTTTCGATATGTATTCTTGCATAATCAGTTAAATTACCATTTTTTAAATATTTCTCATCATTATAAACGCAATGACCATCAATATATTTTATATAGCCACAATCCAAAAACTGTTTCAGCCATTCGTTTTTATTCCAAACTTTTTCCAAACTTTTTTCACTAATGTCTACAGTTTTATTAAAAAAATTATATCCTTTACTATATTTATAAGGTCTAATATGTTTTTCATCCACAAAACACCATGTACCTATAGCCTGATAAAAGCCTAAATCTACCATACGTTGCTTTACTGCAAAAACAGAAACATGAAATATTTTAGCCAATAAACCTATAGCATATTCTATCTTACTAGCATCATTATTTTCTTTTAAGATTAAAATATTAAAATCGTTATAGACATAATTTCTAAAAATATTTCTAGGCATAGCAATCATTCTAGCTATTTTATCTGCTTGCTTTTTTATTATATCAGTCTCAGAATAATCACTCTTTCCAAAGCAAATACATTGATTAGGCGTTGGGTTTGAAATAATCTGACTAATATATAATTGTCTATGTAACCACCAATGCACACATTCATGTAGTATTGCAACAAGACTAGAACCATAAAAATTTTCTCTATTATAACGTTTATTTACAAAAATAGTTTTAGAAGCAAAATCTAATACTGCAATCCCTTTATATTCTTCGCTTATTACACATTTTAATTCAAGTTTCTCTAATATAACAGCTAAGTCGATGTAATTACGTTCGTCAGCCACTGGATAATAATGCATCAAAAATTTTTCAGCAGTTTGTTCATAATCATATATTATTGGTATCATATGTCCATTTACTTCTATACCAAATTCTGTCTTTAAAAACTCTATTCTTGCCGCTACTTCAGCTTGCATATTCATATTCATGTTTATCACTCCCAACAAGTATGTAGATAGATGTAGATTAAATACTAAATTTATTATATATTTTTATAATATAATAATACAATAAAAAAGTTATATATTCTACTACATTTATCTACATTATTTTCAAGGTTTCATAATCCAGAATATTAAATAAGCTTCAACACAAAAAGGGCTCTCACCAATTATGATGAAAGCCTTTAGCTTGCGCATTAATTATTATTTTTTGTAGGATTTTTTTGCTTCTTTCATAATAGCTTCTGTCTCTTCTTCATCTTCATTTAGCACCCGTTCTACTTCAGCACCAAGAGCGTCCTCTGATGTGAGTTTCTTTTTAGCCATTGCTGTTAACGCTTTAATATAAATACACGCAGAAGTAACTGTAAGCGCATATAAAATGGCAACGTCAATTGCTGCACCTACCAGTGTTCCTACACCGGGAAGGAATTTTAATCCTTCACCAATTGTTAATAATACTGCATATTACCCCTTTTCAAACATTATTTGAGATATATTTTAAATAATATAAGTAACCGCAATAAGATAAAGCTAAAACGCAAATTACAGCAACATAAATTTTAGGCGTTAAAAATTTATAAAATCTTTTATGCGCGGTTTCCTCTAAAACCATATACCTAACGTCTTCTGCTTTGTTGATATACCTGTAGGTAATTTTCTTATCGACAGTATCAAATGAGCCAAAGATATTAACACGAATAACTAAGTTCTCGTATTCATAAAGTTTCTTCAAGGCAGTGAACAGGCTCTCGTTAAAATCATCTAAAAATTTTTTATCAGCCACCCTTTTTTCGTATGCAAAAATTTTAATACCTATATCCAAAATCCCTTGGGTTATATTTATCGTCAAAAAGGCATATTTTTGTCTTAACTCATCGGCTACACATTCAGCTAATTTTTTTAAAGCCAAATCAAGCAGATTTTTTTCATACCCACTTTGTGCCGTAATTAAGATTTCACCGGATACTGACAATAAATTGTCTCCCAAATCATTTTTTACACGGTTAATCAACTTGTTTATCATCGGTTTCATCCCCAGCTTCCACACTCTGCGGAATATCGCTACGGCAATATTTGCATTTTACTGCGTCGCTTCTAATAAGCTCTTTACAAAATGGGCATTCAACCATATGTACCTCTTTTATTTCCGCTCCGCAATATCTGCATTTAATCGCATTTTGTTTTATAGTTTCTCCGCAATATGGGCAAATTTTAGTACCTTCTATTAATGGCGACAGCTCTGTTCCGTTAATTTTAACCGTATTCTGTGCAGCATTTTCAATGTGCTGAACTTTCTCTTCTACCTTGCTGATACGGGCATTGGTTTCATTTTCATTCAGTGCTATCCTGTCCCTTAGCTGAACTGTATCCATTTGGCTTTTAGCAATATCTTCAGCCTGCCTTTTATCCTGCATCATCGCTAAAGCTACGCCAGCTAAAAGAGGGCTTATAAATATTGACAAAACGCCCCATAATAAAGGGCTTCTGCCTCTTTCTTTAGCCCAATATCCCACAATTGCACAAAACGCTAACCATCCTATTATTTCCATAATTTTTCAACTCCTATAATTATTTTTTATTATGGTTGACTTTCAAACCATTTTCTATCTCCAATACGAATACTATTCGTATCTTTACCCACATTGTGAATATAGGTATATACTACTATAGTCTCTTCATCACCCCACCTAACTTGCAAATATCTATCACCTTCATCATGACTATAAAGTCTATCACCATATAAATTATCTAAATAGTTCACAATTTCTTCTTTTTTGCCATTAACTAAAACTTCTACCATTTTTAACTTTTTATCTTGTGTTTTATCAAATAATAATTCTGTGTTTAAAATAGAGACTTTTTCAACTGGCACAAAGTCACTATAAATATTTTTATCATTATTATTTATTGTATAAATTTCATATCTACCTCTATGCTGAACATTTATGTCTTGCTTTATGTCGTCATATTTTACACCAATTTTATAACCTAATGGCATAATTTCATGTTTAGTATTGGCATTATTTCTTGTATTATGGAATACTTCAAATTCCTTTCTAGCAGCCCAACTATGCAGAATATTATATAGTCTGTTCTTTTCTTTTAAAGCTTTTGCTCTTTCTTCAGGAATATGATTTTTTCTATTATTTAATTTATTTATTTTGTCCCATGCTCCCCATAATTTTCTCTGATTTTCTTCAAGTGTTTTATGCTCATCTTGGATATATTTAAGTGCTGCACGTTCTCCCTCCTCTGCATAAATTTGTTGCGCGCGATATCTACTTAATTCTTGTCTTTCAGAAGAAAAATAATAATTTAAAGACTTTATTGTCTCTTGAGCTTCTGCAATTTCTCCATCAATTTGTTGCGTTATAGAATCTTCGTATCCTTCGCTAAATAAATTTACTAATTTTGAATATTCATCAAATATCAATTTATTGCTAAACGAATAATTTGTTGCGGGAAAAACTTTTTGATTTACATATTTGCAAACTTTTATATCATTAGCTGTATTATTATTTAGGCTTTTTAAAGCATCTTTATAAATAGTAGCACTAATATAGTCTTCACTAACACCTGTTATTGAAAATCTATATAACTCATCGTAAATTTTTGTTTTCTCGTCAAAACCATTTTGTTTGTTAGCCAAATCTATATATTTGTTGCAAATTTTTTCAATATATTTATTATCAGCCTGCACAAGTGCTTTGATTATTTCACTTTTTATTTGATAATCCCAAATATTTTCATCTAACACCTTATTCTCTAAAAATTCAATTCCTTCTGGCACACGCATTTCAACCAATGCACTAATAGCACTACTTCTAATATCTCTATATTTATCTACTCCATCATCACCTTCAAGAGGTTTTAATGTTTTGTCTATAAGTTCACACATGCCTGAAACATTTTTCTCTTGTTGATATTTTTCTACATCAGACATTTTAGGAATATATAAGTAGTAACCACCACATAACAAAACAATTAATGATACTCCAACCGCTAACACATTCTTTTTATTAATAAACATACTTTTGCAAAGTTTATTATTTATAATATTTTTTTTGATTTTATCATTAAATTTTTTACACCAACCTTCAAATCCTTTTAAAATATCACCTTCATAAATTATATATTTTCCTATTTTTACACCATTTTCTGGTGTTCCATATAAATTTTCCTTATCTTCACCTGATTTTAAACTCATTGCAAAAATTACAATAGCATTGTAAACAAAAAATATATACGAATTATGTAAAGACATATAAAAAGAAATAAATACCGATAAAATTACTCCTAGGCTATATTCGTAAGATTTACCTAAATCATGGAATCGTTTATTTATAATTATAAAATATAAATAGCTAAAAAACGCCATAACTATCCATAATAATAAATTTGTATTAATAAAAAAATTTAGTTTATATATAATATAACAACAAAACAAGAAAATTATCTGTACACATATAGCTTGAACAAAAAATGAACTTCTATTAAGCCTGCCGTACCACGATAAAAAACTAAGTTTCTTTTTTATTCCTTTTTGTTCCAAATTATCAACAATTTCCTTAGCCTCATCAACTGCTTCTTTTGTACTGCTTTTTATATCTTCCGTTGTTTTAGAACCCAAAATTTCTTTTGCTTCTTCAACTGCTTTATTTACTTCATCTTTAAAAGTCCCCATTTTATCTTCCTCTTTTTTAATTATTAAATATCATTCCGTTTTCTTCTAACTTCAATGCTTTTAATACTAAATCTTTTTCTAATTTAATACTATATTTCTCTTCTAACACTGTAATATCACTCCAGTTTATTCTATTTGCATTTTTAGAAGCTTCAATTTGATTTCTAAATGCGTCTACTAATTCTTCTTGTATTTTTTGAGTAACCTCATTACTTTGTTTATCATTATTAATTTTTTGAATACAAACTTCAGCTAATTTTCTTGCACGTAATAAAAATTTTTCTTTATTATTTGAAATATCGCCCCATTCAATAGCTGAATTAATATCTATACCATTTGCAACTGCTTGTAAAATGAGTAATCGGTTTTTATCGACCCATTCTTGTGGAGTATCATTAGATTCTTTAAAGACAAAACATGTTTTTAATGTATCAACAGGTTCACTAGAAAGCAAACCTTGGAAAATATTATAAATATCTTCATAGTTATAATCTATATCATCATTAATATTAGATACGATATAATACTGATTTTCATTATCTCTATAAACTCTATATCTAAAATTCCCATTTTGCCGTCCAGCAATAAATTCGCCAGTTTGAATTCTAACCTCTTTCCCATTTAAATTTTCTGTTGCATTATGTAAATTTTGCATTAAATTTCTTAATATATCATCTGATTCTTTGTCAGAATAAAAATTTACTGCTGTTTTTAATATAACCTCTTTTAAGAAGATGTCATTATTTATCCCTTGCCGTAAATTGTCTGCAACTTTGTGCATAACTAAAACACTTCTAATCCTGCTTTCTTCATAATTATCATTGGTATTACTATTTTTTAAAGCAATAAAAAATCTCTTAGCATTATTAGATTCTATCTCACTTTCATTATCTAATATTCCTGAATAAACTTGTGATTTAAAACCAGTAAGTTTTTCAACCCTATCATCCAACGGAAAATACCCCATCCTAATATTAATCCCATTATAGTTATTACTATGGTCAAAATAAGAATCCATCTCTTTAAATGTGATACCCAAATCTACATCATTATGTTTTTCTAAACTTAAGGAACTACATCCACCTAAAATCATTGCTGCTGTTACTATTGCTAAAATAAAAAATCTTTTTATAAACATATTTACACCCCACTTCATTCTTCGTCTAATTCTTCAAACTTTACTTCTAAAGCAGCAGCTATTTTCCAATATATTGAAATCGGTGCGCCTTGTTTTGTGCCACGTTCAATTTCTCCCAAATAGCTTGTACTAATACCCACCAGTGTTGCCAGTTCAACCTGCGTTAAATTTTTCAGCTTTCTGTAATAGGCTATTTTCCCTCCCAGTTTTTTATACCTAAGCGCAAACATACATAATCCTCCATAATGGTTACTTATATATTTATTATCATACTTTTAAACTTTTTATGTATTTGCTGTTAGAGTAGTTTTTTATGCTTCTGGCATAGTTAATTTTGTTAATAGAGTAAAAAGGCGGCTTTACGCCGCCCTCCTACTAGCTTCTTCTGTTATCTAATATTACCCTAAGAATTTCTACTATCAATTCTGCAATTTGCCTAAGCATTTTATCACTCCCAACTTTATTTATGCTGCTTTCTTATAATGTTTTTGGCAAGCAATACACAAGGGCTTACCAAAGTTGGCTACAGAATATTCTATAACCCTATCGTTATCTATAGCCTTTCCGCAATCACTGCATGTAAAAACGTGTTTAGGTAACACTGTTTTATTTTTAGTATTAACTTTCGCGCTTTCGGTATTGGCTTTGAAAACTTTATTTTGCGCTATGTCTGCATTATTTTCATCTGTCTTGACGTCAGCCTCAGGGTCATCTCCAGTTGCTACACAAAGGCTCAACATATAAGCATATTTTATAGCCGCAGTCTGCGCCTTCATTACGGCTTTATCCCCTGCGTCCTGCCCACTGCCAATACCAACAATAATCACCGATTCACCGCTTTCAGAATCAATAAGCTGTATTTTAACAATAACAGTAGCCAGATGTTCTGTATTCCCTTTAAGATTAGTAACATCAACCATTTGCTGTAAATTTGGCAAGACAATACTGACAATCTTATTTTTTACTAATGATTCGTTTACTTTTTGCAACACGTCTTCTGCTGTAGCATATTTATATTTGTGGAAGCTGTTTATGCCGTTTTTAGCTACGTAGGCACAATCTGCCATGACCGCTAAAAGTTTTTTTGCAATATTGGTATTTTCCATATTATTCCCCTTTCAAGGCATAAAAATAGCAGGCAACCTTTAATGGCTACCTGCTTAAATTTTTCAATTCAATTTTCAAAAAGAATACTGATATAATCCATGCGTGATGATAATACCCTGTAAATCTTAACGGTATCGTTTTCTTCTTTATAGAAAATGACATATTTATTTTTGCTGACAAAATAGCGGTAATCCGTTTTTAGCGAAAGCCGTTCTGACAACCGTGCACCCATATTGGGAAATACGCATAAGCGTTTTACTGTTGATAAAATTTCACTTTTAATCATTTCAGCATTTTGTGGGCTGTCCTCAAAGATATAATCATAAATATTTTTTATATCGGCAATGGCTTTGCCAGTTAATAAAATTTTAAGCATTGCCAAGTACCCTTTCTAAATCTTCTATTGTATGCCAGCCGTTTTCTTTAGCGTCAGCCTCACCTTCTGCCAATGCTTGCAACAAGGCTATTTTCGCGTTTTGTTTATCATATTCTTCTATTTCCAAAATGACATATTTACCGTGCCCATTTTTAGTAAGATATACTGGATTGCCGTTTACGCAGTCTTTTAACACTTCGTTATAATTACGCAAATCAGATATTGGTTTAATTACTGTCATAATAAAACACCTCCGTTAGCGTTATTATAACATATTTTACTTAAAATTTTAAGAAGTTTTGTTGGCTATGCTGCCTGCTTCATACCAGCTCTTACCAATCTTCCATGCGGGCAGTTACCGGCAACTACGCAGTAATCTTTGCACTTCCTGTCATGCCAGCGTTCTTTCGGCGTACAACGCTGGGGCAGATAACCTTTTTCGAGCGCTTCTTTTAAGCGTTTGGCTTTGGTTTCCATGTACAGCTTAATCCAGTGGTCGGAAATTTTGTTGATGTTGATGATATACACCTGCCTCTTGATATTTCTTTCTTCTGCTATGCGCAGGCTGAAGTCACGACAAAATGCTTGTATCTTCATGCTTTCCACTTTAAACCCTCGCTGCTCTAAAAGTACGCGGTAGTAGTTGACCTGTATTGCCCAGTCTAAAATATGCCGCACACCGTCAGTACGCCATTTTTTCCTGGTCTTGGGCTGACCTTTCTTAATGCCGGTTTTATATACTTCTCCTGTCGGGACATCTACTTTGTAGTACCCTAAAGCGCGCATAAGCTTGTAGGAGCTGGTTATTTTGTAGTCCCCAAGCGTTTTATCACTCAGGTCTATAATCTGCCCGTACAGGTCAAATTTGCCGCTGGTTACGTCATCAGCAAGACGTTCCTCGCTTAAAATATTGCCATCGGTGAAGCCTTCGTTAATAGTATGGACGGCGCTGCCGTGAATAGCGTAAAGCTGCTGCATAGGGTCAACGGCGTAATCCGTTGTTTTCTTTAGGTATGTTTCCCGTATGCCGCAAAGTAGTTCCGTTACTGTAGGTTCTTTAATGTTCCTATCAACTGATTTTGCTATTGCCCTCAGCGTCGGCAAGAACATACAACGCTGCTTCCTTACACACTTATTGAGGCAGTCCGTTATTTTTACTTTATCGCCGTGCGAGCAGATAAATGCTGTTGCTGTCATATTATCACTCTCCAAAATAAAATAAGTAGGTATGCGTTTTTAACATACCTGCTTTTATAAAACACCTTTAATCCATTATCCATATATTACTCCTCTTGTTTAGTTGCTTCTTACAGTATAATATCAAGCACTTTCCAACTGCGGCAGCATAATAATCTTCCTGCCTTTAGCCGCTTCCACACTCTCATCCAAAAGCGAACCGCCGATACGTTCCAGCTCCGTTGCACGGTTGTAATCCGCTACGTCCTGCGAGCTTCTTGTAACGGCATTGACCAAGCCATACTGGGTAAATTCTCCTGCCATAATAAAGTGGCGCAGGATAGATGCCCTCTCGTTTTTATTTAATACATACCTGTCGCCGAGTACCTCTACCGTCTGGACCGGGTCATCACCTGTTTTAAGGTTCTTTGCCATGCGCAGCTTATTGACGGTAAGCATAAACTTTGTTTCATCAACGGCGGCGCTTACAATATCCTGCACTTTCATAAAGTAGGCTTTATCGTCCTGGGCAAGCGTGGCGTCGCTGTAAAGCTCGTAAGCATTATCGGTATCTTCTACCTGCCTGCCGGTGTGGTATTTTTTGTGGGCAAGGTCTTTACTGATTAACCCGTTTTTGCAGACTAAACGGTATACCAAAGGCTCAACTTTTAATGCTCCCAAGCCAATTTCACTGTTGGACACTACAAAACCGGCCTGCACAATATCGCCGGGTACGATGTCTGTTTTCATGGTTTTGTTAATAACCTTTAAATAGAGGTGTGTTTCCGTTACATCACAGCTGGCAATCTCACAGCCTTTCATAGCTGCGATAACGGGCAGCACATGGTCTACAAGCTCTAGATTATCCAGCCTGCGGTAACGGTCGCTCAAAAAGGCACGCAGCTTGCCGTCCAAAGTACGGAGCATACGTTTCTCCGGTGTGGTATTAAGCCAGCTATTGATATTACTGTCAAGCAGCGCAGGGTTCTCCTGACGCATACGCTCATAATATTTGTACGGAATACAAAGGCGGTCGGCAATCTGCCTGTGGGCGATTTCAGAAATGCGGTAACTGAGTTTGTCGTCACTGGTTGCTACGGTAAGCATACTGAGGTTGCCAACAGAGTTAACGGTAATACTGCGAGTATCGGCAATTAAATCTTTGCGTGCCGCACGTTGGCGTTCCAGTTCCCCATAAAGATTTTGAATAGTTTTGATTCCTTGTTTCATAGTTGATTCCTCCTATTTTTTGTTTTATTTAGATTTGCTTATATATAAAAATAACGGCAACTCATCGTTAAAATAAGCTGCCGTTATTAATACCTAAATATTAAATTTTCCAACAAAATACTGCCACAATGCTTACGCTGTGTATTCCGTTTCAACTCAGTGTCGAAATATAACATCTAAACTTTTCAGCCCTCTCTTTACAATCTATTAATAATACTGCCACTTTGTATTATCTAAAGGATTAAATTGTTCGTTTTGCATCTTTACCTCCTGTTTAGTCAAATTAATATAAATCTTCGTTGTTTCAATATCTGCGTGTCCCAACATCTCTTGCAGAGTAAATAAATCACCGCCGTTTAACAAATAACTTTTAGCAAATGTATGCCTCCATATATGCGCAGAATATCGTTTTCCACTTAATCCCAAATTCTTCTTCAGTGTTTGAAAAATGCTATTAGCGCCGCTTAATTTTAACTTCTCACCGTATCGGCTGATAAAGAATGCATTACAAGTTTTATTTTTGCACTCTTGCTTCAAGTATTCATTTCTGGCACTTACATAGCGTTTTAATAGCAATTTTAATTTTTTGCCGATAGGAATTAAACGTTCCTTATCACCTTTACCTATTATCCGTATTATATCTGCTTGTAAATCAACATCAAACATCGTTAGGTTTACAAACTCACTGCGTCTAACACCAGTTGATAAAAGTAATGATAATAAGGTGTAATTTCTTAAACCAATAAAATCATTGGTATCATATGAGTTTAACATTTTAAAAACCTCTTCACTGCTAAAAGTCTGTATCTTCCTTTTAGGTGTTCTTGGGCGTTCAACATAATCCAATGGATTCTCGGCTAGCAATTTTTCTTTTAACAGAAACTTAAACAAAGTTTTTAGCTTTCTATAATAGCCTTCGATTGTGTTACCATTCATTGTTGTAGAAAGCTTAATAAGATATCGCCTTAAGACAACGCTGTCTACAGATTCAAAATCATTTAACTTATTTTCAGATTCAAGGAATTTACCAAACGATGAAAAAAATTCTTCATACGCTTTTATTGTTGTATCAGCTAACCTCATAGAAAAACAACGCAGCATAAAACGCTTTTTTATTTCATTAAATTCCATTAATACCAACAGCTCCTTTCTTTATTAAAATCAAAGTTTTAAATATTTCACAAATTATTTACATTCTCATCTCCTTTTTTCACATTTTCAAACCAACTTTTGCACTTAAAAAGTGCGTTTCGCCACCGTACTTTTTGCGGTTGAAAACGACTTTAATACCCTAGATAATACGTTTAAAAGCAACAAAAAAAGTCGTAAGTTCAAAACAACTTACGACTTTAAGTTCTGTTATAACTCTCTAAACCCGCTCTGCGTCTGCATTTACAGGTTTAGCCTTAATTTAAATTTGGTGCGGTTGGTGGGATTTGAACCCACACGGGTCTCCCCGCCACCCCCTCAAGATGGTGCGTCTGCCGTTCCGCCACAACCGCATTGGGGTATTGCTATTAAATTAAATGGTGCGGTAGAGAGGATTTGAACCTCCACGGGGTTGCCCCCACTAGCTCCTGAGGCTAGCGCGTCTGCCGTTCCGCCACTACCGCGTCAACATTGATTATTATAGCGCGCAAAAATCAATCTGTCAATAGTTTTTTATTTTATTTTTATAATAAAGATAATATTTGTCGCGGTCGCGCAAAACCTTTTTTACATACTCGCGCGTATCCGGGTAAGGTATGTCTTCAATGCGGTTAAAATCATAGTTCCATCCGTTTTCCTGCATCCATGCGCGCGTGTTGCCGCGCCCGGCGTTATAGGCAATCATCATCAGCACCCAGTTGCGCTGAAATTCATACTCCAGCTCGCCAAGATACCAACAGCCAAGCCGCACGTTATATTCCGGCCTGCGCAAAGCCTCCATGTCAAAATGGTCAAGCCCCATCTGCGAAGCAATCCATTCGCCGGTTTCCGGCATAATCTGCATCAGCCCCACGGCACCGGCGTGCGATACGGCTTCCGTATCAAACCCGCTTTCGTTTTTTATAACTGCAGCAACCAAGAAAGGGTCGATTTTGTTTTTGGAGCTGTACTCCAAAATTTCGTTCTGGTAGGGCCACATATAAACAAAGCGCGTCTGCACGGCTTCGCTGCTCCATATTTTCATACCGGCTTCACCGATGAGAAAAATGGCGGCAGCAACCATTAAGAATTTTACCCACCATCTGTCGATAAATTTTTTCTTTTTCCGCCTGCCCAACTTATGCCTCCGCCGTAAAATTTTTCCATGCTGCGGCAACGGCTTTTTCCGTTTCGGCAAAGGTGCCGCTGTTATCAATTACAAGGCTGGCATAAGCCTTTTTTTCTTCCAGTGTCATCTGCGCTGCAATGCGTGCCTTAACTTCTTCGCGCGTCATGTTGCTGCGTGCCATGGCACGTTCTATCTGCGTTTCGCTGTCTACGGCAACAAGCCACACGGCATCCACATCTTTATACCAGCCGCACTCAATTAAAAGCGGTACATCAAGCACTGCCGCCGGCAGATTTTTACTGCGGCATTCCGCCAGAAAGTTCTGCGCAGCAGCCAGTACATTTTTATGAATGATTGCTTCGAGTTTTTTCAGCGCTTCTTTATCGTGGAAAACAAGTTCCGCCATTTTTGGGCGGTTAAGCTCGCCGCCGTCCGTAAGGTATTCAATGCCAAAGGTAAGGGCTATTTCGTTAAGCGCCGCACGCCCTTTGGCAACCAGAGCACGGCTTTCCGCGTCGGCGTCAAACACAGGTGCGCCAAGACTGCGCAGTAAATTTGCAATTGTACTTTTACCGGAGGCTATGCCCCCTGTTAAACCTATTACTTTCATTTCTTCACCGTTTTATTTTTGGCAGTGCGGGCAGTATGTTGTGCCACGCCCGCCTACTTTGGTGCCCAAAAGTTCGCCGCCGCACATTTTGCAGCACAAGCCTTTGCGCCCATATACCAGCAAATGGTTTTGGTTATCGCCCTTGTTGCCTTCGCCGTCTTTGTAATCGCGGAAGGTTGTGCCGCGGTTGGCAATGCCCTGCGCAATAACTTTGTTTATGGCATCGTGCAGGCGGTCAATTTCTTCGTCCGTCAGCGTGTTGGCCGTGCGCATCGGCAAAATGCCGGATAACGCCAGGCATTCGTCGGCGTAGATGTTGCCCAGCCCTGCAATAAAAGTCTGCTCCAAAATCAGAGTTTTTATGGGCTTTCTGCTTTTGACTATAACCGGGCGCATATAACCGGCCGTAAAGCCTTCGCTTAAAGGCTCGGGGCCTAAAGTTTCGTAACCTTCAATATACGCGTCATTATTGGTAACAAGGTACAGCGTGCCAAAGGTGCGGATATCGCAGAACCACATGGTTACGCCGTCCGTCAGTTCAAACTTAATTTTGGCATAAGGCGGTTCCGGCTTATCTGCATCCTGCGCAATCAGGCTGCCCGTCATGCGCAAATGCACAATCAGTTTCTGGTTTTCGCCTGTTTTAAGCACCAGGTATTTGCCGCGGCGTCCTACATCCAAAATGGTTTTGCCCGTTAAACCGGCAATAAATTCTTCCGGCGAAGGGTATTTTATCAGCCTTGCAAGGTTAATTTCTATATTTTTAATGGTTTTGCCCTTAATGTGCGGCAGCAGGGTTTTGCGTACCTGCTCCACCTCAGGCATTTCCGGCATGGTAATTCCTCCCTATTTGGCGTCTGCCCAGTTTACGCCGTAGTTAACATCGGCAATCAGCGGCACGCTGAGTTTTACGGCGCTTTCCATAGTTTGTTTTACAAGTGCGCCAACTTCTTCGCGTTCGGCCTCCGTTACTTCAAGCAAAAGTTCGTCGTGCACCTGAAGCAGTATGCGGCTTTTATAACCGCCCTGTTCCAGCATTTTCTGCACGTTCACCATAGCAATTTTTATAATGTCCGCCGCCGTGCCCTGTATCGGCGTGTTAATAGCTGTGCGCTCCGCAAAGCCGCGCAGGTTAAAATTGCGGCTGTTAATATCCGGCAGGTAACGCCTGCGCCCGAACAGCGTCTGCACATAGCCCTGCTTTTTGGCGCTCGCCACCATATCATCCATATATTTTTTAACGCCGGTGTAGCGTCCAAGATAATTTTCAATATATCTGCCCGCCTCGCCGCGATTGATATCAAGCTGTTTGGCAAGCCCAAAATCGCTGATGCCGTATACAATGCCAAAGTTTACTGCTTTGGCGCGCGTACGCATGGTGCCGGTAACTTCGTCCAGCGGCACGCCAAACACTTCCGCAGCCGTGCGTGCGTGTACATCCTGCCCGTGCAGGAAGCTTTCCAAAAGCAGTTCATCCTGCGCAATATGCGCCAGCACGCGCAGTTCCACCTGCGAATAATCGCAGCTTAACAGATAATCGTAACCTTCGCCCGGCACAAAAATTTCGCGTATTTTTTTGCCAAGTTCCGTGCGGGTAGGGATGTTCTGCAAGTTCGGGTCAGTGCTGCTCAAGCGGCCGGTAACAGTAACAAGCTGCTGAAAATGCGTATGTATACGCCCTGTAACAGTATTAATCAGCGGTCGCAGCCCTTCAAGGTAAGTGCTGTGAAGCTTCGTCAGCTTGCGGTGTTCCAAAATAGTCCGCACCAGCGGATGCTCGTTGCGCAGCTGCTCCAAAACTGATACATCCGTAGAATAACCTGTTTTAGTTTTTTTAATTACCGGCAGGCCCAGCTTTTCAAATAAAATAGCACCAAGCTGCTTGGTAGATTTTAAATTAAAGCTTTCTCCGGCCTGCTCTACCGCCAAAATTTCAAGCGCTGCAATCTGCGCCGCCATTTCTTTGGTTAATTTATCCAAAAGCGCTGCATCCGGCTTAATGCCTGCCAGTTCCATTTTTGCAAGCGTGCGTGCCAGCGGCAGCTCCATTTCTTCATATAATTTTATCTGTTCGTGCTCTGCAAGTTTGGCACGCAGCACAGGCACAAGTTCGGCAACCGTTTTGCATTCCTGCGCATACTCCTGCGTCAGGTACGCTCCGCCAACGGTTTTAATGCTGTATTCGCTGCGCGCAGGGTCAATAAGATATGCGGCAATGGCAATATCATCCGTTATGCCGCGCGCTTCAACCCCAATGCACAAAGCGGTTTTTATAATCTCTTTGCTGTCGCAGCAGGCTTTTTGGCAGTTTTCATCTGCCAGCCAGTCATAAAACTGCTGCCAGCCGGGGCACTCGCCTTCAAAAATATAAACGCGCCCATCACATAAAAGCTCCGCACGTTTAAAATATAAATCCGGCAGCGTACCGCCAATTTGTACAGTAAGCGGCGTAACTTCACGCCTTACGGCGATAAGTTTAAACAGCGCTTCCGCATCGTCGGCACTTTTTACAATTTCTTCCGGCAGCCCGGCAGGCTTATCTTCCACAAAGTCGCCAAACAGGCTGAAATCGCCTTCCTGCGCGCCCATAACGGCATTAAAACGGTCATACATATTACGGAATTCCAACCTGGCAAGCAATTCGCGCGCTTCCGGCTTTAATGCTTTTAATTCATAATTGGCCAAATCTGCATCAACCGGCACATCCGTAAAAATTGTTGCCAGTTTTTTGGAAAGCAGCGCCGATTCTTTGTTGTTCTGCACTTTTTCACGCAGTGCTTTGCCGCTGATTTTATCGGCGTTAGCCAATACATTTTCCACGCAGCCGTACTCGCCAATCAGCTTGAGAGCCGTTTTAGGGCCAACGCCCGGTATGCCGGGGATGTTATCCGAAGTATCGCCCATCAGCCCTTTCAGGTCGATAAGCTGCTTCGGTTCAAGGCCTTCATATTCCTCCGCAAAAACTTCCGGCGTGTAAATTTTAAGGTCCGAAATGCCGCGTTTGGTAAAATATACGCTTGTGCGGCTGCTTAAAAGCTGAAGTTCATCGCGGTCGCCCGTTACAATAATCACGTCTGCTTCCTGCGGCGCGTGTACGGCAAACGTGCCGATGATATCGTCCGCCTCATAGTTATCAAGTTCCAGCACGGCAATGTTCATCGCCTCCAGCACCTTGCGCGCCAGCGGGAACTGCTCCGACAGTTCGCTCGGCGTCGGTTTGCGCTGCCCTTTGTAATCGGCAAACATCTCCGTGCGGAAAGTTTTGCGGCTTTTGTCAAACGCAACCGCCAGCCACTTGGGCTGTACGTCCGCCAAAAGGCGCAACAGCATATTGCAAAAACCGTACACAGCACCCGTATGCACACCGCTCTGCGTCGTCAGCGGCGGCAGGGCAAAAAACGCCCTGTGAATCAGGCTGCTGCCATCTATAACTAAAAATTTATCTGCCATATTTGTTCCTTTCGTTCAATAAATCTAATAATATATTATACCACAAGCAAAGGTGTAGGTAAAATTAACATCGTTAATGATTTAATAATACGCCTAATTTTTTATATAAAATAAAAAAACGCTAAAAAAGTTCACATTTTTGTCATTTTCTTTTCTACAAAGACATTTGTCACTTTACTCGGGGGGGTATTACATGTTATAATTTCAGTACTTAGAGATTACTCTACTATTGTAATGAGTATAAATTTTCTTTTATACTTCATTATATTTGTTTATAATACGCATAACGAAAATTGTTATTAGAATAAATTCAGAGGAAACCTGGATACTCCGTAAATTTATTTCATAATAATAATTCTTCCCATTGCGTTTTATAAAAATAAAATGTGTTTTTCTAAAAAGGGAGGAAAACAAAATGAAAAAATCTTTAGTATTAGCAAT
>ERZ831979.77-NODE-77-length-111034-cov-30.979717_pt1 | contig 111034 bp, 71 predicted proteins | sample MGYA00519952_ERZ831979 | MGnify/ENA primary metagenome ERZ831979 (study PRJEB31850, sample SAMEA3708723) | human gut metagenome | biome: human gut; feature: human-associated habitat; material: faeces | place: China | collected 2014 ...
CGAGCTAGTTTCAACAATCTTGGAACTACTGATAATCAGCGTTTTCAGAAAAACGTTCCAATCGGTTTCACACCCGCTCATTCCGCTTTGCCATGAAGCTAAAGGCGAATCCGTTCATTTTCACCTTTATTCACCTGTTTGTTGAATCCGTCCTTGCGCACCCGAAGCCGCGAAATGTTTCCCCTTTCAAAGTGATAACATTTTATCTCTTGCCGATTCTCAAGACGTGCGAAGCAGCAACGTTTTGCCTCACCCCAATGCTGCAGCCCCACACCTTTTTGCTACTGATTTCATCAACCTTCGTGTCATTCGTAGCCGCGTGTAAGTGCGCGTCAGGTTCGAGTGCATTTTCAATGGGTGAAGCCGCCCCGAAGAAATGATTAGGAAGGAGTTAGAAACAAAAAAAGCAGTGTCATATAGACACTGCTTAGAAAAAAGAGTTCTGCGGGGAAAGCAGAACTCTGGGGGAAGGGGATGTTGTTCCACACCGATTCGAACGATGACTGAGAGAACCAAAAACTCTAGTGCTACCATTACACCATGGAACATCCATTATTGATGGCATTCGTTTCCGAAATGCGTTGCAAAGGTATGAACTATTTGCGAATCTGCCAAATTTTTTTCGCTTTATTTATGGGCCGTTCTGCATTTTTTTGTGCTTGCAGCGTGGCAACTTTTGCAAAACTCCGTGATGCTTTCTGCTAAAAAAAGCAGGAGGTGTGCGGTTGGGATGCACACCTCCTGCTTGATGGAGAGATGAACGAGGTCAGAGGGTTTACTTGCCCTCGTTCAAAAATTCCAACGCACGCTTAACGATGTCGTTGCGGCGGTTGGTGTATTGGAAATACTCGTTGCGGTCCCACAGGTGCATGATGATGGAGCCTTTGAGCAAGATGGCTAGTTCGCGACGCGTGTCGGCCAGGTCCTTGTCGTCCTTCGGTTCCAGTTTTTTGCGTTTGGCATTGGCCATTATGGAGTCGATGAGTTCAGCCGGTGCTTCGAACTTGGCGTCGAAGTCGGCAAACGAGCGGTATTTGCGTTTGATTTCCTTGCGGTGCGAGTCGGCATAGTGCAAGGTAGCTTCGAGCACCAGGTTGTTGCGGTAAATGGCACGCAGCAAGGGCGGATTGGCGGTGGTGTCGAGCGGCACAAAGATGTCGGGCATGATGCCGCCGCCACCGTAGACGGTGCGATGCTTTTCGAGCGTGTGGTACACCTTGGTAGAGTCGAGGCGGATGCTGTCGACAGAGGTGAGTTCGCCGTGCGTGTAGCGGTTGTCGAGGTCGCGGTTGTAGGCCTCTTTCTGCCCCTTGGCGTAGGGCTTTTGGATGCAGCGGCCCGAAGGCGTGTAGTAATGTGACACGGTGAGGCGAATCATGGAGCTGTCGGGGAGGTCGATGGGGCGTTGCACCAGACCCTTGCCGAAGGTGCGGCGGCCAATGATGGTGCCGCGGTCGTGGTCCTGAATGGCACCGCTCACAATTTCGGCAGCTGAGGCCGAAAATTCGTCGACCAGCACAACGAGGCGACCCTTTTGCTGCATGAGTCCGTTGCCCTCGGCACGCAGTTCTTGACGCGGCATGACGCGGCCGTCGGTGTAGACAATCATTTTGCCGTTGGGCAGAAATTCGCTGGCCACCTCCTGGGCGGCGTTGAGGTAGCCGCCACCGTTGAACTGGAGGTCGAGAATGAGGTCCTGCATGCCCTGTTGCTGCAATTCCTTGATTTTGTCGTGTACCTCCTTGCCCGAAGTGGCCCCGAAGCTGTCGAGCTTGATGTAGCCCGTGGTGGGGGTGATGAGGTAGGCCGCGTCGACGGTGTTGAGCGGAATTTTGTCGCGCACGATTTTAAAGTGCAGCACGTCTTTGGCTCCGCGGCGCACAATGTCGAGGTGGGCAATGGTGCCCTTGGGACCGCGCAGGAGCGTCATGATGCTGTCGCGGTCCATTTTTACCCCCGCAATGGTGCGGCCGTTGACGGCGATGATGCGGTCGCCTTCAAGTACACCCGCCTTTTGGCAAGGCCCTTTGCTGACAACTTGCAGCACGAGGAGCGTGTCTTTGTCGATGTTGAAACTTACCCCGATGCCTTCGAAGTTTCCGGTGAGCGGTTCGGTGAGTTTGCGCGTTTCCTTGGCGTTGGTGTAGGAAGAGTGCGGGTCGAGCTTGCTGAGTATGCCGTTGATGGCATCTTCAACGAGTTTTTTCTGGTCGACACTGTCGACATAAAGACTGGTAATGGCGATTTGTGCCATTTGCAGTTTTTTGAGTTGGTTGACGTCGATGTCATCGTAAGGGCTGCGGTGTTGTGCGCAGACCGGGAGGGTGAGCAGCAGCGCGAGCAGCAGTAGGAGTTTTTTCATATTGTACATTTTTTGAATGAAATGAGCACCCGGTTCCGCGTGGACTATTCGTCGGTGGAACGGGGGGTGTGGCGACGCGGCAGGAAGTCGGACACGTCCTTGCCGTAGGCGATGAGTTCGCGCACGACGCTCGAGGAAATGTCGGCAATGTGCGATTCGGTGAAGAGCATCACCGTTTCGACCCCCGAAAGCCGGTGGTTCATGGCGGCAATGTCGCGCTCGTATTCAAAATCCTTGACCGAACGGAGGCCGCGCAGAATGAACTGAGCCCCTTCGCGGCGTACGAGGTCGACGGTGAGGTCGTTGTAGGCTACCACCTTGATGCGCGGTTCGTCGGCATAGATGCGGCTGATGGCTTCAACGCGTTCGTCGGTTGAAAAGAGCGAGCGCTTGCTGTCGTTGACACCTACGCCAATAACAATGCGGTCGAACATGGGAAGCCCGCGCTCAACGATGCTGGCGTGGCCCACGGTGAAGGGGTCGAACGACCCGGGGAAGATGGCTATTTTCATAGCAGAATGGGAAGTGTGAATGAAAAAAGAGAGGCTTAGAAATCGCTTTCGGTGGGGTCTTCCTCAACGACGAGGTTGTCGATGATGAAACCCTGACGCTCCATGGTGTTTTTGCCCATGTAATATTCAAGCAGCGACTTGACATTGTCGCTTTTGTGCAGCGTGACGGGTTCGAGGCGGATGTCGGGACCGATGAAGTGTTTGAACTCGTCGGGCGAAATTTCACCCAATCCCTTGAATCGCGTGATTTCGGGGTCGGGACTCAGACGCTTGATGGCTGCCTGACGCTCTTCCTCGGAATAGCAGTAGATGGTTTCGAACTCCGAACGGTCGGACTGGCGCGCCTTTTTCAGTATGGCTGCACCGGCAGCTTTGCTGTTGCCCTTGGCGGCAGGTGCCGACGCGCTGCGCAGTTTCTTCTTCTTGTTACGCACACGGAAGAGCGGCGTTTGCAGGATGTAGACGTGCCCCTTTTTGATGAGGTCGGGGAAGAACTGCAGGAAGAAGGTAATCATGAGCAGGCGAATGTGCATGCCGTCGACATCGGCATCGGTGGCCACGATGACTTTGTTGTAGCGCAGGCTGTCGAGTCCGTCTTCAATGTTGAGCGCAGCCTGTAGCAGGTTGAATTCCTCGTTTTCGTAGACCACCTTTTTCGTCAGGCCAAAGCAGTTGAGCGGTTTGCCGCGGAGTGAAAATACGGCCTGGGTGTTGACATCGCGGCTCTTGGTGATGGAACCGCTGGCCGAGTCGCCCTCGGTGATGAAAATGGCAGAGTCGAGGCGCGGGTCGGCATCGGGTTCCTCGTCCTTTTTCTTGCTTTTGGGCGCCGGGTCGTTGAGGTGGATGCGGCAGTCGCGGAGTTTGCGGTTGTGGAGGTTGGCCTTTTTGGCCCGTTCGCGCGCCAACTTCGTAACGCCGGCAATGGCTTTGCGCTCCTTTTCGCTTTCCTCAATTTTCTGCTTCAGCACATCGGCAATGTCGGTGTGCATGTGCAGGTAGTTGTCGACGTTTTCCTTGACGAAATCGCCCACGAACTTGTTGACGCTGATGCCCGAGAGCGGGAAGGGCTGCCCGTTTGAGTCCTTGTCGGGCGCCATGGTGAGCGAGCCCAGTTTGATTTTGGTTTGGCTCTCGAAGAGCGGTTCGATGACGCGTACGGCAATGGCTGCGACGAGTCCGTTGCGCACGTCCTGCACATCGTAGTTCTTGCCGAAATACTCCTTGATGGTGCGGGCAATGTGCTCTTTGAAGGCACTTTGGTGCGTACCGCCCTGGGTGGTGTGCTGGCCGTTGACAAAGGAGTAATACTCCTCGCCATACTGCGAGGTGTGGGTAAAGGCAATGTCGATGTTGGGCCCGGTGAGGTGGATAATGGGGTAGAGGCCCGGGGCGGTCATGTTGTCGTTGAGCAAGTCCTCCAGACCGTTGCGGCTGATGATGCGCCGTCCGTTGTAGAAAATGGCCAGTCCCGTGTTGAGGTAGGTGTAGTTTCGCAACAGATTTTCCACAAATTCCGAGTGGAAACGGTAGTTGACGAAGAGCTGCTTGTCGGGCTGGAAGAAGATGTAGGTGCCGTTTTCCTCGTCGGTGGTGCTTTCGGTGTCGCTGATGAGTACCCCCTTTTCGAAGGTGGCTTCGCGCATTTTTCCGTCGCGTACGCTGCGGGCCACGAATCGCACCGAGAGCGCATTGACGGCTTTCAGACCCACCCCGTTCATACCCACCGAGGCAGTGAATACGGCAGTGTCGTACTTACCGCCCGTGTTGAGCTTCGAAACCGCGTCGACCAGTGCACCGAGGGGAATGCCGCGTCCGTAGTCGCGGATTTCGGCGCTAAGGTTGTCGTGGATGTTTACTTCGATGCGTTTACCATAGCCTTCGTTGAATTCGTCGATGCTGTTGTCGATGCTTTCCTTGAGCAGCACGTAGATGCCGTCTTCGGCGTGCGAACCATCGCCCAATCGGCCAATGTACATGCCCGGTCGGGTGCGTATGTGCTCCGTGTCTTCGAGGTGTCGGATTTTGCTTTCGTCGTAAACCACTTCGGGTTTGGGTTGAGGTTGGAGGTTATCTTCGGCCATTTATATCGTTAAGAAAAAAGGGTTAGGAAGGAGTGTTGCAAAGCAGAAGGAAGGCAAATGATTGTTTGCCCGAGAGCCACATTTAGAGGCTGCCTTTGAAGCAGCGGCGACGTTTGTGCTGTTCGGTTTTAAAGTATTGCCATTGGTTCTGTACTTTGTCGTTCATTTCGAGTTCAGGATTGGTTTCGGCATATTCAAATCCGAGTTCCTGATATACGGGAATGAGGTCGGTGAAGAGCAGGGCGTTGACGCCTTTTCCCTGATAGTCGGGGCGCACGGCCACCAGCAGGAGGTCGAGCATCTTGGGACGTTTCCACTTCAAAGCCTTGAGCAGGTGGAACCACCCGAAGGGCAGGAGCTTGCCCTTGGCCTTTTGCAGGGCTTCGGAGAGCGAGGCCATGGATATGCCGACGGCCACAATTTCGTTTTGCTCGTTTTCGACAATGCTGACCATGCGGAGGTCGAGCACAGGTACGTACATATTGACGTACTGGTCGATTTGCCGCTCGGTCATTTGCGAATAGTTGAAGAGCGGAGTGTAGGCCTTGTTGATGAGTCGGAAAATGTCGTGGGCAATACCCGTTTCCTTGATTTCCTTTCGGCTGGTGATTTTGCGGATGTGCAGCTTATACTTTTGGGCGATGATGGCCGAAATGCGTTTGTGCTTTTCGGGAATGGCATCGGGAATGTAGACCTTCATTTCAACCCAGTCGGCACTGCGTTCAAGGCTGAGCAGGTTCATGTGCTCGGGGTAGTAGGGGTAATTGTAGATGGTGGCCATGGTTGAAAGCTGGTCGAAGCCGTCGATGAGCATACCCTCGGCATCCATGTCGGTGAATCCGAGCGGACCTTCAATTTCGTTCATGCCGCGTTCGCGTCCCCACTGCTTGACGGTGTCGATGAGTGCACGGCTGACGTCGAGGTCGTCAACAAAATCAATCCACCCAAAGCGTACTACCTTTTTGTTCCAGGTTTCATTGGCACGGTGGTTGATGATGGCAGCCACACGGCCCACGATTTTGCCGTCGCGCATTGCCAGAAAGTAGTCGGCCTCGCAAAATTCGAATGCTGCATTCTTTTGCGGCGAAAAGGTGTTGAGCATGTCGTCGTAGAGGTCGGGTACGGAGTAGGGGTTGTCTTTGTAAAATTCGTAATTGAAGCGGATGAATTTTTTTAACTCCGCCTTATTGCTTACTTTCTTGATTTCAACGGTCATGGCCGGGGTTTGAGTTGGGGTTAAAGGTTTGGTTATGGAATGGGTTGCCCGGTGGCTATCGGTACTTGTGTAGCCTTCGGCACAGCGAAGGCAAATTTACGAAATTTCAGGCAGAGCAAGGTGGCATTGCAGGGTGTTTTAGGCTTCGCCGCACAATAAGTAGCTGCTGAAAATCGTTTTCATGCTTCTACTTGTGTATTTATGTGCCACGGATTAAGGCACGGGGTCGTAGCCGCTGCCTCCCCAGGGGTGACAGCGCAATATGCGCCGGATGGCCAGGTACAACCCTTTCAGCGCGCCGTGTTTTTGGATGGCTTCGACGGCATACTGTGAACAGGTGGGGGTGAAACGGCAGGCCGGCGGAAGCATGGGCGAAATGAACCGCTGGTAAAAGCGGATGGGCAGAATGAGCAGGCGTTTGAACATGGCAAACAAGGTTATTTTGACAAAAGTCGGGGTACTGATAGGGGGGTGCTACCGAACGGGTTAAACTGTTTGGCAACCTTCATTTTCGTGAGGTGCCACCTCTGAAGGTTTGGCTGCCGCAGGGTTCGAGTGGTTCACGCGATCGGCAATGCGTAGCAGCACGGTTTGCATGCGTTCCATGACTTTGGCCGAGCGTATGGGTTTTTCGGCCAGCCAGATGAATGCGATGTTGATGGCTGTGTCCTGTGGCAAGGCTTGCAGCAGCAGGTGCTTTTGCAGGCGGTATGCCTCGCGCAGCTGCCTTTTGGCCCGGTTGCGGTCGACGGCGTGGTGCAATCTGCGTTTGGCTACGCTGAGCAACACCTTGACGGCCGGTCCTGAGGTGGGTTCAACCTGTTTGAAGGTGGCACGCAGCGGGTAGGCTGTGAACGATTGGCTGCCGGCAGAGAACAGCACCTCGATTTCTTTTCTCTTGCACAGATGTTCGGGTTTCCTGAAGGTAAAGGTTGCCATGAGTAGGAATTGTAGGTTGATATTGTATATCTGACTGTCCAAAAAATGGCTGTACCGTGTGCATAGCGCGCACGGTGCAGCCACTTACATTTTGTTTTGAAATTTTTCGATAGGTAATGACAACTTGCCGGCTTTTTCAGTTATCAGTATGTTCTTCTGAGCTTAAGGCTTATGCCTTTTGCTGGTCGAGATACATTTCGATGGCTGCTGTCATGGAGCGTGCTTCGGGTGTCGGTGCCGAAAGGTCGCAACGCAGTCCGGCGTTTTCCATTGCCTTTTTGGTAGCAGGACCGAAGCAGGCTAGGCGTGTGCTACCCTGTTTGAAGTTAGGGAAGTTCTTCAGCAAGGATTCAACACCGGCAGGGGTGAAGAATACGAGCATGTCGAAGTCGAAGGGCTGCTCCTTGGGGTATTCGTTGCTTACCGTGCGGTACATTACGCATTCGGTGTGTTTCAACTTTTTGGCATCGAGCATTTCGGCCACATCATCGTTGTGTACATCCGAAAGGGGCACCAGGTAATTTTCGGCTTTGTGCTTGGCCATAACGGCTACGAGTTCGGGCCATTTACCTGTGCTACCAAAGAACACCTTGCGTTTGCGATACTGCACGTACTTCTGAATGTAGAGGGCCACGGTTTCAGAAATGCCGAAGTACTTCATGTCTTCGGGAAGCGCAATGCGCATTTCCTTGCAGAGCGTAAAGAAATAGTCGATGGCATGACGCGAATTGAACACAATGGCCGTGTGGTCGAGTATTTGCACCTTCTGTTGGCGGAACTCGCGTGCCGAAAGTCCTTCGATTTTGATGAAGGGGTGGAAAGTGAATTCCACATTTTCTTTGGCTTCGATGTCGAAATACGGGGACTTCTCGGAAGTAGGTTTCGGTTGCGAAACAAGAATCTTCTTGATCATGTACTACGTTTGTTGGACAGCTGGGGCGGCGGAATCCACCGCACTACGTATGATAGTTTAACTAATTAATTGTCAGCAAAAAACTGTTTGCATAAACCATGATTCGCAGCAAAATGAGCAACGGCATGATTTCAAGGGTGCAAAAGTACAAAAAAAGATGCACCCAGCCGAACGTGTAGTTGAAAAATGTGCGGTAACACTTGTACATGAGTAACGATTTGTCAACTACAAGTATACAAATGAACGCCTTAACCATGTTGGCAAAGCTCATGTCGAAGTAAATGACCAGCAGGGCAACGGGGAGCAACGCCAGGCCTAGGGCTAGCACGCTGAGCAGGTAGGTCTGGTTCCATTGCGTGCGCTGCTCGCGACTGAAGAACACGCTGTTCACAAAGTTGTAGAGTATGGTTTTCAGAATGTAGTACAAACTGGATATGCCTACGCTGACGCTCAATATTTTGTAGGGCGAAACCTGATTGAATACTTCAATTTGTTTTTCCTGAGTAAAGTCGAAGAAGAGCAGACCGATGACAAAGCAGGTTTGGAAAATGAGAAACACCTGACCGCGTATGGCGGTTTCGACGTGTTCTGAAAACAGGTTGCCGCGTACGCTGGGGCGGTGAAAGAACTCCTTCATCTGGTCGCGCAGAAAGTGGCGCGAACGCGATATGACCCACACTACGAGGAAAAAACTCAGCAGCAGGGTGATGGTTACGAAATTGTCGTTTTTGAACCGGTAGGGCACAGGGTCGCCGGCAATGCCCGAGGGCTGCACAAAGGTTTCGCTGAAGTGCATGCCCGAGGTGCTGTCGAGCTGTTCGGCCAGTTCCGACTTCTGAATTTTGACCAGTCCGTCGGCCCAAGGGTCTGTTTGGCATATTTCGGGCAAACAGGTGAGCGGCTCGTTGCCCGGCAGGGGCAGGAGCTCGTGGGGCTGGGTGGGGTGCGCAAGGGTGTCGGTGAAGGCTTTATGACGCACGTGGCCTTGCGGCACGGCAGTCGGTTCAGACACCGCAGCCTGACTTTCTGCTTCACTCGAAGGGGGTGAAAGTGTCTGGACGTGTTGAAGCGTATCTTGCTGCATGTGAAAAAATGAGGGTAATTTCAGAAAATGAAGTCGTCTGAACTTTTATGAAATTCAAGATTTGCCTTAATTTTTGAGGCGTTTTTGGGCCTTGAAGAAGGAGTGTAGCGAGCTACACGACTGATGAAAGGTCAAAAAACGGCCAAAAAGAAAGGTGAAGATTGAATTTAGAAGAGATAAATCTCCATATCAAATCTTCGTCAGAAAAGTTTAGACGACTTCAATAAGTAGGTGCTTAAAAATAATTCATGCATTGAATCTCCACTTGGCTGTGGCAGTTGCTGAATTGATTCCTAAACACCTACTTACTCAAATGGTCGTGTGTTACAAAACTTCGATTTCAGCAGGCGATAAATGCGTAATCGCTGCAATTTGCTCAATGGGAATTCCGGCTAATTTCATTTGGCGGGCCGACGACGCAATGATGGAGTTTTGTTCTGATAAACGCTGCTCCTTCTCAGCCAACTGCTCCTCTTTCTCAGCCAATTGTTGTCCTTTCTCAGCCAATTGTTGTCCTTGCTCAGCCAATTGTTGTCCTTGCTCGGCCAACTGTTCCTTTTGTTGCTTGAGTGCTTCTTCGCGTTGCATAATGAGTGTATCGCGTTCTTCAATGGCTTGAAAGAACTCCTCTTCGACGTTCATGTTTTGTCTGACTTGTGCATCGGCAGCAGCGGCTACCAATCGATTGATCAGGCACATCATTTCCGGGTCATCGCGGTAAATGCTTTCATCGATATACATAACCCGGTTGTCGTCGTCGCTTTTAAGCGTTTGATCGAATAGGCTTAGCACTTTTTCCAAGCGGTTGTTCACCCGGCTGTACAGTCGTGGAATTTGTACGATGATGCTTTCGTGCGTCAGGCTTTCGACAAAGGGGTCGGGCAATCCTTGGGTCACTTCATTGCCTTCGTAGTCGTACGAGCGATGTTTGACATAAAGAATAGGTTCTTCAATGTTGCCCACACGATGTCCGAGCAAATAAACGGCCACCATCGGGATGCCACGGCTCGATAAATGATTGTCCTTCAGCATGTTATCCGGGTTGGCATATTGTGCGCCCAGGTATTGACGGAAGCGGAGCGTTTCGGTTTCGAGCCACGTTTTTTGCAGTTCAATCAGTACCAAGTGGGTGTGACCATCTTCCTCGCGCACTTTGGCTGCAAAATCGATGCGAAACATGGATATTTTGTCGCGATACACATTAGCATATTCGTGTTTACGCATTTCCACTTCCACCACCGTTTTTTTGAGCAGGGCAGAAAGCAGGATTTTCACTACACGTTCGTCTTCAAGCCAATATTTGAAAACGGTGTCATAAATGGGATTTGCAAAATACAACATGATTGCCTCCTTTCGTTACGGTTGTACCGATAAGTACTGTATTGATTTGTAAATACGGATTTAAAGGGGAAATACTTTACAGCTATTTATTATCCACGAAGATACCACTTTATTTGCATAAGTAGGTGCTTCCGATTATTTATTATAATGCTAAGTAGGTGTTCAAAATTATTTTATATAATTCTATCGAAGTATTTTTACTTTGCATTACGTTCTTGCACCGCATTTGTTTGCCCTGCGCTCAGTCACATAGCCCGCTATGCTCCTTCGCACAGAACAAACAACTACGGCACAATATCGCAATTCAAATGTAAAAATAATTTTGAACACCTACTTATCGAAGTAAAAATAATTCTGAACATCTATTTATGGAAAATAAATTTGCCTCGAATGTCGCTAATCTATTGTATGGTTTTCGCGTTGCGAGTCACCAAGTTAAAGCGCGGCAAATTTGCGCACCGATTTGTCCCATAGCGGAGTGGTTCGAGCCAGTTCGATGGCTTCGGCCGGAGTGTGTGCCACACGCCATATTTCAGCGTGCTGGCTACGCATAAAGCGTTCGTCGACGGCATGCTGCAACTGTGCGAGCAAGGCATCGAAGTAGCCGTTGGTGTTCAGGATGATGATGGGCTTGAGATATAGTCCCAGCTGTTTCCAAGTGATGATTTCGAGCAATTCCTCCAATGTGCCTACGCCCCCCGGCAGCGCAATGCAAGCATCGCTCATTTCGGCCATCAGCTCTTTGCGGCGGTGCATATCGGGCGTCACGATGAGTTCGCTCATGCCCGTGTGCTGCCATTGCTGGTCGATCATGAATTGCGGAATAATGCCTACCGCCTTGCCGCCTTTGCACAGGCAAGCATCGGCACAAGCACCCATGAGTCCCGTGCGTCCGGCACCGTTCACCAGCGTGTGGTTGCCTTGAGCCAGCAGCGAACCCAGTTCGCGAGCCGCATCGGTATACACTTCGGGCAGTTGTCCGCTCGAAGCAGCGTAAACAGTAATGTTCATGTATATGTATTAAAGTTTCAGAGTTTATGTAGTGAGCAAAAGCCCCTTATCCCTTCCATGCCACGTTGGCAGAGGAATGGATAAGGGGCTTTTTTTGTGTGTATATCAGTTCGGCAAAATCATTACAGACCGAAAGTCTGCTTGATTTTCTCAACCATGTTGAGTTTTTCCCAAGTGAACAATTCGACGTTCACCTTTTTGTCGGGTTGGCCAAACGAACGGAAGGTTTTCGTCACGCGGCGCGGTTCGCGTCCCATGTGGCCATAGCTGGCCGTTTCCTCGTAAATGGGGTTGCGGAGTTCCAGGTCGCGTTCGATGGCAGCCGGACGAAGGTCGAACAGCTGTTTCACCTTTTCGGCAATTTCGCCATCCGTCAGGTTCACGTGGCTGCGACCGTAAGTATCGACAAAGATAGAGATGGGTTTATCCACGCCAATGGCATAGCTCAACTGAACGAGCATTTCGTCGGCCACACCGGCAGCCACCATGTTTTTGGCAATGTGGCGTGCAGCGTAAGCCGCCGAGCGGTCTACTTTCGAAGGGTCCTTGCCCGAGAAAGCACCACCACCGTGTGCGCCCTTGCCACCGTAAGTGTCGACAATGATTTTGCGTCCCGTTAAACCCGTATCGCCGTGCGGGCCGCCGATAACGAATTTGCCCGTAGGGTTCACAAAGTATTTGATGTCGTTCGTTTCGAAGAGTTTTTTGATTTCGGGCGTATTGACACGTTCTGCCACCACGCGCGGAATCAGAATTTCGCGTACATCCTTTTCAATCTGTGCCACCATCTGACGGTCGGCCTCGTCCTGCGAGCCCGCTTGTTCGGCAGTGATGAATTCGTCGTGTTGCGTCGAAACGACGATGGTGTCGATGCGGCGTGCCACATGGTTGTCGTCGTATTCCACCGTCACCTGGCTTTTCGAGTCGGGGCGCAGGTAAGTCATCACCTTACCCTCGCGGCGAATTTCGGCCAATACATACACAATGTCGTGCGCCAGCGAAAGGGGCAGCGGCATGTAGTTGTCGGTTTCGTTGTTGGCATAACCAAACATCATGCCCTGGTCGCCGGCACCCTGTGCCATAGGGTCGGCCGCGTCTTTGCGGTCAACGCCTCGGTTGATGTCGCCGCTCTGTTCGTGAATGGCACTGAAAATGCCGCAGCTTTCAGCTTCGAATTTGTAAGCAGCTTTGGTGTATCCGATGCGTGCAATGGTATTGCGCACCACGTCCTGCAGGTCGACGTAGGCTTCGCTTTTCACTTCACCTGCCACAACCACCTGTCCGGTGGTAACGAGCGTTTCGCAAGCTACTTTTGAGTTGGGGTCGTAAGCCAGCAACTGGTCAAGTACGGCGTCAGATATTTGGTCTGCCACCTTGTCGGGGTGTCCTTCCGACACCGATTCGGATGTGAATAAGTATCCCATAGTTTTTGTAATGAAAAATAATAAGTAAGGGTTAGCCCGGCTTGGTGTTAGGCTTGAAACAGCTTTTCCCGTTGGCCCGGCGTAAAAAAAAACAAGCCTGCTTTCGCATGGCGGAAACAGGCAGAGTGGGATTCGGCTATTGTTCATGTTAGCATCGTCAGCAGTTGGGGCAGCAGCGTATCGTTGTTTGGAAACGCCGGCCACAATGTGCACCACCTTGACCCGTAAAGTCGAAGGAGCACGTGTCCGCTGTGCGAGTTTTAGCATTGTTTTATAGAGGTTGCAAGCAGCCAAATCTGTCCTCTTGTCTGATTTCGCATGCAAAGTTAGGCATTTTTTCAGACATAATTCGTGTGTTTACAAATTTTAGGGTTCGTCTGAAATCTGAGGCGTGCAGTTTCAATCGCCACCTCTCTGTGGTAACTGTTAAACGGGATTCTTCGTAATGTGTAAAATTACATTAAAAAAAGTCCGCACTTTTTCACTGTTTTTCGGCTGTTTGAGTGGCCGGTTGGCCTATTCTTGAAATATACTCCGCGATTGTCGAAATTAGTTCCGAGCTAGTTTGAATTAGTTCCAAGCTAGTTGAAATTAGTTCCGAGCTAGTTTGAATTAGTTCCGAGCTAGTTTCAACAATTTTGGAACTATTGATAATCAGCGTTTTCAAAAGTACCATAAAGTCGGTCATCCATACGCAAGTTTCGCGCTTACACACACGACGAGGCAATCTTTCCGGTTTTACTTTTGTTCAGATATTTGTGAATGCAAAACGCATACAAAAAAAACCGCCTGCACAGCCTGATAGCTGTACAAGCGGTTTTGATGTGAGTGACTAATTGTTAGTCGGCAATGAGCGAGAACTCAGCAGCCGAAGCATAGTCCTGACCACTCTGTTCGTTGAGCGCACGCAAGCGGATGAAGCGAGCCTTAACGGGCTTGCTGAACATCACGCGCTTCAGGTCGGCATTGTTTTCGAAAGTGCCTTTGTGAATGGGGTTGCCCCATTCCTTACCATCGTTGCTCACGTAGATTTCGTAGTCCTTAATCCAGCCGTTGCTGCCGCTGGTACGCGGTTGCAGCGTAAAGCCCTTCATGTTCTTCGGTTCACCGGCGTCGAAGTCTACCCAGTGGGGATACTTGGCCAGGGTGATAGAGTACATGGTGTACCAGATAGAGTTGACATCGCCGTCGACCATGTTCTTGGCATCGCCGCTGCCCGGTTCCTGTGAAGAGGCAAAGGCCACTTCGAGGGGCACGCTTTCGATGCGGGCATAAGTCATTTCGGTAGTCAGTTCGGGGTTCTCCTTGTACCAAGCCTTTACCGTACCGCCTGCGCGGAGGTCGATGGCACCGGTATAGGGTTTACCCTTTTTCGCACCATTGATGCTGTACATGATGGTGCGGTCTTTGGCAGCGGTGCTGAGCGTTACTTTGCCCACGCGGCTGTGTTCGAAGCTGATGGGTTTTTCGCCCGAAGCCGAAACCTTAGCCGTTTCGTTGATGATGGCAGGCATGGCACGACCCATGTTGACGGGACGGATGATGAAGCCAAACTGATAGCTGGTGCTGAGCGTCTGGTCGGGGGTAAGAGGTCCGCCCTGTCCGCAGCTTGCACCGCCCAGACCCGTTACCTTGGCATCGAGGTGCAGGTGAGTGCCGCTCGATTTGGGCAACTGGTGCGGGTGAGCAGCCAGTGTGAGTTCCTGTTGGCTCCAGGGCAGCGCAGAGGCTGACATGGTGCTGTCGGCAATGAACACTACGCCCTGTCCGCGGTCGTTGGTCAGTGCGCACCAACGCACTTCTTCGCGGTTGCCTTGAGCCTGAGGCTTGGGCAACATGATGCCCTGGTCGGCTACGGTCGAAGTGTGAAGTTCGATGAACTGGCCCGTTTTGCGGTCGTTGTAGTTGTTGATGGGGCCGCGGCCGTAGTAGTTGTAGTTGTGGAGTTCACCGGGCAACTGCAAGGCATAACCGATGCGCGGCAGTACCACAGAAGCGCGGTTAGCCGAAATGGCACTTTGCAGTTCGATCGAACCGTCGGGATAAACGGTGTAAATCTGGTTCGTGGTGAACTTGAAGTCGTCGGGACCGAGTTTCTTCTTGTCGATGTCGAAGCTGTACGTCTTTTCGGGCGTACGGTCGCGATCGCCGTAGTATTGGCGTGAACCCTCGGGAGCCTGACTTTCGACGGTGAAGCTCAACTGCACGGTGCCGTCTTTCTTCGTAATCGTCTTTGCACCCGTCACCTTGTGATGCAGGTTGTAAAGTCCGTACTGGAACCAGGCGTTGGGATAGCCGATACCGGCATCGTTGTCTGTCGGGGCACGGAAAGCATCGAGTTTCGGACCTTCGCCTTCGCGAATAATGGTTTGGGCACCATAAGTCAGCGCAGCGAGCGAACCCGTTTGCTTGTCGAACTTAGCCGTAAATCCTTCGCCCTTCACCACGGTGAAGTTGCCTTCGTTCGTGGTCGTTACCTTGCCCTTGCTTTCGGCAGCCAGGGTTTGAACGGCAGGTGCCTTTTCGAGTGCACCGCGTACGCGCAGCTGTTCTTCCATCTGCACATAGCCCTGCTTTGCCCAAGGTTTGTCGCTGGCCAGGGCAAACACCACTTTCACAAAGTATTCGCTTGCCGGGTCGAGCTCGTTGTAGTTGTAAGGTAGGGTGTACACCTGCTTTTCGCGCGGACCAACAATGTTGCGCGGACCCTGCAGCGGCTGCATGCTGCCAACGAGTACGCCATCCTTGTAAAGTCCCCACTGAATGTTGTACTGCGTGAGCGGTTCGAAGTAGTTTTTGTTGAAAATTTCAACCAAGCCCTTCTTCATGTCTACCGCCTTGACGCCAACATTCTGGTACACCTTCTTCACTTCGTAGTACTGTGCCTTCGGGCTGAGGTCGGGACGCATCACACCGTTCATACAGAACATACCGTCGTTGGGCTTGTTGTCCTGGCTGAAGTCGCCGCCGTAACCAAAGTAGCGGTTGCCGTTGTCGTAGCCGTACATAGCCTGATCCACCCAGTCCCAGATGGCACCGCCAATGAAGAAGTTGGTGCTTTCGATAGCCTCCCAGTAGTCGATGAGGTTACCGCAGGCGTTACCCATAGAGTGAGCATATTCAGAAATGTGGTAAGGATACTTCATGTTGTAGTTACCCTTTACCGCACCCTGTACCCAGGGAATTGAGGGATACTGGTTCGAACCTATGTCGACGATGTCGTTGTTGCGCTCGTACTGCACAGGACGCGAAGTGTCGTATTTGCGGATAGCGTTGTAGCAGTCCACAAAGTTTTTGCCCGGTCCGGCCTCGTTGCCCAAACTCCAAAGCACCACTGAAGGCGAGTTCACCGTGGCGTGTACCATTTCCATGTTGCGCGCAATGTGTGCGTTGCGGAACTCAGGTACGTGCGAAAGGCTTTCCTTGCCGTAGTAGTACTGGTGGCTCTCGATGTTGGCCTCGTCTTCGAGGTAGATACCGTATTTATCGCAGAGGTAGTACCAGTAGGGTGCATCGGGGTAGTGCGAGTTACGCACATGGTTGATGTTGCCGCGCTTCATCAGGAACACTTCTTTTTCCATCTGTTCGCGCGTAATGTAGTGACCCGTTTCGGGGTTCGTTTCATGACGGTTCACACCCTTCATCTTGATGGGCTGTCCGTTCAGGTAGTAGTAACGTCCGGCCAGTCCGAATTCGTCCTTGTCGGCCGGTGTGTTCTTGATTTCGATTTCGCGGAAGCCCACAATGGTCGAGAAGGTTTCGACGGTGCGTCCCTTCTTGTCCAACAGTTCGCCCACCAGCGTATAGCGGTGCGGAGCTTCGGCGCTCCAAGGCTTCACGGTGTTGCCGGCATCGAGCGTAAACTCTGCCACAATTTCGTTGTTCTTGCCAACGGTAGCCACCGGAGCGGTCTGATTCAGCACCAGGGTGTTTTCGTCCGAATAGAGTTTGTTTTCGAAGAGCGAGTATTTGATGCTGTAGCCCTTGGCATCCTTCTTCGTCAGGTTCTTGACGAAAGCCGAGATGTTGAGTTTGGCATGCGTGTAAGTGTCATCGTAGTCGGGGATCGCCTTGAGGTCGCGCACCTGAACCTGCGGTTTGGCCGTGAGCGAAACGGTACGGAAAATACCCGGCAGGCGGAACATGTCCTGACTTTCGAGGAACGAACCGTCGCTGTGGCGATACACTTCAACGGCTACCAGGTTCTCACCCTTTTCGTTAAGGTAAGGGGTGATGTCGAACTGTGCCAAGTTGCGCGAGTTCTTTGAGAAGCCCACGTATTTGCCGTTGACATACAGATAGAAGAACGAGTCGACACCGTCGAAGTTCAGGCAAATCTGCATGCCCTTCCATGCAGCAGGAATGGTAAAGGTGCGGCGGTACGAACCCACTTCGTTGCGGTCGGTGTAGCTCTGCCAGTCCTTGGGCGGAGTGCGCATCACGCCACCTTTCCAGTCGCCTACCTTTACAGAGTGTTGGAATATTACGCGCTGGTTCGAGTAAAGAGGCTTACCGTATTTGAAAGAGCCGTCCTTTTGGCGTCCGGCCAGGTTCCAGTTCATGGGCACCTGTACGTTGTCCCATTTCGAGGCGTCGAAGTCGGTTTTGTAAAAGTCCTTCGGGCGCTGATCGGGGTTCGAGGCCCAGTGGAATTGCCATTCGCCATCGAGCGACTGCCAGAGCGAGCTGTTTTCGGGCAACACCTTGCGTGCCTCGTCGACGTTGGCAAACGAGAAGAACCACGCGTGTGGTTGCTGCTTGTTGTAGGCCACAGAGTCAGGGCTTTGCCATTCCCATCCGGTGGGGGCGGGCATCTGTCCGTAGAAGTAGCCTCCGAGCGGTGCTACCTGTGCCCATAAGGGAGCAGCAATCAACCCTGCCAAAAGGGTCATCTTTGTCTTGCGCATAATAATAAATGTGTATGTATGGTTTGTGAATATGTTTTTCGTTGAATGAGCCTTACGGCAAGTTGGTGCAAATGTACGAATTATTGGTCGTAAAATCCGACAAATAGGGCAAAAAAGTGGGGCAGTAGTTTACATTCCGACTGGTTTCGTGCCTTTCGACTGTTAAATGCTGCCGCGCAGCACCAGCCGGCTTTCCGGTCCCATGTTGAATAGCAAGTCTGCCATGCTCAGGTTCGGCAAAAAGCCCGTTCGTTCGGCAAACACCTGGTAATAGGGCTTTGCGCAGAAGCCGGTAGCCGACGTTTCGCCCGGTACACAGGGCTGCGCTTTGGGCGAAAGCACCTGACGCAAATCGGTGAAAGCCTCGGCGGGCGTGGCATCGACATAAGTGTCGCTGACAGCTATGGGCAGGTCGAGCGAAAGTTCTTCGAGGATGAGCTGACGCAAATCTGCGTTGAAATCAACTAAAAACTCGTATTTCCGCTCATAAATGCGGCGGAAGTCATCGGCGTAATATTCAAAGAACGGACTATTGTCGTAGGCCGACACCAGCGCATTCCAATGCAAGTGCTGCCAGTTACCATGGTCCGACAGGCGAATGTCGCGCGTAGCCATGTGAGCCGCTCCGGTGCGCACCACGGGCAGCGTCAGCGCCTGCGGTCCGTTGGGCGTGGCAATGTAGCAACGGTTGCGAAAGGTTTGTTTCACATAATGTTCGCCCCGATCTTCCACGGCATGACCTGCCGCATACAAGTGGGCGTAGTATTCGATAGGGGCCATATAGGCCGTTGAAAGCAAAAGGGTAGGCATGTGTGATTGAGCGTATGTTTTTTAGGGGTAGATGGAAAGCATTTGCAGTCATTTCGAGCTAATGATTTACCATTCCGGGCTAATGATTTACCGTTCGGTTTCGTTAATTTTTGCCGTTCGGTTTCTTCACAGGATGTGCATAGATAATTTTACCCACCAGCGCATCGTGCGGCACCATCACATAAGCATCGGGGCGCGTTTCCATCCAGTAATAATCGCGTGTAGTTTTCACTGAATGCACCTTTTCACCGTCAATCAGCAGTTCACCCTGCGCATTGGCTTCAGCGCGTGCTTTTTCGTAAGTGCGCAGCAAGTAAGCCATGAGGCGCGCGTTGTGTGGTGTAATTTTGATGCGTCGTCCGCGTTGCGGAATAACGATGGGTTGTGCGTCGGGCGAAGTGCGTGCCGGCAGCACTTTTTGCCGTACGGGGTCAATCCATACGGTTTCGCCCGGCAGTGCGTGGCAAATTCCCACGGTTTCGGGTCCCGGTCCGTGCTGTGCCTTTGGTCGGGGCAAGTTAAATAAGATAGCATCTCCCCATTCGGGCACGCGGTATCCCCAGCGATGGTATCCCCAGATGGCTTCGCCCGGCACCTTCAGCCCGTAGTAAGTAAGGCTCACCAGCACGTGTTGGTTAGGCTGCAAGCCATATACCGCCGTGTCGGGCGGTAATTGCACGTGCGTAACGAGCAAGCCCCGTACGGCCAACAGCAGCGAAGCCGTCAGCAGTACAGGGCATACAAGTGTGCGGATGAATTTCATGCAGTGCGGTAACTATTGATTGACAGCGCGTTGAATGCCGCAGCGCGGGCACACGGCTGTCTGTGCTATTTGTGCTTACCGGATGTCCCAGACGGGTTTAAAGATGCGGTTCCAGCGCACGCCGCCGTCGAACAATCCATAGTCAGGGTCGAGCGAGAGCCAAACGAATAGCGGTTTGCCCACCACGTGATCCTCAGGCACGAAGCCCCAGAAGCGCGAGTCGGCCGAATTGTCGCGGTTATCGCCCTGCATCCAGTAATAATCGAGTTTAAAGGTATATTCAGTTGTGGGCTTGCCATTGATTACGATTTGTCCGTTGCGCACTTCGAGCGAGTTTCCCTCGTAGTTGCGGATGGGGCGTTCGTAAATAGGCAAGTTTTCGAGCGTAAGTTTCAGCGTAGCTCCTTTTTTCGGAATCCACAGCGGTCCATAGTTCGCCGTAGTCCAGTTTTTAGCCATGTTCTGGGGGTAGAGCCAATCGGCAGCAGGCAGAGCCGGCTTAATGGAACTTACCAAATCGGTACGTTTTTCAAGCTGTTTTTTCACAGCATTGGTCAGCGGCATCCACGCCACATTGCCGTTTCGCGAAGCGTAAAGGTCCTCGTTCGTAATGCCCCATTCGCGTTTCAGTTCGTCAGGAATTTCCTGCACGAAAGTCACCTCGTAGGCATACTGCACGTTTTCGGGTTCGCGGTTCGGTTTACCATCCAGGTAAATCACGTTATTCTTGATTTGCAGCGTTTGTCCCGGCAGTCCCACGCAGCGTTTCACGTAGTTTTCGCGGCGGTCGGTGGGTCGGTACACGATGTCGCCAAACTGTTCTGCATTTTGGCGCATATACTGCACACCTGCGTTGTAAATTTTGTGATAGGCTTGCTGTTGCTGTTCGTAGCTCATGGTGGGCGTAATGGCAGCCGAAGCCGGTACGGGCAGTTCGCCGGGCTGTGTAGCAGGCGTTCCGAGCAACTGGTCGCCCGACTGGTAAGCCAATCGGTAATAATCCTGATTTTGTGCGTTCAGCGCCACCGTATCGCCGGCCGGATAGTTAAACACCACAATGTCGTTGAGTTCCACCTTGCCCAAGCCCTCAACGCGGCGGTAATCCCAGTGCGGGTGCTCCAAGTAGCTTTTGCATCCCAGCACAGGCAGCGTGTGCTGTGTCAGCGGCATGTACAGCGGAGTTTGCGGAATGCGCGGGCCGTACGACAGTTTCGACACCAGCAGGTAATCGCCCGTGAGCAATGTCTTTTCGAGCGACGATGAAGGGATGACAAAGTTTTGGAAGAAAAATTGGTTGAGGAAGTAGATAGCCACCAAGGCAAACACGATGGCATCAACCCAGCTCATGATAAAGCGGGTTACGGGGCCTACTTCGGGTTCGCGCCACCAGCCCCATTTTATTTTGCGCGAAATGTAAAGGTCATAAATAAGCGGCAACACAATCAGTCCCCACCAGGATTTCACCCAAATGAGGAAAAGCAACCAAAGGGCCGTAACAATCGTGAATTTTATCCATCCAGCCTTGCCCGGTTTGGTTTTTTGTGCGGCTTTGTTGTCAGTAGTCATGGTTGTGAAGAGTTGGAGCCCTTGTGTCAGAAAATGCGCGGTGAAAAGGCCGTTTCCGGCTCTCCCCAAACTTAATATCTGCGATGTAAAGGCTCGTTTTTGGAGGATTTAAAAGTTGAACAGATCGTCGGTCGTGAGCAATCCTTCGTGCGTAGCCGTGAATTCCGCAGCCAACACCGCGCCCAGGGCAAATCCCGAACGGTTATGCGCCGAATGCTTTATTTCGATAAGGTCGGCTTCAGAGTTGTAAGTAATGGTGTGAATGCCCGGTACTTCGCCTTCTCTCACCGCGTCGATGCGCAGCAAGTTGTCGGGGTGGCATTTCGAGCCGCTTACGGTGCCATCAGCATTTTTCACCTCGCCCTTCACCCAATCCGTTTTGCGGTCCATTTCGGCGCAGATTTGTTCAGCCAGCGTGATAGCCGTACCGCTTGGCGCATCGAGTTTATGAATGTGGTGCGTTTCCACCTCGCTCACGTCGTAATCGGGGTAACGGTTCATGATGCGCGCCAGGTATTTGTTGACCGCCGAGAAAATGGCCACGCCCAGCGAAAAGTTCGAAGCCCAGAACAGCGTGTGTCCCTCTTCGGTGCAAGCACGTCGCACGTCAGCCTCGTGTTCGGCCAGCCAACCCGTGCTTCCGCTCACCACTTTGACGCCCTGTTCCCATGCGCGCAAATAATTGCCGTAGGCAGCAGTGGGGTTTGTAAATTCAATGGCCACATCGGCACTGCGGAATGCGTCAGAGTCGAAGTCGTCCATGTTGTTCACATCAATAATCGATACGATTTGGTGTCCGCGCTTCAGCGCTATTTCTTCGATGATATGGCCCATCTTGCCATAGCCTATCAATGCTATTTTCATAAAGCTTAGGAGGACGTTAGTTTTGTATTCTGTTTAATGATAAGCAAAAGTAATGCTTTTCGCGCTGAAATACAAATTTTTCGGCTTTTCTTATAACAGCAAAACTCCCCGAAGGGCACTTTGTCAAGCACCTTTCGGGGAGTTTTCTTAAGGGTTCAGCAAACTGCCGGACTCTTCAGCTCCGGCAGTTTGTTTGAGCATGTATTACTTGATAACAACCTTCTGACCACCGATGATGTACACACCACCCTTCTGCGGAGTGAGCACACGGCGACCGAAGAGGTCGTAAATCTTGTTGTCGCGCGGTTTGCTTTCAGTAACGATGCCATCTACGCCCGAGGGATCGTTTACGATGGGCTGATAGCTAAGCTTCTTGAGGTTGAAGCTTTCGAGCGACATACAGTTCTTACCGCTTTGGTTAGCCAGCAAACCAATGCTTACTTCGGTTTCCTCAGTCAGTGCAAAAATCAAAGTGTTCGATTTCGTAGCACCCACAGGTTCCATGCGCAAGTAAGCCAATGCTTCAGCATCGAGGTCTGCCGTGTTGGGCAGAGCCTTGCCGGCAGCAGCCACCAGGTAAGTGTTCACAGCCTGACCTTCCCATTTGCCATAGTTGGCGGTAAATTCGTAAGCACCGGCAGGAAGCGTAATCGTTTGATACGTTTTCTGGTCTTCGATGCTTGCCGAGAAGCCGTCCCACGTCGTGGTAATGGTCATGTAGCTGTCTTTCTGTGTGTCGACATGGAAACCGGTACCCTGAGCGTCAACATTTTCGAGCGTCCAGTCATCCAGTTCCTTGAAGCGGGCACCGGTGTTCACCACCTTGCCGGTAGTAGCAAACGGAGCCTTGTAGTTCGTCAGGAATTTAGCCGTTACATCCTCAGCCTTTCCGGTGAAGTTGAGCGAGAACACACCCTTTGACAAGCCCCAGGCGTCGCCTTCCGGACCGAAGTTCGTGCGCACACCGTGGTTAGCAGCGGGGGTAGCATCCTGCACATCGCCACCAGCCTGGTTGAACTGATAGTAAAGCTGTAAGCCGTCCTTGCTGATAGCCGTTTCGAGTTCGGCACCTTCGAGCGGCTGGTTGCAGTAGCCCTGGAGTTTAGCGTCGGTCATCGACTTGCTCCACACGCGGAACTCGTCAATCTGTCCGTCGAACGGAGCTACGCTGCCGCCGATGCAGAATTGGCTGAGTTCGGGAATGGTGCGTCCAACCACCATGGTAGCCTTCTTTTCACCGTCGCGGTAGAAGAAGAGCGAACCATTCTTGAGCTTCAGTGCATAGTGATGCCAGCTGCCGGGAATTACGAAGTTGGCTCCCGAAGTAACCTTACGTCCGTCAACGGTTACTTCCATAGCACCGTTCGACGAGGTAGTAATCATAAAGTCCTTCACGTTGTCGCCGATACCGTTGCCCATAGCCTTGAGCTGACGGGGATTCATCCACCAGTCTACGGTAAATTCGCGCTGTCCCTTTTTGAAGGGCACCTTCGTTAGTTTCAGAGAAGCGTTGCCCGTAAAGTTCAAGCCGTTTTTACTGTCGGCGTTGCACACCACGAGTCCGCCCTTTTCGGTAGCCGTGCTCTGTCCGGCTTCGTTCATAGCCGTCAGAATTACGTCGTAAATACCGGGCTGGTCGGGACGGAAGGCAATGAGTTCGCCCTGTCCGGCCATAACGTTGGCAGCACTCTGGAGTTTCCATTCCAGCTTCTTGGCACCGTATTTCGAGGTGTTGATCAGTTTGGTCCATTCGCCCTTCATCACCACGTTCGGTTCAACGCGGAACGAAGCCAACGGAGCCACCTGAGCTACGGTGATTTCCACTTCGCTGCTTGCCTTTTTGCCGTCGGGGCCGGTCACGGTGAGTGTCACCTTGTACTTGCCGGGCATGTTGTAAACAGCGGCAGCATTCGGTGCATCGGCCGTTTCTTCCTCAGCACCGGGCATATCCCAGTGGTAAGTGTAGCCCTGCACAAAATTCTTGACGATGAACGAAACGGCATCGCCGGCGGGAACGGTGGTCTTCGATGCGGTGAATTCAGCCGTCGGAGCGGGCGATTCAGCCACATTGATTACACGTTCGGCCTCAGTAGTTTCGCCCTGGATGTTGTGTGCAACCACCTTAACGGTGTGTGCTCCTGCCTTGGCAAAGGTAGCCACGGGGCTGATTACCTTGAGGGCATTCATGCCTGCTTCGGTAGCACTCCAGCTGAGCGATTCAACGCCCAATCCGGCTTTTGCGCTGAGTTTCACGGGCACACCGGCGTAAACCGTGCCTGCGGGTTCGTTGATAGCCACGCTGAGGTCAGCAGGTGCTGTAAGCGTCGGGCCACCAAGGTTCATGGCCGTGTAGTTTGCGTCGAGAATCACACCATGGTGCTGACCAACCGTGTGGTCGCGCAGTTTCATCACGCCATTGTCGTTAATCATGTCGCCCTTGTAGTAAACCATGAGGTCTTCGGGCAAACCGGCATCGCCAAATTCCTTATTATAGTTGTCTTTGATTTCCTTGTCGGTACGAGCCGTCTTCCAGATACGGAATTCATCAACCTTAGCATCCAGGCTCTTGCCCTGGGCGTTGGTAAATACCAAGTCGCCAAAGCCACCTACACCGCTGAACAGGTCAGAGGTGAATGAATTGCGGCGTACACCATTGACGTATGCCGTCATCTTGTGACCGTCGATTACGATGGCAATGTGTTTCCACTGTCCGCGCGTATAAGCACCAGAGATGTCCATGCGGTCGCCATTCGTGTTCCAACCCACGGTGAGTCGGCCATCGCTGTTGGCATGGAACATGAAGTTACCCCAGCCCGGTCCGGCCGACTGGTTCCAGTCTGACAGGCTGTTGCAGTTCATCCAGTACTCGATGGTGGCCTTTTGGTAAGTATTGCCAAACACACCGGGGATGCGCAAGCCCGACTTCTTGAAGTTCACGTTCTTCTGAGCCGTTTTGCCTACGGTTTGTACAAGGTTAACCTTGGTCGATTCCTTTTCGCCGTAGATAGCCGATACTGAGTAAGTGCACACACCGGTTTCTTCGGCATTCAGGTCGTACGAAAGCACATCGGGAGCCAGTGTAGCCACGAGTTCACCGTTTTTATACACCTTGTAGCCCGTCAGCACGCTGCTTGATTTCACAGGAGCCTGCCACATCAGTTTATCTTCGGTTTGCGAAAGGTTTTGCGGAGCATTTACGCCGCGTCCCTGCACCACAACCGAAATGATGGTGCGCTTGCCCTTGTTCTGAATGTCAACCGTTTGTCCGTCGGCAAAGAACGGAGTTTCAACGCCCTTGGCATTCTGCACATAGTCAATGATTGAGGCAGCGTGAATTTTACCGGTACCCTCGGCATAGTTTCGGGTGTCGATGATGAAGAAGTACTTCAGCGGCTGGTTAGCATCGTAACCTGCCGAAAGGTCAGTCAGGTCGTAACCAAACTCCATGGGCTCTTCGTGCAGTTTGCCGTCGGCCCAGCGTCCGAGCATCGGCACTTCGGGAGCAGGTTCGCTCCATCCGCCGTTACCGTCGCCGGCATACTTAAAGTGTTCGAAGGCCACAGCCGATTCGGGTTCCGTAGCGTTCAAGTCGGCCGACACGCCTGCGCTCAGGTAGAGCTCAGAGCGGCGCGAGTAGTTCATTTTGAGTTTGATGGTACGCTGCGGTTCATAGTTTTTGCGCACGCGGTAAATTTCGGGCATCCAGTAATTGTTGGGATGCGTGCCGTTGGCATTGAAAGCCGGCACAGCGTGAGCGTAGGGGCAGTAAATGAAGCCATTGTTGCACCAGCCGTCGCCCCACGAGTTCACGATAATCCAGGCACCCACCTCGTCGGCCGATTTTTCGCCAAACTTGCCGTTGCCGTTCAGGTCGAACTCAATGCGGTCGTCGTAGCCCACGATGGTCAGGGCGTGGTCAACCTGCGTACCCCACTTTTTAACGTAGAATTTACCCGTCACCCCGATTTCGTCGTTCGTCGGAGTTGATTCGATGTTAAACCACTGTCCGCCACTGGCCACACCGATACCTGCGATACCGCCCGCGCTGAATTCATCATCGCCGTTGTGGTTCCAGAGCCAGTTCTTCACAGCCTCGCGTCCCTCCTCGGTTTGTACGCTCACGGGGAAGTTCTTGGGTTGAAGCATACGGTTGAACATGGCCGAGTACCACTTGTCGTAGCCGGTCATCCATCCGAAGTCAGGATTCGTAGTATCCTGGTTACCGAAATACTTTGAGTAGGTTTGTCCGCCGTAAATGGCTGCCGAAGGCACACCGATGTGCTGAACAAAGGCGTCTTTACCTGAGTTGCCGTTGGTGAGCAACCAAACGAAGTGCGAGGGATAGTAGTTGTTAGGGTCTTTACCGTCGAGATTGCGGAAAGCGTTGAGCTCGTGGGTAAACATGTAACAAATACGCGAAGCCGAGCCACACGAGCCACCATCCTGGTTAAACACAGGCGGGAAGTGCTTGGTTTCCGCATTGTTCACATAAGCCGGACGTTGGCCTCGGGTATTTTTAATGCGCATCAGCGAGGCATCCGGATTTATTTTCGCGCTAAAGTCCGGGTATTTCGTGCGGTCCACTTCCTGTGCAAACAGGCTCTGCGGTACCATACTTCCGGCCAATAACGTAAGAGTAAGTAATTTTTTCATTATTTGTTAAGGTATGAATTATTATCAATCAATGTCTTTCACGTGGCAAATATAGCAAAAGGCGAGCGCAATACCAAATGAAAACCCAAGTTTTCATGGGGTATGGCCGAGCCGCCCTCTATATTCTTGAAATATAGGAAAAAGAGAAAGGCATACAGCAGACTTCGGGATAAAGCCGGCTGTATGCCTTTCTAAAAAAAACAAATAGAAATGACCAATTACTGAACGGTAATCAAGAAGTAGTTCTTCTTGCCGCGCTGAACGAGCAAGTACTTACCATCAATCAAGTCGTCGGTCGTGATTTCGCGGTCGAAAGCCGTCAGTTTTTCCTTGTTCAGGCTAACGCCACCGCCCTGCGTGAGCTTACGCATTTCGCCCTTTGAAGCAAAGCACTGCGTAGTTTCAGCAAAGAGGTCAACCGCCTTGGCACCGATAGCCTGGTCGGCCGACACCTCGAAGTGGGGCACACCGTCGAACACGCTGAGGAACGTGTCCTCGTCGAGTTTCAGCAAACTCTCTTTCGTAGCCTTGCCGAAGAGAATGTTCGAAGCTTCGAGCGCCATTTCGTAATCCTCGCGGCTGTGAACCATGCAAGTCACCTCCTCGCCCAAACGCTTTTGCAGCATACGCTGGCCGGGGTCGGCACGGTGAGCCTCGATGAGGCTGTCGATTTCCTCGTGCGTGAGCGAAGTGAAAATTTTGATGTAGCGTTCAGCCTCTTCGTCCGATACGTTGAGCCAGAACTGGTAGAACTTGTAAGGCGTGGTGTAGCGACGGTCGAGCCATACGTTGCCCTGTTCCGTTTTACCGAACTTTTTGCCGTCGGCCTTGGTAATGAGCGGACACGTCAAGGCGTAAGCCTCAGCTTCAGCACCGAGCGTGCGGCGAATAAGTTCCGAACCCGTAGTAATGTTACCCCACTGGTCAGAACCGCCCATTTGCAAGCGGCAGTGCTTCGTTTGGTACAAGTGAAGGAAGTCGTAGCCCTGAAGGAGCTGGTAAGTAAATTCAGTGAATGAAAGTCCGTCGCGTGCTTCGCCGTTGAGGCGTTTCTTCACGCTGTCCTTGGCCATCATGTAGTTCACGGTGATGTGCTTACCCACCTCGCGGGCAAAGTCAAGGAAACTGAAGTCCTTCATCCAGTCGTAGTTGTTGACCAACTCAGCTGCGTTAGGCGCATCTGAGTCGAAATCGAGGAAGTGCGACAGCTGCTTTTTGATGCAAGCCACGTTGTGGCGCAACACCTCCTCGGTCAGCAAGTTACGTTCGGCGCTTTTGCCCGAAGGGTCGCCAATCATACCCGTTGCACCTCCCACCAGTGCCAGCGGCTTGTGTCCGGCACGCTGAAAGTGGCGGAGCATCATCACTGAGCAGAGGTGACCAATGTGAAGCGAATCGGCTGTAGGGTCAATACCCACGTAAGCCGTCACCATTTCTTTTTCAAGTAATTCTTCGGTGCCCGGCATCATCTGGTGAAGCATGCCGCGCCATTTCAATTCTTCAACAAAATTCATCGAATGAGTTGCTATATATATAATGATGATTAAAATGCAATTTCACGTTTGGCCGCCCCCCTTTTATCTGCCGCATTTTCGGCAAAGACAAAGCAGCAAAGCAGCCAGCGTTTGTGCAAAGTTACGGATAACAAACTTGATACGCGAAGAAAAACCGAGTTTTATCCCCGATTTGCCGCAATGTAGCCGTTTTTTTACTTCCCGAAAGCCTCAAAACGTGCATCAGCGTCGGCCGCATCGTCGGTTTCGTGTCGGCGGTGTTCGGGCGGCGTCAGCGCGTAAGCCTCTGGGTTGTACCGCTTGCCGAAACTCAAATCGAAGCCCGCCCTCAGCAGTTGCTGCGCCAAAGCCGGTTTGCCGCGGAAGCCATGCACCGTCCAGGGCGTGTGGGGGCAAAGCAGTTTGCGCAGTTGCAGCACGCGGTCGAAAGCCCTTACCACATGCAGCACCACGGGCAAACCATATTTTTCGGCCCATGCAAGCTGTTCTGTCAGGTATTCGGTTTGCACCTTCAGGTCGGCTCCCCGCAGCGCATCGAGTCCGCATTCGCCCACCGCCACCACCTGCGGATGGGCAAGCCATGCAGGCAGACGGTCGAGCAGTTGCCGGGCGAGTAGGGGGGTATCGGTTTGCCAAGGGTGCAGCCCTACGCTATACATCACCCCCTTTCGCGCCGTAAACGCTTCGGGGTGCAGCAACACTTCGGGTGGTAAACACACCAAGGCTTTTCCGGGCGGAGCCATCAGGTTGTGGGTATGGAAGTCGAAATCGTCCGACGGTGCTTCGGGCAGGAGCAAGCGCCGGGGGGTATGGGTGGTTGTCATGCGTGTATGTTTTTGAAGTCGTCTGAACTTTTATTCTGGGTGAAAGGTGGGCGCAAAGGTAAGGGAAAACTGCTAAAAAGCGGAAAGATAAAATATAGTTAACAAAAAGAATAAGTTCTTTCTCTTTTTACCAAATCTTAATTCACAAATTTTGTAACATATAGCTTTTATCCGTACCTTTGTACCACATTTACGTGGAAAACAGTACATAATCAATAAATTCACTCACTAAAACGTTCAATTTATGAAGAAAACACTACTCTTTTTGTTTGCCTTCGTACTGGCAGCCGTGAACATGGTGGCTCAGAACGAGGTAGTAATTAAATGGGCAGGTGCTGACGCTTGGACTGCCGGCGAAGCTAATACGCTGCAGTATGTACAGGACCCCTTTACCGTGACATTGGCCAAGGCCGAAGGCGCAACTGCTCCTGCTGTCAATACAAAAGATAACGATGCACGCGTTTATGCCAAAGGTACGGTAAACGTGGTTACTAAGGACGAAAATATGACGCAAGTCGTTTTTGCCGTATCGAAAAAAGGTATGTATCGTTTGGCTAACATCACGGCCAATGTAGGCGAAGTGGTGGTAAGTGCCGAAACCAAAACCGTAACCTGGACGGGCGATGCCAAGGATGTCACTTTCACGGTGGGCGAAAAGGCAGAGTTTGGTTCAGATGGTGCTGCCAAGGCCGGACAACTTTGCTTCGACAACATCACAGTTGTTGCCGGAGGTACCGTAACTCCTAGTCCTGAGCCTAATCCTGACCCCCAACCGCAGCCCGATGAAAAGGCTACTATCTTTTCCGAACTCTTCAACGTAGGACAGGGCGACTTTACCATCGACAACAAGGTCATGAACGATCCCTTGACTTACGTTTGGTCATTTGATGAAAAGCGCAGCCTCATCAAAGCTTCAGCCTTTGTTGGTGGACAAAAATTAGCAGCCGAAAGTTGGCTCGTTTCGCCCGTTATCGACCTCACGCAGGCCAAGGAAACTGAACTTAGTTTCAACGAAGCTGGAAACTTCTTTGGTGGTCTCGATAACTTCAAGGCTGCTTGCACCCTCAAGGTAAAGGAAGAAGGTGGCGAATGGACCGACCTTGCCTACAACGTAGCTGCTGATGGTCAATCGTGGACTTCGGGCATCGCTACGGCCAATCTCGCTGCTTACGACGGCAAGAAAATTCAGTTGGCTTTTGCTTACACCTCGAATACCGAATTTGCCGGAACCTGGCAAATCAAAGAACTCTATGTAAAGGCTAAAACCGACAAGGCTCCCGTAGTAATCGAAGCCCCTGTGTTCACTCCCAAGCAAGGTACTTACATGGACAAGGTGAGCGTGAGCATCGCTGCTGCCGAAGGCCTCAAAGTTTACTACACCCTCGACGGTTCGGAACCCACCACCGCTTCAACCCTTTACGAAGCTGCCTTCGACCTGACCGAAACCACTACCGTTATGGCTATCGCCGTTGACGCTGAAGGCAACGCAAGCCCCGTGGCTAAGGCTATGTACACCATCAAGGCTACGCCCGTAGCTCCCGAAAATGGTGCACTCTTCAACTTCAACGAAAACAAATGGAACCTTCCCGTTTCATCGAAGGAAGCCGGTGATTTCCCCATCACCGAAGTGAAGGAAGGCGACGTAACCCTTACGTTCACCAACGGTTCAACCCCCACTCGCCTTTGGAACGACTTTAACAATGGTCTGCAAATCCGTATGTATAAAGAAGGTGGTTCGATGACCGTAACCCCCGCAGCCGACCAAAAGGTTGTGAAGGTAGAGTTCGACGCTACGAAGCTCGACGTTACCGCCTCTGAAGGCAAACTCGCTGAAAAAGTATGGACCGGCGAAGCTGCAACCGTAACTTTCACGGCCAATGCAACCAGCAATATCAACTACATCATTGTAACCCTCAGCAAGCAGTCGGGCATCGAAGGCGTAGAAGCCGGAGAGCAGACCGAAAAGGTGATTTACACCATCGACGGCCGCCGCGTACAGAAGGCTGAAAAGGGCGTTTACGTAATCAATGGCAAGAAGGTTGTGGTGAAGTAATTTCATCCCCCATTCTTTCCACATTCCTTATTCTGACTAACGAAAAAACCTGTTGCGGATATGCTTTGTCCGCTTGAATAGGTGATTAGTCCATAGGTAGGGGCTGTTTCGAGTGCGAAACAGCCCTTTTTTCGTACCTATAAGCCATAATGTGTGGATATTAAATGAATGCGTAATCTGCAATGATTGTTAATTGTAAGGAGCCTTAGATTGTGGACATTTTCTCCGCAACTGTTGCTCGGGCATCCGATTTTATTGTTTTTCTGAAAGTGCTGATTATCATTAGTTCCATGCTTGTTTTCACTAGCTCGGAACTAATTTCAACAAGCTCGGAACTAATTTCCACTAGCTCGGAACTAATTTCGACAAACTCGGAACTAATTTCAACAATCGCTGAACAAATTTTTTACAACGCGCCGCGTGCCATCAATTTGCGGCCAAATACGGCTCTCAATATTGTTTTCATTTTTTGCAAAAATTTGCAGATTGGGGCTATACTGTATGGTGTGCTTGAAGGCAACCATATTAATTTGACAAACTTATATTTTAGGTTTACTCTTCCTCCTCAAAAAAACGAATATTTTGCATCTATACTAAAAAATATCATTACATTTGCATGACGGGATATGGATAAATGTAAAAAAAATATCTCTATTTCAAATCAAATTGATTGTAGTGGATGGTTTTAGTTGAAAAATGTAAGTGTTAATATGGTAAAATTCATTGTTATTATAGCATTGTGCGGAATCAATGCTCAAGCGCAGGAAGTGATACCGAATGATACCTTGATAGTTGAAACTGAATTGAACGAAACTTCAGTTGTAGCAAAAAAAGTTCATCACAATTCCGATCGCGATACTTATTTGATTACAACAAGTGACGTAAGCCAATTCAAAAATCCACTTCAACTCATCGGACATTTGCCCGGCATGCATTATGATATGCGTAATGAAAATGTTAGCATCAATAACAGTACGTCACTGGCATGGCAGGTAAATGGTATTGACAAATCGAAAGAACAGGTGTTGACGATACCTACAGCAGCTATTCAGCGCATTGAAATCATACACACGCCTGAAGGTCGTTACGCTTCGCAGGGCATTAAGTATGTGGTGAATATTTGTATGAAAGAAAATTACAAAGGATTGGACGTAGACCTATCTAATTTTCTTATCGTTTCGCCTAACGGACATAACGGAGATAACGCAGTAGCTACCGAACAGCCTCGTTTGGCTTTACAATTTTTGAAAGGAAAATGGAACGTAAATGCAGGCTATTCATTTGGTGATTTTCATTGGAATTACCCGCTTGAATATGAAAAATGGTTGAGCGATGGAAGCAGAATCTATTCGTCAGCATCTTCACCGCATCATCCCAACGAACAAAATAAGAACAGGGCACATGCCGGGCGTTTCGGTGTGGACTTTACCCCCAATGACAAGCACAGTCTTTCATTCAATGCTTCGTTGACACACGATGCCAAACAACAAACAACCGACTATACACTTATAAAAAGTAAGAACGAAAGTGCTGTTCGGCTTGCTGAACACAATTACTCAACCGATTATGCCAACGACCTACGAACCAGCTTGGCTTATCGGGGCAACTTGTCAGCACAATGGGAGCTGAACGCTTCGGTTAATTACAATCGGGTGTGGAGTAATCGAACCTTCTTTTATCAATGGGGAAACGGGTTACCTCAGCAGTTTCAGTATGCGCAAACTAAAGATTATGCCTTGCAGCAAATGGCGGCCACATACACTGCGCCCCGGCATTGGAAACTTGATTTCGGTATTTCGAATACGTTCAATCGTTATGGTACGAACAATCGTTTGGAAAACAATCGTTTGGAAAAAGCACCTCATACCGATTGGCAAAATTCGTATCGTGGAAATGTCTACGCTTACGTATCGAAAACGTGGAAAGATTGTGTAACAATGCGGTTAGGGCTGGGTGCTTCGTATGTCAGATTTGAGGGCATGAGTAAAGCTATGATAGAGCCAAACCTATCGCTAAACTACCATCCTCAAAGTAAATTTGCGCTGCAAATTGATTACAAGATACGACCTCAATATCCTCGACAATATCAGCTGACACCGATGATGCATGCCATTGATTCGGTGTTAATTCAGCAGGGTAATCCTTCGTTACGTCCCCTGACACAAAATCACGAACTGAACGTAATGGCAACCCTTTGGGATAACTTAACGCTGACTTCCTTTGTTAGTTACAATGCAAACGATATACAAGAATATTATCAACCTTTGCAGGATAGGCAGTCTATCGGCTCCTCGTTTGCCAATGCCAAGTTGTTTCAAAGTTTGAGTGCCATTTCGTATACGCTTCCTTTTTCGCAATTCCTGATGTGGAGCAATACTGTTCGTGCCAATTATTACAAGGTAAAAAGCCGCAATATGTCGCGTCATGAATTTAGTTGGGGGTTAACCTCGGAACTAACTTATTTCAATCCGAAGTGGCAAGCAGCTTTTCAGTTGAGTTACAATCGCGGTTTGGTACGTGCTCCACGCTTACAAGGTTATTTCGAAACAGGTCAGGATTTTTGGCAAATTGCCGTACAGAAATCAGCCTTTAATAATCGTCTTGGCATTCAGTTCATTTATTTGCCACCACTTCATTTGGGTGTGCATAAATATCAGAAACAACAAATTGATACTCCATTTTACAAGAATTGCAGCCGATTGGGTCTTCGTACTTACGACAATATGCTCTTTCTGCGACTGTCTTGGCAATTACACAAGGGTAAAGAAACTAAATCAGTTATCGATCGGACAACTTACGATGATGAAAGCGTAAGAAGCCGCGATTTGTTATAGAAACTCGCATTTGAAAACCCTTAAACTGAAGATTTAGGGGTTTTCAAATGCGAGTCTCTATAAATATGGTTAATTATTGGCGCGGTAACGTTGAAACCGCTACCTTTGTATAAAGTAGGATGCGGCTCGGCAATACCATCGCTCAAAAGCAAGCTTTTGGCTTAGTATTACGCTCGCCTTTCACTACCTTTGTATAAAGTAGGATGCGGCTCGGCAAATACAAATGAAATCGAGCTTTCATTTGCCTCTGCACTCGCCTTTCACTACCTTGTAAAAGGTATAGCAGTGTACTGCGCTGGTAGTGCGTATAATCGTAGAACTAATCACCATGAAAAATAATCAAGTTATGAAAAATTATCGGATTGAAGCCTTGATACTTACGCTCGGCACAGCATTGGGCACCGCCCTGCTCGGGTGGTTTATTTACTTAGGTATTGCCGCCTTTGCCAATAAGGACCGCTATGTGTCGGTGCGCGGACTGGCTGAACGCGAAGTGAAGGCCGACCACGTGATTTGGCCCATCGTTTACAAAACGACAGGCAACGACTTGCAGAAACTACACGCACATATCAACACCGTGGGGCGCGACATTAGTCAGTTCCTCACTTCGAATGGCATTGAAACGAAAGAAATCAGCCTGGGTGCTCCGCAAATTATCGACGTACACGCCGACCGCTATGCCGGTTCGGACGCTCGGCTGCGCGACCGCTACAATGTGACGTTTGTTGTAACCGTGGCCTCGAACAAAGTGGATGTGGTGCGCTCGCTCATCAGTCGCGTCGGCGAACTGCTGCAAAAGGGCATTGCCATTTCGGCCAACGAATATGGTACGAACGTGGAATACGAATTTCAGAGCCTGAACAAAATAAAACCCCAAATGATTGAAGAGGCTACGCGCAATGCACGCGAAGCTGCCGATAAGTTTGCCAAGGATTCGGGTTCGGACCTGGGCAAAATTCGGCAGGCCACTCAGGGTGTGTTCTCGATTGAAGACCGCGACCAGTATTCGCCTTACATCAAGAATGTCAGGGTGGTAACTTCGGTGAGCTACTTCCTGGAAAGTTAAACCGATACATTGAACCTTATGCCGGCCTCTATCGGGATTGAGAGGTTGGCTGCATCAAACACATAGAGCTGTAATGTTACTTCGTTCGGAGGGAGCTTCGGCACATAAGACCTAATTTCATGCAATTATTTGGCAATATGGAAATAAAAGCCTAACTTTGCCCATAGAAATAGTCTTAAAGGTAATATTGAAAGGATTCCGGCTCTTACGAGTTGGGATTCTTTCGATTTTTAAGTAGGTGTTCAAAAAATAAAGGCCGTGTTCCGGGTGCGTCCGAAGGGCCGGACAAGTGGTGGTGAAACCGCTTGTTGGTGAACGCTTGCTTGGTTGCCTTTCGGTTCGGCAGAACCACAGAACGAATAAATATAATACTAAATACATTATGGCTTACATGACTCAAGAGGGCTACGATAAAATGGTGGCCCAACTCCGACACATGGAATCGGTTGAACGTCCGGCGGCATCGGCAGCGATTGCCGAAGCGCGCGACAAAGGCGACCTTTCCGAAAATAGTGAATACGATGCGGCAAAAGAAGCACAGGCTATGCTCGAAATGAAAATCAATAACCTGAAAGCTACCATTGCCGAAGCTAAAATTATTGATACTACCAAACTGCGCGACGACATTGTGCAGATTCTTTCGACCGTTGAAATGAAAAACGTGAAGAATGGCATGGTGATGAAGTACACCATCGTGAGCGAAAGCGAGGCCAATCTGCGCGAAGGAAAAATTTCGTCGACCACACCCATTGCCCAAGGACTGCTCGGCAAAAAGGTGGGCGATGTGGTTGAAGTGAAAATTCCGCAGGGAATCATCAACCTCGAAATTCTCAAAATCAGTGTCGGAGCGTAAATAATAAACCCTTATTATGACTATATTCTCTCGCATTATTGCCGGCGAAATTCCTTCATACAAATGTGCCGAGAACGATAAGTTCTACGCTTTCCTCGACATCAATCCGCTGGCTAAGGGTCACACACTGGTGGTGCCCAAACACGAAGTAGACTACATTTTCGACCTCGACGATAACGAACTGGCCGAAATGACGGTATTTGCCAAGAAGGTGGCATTGGCCATTGGTAAGGCCTTTCCCTGCCGAAAGGTAGGTATGGCGGTGCTCGGACTTGAAGTGAACCATGCTCATATTCACCTGGTGCCCCTGCAGAACGAAGGCGACATGGACTTCCGCAAGGATAAACTGCAGCTTCCGGCTGAGGAAATGCAGCAGATTGCTGACCGTATTGCTGAAAAATTTGCTGAATAAATTGCTACTCCCTGTTGCAATGTTGAATCAGGGAAACAGAAATCAGATACAAAACACGGCGTGAATACATTTTTTTTTGATGAAGAACATGCTGCGTACCACCTTGTGAAGGGGGTGCAGTCATATTCTGAGTCGGTCCGTGGAACCATACCCAACTCCTTTGAGTTGCCGGTATGGTTTTTTTTTGCCGTGAAGCAAGTGTGTTAGTTCCTGAAATCAACTAAAAATGAGTGGGAAAAAATGCAGATAGCACACAATTTTAAAAAATGTGCATAGTAAAGACAGATTTTTCCGATAAATGTTTGTCAGTATTAGGAATAAGCATTATTTTTGCACCTGAAAATCAATTCCGATTAAGAAACCATACATATTTAATATATAAAAGAAACTACTATGTCTGATATTGAAGCAAGAGTAAAAGCTATTATCGTTGACAAGCTGAGTGTTGGCGAAGATGAAGTAAAGAACGAAGCAAGCTTCGCTAACGACCTCGGTGCTGACTCACTCGACACCGTTGAACTCATCATGGAGTTCGAAAAGGAATTTGGTATCTCAATTCCCGATGACAAGTCAGAGAAGATCGCTACCGTAGGTGACGCTATCGCTTACATCGAGGAGAACGTTGCCAAATAAGACAACAACGCCTAACAAGTGAAATTTAACTTGTCTACGACGATTAACTACACACACGTTTAACGTTTAACGTTCTGCGTCCGCGTTGCAGCCTACGGGTAGCGAGCATGGAGGCTGGACGTTAAACGTTATTGTGTTTTTCAGAAACCTGCTGCCACACAGCGAATTCCGAACGGTAAAACGGCTCAGCCGCACGTTCGTTTTAGCAGATTAGTAAGTGGCCTGAAACCTGCTGCACAGACAGCAGGGTGGGGCGGACACTGATTCCCGGCACGTACTAATCTGCTAAAGAGTGTGACGAAACCGCATGGGTGCCCCGCGCAAAGGCTGGGTGAACACCCACCACGAACCGGAACATGCTACAGCATGGTACGCAGCGTTTCCCCATTTTCTTTACCCCCTTAATACATATTTCCGAACCTTATGGAACTCAAAAGAGTAGTTGTTACGGGCCTTGGCGCCCTCACCCCCGTGGGCAATACCGTGCCCGAAACTTGGGAAAACATCAAAAACGGCGTTAGCGGTGCCGGACCTATCACACACTTCGACGCTTCGAAATTCAAAACGCAGTTTGCCTGCGAGGTGAAAAACTTCAAGGCTACCGACTTCATCGACCGTAAAGAGGCTCGCAAAATGGACCTTTACGAACAGTATGCACTCGTTGCTGCCATGGAGGCTATCAAGGACTGCGGATGGGATTTGGAAACGGTGAACAAAAACCGCATCGGTGTGATTCTGGGTGTAGGTATCGGTGGTATCCACACGTTCGAGGAAGAAGCTGGCTACTATGCTAAGAATGCAGAGAACGGACCGAAGTTCAACCCCTTCTTCATTCCGAAAATGATTGCCGACATCGCTTCGGGACAAATCTCTATCCAGTACGGTTTCCACGGACCCAACTACACGACGACTTCGGCTTGCGCTTCGTCGACCAACGCCATTGCCGATGCCTTTAACCTCATCCGTTTGGGTAAGGCCGATGCCATCGTAACGGGTGGTGCCGAGGCTGCTATCTGGCCTTGCGGTGTGGGCGGTTTCAACGCCATGCACGCCCTGTCAACGCGCAACGATGACCCGACCCGTGCTTCGCGCCCCTTCAGCGCAAGCCGCGACGGCTTTATCATGGGCGAAGGTGCCGGTATCCTGATTCTCGAAGAATTGGAACACGCTAAGGCTCGCGGTGCTAAGATTTACTGCGAAGTGGCTGGTGTGGGCATGTCGGCCGATGCACACCACATCACTGCATCGCACCCCGAAGGCTTGGGCGCAAACCTCGTTATGACTTCGGCTCTCGAAGATGCCGGCATGAAGCCCGAGGATATCGACTATATCAACGTACACGGTACTTCAACCCCCGTGGGCGACATCTCGGAAGTGAAGGCCATCACTCAGCTCTTCGGTGAACACGCTTACAAACTGAACATCAGCTCTACGAAGTCGATGACGGGTCACTTGCTCGGTGCTGCCGGCGGTGTCGAAGCGTTGATTTGCTGCTTGGCTGTGCAAAACGACATCGTGCCTCCTACCATCAACCATGCCGATGACGACTTGGATGAAAACATCGACTACAACCTGAACTTCACCTTCAACAAGGCTCAGGAACGCCCCATCCGTGCTGCTTTGAGCAACACGTTCGGTTTCGGCGGACACAATGCCTGCTGCATCTTGAAGAAGTACGTTGACTAATCGTTAAAGCGCAGCCCCTTTCTCTACTGTCAGAACTCCAGCTTTATCTGCACTTGCCCCAGGAACGCTTGTGGCAACTGCTTGTTTGCACCGGAGTGGTTTGACGGGAAAGGGGTTGCGCGCTTTTTTTAAGTAGGCTTCGACTTCGAACCTCTTATTCCCAAACAAAGACTGACACTACCCAAGGTGTGGCGCAAAGACCGCGACAACGTCTATTTTTTTTTACCCCCGATTGTCCGACTGCAACAAAAACACACCTGTTTACTATCTGACGCATGATATTGAACCTATTGGACCGCATGAAACTCCCGTTCCGTAAAAACAAGGAGTTTCTTTCGGCACTCTACGATATATTGGGCTTTTATCCGCACGACATTGAGGTTTATCGCGTTGCCTTTTCACACAAATCGCTCTCGTTTCGGCGCGATTTCAATCCCAAAGAACGCAAGGGGAAGGAACGCCGTAACCGCAACAATGACAACCCGACGAAGCCCCTCAACAACGAACGCCTGGAGTATTTGGGCGACGCGGTGCTCGAAACGGTGGTGAGCGACATTCTTTTCCGCCATTATCCCACCAAACGCGAGGGATTCCTGACTTCAACCCGCTCGAAAATTGTGCAACGTGAATCGCTGAACAAACTGGCCACCGAAATGGGGCTGGAACGCCTCATTCAGGCTGCACAAGGCACGCGCATGTCGCACACAAACATTGGTGGCAATGCCTTCGAAGCACTGATGGGTGCCATTTACCTGGACCGCGGATTCCGCTTTTGCCATTGGTTTATTGCCAACCGCGTAATCGGCCATTACATCGACCTCGACAACGTGGCACAGAAGGAGGTGAACTTTAAGAGCAAACTCCTGGAGTGGAGCCAGAAAAACCGCATCAACATCAACTTTAAGGATGTGGCCTGCGAAGGCGAAGGAAAGGGATTCAAAACCGTCATTACGATTGAAGGAATCGTGGCCGGACGCGGTGCCGGACGCTCCAAAAAAGAGAGCCAGCAGGATGCTTCGAAGGAAGCACTCACCCGCATGCGACGCGATGCTAAAATGTACGACAGCTTGTTCCGCGCCAAGGAAAAACGTACGGCTATGGAGGCCGAAGAATCGTTTGCATTGCCCAAAATTGACGTGATTGAACAAAGCCTGACGCAAACCACGAACGAAAAATCGCCGAAAAAAGCACCGAAACAGGAAGTGGTGCTTGAGAAAAAGCCCGCTAACTATGCGGCCATCGATTCGGATGCAGCCTATGATGCGGCCTACGACGAAAATGCCGACTTCGAGGTCATTGATACGCCGCCCGTTGAACACGAACTGACCCCTGAGGACTATCTGTCCAGGGGATTGCCGTTGCCACCGCTTGAAAACGAGCTGGAGGAACAGCCCGTGGAACGACCGAAAAAACGGAAGCAGCGCACGCCGAAAACAGTGAACGATGCTGTGAAGGACTTTGCGAAAAAAGGTGCGGAAAACGAATCGGCTGCCCATGTTCAGGCTGAAAACCCGGTGGCTGATACCAACGAGGTGACACCAGCCGAACCAATGGCGGTGAAGGAAAAGAAAAACCGACGCAAAAATCGCAAATCAGAGGCAGCTGAAGGCAGCGAACTGAACCATACGGCCGAAGTGACGGAGGTTTCTTCGAACGAGGAGCAGTCTGCCACGCCGCTTGCTGATGCTGCAGATGCTCATTCGGCAGAACCGGCTGTGATGACCGAAGATGAACGCGAAATGCGTGAACTTGAGGAGGAAATCAAGGCTGAGGAAAGCCGTCGTTTGGCGCTCGAGGCCAAACAGGCCGCGCAAAAGGCACGCTACGAGGCAGAAAAGGCCCGCCGCGCTGAAAGGAAGGCTATGCGCGAGGCGGCTCAGGAACCTTTGCAAACGGTTACGGCTGTGCTTATCAGCGAACCCGAAACGGCTGAAAAGCCTGTGGCTGAACCTACGGAGCCCGAAGTGCCGGATGCCAAGGCCGAAAAACCTAAGGGATTCATCGTGGTGAAGGACCTTGAACCCGTTGAACCAACGGAGGAAAAGCCCGAGGAAACTGAAATGCCCTCTGTGAACAATACTTGTGAAACGGAGGCCAACGTAGAACTCGACTTAGACTCAGCCGTTCAATCAGTGCATGCAGAAAGTGCTGCTCCCGCCCTTGACGCAGCTGACGCAGAGGCCAGCGTAGAACTCGACTTGGATTCAGCCGTTCAATCAGTGCATGCAGAAATCGCTGCTCCCGCCCTTGACGCAGTTGAAACGGACGAAGCAGACGAAGCGGAGGAAGCAGACGAACCGGATGCCATTGAGGAAAAACAGGCACAAGCCGCAGCTTTTAGCGACGAAACACCTCTGCCCCAAATGCGCCATTTGACGCTCGACGATTTTGTGTTTGGCATGGAACACTTGGAGCAACCCCAGATCAGCGAATCGGAAGCCGAAGACGAGTGGGGCGATAGCGAGGAAAAGGCCAAAGAACAGGCCCGACGCAAACGAAACAAGTCGCGCCGTTCGCGTGGCAATAAAAACAAAAACGGCCAGGCTACCCCGACCGATGAGGTGAACGCCAAAGACACCCCACAGCACGAACAGCAGCCGAAACCGCAAAAGCCTAAGTCGCAAAATGCCGACCAGAACCGTGCTGCAAAATCGGCCAATGCCGAAGCCATGCAGTCGGCAGAGGTAAAAGCCGACCCAGCCGACGAGGCACAACCTGTGTCGAAACGCAAACGTCGCCGTCGCCGTCCGCGCAAAAAACATACCGGCGACGCACCGGCTGAATCTGCTGCCCAATAACCAGCCCAATCACGAGCCAGGGCAGCCCCCGTAGCAGCCCGGTCATTTGCAAACAGTAACCCGAAGAATTATGCACCCTTTAGCCGATTTTAAGTACTGTCCGCAGTGCGGAAATGCCCATTTCCGCGAAAACGATGCCTACAGCAAACGCTGTATGCAGTGCGGCTTTGTGTATTATGCCAATGCAGCCGCAGCAACCGTAGCCATTATTCTCAACGAACAAGGCGAGTTGCTCTGCGTGGTGCGCGACCGTCAGCCGGCCAAAGGAACGCTCGATTTGCCGGGTGGCTTTGTCGACCCTGGAGAAAGCATTACCCAAGGGTTGGTGCGCGAGGTGCAGGAAGAAGTAGGAGCCGAAGTAGTGGCCTATGAATTTCTGTTTTCCTTTCCCAACACCTATCCCTTCTGTGGTCATGTGGTTCACACGTCCGATGCCTTTTTCCTGTGTCGCGTAGCCAGTTTGCAAAGCATTTCCGCCCGCGACGATGCCACCAACGCCCAATGGATACCCCTTTCCGAAGTCGATCCCACACGCTTCGGCTTGGCCTCCATTCGCCAGGGCGTCGAACGCTTTCTGGCCATGCAGCAAGGCGGCGGTTACTAAAGCCCGTGACACGCTCCCTGTTCTGATTTTTGTTTTTCGACAGCGAGTTGCAAAAATCAAACAGCATATTCAAACAGATACAAAAAACGCACCTTCAGCAGGACAAAAACCCTGCGGAAGGTGCGTTTTTTTTGTGAGAATAATTAAATTTGCGTGCATGAATAATCCCCTAAACCTTATTCAAAGTGTATGGCGCTTTTATCGCGACGGATTTCGCGCCATGACCTGGGGGCGCACGCTATGGATTTTGATACTCATCAAGCTGTTTGTGATGTTTGCCATATTGCGGCTGTTCTTTTTTCAGCCCCAGTTAGGCGGCCTCACCGACGAACAGAAAAGCGAAACCGTAGGAGCCGAACTGCTGCGTTAATCAGGCCGTTCGCTTGCCCGTAAATCCCCCATTTCTCGAACCCCTTAAATCCTTATTTTCAGTATGCAGTTACTCAGCATTCTAGATCCCGCAACCATCGACTGGTCGCGCGCGCAGTTTGCGCTCACAGCCTGCTATCACTGGCTGTTTGTGCCCCTTACGTTGGGGTTGGCCCTCATTATGGGCATCATGGAAACCCTTTACTATGTGAAGGGAAATGAATTTTGGAAACGTACCGCCCAGTTCTGGATGAAACTCTTCGGCATTAACTTTGCCGTAGGCGTAGCCACCGGCTTGATTCTTGAATTCGAGTTCGGAACCAACTGGAGCAACTATTCCTGGTTCGTGGGCGACATCTTCGGTGCCCCCCTTGCCATTGAAGGCATCCTCGCCTTCTTCATGGAAGCCACCTTTATTGCCGTCATGTTCTTTGGCTGGCAAAAAGTAAGTCGCGGTTTCCACCTCGCCTCAACTTGGCTCACCGGCATCGGTGCCACCATTTCAGCCTGGTGGATTCTAGTGGCCAACGCCTGGATGCAGCACCCCGTCGGCATGGAGTTCAACCCCGTGACCGTGCGCAACGAAATGGTCGATTTCATGGCCGTAGCCTTTTCGCCCACAGCCGTAGTCAAGTTCTTCCATACCGTGTCGAGCGGCTGGATGACCGGAGCCGTATTTGTGGTCGGCGTAAGCTGCTGGTTCCTGCTCAAAAAACGCAATCAGCGCATGGCCCTTGCCTCGATTAAGGTGGCCAGCATTACCGGCCTTTTCGCCACCCTCGTCGTAATGGGAACCGGCGACAAGAGCGGTGTGAACATTGCCCGCGAACAGCCCATGAAACTCGCTGCAGCCGAAGGTTTGCACGAAGGCGGACAGCGCGCCCCCTTCTCCATTGTGCCCGGTATTGAAGTGCCCGGTGTACTCTCTGTACTCGCTACACACGACATCGACGGCTATGTGCCCGGCATTGACAACCTGCTCAACGGCTACACCCACCCCGACGGCACCGTACACCCCTCGGCCGACGAAAAAATAGCTCGCGGACGCAAGGCGATTGCCGCCTTTGCCGACTTCCGCGCCCATCACCAGTCGAACCCCGAACAAGCCGCCAAGGCACGCGCCGAACTTGAGGAACACATGCCCTATTTCGGCTACGGCTATTTGAAGTCGAAGGAAGAACTCGTGCCCCCCGTACCCATGATCTACTGGAGTTTCCGCCTCATGGTAGGGCTCGGCAGTTTCCTCTTCCTCTTCCTCATCGTGGCCTGGTGGATGCAGCACCGCGGCACCCTCGAACGCACTCGCTGGATGCACTGGCTGGGCATAGCCGCCGTGCCCATGGTTTATGTAGCCGGACAAGCCGGATGGATTGTAGCCGAAGTAGGCCGTCAGCCCTGGGCCATTCAGGACCTGCTCCCCGTTGGAGCTGCCGTGTCGCAGTTGTCGCCCACCAGCGTCATGACCACCTTCTTCCTCTTCCTCATCATCTTTACCGTGCTCCTTGTGGCCGAAGTGCGCATTATGACTCGCGCCATCAGCAAACACGAAGCCTAACATTCCCCCAACCCCTATTCACCGAAATTACATGATAACCTATACATTCCTTCAGCAATACTGGTGGTTCTTAGTGTCGTTATTGGGCGGTCTGCTCGTGTTCCTCATGTTTGTTCAGGGCGCCAATAACCTGATATTCCAAGTGGGACGCGACGAAACCGAACGTACCATGATTGTCAATTCCACCGGACGTAAGTGGGAATTCACCTTTACCACCCTCGTCACCTTTGGCGGAGCCTTTTTCGCCTCCTTCCCCCTGTTCTACAGCACCAGCTTCGGCGGTGCCTACTGGGTGTGGATGCTGCTGCTCGTCAGTTTTGTGCTGCAAGCCGTGGCCTACGAATTTCAGTCGAAAAGCGGCAATGTGCTCGGTCGCACCGTGTATCGCGCTTTCCTCGTGTTCAACGGATTTGTCGGCCCCTTCGTGTTGGGAGCCGCTGTCGGCACCTTCTTCACCGGTGCCGAATTTGTGGTGAACCGCGAAGCCATGGCCTCGGCCGATGTGCAAAGTTTTTCGCCTGTTATCAGCACCTGGGCCAATGCCTGGCACGGCCTTGAAGCCCTTGGCAACGTATGGAACCTCGTATTAGGTCTTGCCGTCTTTTTCCTTTCGCGCATACTCGGCAGTCTGTATCTTATCAACAATATCAACGACGACAGCCTGCGCCAGCGTTTGCGCCGCATGATCATGGTCGACACCGTGCCCTTCCTCCTCCTTTTCCTCGCCTTTGTCGGCTATCTGCTCATCGCCACCGGTTTGACCTACGACCCCGCCACCAGCCAGTTTGCCCCCGAAAGCGGCAAATACCTGCATAACCTGCTGGCCCTGCCCTGGGTATTGGCGCTGTTCCTGCTCGGCGTAGTGTTAGTGCTCACCGGCATTGTCCGCACCCTGCTGTCGGCCACCCATGTGCGCGGAATTTGGTTTACCGGTGCAGGCACCGTGTTCACCGTGTTGGCCCTGCTGCTTTGCGCCGGTCTGAACCACACGGCCTACTATCCCTCGCTTGCCGACCCCCAGTCATCGCTCTGTTTGGCCAATAGCTGCTCCAGCGAATTTACGCTCAGCACCATGGCCGCCGTCAGCCTGATTATCCCCTTTGTACTGGCCTACATTGTGTATGCGTGGCGTGCCATCGACCTCACCGGCATTACGCGCAACGAAATGCAGGGAAAGGGCCACAAGTACTAATCCGTGCAGCTTTTTCTCTTTGAAGGAAATGATATAAAAAATCCCCGACAGTTCGCATTGGAACTGCCGGGGATTTTGTTCGTTTGAGGAGGTAAATGATTTAGACTTTTTGGTCAGAAGCGTCTACTTCAGTATGAGTTTCACCGCTTGTTGCTTTTTAGTATTTCCAAAGCTAAGTACGTAAAATCCTTTTGCAAGCGTGGTAAAATCAGCTGTAGGTCCATAGCCCTTTGTTACAAGGAGTCCGTCTGAAGTAAATAAATGCCAATTAGTAGCCCCTTTGGCAAAGTTTATCTTTCTACCATCGTTCGTCATGTTGAAACCCTTATTGCTGTCGGTTGTTACATCATGAATGGCCGTAGTAAGCAAGTCTTCTCCATCAAATATATACCAATTCTTGCTGTTAGCCAATTGAATAGTTTGAGTTGAAATTACGTTCGCATCAGCTTCTGGATATTCTGCCTGATTGTAGAACACGATACCACCCTCTTCTGTCAATTTGGGTAATGATTCAACAAAGTGCTGGCTACTCTCTGTACTCAGTTTGTTGTGGTCTATCACCATCATTTGTAAGTTGTCACAACCTTCGGCCGATAGTTCTTTAAGTTCATTATGGTCGCAAGCTACGGCCATTATCGTAGAGTTCCCTTTTAAGTTAAGGTTTGTCAGTTGGTTGAAACTCAAACTAGCTTCGCTCAATGATAAATTTCCCGACAAGTCTATATCCGTCAGTTTGTTGTCTCCGCAACTCAGTACCATTAGGTTCTGTTGGTTTTTCAGTTCTAGCCCTGTCAGTTTATTACTAAAGCAATACAACTCTTCCAATGCTTTGTTTTCTTTTAAATCAAGCATCGTCAGTTGGTTCAGTTTGCAGTTCAGTTGTGTCAGTTCTGTCAACTTGTCAACTTTTAGGTCTGTCAGTTTGTTATCACCGCAGTATAGGTGCGTCAACTTCAGATTATTCTGTACGTTGAGTTCACTAATTTGACAGTTTTCGCAGTACAGTTGAGTAAGTTCTAGATTTTTCGATACATCCAGACTTGCAATCTTGTTTCTACTGCAATTTACTACTGCTAGTTTCGGGCAATGCGTTAAATCAATTTCAGTAAACGCATTGCGGTAACATCCCAGTTCAATTAGTTTGGTGCAGTTTGATAAGTTGAGCGAAGTGAGTTGGTTTTCTTGACAGTAAATCAGTAGCAATTCTGCACCCGTACCTAAGTTTAGCGAGGTCAGCATATTGTCGTTGCAGTACAAACGCGCCAGACGTGCGTTTTTTGACACATCGAGTTCTGTTAGGTTGTTGATGTCGCATTTTAGCACTAATAGCGACTTAGCCTCCGAGCAATCAAGTTCCGTCAGTTTAATCGATGAGCACTCTATGCCTAGAACATCTCCCTTAATTATAATAGTAGGGTTAGAAGCTGTAGCCGTAAGTGGTAGAAATGTTGGGGAAGACACATCGGCTGAAACTTCATAATCTTTGGCTATTCCATCGCCAGTATCAATGCTTACCGAACCTCCTGTCGCAGCAATTGAAAGTCTTACAGCATCGCCTTTTGGCATTGTACTTTTCAGCGTAAGGGTTTGCGATGAAGCCACTAATCCGCAGATTGCAAAAAGAATAGAAAGTGTAATTTTTTTCATGTCCTTTGTTTTTTATGAATGAGTAAAATTGTTGATGAAAAAGTAGGGTTAAGCAATGTGATTCGTAAAAGATATGCCGCTTTGCTTGTATGAATAGGTGGGTATGTACTATTTTGCAAATATAATGAGAATATTTATATCAATATGTTTTTCTTGGAGACAAATTTGGTGCCTATGCTAAATAGTGTGGGTGGTAATGATAGTAATCATTTATAAGGAATACCTATGGGGATGTTGTACGGACGGAGTTGAGAAATAGAAACATATAAAAAATCCCCGACAGTTCGCATTGGAACTGCCGGGGATTTTGTTCGTTTACCGCTGAATCAATGCAGCCCGGTTATTTCACCTCTTTCACCAGGTAAATCTGTACAGGCAAGTGGTCGGAGAAGCCATTGAGCCATACACCGCCGGCATGCGTACGCAAGGGGTTGCCCTTGTAGCGGCCCTCCTGCTGGAACAGGTAGTCGCGCATGAAAATGGCGTGCTGGTAATATTTCAGCGTGGAGCGGTCTTTGCCTACCAGATTGCCGTTCATCACGATTTGGTCAAAAAGGTTCCAGGCACCGTTGTAAAGCAGCGTACCCTGACCCACCTTGTAGAGCGTGTTGTACCAAGGATTGTAGAAATCGTTGGCCGACTTCACCTCCTTTTGTTCCGCAAAGCAGCCCAGCTGTTCGGTCATGCTCTTGTTGCCCGGGTCGTCGTTCATGTCGCCCATGACAATGATTTTAGCTTCGGGTTCCTGTTTCAGCAGCGCATCGGTGAGTTGACGCAGTTGGAATCCGGCACGTTGGCGAATTTCGTCGCCGGCAGCACGCGAGGGCCAGTGGTTCACGATGCAGAAAGTTTTGTCGCCACCGAGCAAACCCTCCATCACGAGGAAACCACGCGTAATGTAAGTGGTGTCGCCCTTCAGTTCGTTGTAAGCACGCACTTTGCCGTTTTCGTCGGTGTAGAAACCAAGCAGCGGGCTGTCGATCTTGCCATCGGGTGCATAGTAAAAAGGCACGAGCATGCTGCTTTCGAGTTTGAAAAGACGGGGATTGTAGAAGAAGGCACACTCAATGCCTCGGCGGTCGGGTCCGGCAATGTCGACATACTTGTAGCCACGCTTAGCCAATGCCGACTGTTTGAGCAAATCCTCGAGTACGCGGTGATTTTCGATTTCCGAAAGTCCGATAACGGCCGGTCCCATGGGCAGTTTGTCGGTGCAGAGTTCGCTGAGTACGCGGGCCATGTTGTGCAGTTTGGCCTCGTATTTCATTTTTCCCCATTTGTTGCGGCCGTTGGGCAGAAACTCGTAGTCGTTTTTGCCGGCATCGTGAATGGTGTCGAACAGGTTTTCCAGGTTATAGAACGCCACCCCGTAAAGTGCAAAACGTTTTTGCTGCATTTCGTGCAGCGCCTCGGTAGTGACGGGTGCAGGTGCTGTGTGAGCTGCACGCAGCGAAAGTGGATAAATCTGAAAAAAAGCTGCACAGACGAGCAGCAACGAAAGGAGATTTCTCTTCATATAAAAATGTATGGTTTATGTTTGATGCTGCAAATTTCAAAAAAAAAACTGAGATTTTGCTTTCTGCATTTGATATTTAATAGAAATGTAAAGGCATAGGCATTTTTTTATATGTATCTTTGCAGCAAATAATAAAGTTTACAAGTAGTTATGCTTTGACGCAGTATGAACGAGGGATAAGAACACATCGTTGTACTCTGTGACGGGCTTTATGCCTATTGATTCAGAGTTGCGGTTTTGCTTTTACCCCTGTTTCTTCGTCTACATAGCTCATAAATGCAATTCTTTAAGAAATATGACAAAAGGTGTAAAACTTACGGCGGCCGCCCTGCTTTTGGCTTCAGGAGCCATGGCCCAAGAGCCCGTCGACACCCTGGCGGTTCTCGACAATGCCGACTTTACGTTTACCGAGTCGCAACTCGACGAGGACAACGATGCCTCACAGGCAGTTTCGGTTATCACGGGTTCGAAGAACGACCCCTACAATGCGGAAGTAGGCTACCGCTTCAGCCCCATGCGCTTTAAAGTGCGTGCCTACGACAACATGTACAACAGCTACTACATGAACGGCCTTCAGCTCAACGACCTGGAGCTGGGACGTTTTGGTTACAGCATGGTGGGCGGTATGAACGATGCCGTGCGCAACCAGGAAGGTGTGTCGGCCTACGATTTCAACCGCTTCGGTGTAGCCGGTGTGGGTGGCGCAACCAGCGTCAATACGCGCGCCAGCCAGTTTGCCCAAGGCAACAAGCTGACCCTTTCGGGTACGAACCGCAACTATGTGGCACGCGGTATGTTTACGCATGCTACCGGTCTGCTTCCTTCGGGTTGGGCTTTTGCCGGACTCGTAGGTTACCGCTGGGCCAACGAGGGTGTGATTGAAGGTACGTTCTACAATTCTTTCTCGTATTTCCTTTCTGCCGAAAAGCGTTTTGGCGACAACCATGCCCTTTCGCTCGTAACCTTTGGTTCGCCCACCGAACGCGCACAGCAGGGGGCTTCGACCGAAGAAGCCTACTGGTTGGCTAATTCGCACTACTACAACCCGAACTGGGGTTATCAGGCTGGCGAAAAGCGCAATGCCCGCGTGGTAAACGACTTTGAACCTACGGCTATCCTGACGTGGGACTGGAAAATCAAGGACGATAAAAAACTTACCACTGCTGCCGGCTTTAAATACTCAATGTATAGCTCAACGGCATTGGGCTGGAGCGGCGATGCTTACGACCCCCGTCCCGACTATTACAAAAATATGCCTTCGTCGATTTTCGACGTGTGGGATCCCGAAAAGAATAATCCCGAATACTTAAAGAATAACCCCTACCTGCTCGAACAGTATAACGACCTGAAGGACTTCTGGCTCTCGTCGAAAGCCAACCGACAGATTAACTGGGACCGCATGTACTACGTGAACCGCGAAAGCGAAAAAGCCGGTGGCGAAGCCCTTTACTACCAGGAACGCCGCCACAACGACCAAATGGTGTTTGCGCTCAACACGGCTTTCAATCACGAGGTTAACAAAGAGCAGAAATATACCCTCGGCGCATCGTACAACCGCACCAAGGGTATGCACTACAAAACGATGGCCGACTTGCTCGGCGGTAGCAAATTCACCGACATTGATAAGTTTGCCGCCAGCGACTACGGACCGGGAAGCATCGAAGCGCAAAACGATATGCGCAACCCGAACCGACAAATCGGCATCGACGATAAATTTGGTTACAACTACAACATCTTTATCAACAAGGCACGCCTTTATGGCAACTACGAACTGAATCAGGGTAAGTTCAACTACCGCTTGTCGGCCTGGGCCGAAGGCACAAGCATTGAACGCGAAGGCTTGATGCAGAACGGACGCGCTCCCGAAAACTCGTATGGCAAGAGCGGAAAGGCATGGTTCCTGGGCGGCGGTGGCCGCTTTGGTCTGACCTACCGCCCGAACGGTGCGCACATTCTGAGCGTGAACTTCGGTGCCGAAAGCAACGCTCCGCTGGCGCGCAACAGCTTTGTGGCTCCGCGTATGCAGAACAACTTTGTGAAGAACCTGACCAACGAACAGGTGGTGAACGCTGAGGCTTCGTACCAGTTCCGTCTGGGCAACTTCTCGGGTAAGGTGACCGGCTACTACGCACGCTTCAACAATGGTGTGGAACAAACCGCCTTCTACAACGATCAGGAAGGCCGCTTCACTTACCTCACGATGAGCGGCGTCGACCGCGAACACTACGGTATCGAGGCAGCCTTTAAGTATCAGGTAACTTCGAACTTCGCCATCAACCTGATGGGTTCATACGCCGAGGCTGAATATGTAAACAACCCCTTAGCCGAAGTGAACTACGAAGGTATGAACGCACAGACCATCAAGCAGCTGAACGTGTGGAAAAACCCCGTGACCGGCGCTTCAATGCCGTTGCGCGTCATTGCCGAAGGCATGCACGTGAACGGTACGCCCCTCGCTGCAGTGAGTCTGGGTGTGGAATACAACACGAACGGATGGTTCTTCGAGGCTAACCTCAACTACTACGACCGCGTGTACGTTGACTTCTCGGAATACCGCCGTTTGAGCAACATCCTGAAGAACTACACTTCAACCAGCGACAAAGCCCCCGTTTACGACGTGACGAAGGCCGAACTCAAGGAAAAGGGTGGTGTGCTCTTCGACAAGCAGGGCAACGTGGTTGACAGCTACGCCGCCAAACAGGAAAAATTCGACGGTGGTTTTATGCTCGATGCTTCAATCGGTAAGTTCATCCGCCTGAAAAAGGGAAAGAGCCTGAGCATCAACCTTTCGGCGCAGAACATTACGAACAACCGCAACATGCGCACCGGTGGTTACGAGCAGAACCGCGACGACTTTTACCAGACGGGCGTGGCTAAGGCATACCGCTTCTCGAAAAACGCGAAGTACTACTATGCCAATGCCTTCAATGCCTTCCTGAACATCGGCTTTAAGTTCTAAACATATTTCACTCAGCAATATCGCTGCCCCGGCTGCTCCTTTGGCACGCACCGACGCAGGCATTTCACAACCTGACGCGGGTGCTTGCACCAAGGAACAGCGGGGTAAAACAGACAATTATGAATAAGTTTTTTCATTTACTGATGGCTGCATTCGTGGCATTCGGGTTGACTGCCTGTATGGACGACTACGATGACCCGAAAACCGAAACAAACGATGTGACCAGCCTCACCGACATCGGTGCAGTGAATTATTCCATCGCCCAACTCAAGAACGACAACAAGTCGCTCTTTAACCAAACCAATGCCTTTGAGCAGGTGAAAACCGACCGCATCATCGAAGGTGTGGTAGTGGCCAACGACGAAGGAGGTAACCTTTACCAAACCCTCATGCTCCGCCACATCGACACTACGAAAGAGGTGGGTGACCCCCTGCGCGACCAAAGCATCGTGCTGGCCGTGAAGAACACCTGGCTCACGCCCTACTTCCCCCTCGGACAGCGCGTCAAGGTAAACCTCAAGGGCCTGTACATAGGTGTTTACTCCAAACTTCCCAAAATCGGTCAGCCCTACTACACCAGCAGCGGTAACCTCCGCCTCGGTCCCATGCTCCTGCAGCTTTGCCGCACGAACGTTGAACTCGTAGGCACCCCCGACCCTAACTGCGCTGAACTCAAGCCCGTGGCACTCGATGCCGACTGGATTGCCAACAGCAAAAACCAGAACTGCATGAACTGCCCCCAGCTGGTCAGCGTAAAGGGTAGCCTGGCTGAAGCCGACGGCACTGCCATCTTTGCTCCCGAGGAACTGCAAGACCCCGGTTACGGGGTGGACCGTACGCTCAAAGTGGCCGGTTCAAAGAGCCAAATGACGCTCCGCACCTCAACGCAAAACAACATTGCCTTTACCGTAATGCCTCAGGGCGAATGCACTTTCACGGGCATGCTCAGCTACTACAGCGGCTGGCAAATTCAGCTCCGTTCGGTTAACGACATCATCAAGTAAGTTGCGTATGAGGCACTTACCTCTTTCCTAAAAAAATAAAATCAACACATTTATATGAAAAAGTATTTTCTTTCATTAGCCGTGGCAACCCTTTCATTGGGTTTCACTGCCTGCGAGGACGTTCCTGCTCCCTACGAAGTGAACGGCGACGGCAGCAACACGGGTTCGAGCGTTATTCTTGACGAAAAGTTCTCTACTTCGCTCGGCGATTTCTCAGCCATTAACACCGAAGGCAGTTATTCATGGAATTGCAGTTACAGCTGTGCTCAGGTAACCTCGTTTGTTGATTCCGACGGCGATGGACAAAAGGAAAACATGCCCGCTGAAAGCTGGCTGATTTCGCCCAAAATGGACTTTACGAGCGTTGATAGCGCGTATGTAAGCTTTGACTACATCTTGCGCTACGCCAATGCTTCGGAACTCGAAAGCCATTATCAGGTGCTCGTGAGCAAGGACTTCAATGGTGTGCCCACGCAAGCCAACTGGACGGCTCTCCCCTTCAAGGCCGAACAGGGTACTGACTGGGATACTTGGTACAACACGGGTAAACTCAGCATTCCGGCTGAAATGATGAAGCAGCCCGGCGTAACTGTTGCACTCCGTTACAAAACAACCAAGAAGGCCGCAACCTGGGAAGTGAAGAACTTCAAGGTGATGAAGGGCAATGGCGAAGAGAACCCCGGTGGAGGTGAAGGCGGCGACAAGCCCGTTGAACCTACGGGAAAGAACCTGCTTGAAAATGCCGGTTTCGAGGATTGGACCGATGGTGTGCCCAACGCATGGAAGTCGACCAACTCAGCCAGCAACGCTACACTGACGCAGAGCACCACGGCACGCAACGGCAAGTTCGCTTTGGCAGTCGAAGGCAATGAAGCACAGAACAAGCGCCTTGCTTCGAAGGAATACACCCTCAAGGCCGGTACCTACACCTTCACTCTCAATGTCAAGGGCGATGGTCAGGTACGTTTGGGCTATGCCATTGTCGAAGCTGATGGTTCGATTGCCGGTGGCGACAGCTATAAGTATGGTTCCTACACCTCAACCACGGCCGGCGACTGGACCGAAGCGTCGTACACCTTTACGCTCACCGAGCAGACCAAGGTGAACCTCGTAATGATGAACCCCAAAACCACTTCGTACGCCACAGCTTCTGAAAAGCTCGTCGACGATGCTTCGCTCGTAACTAGCGATGGCGGTATCGTTGAAGGTGGTGACCAAGGTGGTGACCAAGGCGGCGACCAGGGTGGTGACCAAGGCGATGCCCAGCCCCAAGCAGGCAATTTGCTCGAAAATGCCGACTTTGAACTTTGGACGGGCGATGCTCCCACGGCTTGGAAGTCGACCAACTCGGCCAGCAACGCCACACTGACGCAGAGCACCACAGCACGCAGCGGAAAATTGGCCGTAGCCGTAGGTTTCGACGAAAAGCAGAACAAGCGCCTCGCTTCGAAGGAATACACCCTCAAGGCCGGTACCTACACCTTCACTCTCTATGTCAAGGGCGATGGTCAGGTACGTCCGGGTTACGCCATTGTGGAAGCTAACGGATCGATTGCCGGTGGCGACAGCTATAAGTACGGCGGCTACACCTCGACTACTGCCGGCGAATGGACTAAGGTTACTTATGAGTTTACGCTCACCGAGCAAACCAAGGTGAACCTCATCATGATGAATCCCAAAACCACTTCGTACGCCACAGCTTCTGAAAAGCTCGTTGACGATGCTTCGCTCACCACAACCGATGGTGGCATCGTAGGCTAATGCTCCTTGGCACTTGCATAAAGGTGCCGTATCCATCATTTTTTTTGAAAACTACTACCGTTGTCGTACGTTGAACTTTCTGCCGACACACATACGTCAAGGCAAGAAAACTGCGTGACAACGGTAGTTTTTTCGGTTCTGTAATGTATGGCTAATTTTTTAAGTAGGTGTTCAAAATTATTTTTACATTTGAATTGCGTTATTGTGCCGTAGTTGTTTGTTCTGTGCGAAGGAGCATAGCGGGCTATGTGACTGAGCGCAGGGCAAACAAATGCGGTGCAAGAACGTCATGCAAAGTAAAAATACTTCGATAGAATTATAAAAAATATTTTTGAACACCTACTTAAATTGCACTCTTGGCCGTAACTCTTAAACAGCAAGCCGCACGGCAGGTGAAATGATGTGAAATATGTGGTTTGTTTTTCCATTTTCCAGCCGTAGTTTAAGTCACGCAGTGGGCCATCGTCAAAATTTACTCCGCGATTGTCCGAATTAGTTCCGATTTTGTTGAAATTAGTTCCGAGCTAGTTGAAATTAGTTCCGAGCCAGTTTAAAGAATCTCGGAATTGCTGATAATCAGCGTTTTCAAAAAAAACTCAAGTAGGTTTCCCACACGCCGAATGTGGCTTGGAATGAAGATAAAGGCGAACAACCTATTTTTTACGTTTGTTTACCCATTTGTTAAATCAGCCCTGCGCGCAATAAGCAGCGAAATGCTTCGCAATTCAAAGTGATTGGAGGTTACACTTGGGAGAGTAGGTGGATGCGTATGCCCAAAATGGCTGTTGCCATTACCCACACAAGTTGTGACAGAACCGTTTTTCCCTTTTATCCATCAAAGAACACAATGCAAAAAACAATCATCAACCTTTTCAGCCGTCTGTGCTTGGTAGCCCTGCTGCCCTTTCTGTCAGCCTGCGGTGGCGACGACAACGACATACAGTTTGGCGAAGAAAACGGACAGGGTAGTGGAGGAGTGGTAGTAACCCCCTCGCGCAACATTACCTCGCGCATGGAAACCCCCGAAGTAAAAACCGACGGCACTACGCAGCTCGTGCAGCATAGCACCACCACTTCGAGCGGACGCGAGGTCATGGCCTACTGTTTAGAATACGACAAACGCCAGCACCATTCGCGCTGGGTAGCCTTCCGTTTCGACGGCGACACCCGCGCCCGCAATGTGTCGCGCTCCGACGAACCTTTTGCCGACGACCCCAAACTCAGTGCCGACCTCCACATCGGCAGTCGCGGCTTTGGTAGCGGCTACGACCGCGGCCACCTTTGCGCCTCGGCCGACCGCCTTTACTCGCGCGAGGCCAACGAACTCACCTTTTTCATGAGCAACATGTCGCCGCAGATGAGTGCCTTCAACCAAGGCTATTGGGTAACGCTCGAAGGGCTGGTACAAAAACTCGGACGCAATGTCTCCTTTGCCGACACCCTTTATGTAGTCAAAGGCGGAACCGTAGCCGACAATCAAGTTAAAACCCACCTGACGCGCCCCAACGGCACGCGTGTGGCTGTGCCCAAGTATTACTACATGGCCCTGCTCAAGGTAAAAAATGGCATTTATTCATCGGTAGCTTTCTGGATGGAGCATAAAAACTATGGTTACACTTACAAGAACCCCGCTCCCCTGACCGAAATCAAAAAGCACGCCTGCACCGTCAACAGCCTGGAGCAGAAAACGGGCATCAACTTCTTCCCGAACTTGCCCAACAACGTTGAAGAAAGCGTCGAAGACCAACTCATTACCTCCAACTGGGGCATGCAGTAAACTGTGAATCCCCCATATAAACCGGTGCCTTAAAATCATTTTCAACATTTGTCTGATGTGCTGAAAATGATTTTAAGGCACCGGTTTTGTTAGCAGGAACTTATGGCGAGAAACTTTAAGTAGGTGTTCAAAAATATTTAGCAATCATCCGCAAGCAAGAGGGGCCACAATCGGCCGACTCTTGCTGCAGATAATGCGGAAAAGAATGAATCAACATACTATACAGATAAAGATTAAATCCTTCGTTTTGGATTTTTATTAAATCGCCATTGCACGTGTAGCATCCAGTAATTCGGAATGCTTCTGCGCCATGATTCCATGCGGCCTTGTCCGTTGAGTTGGTAGGTCACGTTGTTCAGGTTGTGCAAAATGTCGAAGCCTTGAAGTTTGAAGTTCAGTTTACCCTTCATGATGGCACGCGATAGCGCAATGTTCCAAACAAAGTCGTCGGTGTTCATTTCAGCACTTTCATATCCTCGGCGCGAATATATTTTAAAGTCGCTCACCAACTTCAGTTTCCAAGGCATATCGTAGTGTACATTGATGCCATAGCAAATGTCGGCCGCATGAATGTCAGCAAAATTGTTTTGCAGGGAAGTGGCATACCTGTATTCCACTTTCGTGAGCCAGCCGAGTTGCAGTTTACCAAAATCGTAGTTCGCCTTGAATGTTTCCGACAGCTGATGCGTACCCACCGTGCTTCGCAAGCTGTTCGCCGCATTTTCGGGCAAGTACAAATCTACGTTGTGCAAATAGTCGTAATTCAATTCGTTGTTGATGGTCAGCTGCTTTACATGCTTGAATCTGAACCCGAAAGCATTATGAACGAAAATGCGGTAATTGCCATTCACGCATTCCGGACGATAAGTGTAAACGCCCGTTTCGCGATTGTAATTCACAGCCATTGCCACTTCATTCTGGTAAAAGCGCACCCCGACGTTGTTGAACACATTTATCAGCCGATGCTTGCCGATATCCATCGAAAAATCGTGAGCCACTCCTTGGTATTGCTGATTCTTCAGATACGGGTTGCCTACAACGATGGCTAAGGGATTATACGTGTTATTGATAGGCATGAGCCGCGACATTGCCGGAGCACCCTCGTAAAAATAGTAGAACAAGCGGCTTCGGCATTTGCGTGAATAAATATACTCCGCATTGAATGAATGCAACCAAACTTTTCGCTGTATGGTCGAATCGAGCGAGTGCGAAGCATAATGATAGCGTTCCGCCCGATGGTCGGCAGCATAGCTGAAGTTCAGTTCGGAATATTTGCCCAGTCCCATAGCCAAACGTGTACCCATTGTTTGGTATCGGTGATGTGCATGCGTGGCATGTGCGTTTTCGTTATCCACAACCTCTTGCAGCAGAGCCATGTTCGAAGGCAGCCAGTTCAATGCCGGGTGTTGCTGTTCCCAACCGTCAATTTGGTCCAAACGGAATTTGTCGTGACGTTCCGAAGCATCAGCCTGTTCATATTTGTAGGAAAATTCCCACTTCATTTTTTTCGAAAAGTTGATGCGGTAAAGTGCATTGCCCGAATAAACGTAGCTGTTGGCAGCATTATCGTTATAGCGGTGGCGCGCATCGTCAGGGCCCGAACCATTGTAGTAACGCAGGCTGTAAAGCGAAAAGTCATCACCCATTGAGCGGTCGTACTTTACTTTAGCTCCCACTTCCAAGTCATCACCGTTAGAGAGATTACGCAAGAACTGTGCCGACTGATTCAGCTGAATCCGCCAGTCATTGCCTTTCCACTCGTCCTGCTGCAGGTTGAGCGTATCGGTATAAAGGCTGTCAGGGTGACCATTGTAGCCGGTCGAAGCCGAAAGCCCCAACTTTTTGTTTTTCTGATAAAGCAAAGCCGTTTTCAAATCCAGGAAAAAAGGCTTTTTCAGCGTAAAATTATTATTGGCACTTACCTCAAAACCGTTGTTTGTTTGCACAGAATGTCCCCGTCCGAAGGTATTGCCCCCCGACAGGAATTTTTCGCTGAACACCCTATCTTCATGCTTTGCTTCATTCCATGTCACCATGGCATTGGCCATTTCTTTCCAACTCTCCTCCCTGTTTTCACACAGAAAGTCGAAGCCCGCATGATGGCGCGTTTCCGTACCCGTAATGTTGTCCGAAGGCTTCCATTCGGTATCAGCCCCCGGTTTCCGGCTCTCGTTCAAGTTATTCGACCCTCCGAAAAAAGAAAGGCGCGAGTAATCCGAAAAGCGCATGGCAAAGAGCCGGGCCAGATAGCGGTCGTGCGTACCTCCTGCAGCCTCAGCATTGCCGAAATAACCAATGGCATACTCCTTTTTCACCTGCACGTCCATCACATACAGTTTGGCATCCACCTCGTGTCCAAGAGCTTGACTGCGCAGGCTACTTTCTTCATACACCTTTAGTTTGTCAATGATGTAATAAGGCAGATTTTCAAGCATCACCTTGTTGTTGCCGCTAAAAAAGTCCTTACCGTTGAGCATCAGATAGTCGAGTTTCCGTCCGTTGATAAAAATGTCGCCATTGCCTTTCAGTTCAGCTCCCGGTAATTGGCGAATCAGTTCGTCGAGCATCGACCCATCGGGCAGTTTAAAGGCCGCCGCATTGTAAACCAAGGTGTCGCCCTTGTAGTACATTTTGATTTTTGTAGCACTCACGGTAGCCTCGCCGAGTTGCACATTTTTGTCCTCGTCTACTGCTGTAAAATCCTTTTGAATCATCAGGTCAGGCAGTTTAATCATCTGCTTTCTTTTGATGCTTTTCACTTCATACCAGTAGTCCAAAGGTTTATACCCCTCACACTCCACATGAATGCGGTATTTACCCACCGGAACTTCCACCCGGAATTCATTGCCTTTTCGGTCGCGGTCGCCAAAAGTCAGTAGCATACACCAGGGTGCCACTACGCTGCCATCCTCACGGTACACACTCACACTTGCGCCTCCCTCGCCATAGCCCGTAAAGCTGTTTCTGACACAGCCCGACAGTATCACAGTCTTGGGTTTGGAAGCCTCTTCCTGCGCCACCAGCATGATGGGACACAGCAGAAGGATGATTACCGTTAAAACGCTATGGAATAATGTTTTTTTTAACATACGCTAGATATTTAATTCGAGTGTGAGTATTTTCTCACACTCGAATAGAATGAATAACAAGTACTTTTACTTGTTTCAACAGGTTAATTTGACGACTTACTTACACAGCGATAATCATATTTAAAACCGTCAACAGTAGTAGTGCAATAAACCTTGCAAATACCAAGGGTAACAGTATCGCCCGAAAAAGATATCGCACAATATTTACCATCGTTGCCTTCCTTACAATCGTAGACTGTAAAGTCGCCACCTGTAAGTCGAGCCATTTCTTCGCGCGAAAGCGAAGCCATACTCTTTACCGAAAAACTTTTAAGCTTTTTCATGGTTGAAAATACTTTATAGGTTCAACAATAAACACTGCTTCTTCCGCGAACCCTGCGTTCGCTCCCTGTAGCGTAGTGCTTCGGTTACAGCACTTCTTGAATAAGATGTATTTCATATATTTCAATGAAAATGTGATGGTATTTACGAGCATAAGATCAATGTTTCTTCGGTTTCCGGTCCAAACGGTAAGTAAGATGGAGCATCACATAATTGGGCAATGTGCGATTCCAAGTTTCCGTTCGTCCTTGAGCATTAACGGCATATTGTGTAGCTGACAATTCATGTAACAAGTCAAAAGCCTCCAAACTTACAATCATCCTACCCTTAAATAAAGGTTGGCTGATTGAAGCATTCATGACGAAATCATCAGTATTCAACGAACCACTTCCATAACCACGACGAGCATACATGATGGCATCAACCGAAAGTGTGGTTTTCACAACAGGCAATGTATAGCGCGCCATTATTCCATATTGAAAGTCGAAAGCATCCAATGTTTTGAAGTTGCGCATTTTTCCTTCGGAATGTCGCCAACGGATATCACCGCTCGCTTTTACACTGAAATCGCGCTGTTCATAAGTCAAACTCAGTCCATCATGTACAATGTATGTATTGACAGCATTGGGCACACTTTCAGTCATTCCCGTTTGCATCACATGGTCAACCGAATGGTTGTACGAGGCATCAAGGGCGGTTTGCCAACTCCAACACTTGTTTTTTCCGAATTGGGAACGTACATAATCAAAGAGCAACGCAGCTTGATAAGCACCATGTACATTTCGGGGCTGATATGTGTACAGTGAATTTCCTGGATTAAACACGACAGATTGCGCCACTTGTCGATGGAAATAGCTGAATTTACCTTTTAAACTGTATTGTTGCTTCCGCTTGCTTTCCCAATCTGTAAAGTTAATATTGATAGTCGAAGAGGCATTACCTTTTAGTTTGGGATTACCCATTTTCACAATCTGAGGTGTAGCATCATCTATGTAGTCGATTTTATCGAAAATCGATGGAGCGCTTTGCTCATACATAAAATGGAACTGAATTTGTTCGCCTCTTTTCTTGGTCGGATGTATTTTGAACGTGAACGATGGATAAAAGCTGTAAGTAGTACGCTCCTTATTCTGAGTCATTCGATTACGTGTATAATTCAAATGCTCTATACGAATGCTGTTTATAAAATTCAAGGCAGCATACATATATTCTAAATTCATGTACTTTCCCGGAATGTTCTTTTTCCATTTTAATGTCAGGGTTGGTGTATTGTTATATTGCCAATAATCGCTTACATACGAATTTTTCGGATCGGAAATAGCCAACAAGGCATCTAATTGCGAAGGAAGCATAAGTGTGTCAGGATGATAAAGATTATCGCGTTCATATTTTTTAGTATATTCCTGACGGTCTTGTATTTCTAACTGCAGTTGTTTGCTCAATTCATATCCATAATGAAGATGTATATTTCCTTGCGTTTCTCTATGTCGAAAATCATTCATATTATATTGCTTCACTTTCGAAGGCATAACAAATTGCTCAGTAATAAATTCCCGAGCCGTTTCGTTTTTATCGTTGTTGTGCTTGAATCCATAGAAAAAACTCAGAGAGCGAAAAAGTGGGCTTTTAAATCGTGGTGCAACAAATCCACCGACATTTACACTCATCGCATGGCCGTTGTTATAATTTGTACCTTGCAAACGCGTGTTGATGCTGTTCAGATAATTCTCAGTCAAAGATTCACTATTGCCTTTGTATTTATTATATACAAATTCCACTCCGAGATCTGCAAAAAATTTATTTGGAATCTTCAATGTGATTTTGTTTTTTGCAGCAATCCTATTTGCTTGCGAAGTACTGGATGCTTTCCATATTGAAAAAGGCCTGCTGTTATCTATGAAGAGTTCCTGTCGTTTAACAGTTTCCCCTTCGTCAGTAGATGCAGTAAAGTCAAACATAAAGTTTTCTTTTACATTACCATTCTTCGACTGGTAATCCACCTCGCCTGCCACACTCTTAGTTGTCAGTTCCGAAAGAGGCATATTTTCGGGTTTCCAATTGCCGGATTCACCGATATGGCGTTTTTCATTCACATTGTTTGCATTCCCCCAAAGTGTAAACCTAAATTTATCGGTATATCCCAGCAAAAAGGCACGTCCCAGCCATCGTTCTTTAGTGCCACCTGCTGCCTCCAAGTTCCCTATGTAACCATTTCGATAAGTATCTTTCAGGTTAACGTCCATCACATATTTTTTCTTTTCTACCTCATATCCGACAGCCTGATTGCGATCACTCTCTTTTTCATAGACCTTTACATTCTTCACCGTGTAATAAGGAAGATTTTCAAGCAAAACTTTGCTATTTCCACCCATAAACGAACGTGAGCCAAGTAGTAATTCATCAACCTTGCGACCATTGATAAAGATTTCACCGCCATCATTCATGGTTACTCCGGGCATCTGGCGTATCATGTCATCAAGCATCGAACCTTCGGGTAATTTAAAAGCCAACGCATCGTAAACCAAAGTATCTCCTTTATAATACATTTTTAATCTCGTAGCCGTAACAGTCGCTTCGCCCAAGTTTTTTTCGCGTGAGCGTCGCAACTCAAGCGGACTGTCTAAGCCCCAAGGTTCGTTAATTTCTGCTTTAACAGTAAAACTCTGCCAAGCGTTGTCATACCCCTCAAGGGAGGCACGAAGCAAATACGTACAAGTTTTCTTCGGCAGTTTTATGCTGAAAGTTGAACGTCCCCATCGTTCTTCGGCTCTTTTTTGTAAATTAACTTTAATGTAATCTTGTACAACGATACTATCCTCAGTCATCAATGTTATGCGTGCATTTACCAATGGAGTCTTTAAAAATCCATCGCGAACTGAACCTAAGATAAGCTGCTGTGCAGAACTTGAAAGATAGCAAAAAAACAATATGAGTAATGTAAGCAGATTTTTCATTATGGCTTATATTTCATAAAGAGTCTGCTATTCGGTATAGCATTAAAACGGTGATTGTTATTAAGTTATCGTCATAGCAGAACTCTATTGTAAACATTAGAAAAATATGAACATTCTATACGTTACAGAATGTATCATAATACAACACATTTCCTGATGAATCCGTTGTCATAGTATAATCACATACGCCTTCTTTTCCTTCATAGATACATTTTTCAGCAATGTTGCTCATAGTACATGAAGTATGATAACGTTCATCAGCCCCCCCGGTAAGTCGAGCCATTTCTTCGCGCGAAAGCGAAGCCATGCTCTTCACCGAAAAACTTTTAAGCTTTTTCATAGTTGAAAATACTTTATAGGTTCAACAATACACACTGCTTCTTCCGCGAACCCTACGTTCGCTCCCTGTAGCGTAGTGCTTCGGCTACAGCATTTCTTGAATAAGATGTATTTCATATATTTTGAAGCAAATAAATTAGACTCAGAAACCTTATCAATCTTAAAGCGGAATATCCACAAACATTGGTAAATCTGCCAATGAATAGGCAGGGGGTAACACGTAGCCATTTACCAGTATAGTTGGGGTAGCAGTAAATCCGGCTTTATTTATCCATGAAGTCTGACGTTCCATTTCTTGATTTACGGCAGAGGTGTTGTCACGAATGTTCGGGTGTTCAGCCATAAAGGCTTCTGCATTGTTCCTGCCGTGTTCATACCATTCCCGATACACCTTAAGTGCTGCCTGTTCATCCTGTTGCTGATAGGCAGCAATCAGAAAGCGGTTGCTTCGCTTCAAAGTTTCGTTGAAAGCCAGAAATAGGTATTGAACAGAGAGCTGTGTACCGTATCGGGCAATCAGTTCATCAATCTCTTTATGTTTTTTCGAGCAAGGGTTGCAGTGAGGATTTGTCAAAACGGTAATTCGCATGGAAGCTTCTTTATTGCCAAACAGTATGGCAGAGTCTGTTACTCCTATCTCCACAAACTGACTTTGATGCAGCAATTGTCTGAATACTTCAGCATGGCATTTCAATGCGCGATATTGGAACATGCTTTTGCGCAAGGATTGTTTGGTAGCAACAGCAGCAGCAAGCTGATGGGTGACAAATATTGTAATCATTGCCATGGCAAGTAAGTAAATACCATTACGTGCCAATAATAATGTTTCTGTCAGGGTAACAGTTATTAGCGAATCAGCAAAGAACATTGAAACGATGCCATTACCCCAAAGAAGTATTTGCACGAATACGCACAGAACGCACCATTGCTTGGCCACACGAGCCTGATAGTAGATACTCCAAAAACCATAACACATGGCAGCCCAACTGACAACGGAAAGTAAAGGCAACGCATCGGGAAGCATACAGACAATCAGAAAATGCGCTGCAAAATAGCCCAAACCCACTTCACTCCACGAATAACCATAAATTTTCGATGCATCTGAGAAAAGAAGGTTGTTACAGTCCTTTTGGTGAAACAAGGAACAAACCCTGTCACCGATGTCACTGGAACTGAATACTTGTTTTTGCAAAAGCAGACAACAAGTGCCAATGCCTAAAGCATCTGTTACAGCAAATATGCACGAAAGTAAATGAGGAGAATTGAGTGACTGAAAAAACAGTATTCCACCACATGCCAGCATCAAGGCTATCGTAATGACCAGCTGAGCATGTTTTCTCCTATCTTGTTTGCGGTGCTCGGTAAACGAAGGCTCTGCAGCTCCCGTATCCGCTTCAATCATAAGTGCATTGCCATCCCATGAACGGATAAAGTCGCTTCTGCTTTGTGTCGTTCTCTGTCCGTTCCAATCGTAGGTAACCTCGCTGTCTGTCAAATCGGTCAGAACGACAAATTGGCCACCAACATGCAACACCGAAGGTATTGAAAGTTCGTCACAATTTTTATCCACAACATTTACCCCTTTGGAAGCGATGCCGTAAACTTCACACATTTGGTAAAGTCCGAGCATATTATCCTTATTAGGATGTGTAGCATATAGCTCATCGGCAAAATCATATGTGTAAGGTATGGATAATGCTTCCAGCAATCTGATAAATACATTTTTCATGGCTGTGAGGAAAAGGAATGGGGTAAAAGTTCAGTCTGAATGTAAGCCCATAATTCCGCTTGCGTAAAACCACAAACCTTGACAAATTCTTTTCGCATAGCCAGCAAATTTTGCTGTAAACTTACATCCGACCAGTCATTCCTTTCGTGATGCAGATGATACAGTGGCCCGGAATCAATCCATGCCACCTTTTCACCGGCTATTTGTACCCGATGAAGTCGTTCGGCATCTTCCGGTCCCCAACCAATGAATTTTACATTGTCACCACCCAGCGAAAGATAGCGTTTGCGATGAACCAGATAAATTCCACCACAGGCCGTACGCCCCATGAGCGAAAATAATTTCTCGTATTGTAAACTCAGTAAATCCTGTTGTTCACGGAAACGCGTTGATTGTTGAGGAGACAACATATAGAACGTGCCATTGTAGGGAATAACCATGGTAACGGTTTTACTGCATAAATATTTAACGGCCTCTTCTATTTGTGAATAGGGTAATATGACATCGGCATCCCATACAGCCACATATTCAGTATCAGCCATGCGCAGCAAGTCGTTGATATACTTGGTCCGGTGAAATACTTTTTGGCAGTCCTCCACAAAATGATACCTTATGTGCTTAAATGCTTCAATCAGGGTGTTTATCTTAGGACTTCGGTCGGCTTCCAGCAAAATAATGGGGTATTCCATCTTATCTATCCATGTCAGCACGGCCTTTAAGTTATCCAAGCGTTCCCGACAGTCGATTCTGACTGGCAGTACAATGGTAAGCAGTGAATTCATAAGGCTTTATATTTGGGTTATAAACATGTGCATCGCATTTTGCAAAATTTCAAGCGAGGATATATTTTTCATACATTCTCCTTTTTGTTCGCAATGAAGCAATTCCATCAAAGAGCCTACCTTGGTGGTGTAAAACCTTGCTTGATACATTTCTTGTAGCATCAAAGCAAAAGCCGGCTCACAGCTATTCTTTTTTTCATACAAAGCTGCTTCATAGAACCAATCTATATAGTAGATAAGATATTCTTTGATCTTAAACACCTTAAATTCATCAGTCAGCATTTTCGGCTGACTGATTCTCCACCAAAGATAAACACCTATACCGGCCATACCGTAAAAATCAGTATCAATATCGGCCTTGTCATGAATTAACGAAATCATATAATCATCCAATTCTTCAAGAAAGGCTGATGAAAGCGGAATGTCTGTACTTTGGATTTCAGGTGTTATCAATTTCGCAAGGTTTTTCTGCATAGCTTGCAGCGAGTATTTTTCGTTGAATTGAGCCAGCATCTTTTCCGAGGCATTTTGCCGTACTGTTTCATTGTCCAACAGAAGGCACATAGCGTTTGCCAGGTCGGTGATGAATTCTTCTTCTGAAAAGTCTTTTTCGCGAATAGGCACGCGAAGTTGCGGAACGCAGTCAAGCATTTCGCTCAGTCCGGTTGATGTGGTACCCACAAAAGGAATGCCGTGCATCATATACTCAATGGCAGTGTAGCTGCATTGTTCGTGAAAGGATGGCATCACTCCAATGGTGGCTTGCTGATGAAAAACCTGTAATTCTTCATGTGGTATTTTGCCGGTGAAAGTCACTTTCTCCCAAATTCCTTTACAAAGGTTCAGATACTCGTTGTAGTCGCCATCGCCCACAATAACCAACTGTGCATGCTCATATTGTTGCAGCACTTGGCGAAAAGCTTTAATCAGGTATTTTACACCTTTGATTGAGTCTAACCGGCCTACAAAAAGAATAATCGGATTATTCCCTTTTTTTTCAGTCACAGAAAAATGTTCTTCTTGCAATCCATTGTATACTAAATGAAGTTTATGCTCGCATATTTCGTAATCAGACTTAAGCAAGTCCTTGCAGAAGCGCGAAAGTACAAGCACCTTATCTGCCAAATGCAGAAAATGCTTAGTTGCCCGATACTCATCAACCAGTGGTTGATATTTAGCTTCAATGACTTTCTCCTGTAATATATTCCTGAACTTGGTTACATTGCCATTCAATTCAAAACACCAATTTAAATAATGAATACTCAAAAAAATGCAATGATGAATGTTACAGGCTTTAAGTAGCAAAGCCAATGAATAATGCTGGTAATAATTGAAGTGGAATATAGCTGCTTCATTCTCAGGTAGATAAGGATACAACAGATAATAAACTACATGGCAATATCTATCGTCCTCAATACGAGAATAAGCCATCGGTATCTTATAATGTGTCAAACCATTCTCGTCCTTTTCAACGGTGAATTCTTTATTATCTGAGTAAAGGTCAATGAAATAAAGTTGCAAAAAGGTATGCTTGCTCAACGCCTGAACCAGTTGGCGAACATAGGTTCCTATTCCATAAACTGCAGCTCTGCTTGTATTGTTTACAATAAAATATTTCATATTTCAGTGTAGAGTAAGGTTTTTGATTAAAAAATAGGCAAGGCCTTCATCAATACCTAAAGGTTTATCGTGAAAATCTGATAAGTTCCAATCCGGACTATGCAGGTCGTTCCACAATGTTGTATGCGGTATCCCATTTTGTAATACAGGGAAAGTCGTAACCTTTTGCTGTAACTCATGAAGATATTGTACATCAAAAGATTTAATCTCACCTTCCACCTCAATCCGTAAACGAATATAGTTGATTAAGCCACAAACACCATTCCGAAAAGAAAGATCGGTTATTCTGCGAGGATCATAACACATTATTTTTTGATCGATTCCACCGAGTATGTCATTTAGGTCGCAATCGAAAATATCATATTTTTTAAGTAGCGTTATGCCATATCCTATGCCCGAAAGTCCGTATTCCAAACCGATAGGCAGTGTTTCGTTTACCCCTTTATGAACCTCTTGGAGCAAATCCCATGCATAGTCGCTGATATGTGTGGCTCCTTCTTGTCGGGCATAGAGATATAATGCCAACACAAGTCCCATTTTCCCATGATAAAGGCTTATGTCGTATATGCCTATGCTCTTAAGCATCAAATGATTGGCTATTTCAATATTAGATTTCATGGTTTATGGCTTAATTTGATAGGTTGGTTGTATATTCTTTTTTGTTTCAAGGTGCAATAATGTTGAGTAAGCGTTAGGCACTTTGACAATGCAAAAATATAGTGTACATGTTACAATGTTGTGAAGTGTTTGGGATAATACAGTATGCGTAAATCCAGCACACACAGCATGCGTAAGGTTTGGGGCAAAAGTATAAATAAATTATCAAACATTCAATCAAAAATTGTTTTTTTGCTGGCTTTGTAATGAATTTTTTGGCAATATATTTATAGAAAGTGCTTAATTGTGATGAAATGTAAGTTCTGTTGCCGAGTCGTACCATTTGATTTATCTGTTGGTTTGCAGCGAGTTGGGTTTGCAACATGTGCTGATAATTAAAAGATAACGGGAAGCACCTGCGACGATTTTTGAAAATCGGAGCAGAGGCTTCCCGTGTATCTTTTTGTGAGATTGTCCCACCGGACAAAGTTCGAGAGAGAGAACTGAAACCTTGAGCACCTCGGGTAAAAGGCAAAATACGAGGCGCGGGGCAGCAGTTTGATTGTTTTAAAGAGCGGTTGTTTTACTAAAAGGGAGTTCCGTTGCGGAACATTGGGTTACAAAAACAACTTTATGCAAAAAGTTGATTTGTAAGGGGAGATTGTTTTATAGGCAAGGCCTTGTGAGGCCCGATTGTTTCATATTTTCAGCACTTGCTGTAGGAACGTTTCGCTGATGTTACCCGTTACGTTCAGCATTTGAAAATGTCCGTTGTGCATAAACATCACGATTTCAACGATTTTTCCGTCGTGCCGTCGGATATACATCTGTTTGTCGCCCTCCTCGGCAAAAAGTTTGTAGCGTTTGGCATTTTTTTGCGCCAGGCTGTGCGCCAGTCCGAAGAGTTTGGCAGTTTCGGCCTTTGCCGAATTTTTCACCACCCTGATGCTTTTCAGTTGCGAAAGCAGTTCCTTAGCCAGTCCGTTTCCCTCGACCGAGGGCAGACCCAGAATCAACTCCATCATGTCGGGGCTGAGTGTGGTACATTCCAGCGAAGTGCCTTGTGCATAAAGCGTCATGTAGCGCGAAGCAAAGTCCTCCTCCTTTTGAGCCGAAGCCGTGAGCGTCAGCATACAAGTGATGAGCGTCAGCAGAATGTATTTCAAACTTTGAATCATGTTGGTCGCAGGTGAGTAAGTAAATGGAGTAACGCGCCGGTTTGCCGCAGGTTGCCGGTGGCATTATTTTTTCAGAGAGCGGTTGCTCGGCATGGTGTCGGCTACAGCCGTTTGCGGTCCTTCCTTAAACATTTGCAGAGCCTCCATGCCGGCTTCGTAAGCCTTTTGCGGGTCCTCGTATGAATCTTTGTAGGCCGACTGGTTATAGTCCCATGCCCCATGTTCAGTGTCCGAGGTAAAAGAATGCTGTGCTGCCGTGCCAAGCAAGGTGACGATGGCCACTGCCGCCGCAGCGCGGTAAAGCGGTTGCAGACGGCGCGACAGTGTAATGCGTTTGGCCTTAACCGCTTGACGGAAGGGAGCCTCAATGGCCGGTTCCGGTTCATCAAGGCCGATGGCCGCCAACACGCGTTGGTCAAAATCGTTGCTCAGATGGACCTCCGCTTCGCGCTGTTCATACTTGAACAAGGCCTCGTAGCGCTTGAGTTCAGCCGGAATGTCCTTTTGGCTGAAGAACGTGCGCAGAATGCTTTCCTCGGCCTCCGAGGTTTCGCACTCCCAGTAGCGTTCCAAGAGTTGTTCGATGTATTTATAGTCCATAATTATCAAATTTTTCGTATTGCGTTTTCAGAGCCTTACGTGCCCTGTGCAGCGTTACTTTAAAATTTTCCTCGCTCATATTCATAGCCTCGGCCGCCTCCTGATAGGTCATTCCCTCGATGTCGCGCAGCTGCAAAGCCGTACGAAGCCGTTCGGGGAGTGCGTTGAAGAGCGAGTGAACACGTTGCAGGCGGTCGTCGTATTCCAACTGTTCTTCGGGCGTACGTGCCGAATCGCAGGCGTCGGCATGTTCCGTTTCGATTGAAAGGTTGGCGTGTTCTTTTTTTGCCACCGCATCGAGTGCCATGTTTCGGCAAATGGCGATGCAGTAAGCCTCGAGATTGTTCACCCCAATCAATTCGCAGCGTTTGTTCCAAACCCGCACAAGGGTGTCTTGCGTCAGGTCCTCCGCCTCCTGCGCATTGAGCGTGATGCGAAGGGCCATTCTGAATATTTTATCCTTTAGCGGAAGCAGATCGTTGCGAAAATCTATGGTGTTCATGTTGAGGCTCTCTGTAATGAAGACGGACAAGTGGCGAAAAAGTTACACGCTTTCGGTCATTTTTTTTCAAAAAAAATTGAGGTGCATTCGGAATGCATTGATTTTCAGCCGTTAACGACTGAACGAAAAACGTAAAAAAAAGAATGCCGAACATGCGGTTTCGGCATTCCTGGGGGCTTAGTAGTTGCTGCTGAATGAATTGTAAACGGCCAAACCTTTTACGGTCAGCAAATATTTTTGTCGCGGATGGCGTGGTGAATTGGGATACTTCATTTTCACCAGGCCTTCGGCAATAGCAGGTGTGAGCGTATATTTCAAAAAACTTTTGCGGTCTTTCAAACCAAATGCATGCAGCATCTCAGTAACGCTCTTTTCTTCATTCCCAGTGAAAAGTACCAAACGCTTCACCGCATCAGACAAATCATTGAATTTTGGTTTTGAACTTGTGGGGGTACTTGTGGGGGTACTTGTGGGGGTACTTGTGGGGGTACTTGTGGGGGTGTCGTTAGGCTGTTTGTAGCCAATCAGCAGGTAGCGATTCTTCAGTTCATGAAGTTCGCCCAACATTAAGTTGCGAAAAAATTGAATGAGGAATGACTTGTCGGGCTCTATGCCTTTTAAAGGATTGCGATAGTTTGCACGCACAAGCGCATTGCGAAAGTACCAGGAGTTGTGGGCAAACAATTCATTGTCGACATTGAAACCAATGGAACGCAGATATTTGATAACAAATACTGCTGTAGTTCGTGTGTTGCCTTCGCAAAATGGATGATTTTGCCATAGCAACGTAACGAAATCTACAATATGTTCAACAATTTCGTCTGCCGACAAACCGCTATAATTAAAATCTTTTTCTTGCTGAATGTCATAGCGTAAAGCCATCATGATGTCGGCCGCACGTCCATATACCACAGAGTCGCCTTGTAGCACCCATTCCTTTTTGCTAATGTCGTAAGTACGCACTTCACCGGCATGCTTGAACACACCTGCAAATAAGTGCCGGTGAATGTTCAAGAACTCCAATGCAGTAAACGAGAAAGACTTTTCACTCAAGAGTTTGGCAATGTTGGCAGCTACGCGGTCGGCTTCTTCCTTTTCTGTGCTTCCATCGTCGTGTGCAGTTTTGCTGACATAGTACGACTTCAGCAGTTCGCGTACCTCGTCAATCGTAATGTCGCCCTCAATGTGTTTGACTGCCGTTTGTTTCAGGTAGTCCGACACTTTGAGTCCGTCGACATCTTGCAGGCCGATGGCCGTACGCCATGTCGAAGCCCGCTCACGTTTGTGCGGTTCTGCCACACGTTCGTAGGCTTCGAAGTCGATGTATTTTTCAGTCATTCGTTGTTTGAATTTACAGTTTTAGCACCTTCTTACTCCTCGCCCTTTTCCGCCTTTCGGCACACGATGAGGACGTGTTTGCCGTCGGCAAGGGTTGTGGCAAAAATATAGGCTGTGCCCCCTTCGCGCAGTTTCAGCTTTTTGCGCAGTGCATCGACCGACGAGGGGAAGTTGCGAATCGTCAGGTTGGCCTGCGGATAGTCGGTGCGCAGCTGCTTTAAGTCGGCCTTGCTGAAGCCGAACACCCTTTCGGGCTTGAACTTGCGGCCGGGAAAGTGGGGGAGGTATTCCGGGCCCGTGTACAGGTGGGAGTGAGGATGCAGCTTTTTCAACCCGTAGCGCACGGCCACCGTTTTGAACGCTCCTGCCTTGAGCACGGCTGCACCCGGTTCGTACAGGTAAGCATCGACGAAGTCGGCCCATTCGGGTTGCGCCTCGGCCTCGGATTGGGCAGTGAAACTGAGCGAAAGGCCGTCGTCGTGTGCCGTGATGAGCGGACCGCAGGGTGCAACGGCAGTCAGTGCCGCATCGCGGCTCATCACCACGAGCAAGTCCTTACACTCGCCGCGCGTACTCAGAATGTGCACCTCGCACACGGCCTGCAACTCCTTGAGCGTTTGCGCAATGTCGAGCATGGTGGAGAGTTTCAGCACCACGCAGCGCGCAATGTCGAGCAGCTGTGTTTGCAGGCTGCACACGTCGGGTTCGCAGTCGGTAATCAGCACCGTTTTGCGGCCGGCTCCGTCGCGCCGCGCGGGGTCGAGAAACACCACGTCGGTGCGTTCCATGCTGTGCAGATATTCCGTGCCGTCGGCACACACCACAGCGGCTTGCTCCAGACCCAGCAGGGGAAAATTATGACGGGCCAGTTCGCAGAGCGCGGCTTGCCGTTCTACGTAGACCGCGCGGTCAAAGCGTGGAGCAATGAACGAAAAGTCAACGCCCAGTCCGCCCGTGAGGTCGGCATACGTCAGCGGTGCTTCGTGCCCCCCGGCATGGCGCAATCGGGTGGCAATGCGCCCAATGATTTCGGCCTTGGCGCGTGCTGCAGCTTCGCCCGAACACTGTTCGAGTGCCAGGCGGTGCGGATATTGCAGGGCATCGACAGCTGCCCACGATGGCACTTTGGTGCGCAGCTTTTGCCAGCCTTCGGCCTGCTGGAGCACGTAGGGGGCATCCACGTCGGTGCGTTTGGCCAGCAGCAGTGCCAGGCGGTCGGTGGGCATTTCGCGCCATTGCTTTATTTCGTCGGGGGTGGGAGTGTGTGTCATGTAAGGAGATGTGATGAATTTTTCTACAATATTCGCCATTTTTCGCGACATGGGCAAGCCTTTTCCTTAGGAAAAAAGCGGTTTTCCGAGCTTTCGAAGGGTGTGTGATTATTTTCTAACAAACCTTTTACTGTGTTTATTTCTTGTGTTGTTTGCAGCAGTTTCGCGCTTGTCGGAATTAGTTCCGCGCTTGTCAGAATTAGTTCCGAGCCTGTTCAAATTAGTTCCGAGCTAGTTGAAATTAGTTCCGAGCTAGTTTGAACACGGTTTGAATCGGTTTTGCGAAAAAAAGAGTTAAAAGCCAGAGGCTCGGAATCGGAGCCTTTGGCGGCGTAATGTGGGTCGGCAGGCGGTGTGCAAAAAAAGCCGGTTGCTCTGTTTGGGCAACCGGCCTTTGTATGTAAGGTCAGCGAGTAACGCGCGTTACTTCGTGTTTTCCTTTTCAGTCATGTCCGTGGGGCGCATGCTCACGGTGATGCAGTTGTTTTGCTTCAAGAGCACTGACTTGGCAAACTTTTGGATGTCGGCCGAAGTGATGCCCTTCATCGTAGCCTCGTAGTTGGTTTGGAGGTCACGACCGTAGAGCACCTTGGTGGTGATGAGGTTGAGCCAGTAGCCATTTTTCTTTTGGCTGTCGGCAAAGTCCTTGAGTTCGAACTTCTTCACTTCGTCGAGTTCGTCGGCCGTTACGCCCTTGTTGGCAATGTCCTCGATGCCCTGCTTCATGAGCAAGAGAGCCGAGTCGAGCTTGGCGGGCTTCACGGGGCAGTACACCTGCATGATGTATTCTTCCTTCGGAGCATAGTTGGCGCTTGCGCTGGCACCTACGCTGTAGGCTAGGCCACCGTCTTCGCGGATGCTCTTGAGGTAACGCTTCGTCAGGATGTCGCCGAATACGCTGATGGTAGCGGCTTCCTTCATGTTGTAAGGATTCTGGCCGTGCCACAACTGTACGATTTGAGCCTGCGGCGTTTCCATGCTGCGGAAGAAGTGGTTGGTTTTCACACCCTTGGCATATACAGGCAACATTTTGGCGTTGTAGTTTTCGCGCTTCTTGATGCTCTTGAGCGGAGCGATGTACTGTTCAACGAAGAGGCGGAGCGAATCGACGTTGAAAGCACCGGTAAAGAAGAAGTCGAAGTCGCCGGCAGCGTTGAAGCGTTCGGCATAGATGCGGCGCACAGCTTCGTAGTCGGCCTTGGCCAGGTCGGCATACTTAAGCGGCATCATGCGCGGGTTGTGGTTGTAGAGCGTACCGCGGAGCGAGTCGGCAAAAGCCGTCTGGGGGTCTTTGTCGGCATTTTCAAGGTTCGACTTCAGGTAGTTCATCACGTTGTTGTAGCCCTCAACGTCATTGGCCGGAGCCTGGAAGCGGAGGTAGATGAGTTCGAAGAGCGTGCGGAGGTCCTTGGGCGTTGAGCCACCGATAAGGTTGTCGGTTGTGTTGCCCAACGAAGGCATACAGCTGGCCTGTTTGCCGGCGAGCTTCTTTTGCAGTTCGGTTGAGCTGAAGTTGCCCAAACCGGTGCTGCTCATCACGGCGTCGAAGATGTTGAGGTTGACGAGGTCCTTGTTGCCTACGAGGCTCTTACCACCGAAGCTCTGTGCAAAGAACTGCACTTCGGCATCGTTGAAGTCGGTTTGCTTGAAGAATACGCGTGCACCGTTGGCAAGCGTCCAGCAAGTGTAGCCAAAGTCGGCCTTTTCTTCCTTCTTGATGTTGCCCTTCTTCGGCAGAACGGGCACGAGGGGTTCGTTCTTCACATTGTCGACGTAAGCATCGAGCTTGGCAGCCTTGGCAGCAGCGATGGCTTGCTTCAGCTGGTCGGCGGTGGGCACCGTAACGTCGGCCTTTTCAGGATAGAAAGCCAGACATACAAAGTTGGTGTCGGTATTGGCCGTGTACTGCTTGAACACTTCGTTGGTGAGGGTGGTGAGCATGTTTTGCTGTTGCAGCTGCTGCGCCATCATTTTGTACATGTTGAATTCCGTTTCGATGTCAGGAATGGGCTGACCTTCGAGGAAGTGGCGCACGTACTGCGGCACGTAGAAGTCGTGTTTCTGCTTGTCGCGGTTGTCGTAGATGCGTTCCATGCTGCTCATGAATTCTTCGCTGGCACGCGCAGCCTCGGTGGCGGTGAAGCCAAACTGACGGGCGCGTTCCACCTCCTGCATCACAGCCTGTACGGCAGCGGCATCCTGACCGGGTTTCGGCAGTACGTACACAACGAAGGCATCCTTCATCTTGGTCATGATGTAGTTGCCATAGCTGGTAGCAGCACCGATGAAGGGACAGTCGGCCTTGAGGGCCAGTTCTTCGAGGCGGGCATTGAGCATGGTGCTGATGAGCGTGTTGGTGTAGTTCATCTGCAAGAAAACCGGCGTGTTCTTGAGTTCAGCAGGAATGGGGTCCTGCTTGAAGAAGAGCTTAATGACGGCACTGGTTTGCTCCTTGTCTTTGTCGATGACGTAAATCGGTGCATTGTTGTTGGGCACGGGGTAGTGTTCGTAAGCGGCCGGGTTCTTGGGCATCTGAATGGGCGAGAAGATGGCCTTGATGCGCTGTTCAACCTTGTCGACGTCGATGTCGCCCACAACGATGATACCCTGAAGGTCGGGGCGGTACCACTTTTCGTAGTACGCACGGAGTTCGGCGGGCTTGAAGTTGTCGACTACGCTCATCAAACCGATGGGGTAGCGGTGACCGTAGCGCGATTCGGGGAAGAGGGTGGGCAGGTTGCGTTCGAACATACGGCCCGATGCGCTGCTGCGCATACGCCATTCTTCGTGAATAACGCCGCGTTCCTTATCAATTTCCTTGGGGTCGAGCGTCAGTCCGTCCGACCAGTCGTGCAAAATGAGCAAGCATGAGTCGACGTTCGATTCGGTTACAGGCACATCGTCGATGTTGTAGACCGTTTCGTCGGTCGAGGTGTAGGCATTGAGGTTCTGACCGAACTTCACACCGATGCTTTCGCAGTATTTAATGATGCGGTTGTCGGGGAAGTTGTCGGTTCCGTTAAAGCACATGTGTTCAAGGAAGTGAGCCAAACCGCGTTGGTTCTCTTCTTCCTGAACCGAACCTACCTTTTGCGCAATGTAAAAATTGGCGCGATTCTCGGGCAAGGCGTTGTGGCGAATGTAGTAAGTGAGGCCGTTGGGCAGCTTACCGTAACGCACGTCCTTGTCGATGGGCAGCTGCGGCAGTTGCTGCGCTACCGAAGGCAGCGTAATGAATGCCACGAGCAACAGAAGGAGTGATTTAATTTTGTTCATAATGATATGAGTTAGAATTGGTTGTTTCGTTTCTCTATTTTCCGAAAAGGCCGATCTTGATTTTTCTTGAAAAAAAACTTGGGCTCTTTCCGGAAAAGGGGCGTTGATGCAGGTTAGACGCAACTCCCTTGTGATTTGCTACACAAAAGTATGAAAAAAATGAATTTATTTTCAACTTTCCTTGGGTTGCAGGCAGCCAGAGCGCGCTGTAACGAGTAGTTCACTCAGCAAAAATAATGATTTATATGTAGGTGTCGTGTATTTTTGAAAAAACATTTGTAGTTTTGCAGTAATTTTTGTGCGCAGAATGCAGAAACAGGTAGCGTTTTGTCGTGACTCCCCTGCATTTAAGCTAAATTAAAGAGCTGAATATTAGCGACAATCATGATACGCAAATTCGATTTTTTGGTAATTGGTTCCGGAGTGGCCGGAATGAGTTACGCCCTTCAGGTGGCCGCCTCGGGCAAAGGTAAGGTGGCCCTCGTGTGTAAAACCTCGATTGAAGAAGCTAATACCGCCAAAGCACAGGGCGGCATCGCTTCGGTGACGAACCTCGAGGTAGACAATTTCGACAAACACATCAAGGATACGCTCATTGCGGGCGATTACATCTCGGACCTCCGCGCCGTGGAACAGGTGGTGCGACAGGCCCCACAGGGCATCAAGCACCTGGTGGAGTGGGGTGTGAACTTTGATAAAAAAGACGACGGCAACTTCGACTTGCACCGCGAGGGCGGACACTCCGAATTTCGCATTTTGCACCATGCCGACGACACGGGCTTCGAAATTCAGCGCGGACTCATCGAGGCTGTGCGTAATCATCCCGGCATCACCGTGCTCGAAAACCATTTTGCCGTTGAAATCATTACGCAGCACCACCTGGGCATCGAAGTAACACGCCGTACGCCTGACATTGAATGCTACGGTGCCTACGTGCTCGACCCCGATACGCAGAAAATCGATACCTTCCTCTCGCGCGTCACCGTGCTTTGCACTGGCGGCTGTGGAGCGGTGTATGCTTCAACCACGAATCCTGAAATTGCTACGGGCGACGGCATTGCCATGGCGTATCGCGCCAAAGCTACGGTGAAGGACATGGAGTTCATTCAGTTTCACCCCACGGCATTGTTTCACCCGGGTGAAACGCATCCTGCTTACCTCATCACTGAGGCTATGCGTGGCTACGGCGGCATTCTGCGTCTGCCGAACGGCGAGGAGTTCATGCAGAAATATGACAAACGACTTTCGCTGGCTCCGCGCGACATCGTGGCGCGTGCCATCGATAAGGAAATGAAAATTCACGGGCTCGACCACGTTTGCCTCGATGTGACGCACAAAGACCCGGAGGAAACGAAGCATCACTTCCCGAACATTTACCAAAAGTGTTTGAGCATCGGCATCGACATCACGAAGCAGTACATTCCTGTGGCTCCTTGCGCCCATTATCTTTGCGGCGGTATCAAGGTCGACTTGAATGCCTGCTCGTCGATTAACCGCTTGTATGCCATTGGCGAATGTTCGTGTACGGGACTGCATGGCGGCAACCGCCTGGCTTCGAACTCGCTGATTGAAGCGGTGGTGTATGCCGAAGCTGCTGCCCGTCATTCGCTGGAACACCTTGATGAGTACGACTTTAATACCCGTGTGCCGGAATGGAATGACGAGGGTACGCTCTCGAACGAGGAAAAGGTGCTCATTGCGCAGGATGCCAAGGAGGTGGAACAGATTATGTCGGCTTACGTCGGTATTGTGCGTTCCGACTTGCGACTGAAGCGGGCTTGGGTGCGCCTCGACCTGATTTACGAGGAAACCGAGGAACTCTTTAAGCGTGTGAAGGCTACGCGCGACATTTGCGAACTGCGCAACATGATTAACGTGGGTTACCTCATTACGCGACAGGCCATCGAGCGCAAGGAAAGCCGCGGACTGCATTACACCACTGACTATCCGAAACACGCCTACGATCAGAACTAACCCTTTGGATGCTGCGCAAAGGTTTGACTGCGGTACAGAGGTTTGATTGCAGCATACAAAGGTTTGACTGCAGCATACAGATATAAAAAAAAGACCCCAACTCCCTGACTGAACAGCAGGAGTTGGGATCTTTTTTGTGTGTATGATTTAAACAGAAAGTGTCTTTTTTGTGAAGTTGTGACGCTTTACTTCACTTCCAATTTGCCATTATTGAGGAATACGCGCGAGGTTTTTCCCTTGGTGCCGATGAACTGCAATTCCTGATTGCCGTAGCGCACCACGATGTTGCCCGAGTGAGTGGGCGTGAGGCGCGCTTCGGTGAGTTTGCCACCGTTCCAGGCAATGTCGACACCGATGTTGCCACGCGCACGCAGTCCGCTGATGTTGCCCGAAGCCCAGGCGTCGGGGAGCGAAGGCAGCAAGTCAATGAAGCCCATGTGACACTGCATGAGCATTTCGGTCACACCCGCGGTACCGCCAAAGTTACCGTCGATTTGGAAAGGCGGATGAATGTCCCACAGGTTGTCGCCCGTACCGTTTTTGAGCAAGTTGCCAAAGAGCAGGTACGAATGGTTGCCGTCGTGCAGACGTGCCCACTGGTTGAGTTTCCAACCCATGCTCCAACCCGTAGCACCATCGCCGCGGTGTTCAAGCACAATGCGCGAAGCCTTGGCCAGTTCGGGCGTGGTACGCGGCGAAATGGTGTGGCCCGGGTGCAAACCGTACAGGTGGTTGACGTGGCGGTGCTGATCGTTCGGGTCGTCGATGTCGCGGCTCCATTCCATCAGCTGACCGTAGCGGCCAATTTTGTAAGGCACCAGTTCCGTCAGTATTTGCTGCCATTTAGCAACCTCGGTAGCATCGGTGTTGAGCACCTTGGCCGCGTCGATGCAGTTGGTCAGAATTTCGCGAATCACAGCATGCGTAAACGTGGTACCCTCGTCAACCGGTCCATGTTCGGGCGAGGTGGAAGGTGCAGCCGTCAGCGTGCCGTCGGCCTTGCGCCAAAGGAAATCCTCGCAGAACAGTGCACAGCCCTTCATGAGCGGGTAAGCCGTGTTGCGCAGGAAGTCGGCATCGCGCGTGTAGTCGTAGTAGTCCCACAGGTGCGTAGCCAGCCACGAAGCCGCCATGGGGTTGTAGTTCCACGACATGTCAGCCCCTTCGAGCGGCGCCGTAAAGCCAAAGATGTTAGCCGAAATGCCGGCTGCCCATCCGCGTGCACCCCAGTAAGCCTTGGCCGTGCGTTCGCCCGGTTTTTCGAGCAGGCGGATAAAGTCGGTCAAAGGTTCGGCGCACTCGGCCAGGTTCGTCGACAAGGCCGGCCAGTAATTCATTTGCAGGTTGATGTTGTTGTGATAGTCCACACGCCACGGGCCGTCGACATTGTTGTGCCAAATGCCCTGCAAGTTAGCCGGCAAGTTGCCCGGACGCGATGAAGCGATGAGCAAGTAGCGGCCAAACTGATAGTAAAGCGTTTCGAGTCCGTTGTCCTTAACCCCCTTGCGGTAGTCGGCCAGTCGCACGTTGGTAGGCTTAGCCGAAGAAGGACCTTCGAGGTTAAAGTTCACGCGGTTGTAGAGCGCAGCATAATCCTTGTAATGCGTTTTCAGCAGTTTCTTGAAGTTTTGTTTCGCAGCCGCCTTCATCCATTGCGCGGTAGTGGCCTTCGGGTCAACGCCCACATACGCCTTTGGATCGTTGAAGTCGGGGTTATAGTTCGGCTTGTAGTCCGTATCGGCCGTGAGCAGCACCATGACCTCGTCGGCACCCGTCACCTTGATGGCCCCGTCGGCATACTGCACCGTACCCTTTTTGGCAATGACGTGGATGCGTACGGCATATTCCATTTGGTTGTTGTCGAGGCGTGCCGTGTAAAGGATGCCGTTTTCGCCGTCGGCAGCAAAGTTACCTTCGCCCAGCGGGTTCGGCGCATACTTCAGCGTAAAGTTCTGCTTGCCCTTTTCCGTGGCCGTGAACCGCGTGACGAGCATGTTGGCCGGATACGACACAAACGTGCGTCGTTCGTAGCCGATGCCCTCGGCCGTGGTAAAGCTCACCGTGGCGTAAGCCGAATCTACCGAAAGTGCGCGGCGGTAATTGCGAATGCCCTTTTCGTTGATGTCGGTTTCGAAAGTCATTTCGCCCAGCGTCGTAAACGAGCCAAAGCGGAACTGCGGTTCGCGCCACGATTCGTAAGGCACGGGGCTGTTGAAGTTTTGCGAAGTCAGTCGTCCGGCCTTGTCGAAGTCGCCGTCGACGAAAGCCTGACGTATTTCGGGCAGCAAGTGCGCCGACTGTTTGTTTTGGTTCCAGTAGTCGGCCGGTCCTTTTGCCGTGTTCGGTCCACCGCGCCACAATGTTTTTTCGTTCAGCGTGTAGCGTTCGGTAGCCACCGAGCCCATTACGTTGCAGCCGATGCTACCGTTGCCCAGCGGCAACGAGCGGCGTTCCCATTCGGGGTCGGCATTTTGAGCGCCTTCGCCCGCATTGATGGGTTTGTGCGTTTTGTTGTACTTTTCAGGATGTCCTCCCCACCAGCATTGGCTACCCTTCAACGAAGTCGGTTCGTCGAACCAGATGGTGTTCGACTGTGCCGCGGCAGTCAGTGCGCTGAGGCCCAGGAGCGAGGTAAGCAGAATGTGCTTCATAAGCGTTTCAGTATGTAAGTGTGTGATTAAGATGCGAAGTAAAAAGATGTGATGTAAAAAGAGGCCTAATTTGTAAAAAGATGCCGTAACGAAAACTGAAACGGCGGTTTCCTTTCGCTGTTGCGTTTACCCCGGGGCATCAGTAGGGAATGTCGGCATACGGGTCGGCCAAAGGGTCGTCGTCGGTAGTGGTTTTTTCGATGAAATAGCGCGGTCGCCGTTTCACTTCGATGTAAATTTTGCCCACATATTCGCCAATGATGCCGCAGGCCACGAGGATAGCTCCGCCGATAAACCATATAGACACCATGAGCGACGTCCAGCCCTCAATGGTTTGCCCTTCGAAGTGCTTGACAATGCCGTAAATAATTACGCCCACCGAAATGAGCATGAAGGTGAGTCCGAGCAGCGTGATGAGCTGCAGCGGACGGATGGAGAACGACGTAATGCCGTCGAGCGCAAAGGCCAGCATTTTGCGTAGCGGATACTTCGACTCGCCAGCAAAGCGTTCGGTGCGGTCGTAGTAAACGGCTTCCGTTTTGAACCCCATTGAAGCCACCATGCCGCGCAGAAACAGGTTACGTTCGGGGTAGCTCAGTAGCGCATTCACGGCGCGTCGGCTCATCAGGCGGAAATCCGCGTGGTTATACACCGTGTTGCTGTTCATCATTTGCATCAGCCGGTAAAAGGCCAGTGCCGTGGTACGTTTAAACACGGTGTCGGTTTTACGTTCGCGCCTTACGCCAAACACCACCTCGTTTCCCCTCAGGTAAGCCTCGGTCATGTCGATGATGGCGCGTACGTCGTCCTGCAGGTCAGCGTCGATGGTCACGATGGCATCGCCCCTGTCAGCCGCCCATTCCAGTCCGGCCCACAGCGCATGCTGGTGTCCCACGTTGTGCGCCAGTTTCAGTCCCTCGACATAGTCATTTTGTTGTGCAAACTGCTCAATCAGTTCCCAGGTGCGGTCTTTGCTGCCATCGTTGACATAAAGAATACACCCCTCGTCGATGCGCTGCTTTTCTTTCAGCTCGTCTAAAATCAAGCTCAACTGCCGGGTAGTTTCGGCCAGCACCGCTTCTTCGTTATAGCAAGGAACAACCAGAATGAGTTTCATAGCAAAGTTCGTTTTTTTTTTGAAGAGAAAAGTTCTATCAAGCCTGCCGCGCTGTTACACGGTGCCTATTGCTCCGTCGCCTCGCTGCGCTTCGCTTTGTTGTGCTTCGCCTTTTTTCCGCGTTTAAACACGAAGCGAACCAGCAGAAAGTTCACCGGAATGGCAATGGCAAATACCGGGAGCGGCGCCCATACCTCGGTCACGCCCAATGCCAAAAACGCATTGAGCAGACACAGGTGCAAACCGTAATTCACGGCATGCGCACCCCCCATGCCCACCAACTTGCGCCACGAAGGCCCCGTGCCGAAGGTAAAGTAAGCCGTCAGGTAAAAGTTAACCACGAAGCTCACCACATAGCCCAACGTGTAAGCCGCATTAGCCGGCATCACAGCGAGCAGCAGCAAGTAAAGTCCGTAGTGCAGTGCCGTGGCCACCGCCCCCACCAGTGCAAAGCGCAGAGCTTCAATGAGCAGTTGTTTGTGGATAAAGCTCATGGCTATTGACGTTGAAAGTGGTAAAAGTGTAGCATACGCCGGTCGTCACAGCTGCGGTGATTAAAGTCCACCACCTCCGTCACGCGGTAGTTCGGGTAACGCTCGTAGAACGATTCGATATCGTTGTCGCCCACCAGCAAGTAGCCCTCGTTCGGCATAAATTCGATGAACGGCACCACGCGGTCGCCCAAGTAGTAATTGATGGTAAACGGGTGAAGCGGGTTGCCCGGATTCACGTGCGTACGATACGAATACACGCGTCCTTCGGGCACATATTTCCGCACAATTTCGGCTTGCGGCTTGTCGCTCTTCGTGTTGAGCACCAGCGGTTGGTAAAGTCCGTCGAGCGAAAGGAAAATGCTGAACACCGCAGCCACCACACCCCCGACAACGCGCACGGGCCGACGACGCCAAACAACGAACAGCCCACCGCCAATGAGCGGCACCACAAAGCCCAACCATTCAAGCGGGTTGAGCGGCGTGTCGCGCAGGGCAGCCAGCATGGCCACGTTCTGTGCCGCATGTTTTCCGCTGCCCATCAGGCTTTCGGGCACAGCCCCGCAGCGCACCGCAACAAACGCCAGCGGAAGCAGGGCAGCCAGCAAGGCTACCACCCACCCGAAGGCCACCACCACGCGGCGGTGTCGGCGCACGAGCCAAAGCATGTAAGTGGCCAGATAGTAGGCCAGGAACGGATAAACCGGCAGCAGATACACGCTGCGTTTACTCTTCGGTATGCAGTAAAACACGAATATCAGCGCAAAGCTTAGGAAGGTAAACAGCCGCACATCATCGACGCGGCGCACGTGTTCCTTCAGTTTGTTCCAGAGTGATGACAGGTTGCCCTGCGGTTTGCGGTAGCGCAACACAAAGAGCGACATGAGCACCAGTAGCGTGTAAGGCACGAAGCCCGTCACCACGGTCATCACGTTGTAATGCCACGGGTTGATGTGGCTGGCATAGCTCATTTTGCCCAGTAGGCGCAGCACATTTTCCTCGTACACCAGGTCGAGGAAACGCTGACCGCCCTGTTGCCAAGCCGCCACGTACCACACCAGGGGCAACACGCACGACAGCAGACCGATGCCAAAGAATCGGCCCAGCGATTGCCAGAATCCGTGGCCGCGCAGGGTGCAGAAGGCCACCATGACCAAGCAGGGCAGGGCAGCCCCCACCGGCCCTTTGCTCAGGAACGCACCGCTCAGTGCCAATATGCCCCAAATGGGCAAACGCCTGAAGCCGCCCTCTGTCCAGCGGTAAAGCTGATAGAGCGCAACGACCATCATGGCCGTGAGCACCATGTCGACGCGGCAATTCACGCCAGCGCGGTGCACCTCGAAGTTACTCAGCGTAATCAGCCCCATGAGCAGTGCCATGAGCGCACCGCTGCGTTTGGCATAGAAGGCATAGCCCACCATGACCATGAGCGTAAGGGCCACGGCCGACGGCAGTCGCGAAGTGTATTCCGTCACCTCGCCGAGCGGCAGCGAGAACAGCGCCACGAGCCAGTGAAACAATGGGGGTTTGTAAGCCATGTCAACACCATTGTTGATGGGCAGAATCCAGTTGCCGTCCTGCAACATCGACAGTGCCACCACGGCCTCGCGCGGTTCGCCGCGTGTGTTGAACAGGGTTTCGCCCAAGAAAAGAAAGAGCGAACCGATACACACCATAAACAGAAAAAGTGCCGGACGGCGAAGGGGGAATGCGGGTTGCTGAAGTTGTGTCATTTTTTGGAAAAAAGAAAAAAGAATAGGCGTGTTGCCGGGCACACACACTCGTATTTTTCAGAAACTGTGCGTGCCTATAGGGCACACTCTGCAAATTTACGGTAATTTTCACGCATATTCGAAAAATAGACGCTGAAAAACGACTTGTTGGCAGCAAAGCCTGCCGAACTTGAGCTTAGTCGCAAAAGTGTGGGGTAGAACTCAACGACGCATCGCGGGTTTCAGACAGGCCTGCCTGCCTTACTTTCTGTGGTAACATCATGTCTAAGAACGCTGAATGAATCAATTCGGAAAATCTGTTTTTTCATCTGAATGCAGAGCGATGAGAGCTGGCTCTCAAAAGCTATGCTGAGGTGCAGCCTGACTTCGCGACGCAAATATACAAAGCGAAGGCCCCGTTCTCCAATTTTTTTCTGAAAAAAAGCGGTTGCGGTATGGGCAAACAATTACCCAAGTCAAAGCGGCAAAGCAGCCGGCTTCCCCATGAAGCTTCCTGCTTTGCCGCAGCATAAAGTAAAGCAAATTTGCATCAGCGCATACGCTTGATGGTAGTTTCGCCCTTGGTCGTTCTGATTTTTTCGAGGTAAATGCCTTTCGTGGGCTGAGCCATTTGAATGCCCTGCAAGTTGTAGTAAGTGCGGCTAATCACGTGTTCGTCAGCAGCCGTGTTGTCGGCAATGCCCGATTGCGTTTGCAGCACCGGCGCGTTGTTCACGTTCAGAATCTCGATTTCGCGGCTGTCGTTGCCCACCGGACGGTTCACCATGGCCACCACACTCAGAAACTTCGGGTTCCACGCATCGGGCACCGTCAGCGTAAACGAGCGGCTGAAGCGGTTGTTCGCCCACTGAATGTCGTCGCCCAATATCGGCGTAAGCGATTGGCGGTACACATGGTTCTGCACGTGTTCGCCCGAACCACTTTGCGCCCTCACCGTTTCGACACTGTCCTCAGCCAGCTGCACCGTGAGCCGTGCATCGGGATACACTTCCGCGCCAAAAGTCGTGCGTTCGCCCCTCACCGCGAGTTGCAGTTCGCGCGTAGCCTCGTTGTAAGTTGGTTCGATGTCGATTTTCACAAAAGCCGGCTGCTGTACGCAGAATTCAAAGTAAGGCTGACTGTCAAACAGGTTGTAAGTGTTGATAATGGGCGTTCGGTCGTTGAGGCTGCACGGCAGCACGCGGCGATCGTAAGCCATTCGCGGTGTAGCCGTAGCCGTGAGCGGACTTTCCAGTTCGTACGAGTCGTTCACCGTCAGTTCATCACTTTTGTAGCCTATATGGTGCACCAGCCAAACGTAGTCGGTGCGTCCGGCCACCATTTTGCTCACCCATCGGTGCGCCGCCGGGCAGTTGCCACAGGGCAAGGTCGAGAACATTTCAATCAGTGTTTTGCGCTTAAAGCTGTCGGTGTAGCAAGCCAGCGTGGCGCGCAGCGTATCGTTGGCCGTCAGTCCGTTGTCCGAGTCTATCCACACCATCACCTCGTTCTTTCCCTCGCGACACGCCTCAGTGTTCATTTCCAGTTTAAATGCTGCCACTCCCTCGGGCGCAATTTCTCCCTCGGTGTGCGCCTTCATGGCCGAGTCTGTGCTTTGTGTAGCCAGGCAGTAGCGCACGGTCGGAGCCTGAACGGTTTGGCTCGTAAAGTTGCCGATGCTAAAGCTAAGGTGCGCCTTGTTGCCTTTTTTCACCTGTTTCTGCTCCACCGTCAGTGCGTTCAGTGCCACATCCTCCAGGCTGGTTTCACCATCAGTTTCAACCACCGCCTTCATGCAGAGCGATTTGTAGCCCATGTCCGCCCCATTGGTCCATTCCACCCCGTTCGTTGTCACCCAGCAGCCGTTGGGGTGCGGTGTGCCGTCGGTCATCAGCCCTTTGCCTGCCGGCAGTAGTCCTTCGCACAGAATCACCAGCTGTTCGCCCGTCACCGTGTACGGCGTGCTGAGCGTCAGCTCCTTCCAGCCGCGGGTTTGTTCGCCTTGCAGCGAGGCATACGTGCCCGGAATGGTATTCCCCATCAGTTCATGGCGCAGCATCACCCCAATTTGTCGGGTTCCCTCATCGGTGGCCAGGCGGAATTTGGTGATTTTTGCCCCTTTCAGCAGTTTCATGCGCGCTTCGGGCAGCACAATGGCCGCTTTGAACAAGGTATTGTTGTTCGCGTCCAGCATCACCGGTTCGGCCTCTGCTGTCAGTTCGTCGGGGCAGTAGCCCAATAGCATTTGCTGCTGTGCCACGGCTTGCAGGGTGATAAAAAACAGGGCCGCCAGTACCCATGAAAAGCGTAGTTTGAATGTCATAAGTGAATGATGTGTTGAATCGAAAAAAACCGTTGTAGCGTTTCCTTTTTGAAAACGGCGCGCCAAACTTACGAATTCTTTTTCACGCGAAAAACCCGACAGATTGAAATAATTCCTAATTTTGTATGCTCCTTGCGTCAGAGCCTGCCTCTGCCAAATACATTCAAACAATACGCAGCCCTGCTGCATAAATATCTAATACAATTCAACCCTTAAAAACAACGATTGAAAAAGACATGAAACGATTTGCCACTTTGCTGGCCTGCTTCCTTGCAAGTACGGTGCTTGTGTTTGCCGATTTACCCTTTAGAAATCATCGGTACGACACGTTCAAGGTGTTAGACGTCGCGTCCGACCACATTGTGTTCATTGGCAACAGCATTACCAACATGCACGCCTGGTGCGAAGCCTTTGACAACCCCAAGGTCATTAACCGCGGTGTGTCGGGCGCTGTTTCGGACGAAACTTTGGCCAACCTCGAAGCCATTCTGCGCGGAAAACCCGCCAAGGCTTTTCTGATGATTGGTACCAACGACTTGGGCACGCAGGGCATTAACCGCCCCGAACGTGTGGCGGCCAATGTGCGCCACATGCTCAACCGCTTTCAAAAAGAATCGCCTGCCACCCAACTCTTTGTGCAGAGCATTCTGCCCAGCAAGTCGGGCATACGCACCCTCGAAGCCGAACAGGCCACCAATGCCTTGCTCCGCGAACTCTGCACCGAAATGGGGGCCACTTATATTGACCTTTGGCAACTGATGATGCCCATTACCATGGGACAAACCTTTTCGCTCGACGGACTTCACCCCAATGCTGCTGCTTACCGCGCCTGGTGCAACGCCATTGCACCCTACGTCAATGGGCAGGGTGCCACCTGTACCTATCCCGCCGACGCGCCCCTGCAGTATGGTGGGCTGCCTCGCTCGTTTGGCATGCGTGTCAGTGCTTTCGGTATGCAGAAGGTTGCGGCCGACGACATTCTGATGATTGGCGACGATGTGATGCACGGAGGCGAATGGCACGAAATATTCCATACTGCCCGGGTCAAAAACCGCGGCTTGGGTTGGGGATATGCAAGCGTCACGATTGCCGACCTTGCCAAAACCATCGATGTGATTTTCAACGGACGCCCCGACAATGAAACTCCGGCGCAGGTGTGCCTTTACATCGGTGCGCGCGATGCCAACGGCTCGGCTCCCATCAGCGAACTGGCCGATCAGTACCGCCTGTTGCTCGACAAGGTGCATGCCGCCGCCCCCCATGCCGCCATTCATGTGCTTTCGCTCTTGCCCACCCACGACGCTGCGCGCAATGCCGGCCGCGTCGCTCCCTTTAATGCCGCAGTTAAGGCCATGATTGCCCGGTTGGGCTATGCCGACCGCGTGAACTACGTCGACTGCTACACCCCGATGCTTAGCGGCGAGGTGGCCAATCAGCGTTTGTTCTGCGCCTCGCACCTTTACGGCATGGGCTATGCCCGGCTTTCGCAGCTGGTGGCTGCTTCGCTCAACGGGGTGAAGCCCGGTTGCGTAACGCCCCTTACTGATGCTGCTGCTCAAGCTGCCATCGACGATTTCACGGCCCGCACCGCCCAATATGCCGCAGTGCCCTGACACGCGTCGACCTCGTTTCTAAAAAACATTTATCCCCGGAAAAGAGAGAGGAAGGCTCTTTTCCGGGGATTTTTTGTATGTCGCCGCCTTAACCTTCCGTCTTTTCGCATTGCGATGGGGCGGAGGTGCTACTTGAAGCAAAGCCAAAGCACATAGCCCACGGCATTAAGGAGGTACAGCAGGAGAAAATACGTATCACACTTGTAATGCCTCAGTAGGTGCTTCAATGTTCCTCGGGACGATGTTTCCGCTTCGCATGCGGTTGAAAGGAAACGCCAGGTGTAGTAAAGCGCAATCAGATTGACAAGTAAAATGACAGGATGTAGCCATTCGTATTTGGTAATCTTACTAAATAACATTAAACAGACCCATATTAGCAATAATGTATTTTTTTTGTCTTCCCATTTATTCATGATGTAGTGTTTTTAAATGTTATAGAGTCATGGGTTTGCTGTTGTAGCACAACTTGGGTCAACGGGTTTGAGTGTGCTATTCAAACAGTCTGCCACTCAAATATGCTATGGTAAACTGCACCATGGCAATCACACAAAAAACATCCCATTTGTTTTTCTTGAGTATGTGCAGCACTACATTTTTCATTGAATCCTCCGTTTTCCATTCTGCATACAGAACCCTACAGGTGAAATACACAAAAAATAAGCATATAGGCAAAAGCACATGGTATAGCCATTTAATGTCGGTTATGCGCTGTAACCAATAAAAAAAGAGCATAGTAAGAAACATCTGGTGTTTTATTTCTTTCCATTTTTCAATCATATAGGTGCAAATATTAGTGAGTTATATGTTTGCAGCTGTAGTTACTGCGCTTCATAGGCTTGAATGTGCTATTTGAAGATTTCGCCATTCAAATAGGCTATTGTGAAAAGTACGGCAGTAAAAAGATAAATAATATCTCCTTTGTTTTTCTTGAGTATGTGCAGCATTATATTTTTAATTGAGTTCTCCATTTTCCATTCTGCAAAAAGCACTAAGCTGAAGCAAACTGCCCAAATTACTGATATCGGAAAAATCAAATGATAAAGCCATTTTAGCTGACTATGCGATGCTATTATGATTAAAATACATACTCCGATCCATATATCATCCAGTGTTTCTTTTTTTAAAAAATAAGGCATATCTATTGGATTAAATATATTTCTGATTTCCCAAATATAGCATGGTAACTATGTAGCAATGGTTAATGTTTGACTATTAAAGTAATGGTTATCAATATAATGAACAATCACACAACAACTATTGCTGCATAGTTACCATAAAATGAAGCCTAGTATTATTATGCTTGTTGTTTGCTCTTGATGCAATCAGCAAAATCGTAAACCATGAAGGCTACTCCTATTATACCGACTGTGCGTTTACCAAAAGCCCAAATGATATCTTTTGCAGTTTTAGCATTAATAAGCAATCTTGTTCCAGTAATATATTGTCCTGTTGCAGTTCCTTCTCCTAAAAACATAAGAAAATCTGCAATATTCTCAATACCGGTTGCATGCAACAAACAATCAACAATGTCGTCTTGACTCACCCCTTGTGCAACCGCGTCGTTGTAAATGGTACTTAGGGTAAAAGACATTTCAGCAAGCTGGGCATCGGTCATGCGCATCATTGCCTGACTCTCGTCAATAGTCAAGTGATATTTGTCCTTATTCTGCAATATCTGCTGCTGTATCATCCGGCCATCATCGATAAAAGGCTGCAGCATTTGGGTAGCCTCGCTTGCAGTAAGTTCGTTACCGGCTGCGCGCGATGAATACTTGATGGCATGCCAAATTTTGAACGTGGCATCTTTGTAGACATCTTCACTCACACCGCCGTCGATAACCGTTGCAGTTTCTGTCTGCTTTTCAGCTACTGTCGGAGTTTCTGTTTCATGCTCGCTGCATGCGCTCATACCGATAATTACACTACCTCCAATGAGTGAAGATGCGAGGACTACCGAACACATGGCTTTCAAGTTCTTTGTTTTCATGATTGTAAGGTTTTAATAGTTAGTAATGATGAGTAGGTGTTGGCAAATGTAATTGTTATTTTTGATTTGTCAAATAAATTGTCGAATAATTTTATAAATTGATGAAAAAATGTCTGTTTATGGGCACTTTGTTGCATTATTTGGTAAGGATTGGTCATTGCTTTTCGAATGGGAGGAATCCTCCGAAATAGACTACTGCCAAGACGGGCAAAAGTATTAGCCACAGCATATCTCACTTATTTTTCTTTAAGATGTGAATGATTACTTGTTTTACCGAACTTTCTGTTGCCCATTCTGTGCGTAATTGCTTACAAGCGTAATAGGCCCAACCTGTGTATACCGGCCAAAACAAAATGAGCAGCCATTCAGAGCGGATTATCACAATCAATAGGCATACAATGTCGCGCAGCATATCCAACGTGTCCTTCCTGTCTTCGAATTTAGTCATATACGTCATTTTTTCAATTTCCTATTTGTTGAGTTCACCGGCAAAATAGGCTACGGTAAAGATTATGAAGAACAAAAGCCAATAAATATCCCACTTTTTGTTCTTCCATATATATTTGCATACTCCTTTTAGTGAATTTTCCGTTTTCAGCTCAGCCTGCAAAAGTTTGACGGTATAATAAGCCCAAAATAATAATAAGGGCCAAATGATGTGGTATAACCATTTGAAATCGGTCATCTTTTGTAGGAGTAAAATCCATAAACATGCTATACCTAGCCAAACTTTTTTATCTTCCATAATGAATGTTTATGACGAATTTGTTTGCTTTCAGTAATCGTTGGAGTTTCTGTTTTATGCTCGCAGCGTGCGCTCATACCGACGATTACACTGTTTCCATCCCGTGAATATGCGAGGACTACCGACACACATGGCTTTCAAGTTCTTTGTTTTCATGATTGTAAGGTTTTAAGTAGGTGTTCAAAATTATTTTTACATTTGAATTGCGTTATTGTGCCGTAGTTGTTTGTTCTGTGCGAAGGAGCATAGCGGGCTATGTGACTGAGCACAGAGCAAACAAATGCGGTGCAAGAACGTGATTCAAAGTAAAAATACTTCGATAGAATTATATTAAATAATTTTGAACACCTACTTAAAGGTTAGTAATGATGAGTAGGTGTTGGCAAATGTAATGATATTTTGGGTAATATGCAACCATTATGTTAGCTGAAATGCGTAATTCTGAGTTTTGGTGTAATTTTGAAGCAAAATGGAAATAGGTGGAAAGCGCGACCCGGTGCTTGCCCGCAGATGAGGGCGGCGTGAAGTAGTTGCAGGAGTGTTATTAAACGTAATGGGATGGTAAAATACCTTTTATTTCAAGCCCATTTGGGCAGCTTCCGCGTTTGTCTGAATTAGTTCCGAGCTAGTTGAAATTAGTTCCAAGCTTGTCTGAATTAGTTCCGAGCTAGTTGAAATTAGTTCCGAGCTAGTTTCAATAAAAAAAGAGTTAAAAATAAGACCCTTGGAACGCGTTCTCCCCATCCTTGAACAGGTTGAACTTAGGGTTGAATAAAAAAATCGGACGATGAAGCAGTTGCGACACTGCGTTCATCGTCCGTGGTGTATAAGGTTGTCAGGGCAAAATGGGCCCAAGGGGCAAAGTATGGAGTCCCTGACGTTAAGCGTTTACTTCAAGCGTTTGAACGTGAATACGCCCTTCGTGGTAGTAACCTTTTCGAGGTACAGACCGCTAACGGGAGCAGCGATGCGCTGACCCTGCAGGTTGAAGTATTCGCGAGCAATCACTTCGCCTTCGATTTCGGTGTTGGCCAAAGCATCTTCGATGCCCGAGGGCTTCGAGGTGAGGTCGAGCGTGTAGCTGCGGTAGTTGTTGAGGCCGCTGAAGCTATCGTAGAAAAAGCCAACCATCTTCTTGCCGTCGGGGGTGAAGATGCAAGTACCCGACACGAGACTGTCTTCGACAGTGGTGACGTTTTGATTGTTTTCTTCGTCAACAGTTATTTTTTCGACAGTGAAGCGGTAGTTCTCGTCGAGGAACTTGTTCAGGTCGTCGCGGCCTTCAGCCTTGAGCCATTCGTCGATGGACATCGACTTATCGGCATTGGCAGGCATGATGTACGAACTGCGGGTAGGTTCGTTGAAGGGAGCTGCATGCACGAGCATACCATCGTTGGTGATGCTGGTGGTGAGGTTATTCTTGAGGTCGGCCTCCTTCACGTTGTCCTTTTCGCTGTCGAGGGTAATGACAGCAGGCGTACAGCTTGATTCCCAACCTCTTTCGTCAGACCACTGCAGGGTGCTGCCCAAATATTTACCGTTGGCCGAAATCAAGGCATTGTTGTAGGCATACGATGTGCCGTAAGTAACTCCCTTCAGTTTTTCCTGGAAAGCATAGTAGTCTTCCCAATATTGTGCACTGGCCAGTTCGTAAGACTGTGATGCAGCCGTGAACTCAGCTTTCTTAGCAGGGTCGCTAATGTAGTCGCCCTGGTTGTATTCGGGGTTGGGGGGTACTTCTTCAAAACCAATCAAACCGTTCTGATAGTCTTCGTATGCTTGAGCGTATTCTTGTATGGCCTTGTTGTAGGTCACATAGTCCTCTTCGCTAAAGTAGTCGGTAGCCTTGGGTTCTTTGGGCTCAACGGGAGCCTTGCCAATTAAGGCCAGTTTTTCAGCGTTCCAGAGTTTGCTGGTACCCTTGAGCTGCTGCTGCCAGGTGCCATCGGCATTTTCGGTGAGGAGAATGGGGTAAACAACGAAACCATCGTTGCTGGTAACCTGAACAACGATTCGTTTGCCGTCGGCCGAAATGTCAGTAGCAAGAACTGACTGGGGCTCCAGACCTACGTAGTCTTTGTTGGGGAAGGGCAGTGCTTTGCATTCGTAGCTGCCATCTTCCTTCTGCGTCCAGATAACGGGGTAAGTCATCATGTTGGCACCGCCCATGTCTGCACCATCGTAAGCCAGGAAGCCCACAATGCGTTTGCCGTCGGGGGTGATGGAGTTGGCTCCGTTCATGGTGCTACCTTGACCTGTGAGCATGGGCAGGGGCGTAATTTTTCCGTCCTTGAAGATAACAGCACCATTGGCACTTGCACCAACTGCCGTACCGTTTTCGGTGATAACGCTGCTGCCTAAGCCGGCAGAATAGCTTTCGCCTTCGTTGCCAATGTAGTCGTAGAACTTTCCAGTTTCGGTGTTGTAGACACGGATCGATTCAAGTCCGCTTTCAATGAGCCAAGTACCGTTGGCCGATAAGTTGGTGAACTGATTGCCTTTGTAATCGGTTGCACCGGGAGTTTGAGCCAGGGCGCTACCAGCGAGGCATGCACAAGCCAATGTAAGTAGAGTTTTCTTCATAGTTCTCCGGGTATTTAAAAATTGGTGTATGTTGTATTCTTGTTGGTAAATCATGCGGCAAGCCGTCACGGCCCGAGGCCATGCGCCGCTTTGCGTGGCGGCTTGCTGCACGGAGTAAGCATGTTGCTTCAGTGAGTTACAGAATGACCTTTTTTACCTGTACCCCCTTGTTCGTGGTGGTTTTGAGCAGGTAAACGCCAGTGGTGGGCTGAGCCACGCGCTGTCCGTTGAGGTTGAAGTATTCGCGGCTGAGCACTTGTGCATCGGCCGTTTCGGCTGCATCAATGCCCGTGTCGGTGGGGTCAATAACCTTTACGACGTTGGCATTGAGAATTTGAGCCTGATAGATGTCGGTGGTCGAACCATTGATGTAGGCCACAGCTTTCAGGTTCTTTGCCGTCCAAATTTCAGGAATGGTGGTAGTAAAGGTGTGGCTGTAGGTATTGCCATTCCATTCAATGGCATCGCCCAGCATCTTGGTGAGCGTGCAGCGGAACACGTGGAAGTGTATCTTTTCGCCGCTACCAGATTGTTCGTGTTCGGTTTCCACCTTGTCCTCGGTGAGCAGCACGGTCAGGCTGTTATCTTTGTAATATTTTTCAACGAGATTGTTCTTTTCGCCCGATACGGTCACTTTCAGCGTGCGGGTGGCAGCGTCGTATTGCTGGTCAATGTTTACCGAAACGAAAGCAGCGGTTTCGGCACAGCGCAGGTAGCTGGGTTTAACTATTGCCACACCTTCGGTGGGCGATGAATAACCAATACCAATCAGAGGAGCAAACTTAGGATCGGAGACCTCGAGGAAACGACGGTCGAAGCTGGCTCTGGGAGCATCTTGCAATCCTAAAAAATTGCCTACTTCGTACGATTCCTTTACAGTCAGAGTGTCTCTTCCGTAGCCAATGTGATGGGTTACCCATACATAGTCGTCGCGGTCATTGAGCAGCTTGGTAAGCAGGGCATGTCCGTAGGGGCAATTACCGCAGGCCAAAGTGCTGAAATGTTCAACAAGCACCTTGCGCGGGAAGCTGGTGGTGTAGCAGGCCAGTTTGTGCGAAAGGGTGTCGTTGCCTTTGTAAGCGTTGTCTGATTCAATCCACACCTTCAATGCGTTGTCGCCCTCGGCACATTCAGCCGTCGGCACCTTTACAGTGAGTTTTTGCGAATTGCCCACTGCAATGCTACCCCCATTGGTAGGAACTTCCGTGGTTTTGCCGTTGAGGCTGTATTTAACCTTGGGCATATTCACAGCTTGTGTGCTGTAGTTGCTGATGGTAAGCGACATTTGAGCCTCGCTGCCAATCTTGTAGAAGTCGGTATTGAAGGTGCAGCTTGCCATAGCCACGTCGTCGTTGGCCGTTTCACCGTTGAGGTCGATTACAGCTTGCAGCGCATGTGCACCGTAATCGCTGGCGAAATTGGTCCAATCCATGCCGGGGAGCTTAACAAGGCAGCTGTAGTCGTTGGTTGCATTCGGCACATCGTCGCAAACAATGCCTTTGCCGGCAGGTGCCGTGCCCGAGTAACCCACAATGAGGTCCTCGCCCGTAATGACGTAAGGCGTTTTGAGCAAAACTTCTACCCAACCTTCGGTGGTGATGCCACCGGGGCGTACGAATGAACCGGGAATGGCTGTGCCATCGAGCGAATGGCGAAGCCAAACGGCTAACTTCTCGATGCCGGGACGTGTGTAGACTCTGATTTTGCGTACGATGCCACCTTTATAAGGCATCATGCGTGCAGAAGGAAACTTAATGGCAGCCTGAAAGGGGATATTAAGTTTTTTGTCAAACGAAATGGTGGGCGTCGATTCATTGATGTTGTTGTCAACGCAGTAGCCCACGTTTGTGCTCTGTTGAGCGTACGTTTCAACTGTTAGCAACGTCAGAAACATCACTAACAAATAGCGTAATTTATTTATCATATACTGTTATTTTGGTTGCAAAATGAGCGCGCAGTGTAATTATGTGTATTTTCGGTGGCAAACTTACAAAAACTTTATGATAGAACCAAAGTTTTGCTTAAATATTTGTAGACTTTTTATTAAAAAAATAAATAAGCGAATAAATATACCTATTCTTACAGGCAATAGTGATAAAAATACAATTTTAATTCGGACTTTCTCTTAAATAAAAACGAAAAGGTCTGTTTTGAAAATTCAGATAGATGACTTTCAAAACAGACCCGGGAATGTCAGAATGTAAATGCTTTTTGTTCGCTGCTTGCAAACTTCTAAACAAGCCGTCAGCCTTTTGCTTGCATGCTGTGCATAAGTGTGCAGACAGTACAAGAGCGCGGTCAGCGATTGTCGAAATCGATGGTTTCGCCATGCGTCGTGATGCCACGCACCGAAATGTCGAGCACCTGCTTTTCGTGTGCATTCGTAAAGAAAATGAGGTGGGCGCGCCCGTTGGCATCGGTGCGCACCGAAGGCGCCCAGTGAAGCGTGCGACGGAGGTCGGAAGCCGAAGGGAGGTCGAAACTGCGGTAATTGGGCGCATAGAAACGGCGGCGGTGCGAAAAGCCCTGAATCCGACGCTTTTCCTTGCCCTTGGTCGAGCGGTAACGCGCGTGGTCGGGGTTTTCGTACATATACATTTTATACTTCTCGCGGCTGAAACGCTTGGTCTTGCCGCTCACCGCATCGGTTTGCTGATTTTCGTGGACGATGCTCACCGACTTGATTTCCTCGGCCTGAATGTCGCTGTAAAGCTCAGGAAAACGCTGCACGAGCGGCCCGAGCAATTCATTGTTCAAATACACCACGATGGGCAGCCCCCGGTACGTCCAGTCGGGCTGCAAGGCACGACCCGCAAAGTCGCTCTGCGCAATCATATCCTTGGGGTCGACCCCTATTTGTGCACCCTTTTCCCCGCTGCCGCCCGATACCGACGGCATGGGAGCCCCCGATGTCGCGTCGGGGTTGCCCGTGATGTGTCTTTCAGCATCGCGAGCCGACTGCGCACTGGCCGCAGCCTGCGAAGCCAGGGCAGCACCCACCGAAGCCGAACGGCTGTGTTCAAAGTTGCTTTCGAGCAAGGCCAGCAAGTCGTTGATGTAGCCCGGAGCCAGCCCCATATCCTTCACATGTTCGCACTCCTGCTCAATGTTGTAGAACTTTGTGGCCCGCTGCATGCCGTGCTTCTCGCCCCCACGCCAAGTGTAGCGGTTGCCTGTAAAGCCCCGGTATTTGTTTTTCACCTTTACATTCGCCTCGCCCAGCATGGTAGGCAGTGTACGCGGAATGGTGTCGGTCCATGCAAAGGTAAGCGGTTCGCGAAGGTGCGCTCCGCCCCCGGCTGCACGGCGCGACGCATTGTCGGTCGGTGTAGTAAGCGCCAGTTCAGGCCCGGTAAATGCGTGCGGACTCGGTGCAAACCAGCGGTCGAGCGTCAGACGTCCCCATTTGCGCTTACCCTGATCGTTGGTCGAAGTGAACTGCGCAATGAAGTCGCCCGTGAAGTCGATGTTCGACTCAAAGGCAAAACGCCCCAGGCTGTCGGTACGCGTTTCCCCCTCGATGCGGTCGCCGTTGAGCGAGTAAGCCAGCAGTTGCAAGTTCATGAACGGCTGCGGTTCGCGTTTGTTGTTTTCCTTGAACAGCGTACCCCTCACAATCAGTTTGTCCTCGATGGGCTGCACCGTCTGAAAAGTGTCGGCCGCGCATAGCGTGGCAAAATCCGAAGCCGTCCAACCCTGCACCATCAGCAACAAGTCGAGCCGGCGGCGGTGCAAGGCATCGTTGGCCGCAAAATAGCTTTCGGGGCGGTGAATGTAGCCCCGCAGTTCCGAAGCCAGCAGCAAGTCCGTGCTCATGTTGCAGTCGGCATTTTCAATCAAGTTCCCCTCCTCGTCGCGCACAGCCACCGACACCGTAGTACTCACCCCCTTGCCCTGGCTGTCGGTAAGTTTCAACTCAAGAACAGCAGGCGAAAACGCCGCATACACCGCCTCGTTCTGTCGCACCTCCACCTGTATAGGGTGCTGCATAGAAGCCTCGTGCCCCTCGCACCACACCAGACGCGACGCCCGGCTTTGTCCGTCAAGGTCGAAAAGTTCGATGCGGTTCACCCCCCGGCGCAAGGCCCTTTCGGGAATCAGAATCTCGACCGGGTCGGAAGAAACCGAGAGCGTGTCGAAAAAACAAGCCTTTTCGCGGCAAAAAGCCGCCAGTCCCAGCAATTCGCCCCCGGCCGCAGCCGAATCGTTGGCCGCAATGCTCACAAACAATCCCTCGTGCGTCCATTGCGTATGCAGTGCATAGGCCGAAGCAGGCGAGGGCAGTGCAAAGGCACCTTGCGGCAAGGCACGCCGACCGCCATCTGCCGCAAGGCTGTTGGGCGCAGGGTTCGTCTGTTCCTCTTTAAGGAGCGCGTAGCCCCCGGCAAAATCGGCAGGCAGCACAAACGACCCCATGCCCTCGTGTTCCACCATCGCCTCGCTCACCACTTCGCCCCGTTCGTTGCAAATCAGCAGCGTGTCGGTGAGCGGAAAGCCCCGTCCGTCCGTCAGCTTGAAAGCCACCTGCTGCGCCACCCCCTTGGCCCGCAGTCCGCCCTCGGGAAAGAACGAAAGCAACTTTTCGGTGCTATCTCCCTGCACGTAAGGGCGCGGTGCACCGTAAGTTACCCGCTTGTTGGGCGTAGGTTCGGGAATGGCCAGTTCGTTGAGCGACAAATCCTTGTTGCGCGGCGACCCCATTTGCGGGTTGGCCGTGGTGAACACCGGGAAAACGCGCGAAAAGCACGCCGCGTCGTCCCAGTTGGTCATGGCGCGGGTGTAGGCCCTCACCTCGTAGTAACCGGCGCGAACCGGCAAGTTCAGGCTCAGCGAACCATCGGCCTGACCGAGTGAGTCGATGCGCAGTGTCTGTTTCTCCATCAGCTGCCCGTCGGCATTGAGCAGCTCCACGTAAAGCACGCGGCTCAGCGTTGTGGGCTGCAGCGTCGAGGCCCGCACCACGTAGGCCTTGTACCAAATGGTATCGCCTTCGAGGTAGGCCGAATTGTCGAAATGCAAGTACACCTTTTCGCGCGGATAGTTGTAGTCGAAGCGCGAAGCCTGCTTGAAATGTGCAAACAAGCGTTCGGTTCGCTCCTTCAGCGTTTCGGATTGTTGGGCGCAGAGGGGCAGTGCATGTGCCGCAAGGAGCAGTAAGCAAAAAGTGATGACCCTATATATATAATAAGGAGTAGATGTAGAAGGAGTATATGTAGATGTATAAGGAGTATATGTAGAATAATGGGTAAATCTGTGATAAGAATTGGGCTTGTGGCAAGCACCAGGCTGGCTGCAGCAAGCAGCGTTAGGCACAGTATGGCAAAAGCAATGATTCATGGTGAAGCAAAAATTTGAAATCAAAAAGCACCGGCACGGAACCCCGATATTTCACACCTTGGCTTCGCGGCAGTTTAGGGCTGTAAAATTACGCTTTTTGCCCAAGGTGTGTGTGAATGTCTGGTAAAAAACGGCAAAACAAGCGCGCCAAAGCTCAAAAAACTCATTTCGCGCCGCACAAATGGAAAAAGCCCCGAAGTAATTTGGGTATTTCGGTTTTTTATTGTTACTTTTGCGTGATTTACAGTGGAAAATAAAATCAAAATTTTAATACACAATTCAGATGAACGTGATAACGAAAACCGTTTCGCTGCCTGACGGACGTACCATCAGCATCGAAACCGGCAAACTGGCCAAGCAAGCCGACGGCGCAGTTATGCTGCGTATGAACAACACCATGCTGCTTGCTACCGTATGTGCTGCCAAAACCGCACAGCCCGGTACAGACTTTATGCCCCTCCAGTGCGATTACAAAGAAAAATACAGTGCCGCAGGTCGTTTCCCCGGTGGCTTCACCAAGCGTGAAGGTCGTGCCGGCGACTACGAAATCCTTACTTCGCGTTTGGTCGACCGTGCACTCCGTCCCCTCTTCCCCTCAGACTACCACTGCGAGGTTTACGTTAACATCACGCTCTTCTCGGCCGATGGCGTAGACATGCCCGACGCATTGGCCGGTTTTGCCGCTTCGGCTGCTTTGGCTGCCAGCGACATCCCCTTCGACGGTCCGATTTCTGAAGTTCGTGTGGCCCGCATCAACGGTGAATACGTGGTGAACCCCACCTTCAAGCAGCTCGAACAGGCCGACATGGACATCATGGTAGGTGCTACGGAAGACAACATCATGATGGTGGAAGGCGAAATGGACGAAGTGCCCGAAAGCGCACTCCTCGAAGCCCTCAAGGTGGCACACGAAGCCATCAAGCCCATGTGCCAGCTCCAAAAGGAACTCTCGAAAGAACTCGGCACGGACGTGAAGCGCGAGTACGACGACGAAATCAACGACGAAGAACTCCGTCAGCAAGTAAAGGACGAGTGCTACGCTCCGGCATACGCCATTGCTGAGGCCGGCGACCACGACAAGCACCAGCGCGAAGAAGCCTTCACCAAAATTCGCGAAGACTTCAAAGAACGCTATGCTGCCGCTCACCCCGAACTCACGCCCGACGAAATCGAAGAAAAGAACGCGCTCGTTGACCGCTACTACCACGACGTGGAACGCGATGCCATGCGCCGTTGCATCCTCGACGAAGGCAAGCGTCTCGACGGACGTAAAACCACCGACATCCGCCCCATCTGGTGCGAAGTGTCGCCCCTGCCCATGCCTCACGGTTCGTCAATCTTTACCCGTGGCGAAACTCAGGCTCTGGCTACCGCAACACTCGGTACGAAACTCGATGAAAAGATGGTTGACGATGTACTCGACAAGAGCTACATGCGCTTCCTCCTTCACTATAACTTCCCTCCCTTCTCAACCGGCGAAGCTAAGGCTCAGCGTGGCGTAGGCCGTCGCGAAATCGGTCACGGTCACTTGGCATGGCGCGCATTGAAGGGACAAATTCCTGCCGACTTCCCCTACACCGTACGTGTAGTGAGCGACATTCTCGAATCAAATGGTTCGTCGTCAATGGCCACCGTTTGTGCCGGTACGCTCGCCCTCATGGATGCCGGTGTGCCCATCAAGGCTCCCGTCAGCGGTATCGCCATGGGTCTGATTAAGAACCCCGGTGAAGAAAAGTATGCCGTGTTGAGCGACATCCTCGGTGACGAAGACCACCTCGGCGACATGGACTTCAAGACCACCGGTACGGCCAAGGGTTTGACCGCTACGCAGATGGACATCAAGTGCGACGGCCTTTCATACGAAATTCTTGAAAAGGCACTCGCTCAGGCTAAGCAGGCTCGCGAACACATCCTCGGCAAGATTCTTGAAACCATGGATGCACCCCGCGCCGAACTCAAACCGCACGTACCCCGCATCGAAGCCTTCGAAATTCCCAAAGAATTCATCGGAGCAGTTATTGGCCCCGGCGGCAAGATTATTCAGGGCATGCAGGAAGAAACCGGAGCTACCATCACCATCGAAGAAGAAGACGGTGTGGGCAAAATCCAGGTTTCGGGTCCCAACAAGGAAAGCATCGACGCAGCCATCGCACAGATTCGCGCCATCGTTGCCATTCCCGAAGTAGGCGAAGTTTACGATGCCAAGGTAATGAGCATCATGCCTTACGGTTGCTTCGTAGAGTTCATGCCGGGCAAGGAAGGCTTGCTCCACATCTCTGAAATCAGCTGGAAGCGTCTTGAAACGGTTGAAGAAGCCGGTTTGAAGGAAGGCGACCACATTCAGGTGAAGCTCCTCGAAATCGACGAAAAGACCGGCAAGTTCCGCCTGTCGCACCGCGTACTCGAAGAAAAGCCCGAAGGATGGGAAGAACGTCCCGCACGTCGTCCCCGTCGCGAAGGCGGTGAAGGTCGCGCACCCCGTCGTCCCCGTCAAGAATAATATTTTCCGTAGCGAGTAACATTTCTCGCCACGCGTAAAATTATAACCCCATTTCAATCCCCTTGCAGCTACATGCCTGCGAGGGGATTTTTTTTTACGCTATTTTTACTCACTATCCTAAACCGATGTGCAATTAGGCGCGAAATATCGACCACTTTGTTAGCAAGATGCGGAAAATTACCCCCTTATTTGTGGTGGATTTTAAAACATTCACTATCTTTGCATAAATTACAATAATAACAAAACCATCTACGCATTATGAAAAATGTAAAGAAGGTGCTTGCTTCGCTTTGTGTAGCGATGCTGGCAACACCTGTTGCTTTTGCTCAAAGCAATGGCGAGAAAGAAAAGGCAGACTATCCGCACATGTTTATCGGTGTGCAAGGTGGTGGCCAAGTGACGTTTACCAACTACAAGGCATCGAAGCTCATTACTCCGATCAGTGCTTTCAGCGTAGGCGGCATGTTCACGCCCGCTGTCGGTGCCCGTATACATGTGAGCGGTTTTAACGAAAAGGGCGGACTCAAAAGCCTGAACAAAACTTACGATTACAAGTTCGTGACCTCAAACCTCGACTTGATGCTTAACCTTTGCAACGTGTTTGCGCCCAATAAAAATCATACCATCAACGCCTACCTTATTGGTGGTGTAGGTTTGGGCTATGCTTGGGACAACGACGACCTCAAAGGCATGATGAGCCAGGCCACGGAGCAAAACCTCAACTTTAAGTGGGCCGACGACCGCCTCGTTCACAACTTCCGCGTAGGTATGCAGCTCGAAGCCGAGCTTCACCGCAACGTAGGTTTGAACCTCGAAGTAACGGCCAACAACCTCCACGACCGTTTCAACTCAAAGGTTAACGGCAAGGGCGACTGGCAGCTTCAGGCCATGCTCGGCTTGAACTTCAAGTTTGGTTTCAAGAAGAAGAAAGCAGCACCTGCTCCTGCTCCGGCTCCTGCCCCCGCACCTGCACCTGCTCCCGCCCCTGCTCCTGCACCTGCTCCCGAGCCCAAACCCGAGCCCAAGCCCGAGGTGAAGAAGGAAACCAAGCGTCTCGAAGTGTTCTTCGTGATTAACAGTGCTACTCCCAGTGCCAGCGAAGAAGCCAAGATTAAGCAAGTAGCCGACTGGCTCAAGGCTAACCCCAAGGCCGAAATCGAACTCGTGGGTTACGCTGATGCCGGAACCGGTACGGCCGACGTTAACCGTCGCATCTCAGAAAAGCGTGTGAACAAGGTAGCCAAGCTCCTCACCGAGAAGTACGGCATCGAAGCTTCACGCATTTCAAGCTCGTTTAAGGGCGACACCGTTCAACCGTTCAAAGCCAACGACGAAAACCGTGTGGTTATCGGTTTGAGCGAAATCGAAAAGTAAGATTGTTTCACTTTTCATAATTCTCCATTATTGACATTCTCCTTTCTTTTCTTCTAAAGAAAACTGTCATGGTGCCTGCGATTGTCTATATGACAGTCGCAGGTTTTTTTTAGGCCTATTGTGTTCATGGCTCTAAAAAAAATGAAATCGGGATATAACATTTTATCGCATTCCGATTCCCAAAACGTACGAAGCACCCACGTTTACCCACCCAATTCCCTCTGAGCCAAAAAAAACTCCATACAGTCAAGGAAAAACTGTATGGAGTACAATATCAAAGTGTGACGCAGCGAACATATTTGCCGTTCGTAGGTGTTTGTAAGCGGAAAGTAGGGATTGAAAAAAAAGAAACATTGCACAAGTAGTCCCCGAATCTGAGTCCTGTGTTTGAAACGGAACTGTTGCTTCTGTTCTTTTCCGCATGGTAACTTATTCTCCTATTCCCTATGTGTAGGGTAAGTATGGAGGTCCTGCGCGCCATGTTCTGTGAGGTTAAAATAGGAAGGTTGCAAAGGCGCGTAGCGTTACACTTGAATTTGTTGCTTCATTGATGTGTGGCAAAATTACCACATTCCAACCAATATCTTTTGACCTTTTTAGCCTCATGTTGAAAAGTCTCATTTCATCGCATACATAAAATGCCCTTAAAATGTAAAAAAAACGCCCATTTCATCGCCCATTTTACCTTGAAAATGCTTTTTGCATCATTTGAATATTTACTTAATTCTTTTGTCTAAAAATACCATTTATCTTTGTTGCACCGAACGAATTTGCGTAAATTTGCTATCGAACAGCCCATGCCAAACAGTTTGTTCACCCCTTTTCACCCTTCGACGTATTAACCCCTTATTTCATTATGCTCTCGAAAGTAAACACCTCAGCCGTCAACGGGCTGTCGGCCATGCCCGTATTTTTGGAAGTCAACTGTCAGCAACTCCATGCCCAAGATGCCACGAGCCTCTATTTCATGGTAGGGCTTCCCGACAATGCCGTGCGCGAGAGTAAATTACGCGTCGAAAATGCCCTGTTGAGCAGCGGCGTCAAACTGTCCGACCGCATGAAGTTCACCATCAACTTTGCCCCCGCCGATGTGCGCAAGGAAGGGTCGGGCTACGATTTGCCCCTTGCCCTCGGACTCATGGCATCGGTAGGGCAGGTGCCCGCCGAAAAGTTGTCGCGCTATGTACTCGTTGGCGAACTCGGACTCGACGGCTCCATTCGCCCCATCAAGGGTGCACTCAGCATAGCCATTAAAGCCCGCGAGCAGCAGTACGAAGGACTCATCGTGCCCCGCGACAATGTGCGCGAAGCCGCCGTGGTCAACAAACTCAAGGTCTACGGAGCCGACCATTTGCAGCAAGTCATCGACTTTTTCAAGGGCGAAGACAGCCTGCAACCCACCCTTGTCAACACGCGCGAAGAGTTCTATGCCGCCCAATCACAGTTCCCTTTTGATTTTGCCGACGTCAAAGGGCAGCAAAGCGTAAAGCGCGCCTTCGAAGTGGCCGCTGCCGGCGGACACAACATCATGCTCATTGGTGCCCCTGGTTGCGGCAAGAGCATGATGGCCAAGCGTTTGCCCGGCATTTTGCCCCGGCTCACCCTGGCCGAAAGCCTTGAAACCACCCAAATTCACTCCGTAGCCGGCAAGCTCGGCGCCGAAACCTCGCTCGTGGCGCAACGCCCCTTTCGCTCGCCCCACCACACCATTTCCGACGTCGCCCTGATTGGCGGCGGCACCTCGTGTAAGCCCGGCGAAATCAGTTTGGCGCACAACGGCGTACTGTTTCTCGACGAACTGCCCGAGTTTTCGCGAACCGCGCTCGAAACCCTCCGTCAGCCCCTCGAAGACCGCGAAATCACCATTTCGCGTTCCAAATACACCGTCACCCTTCCCTGTTCCTTCATGCTTGTGGCCTCGATGAACCCTTGCCCCTGTGGCTACTACAATCACCCCACCCACGAATGCAAGTGTTCGCCTGCCCAAATTTTGAAATACAAAAATCGCATTTCCGGTCCGCTGCTTGACCGCATCGACATTCAGGTTGAAGTAACCCCCGTAAGTGTGGCCGACCTTGCGCAAGCCCCCGCCGGCGAACCGAGCAGCGTGATTCGCGAAAGGGTGGTGGCAGCGCGCCAAAGGCAGACCGAACGCTACAGTGCCTTTCGCGGCATACACTGCAATGCCCAAATGACGCGTGCCATGCTCGAAACCTACGCCCGCCCCGATGCCGACGGTGCCGCCGTGCTTGAACGCGCCATGCACCGCCTCGACCTTTCGGCCCGTGCCTACGACCGCATACTCAAAGTGGCCCGCACCATTGCCGACCTCGATGCCTCGGAAGCCGTGCTCGAACGCCATATCAAGGAGGCTGTGAACTATCGCAACCTCGACCGCGGCTCGTGGGGCGAATAAAACTTTTTTTCTGTACTAACTCTTTAATTTTTTACGCCTTATGAAAAACTTTGTTCAACGCATCCTTACCTCGGGCCTTTGCCTGGCCTCGTTTTTGATGATTCAGCCCCTCTACGCTTCGTGCAGTAGCCCCTTGGTTTCGAAGCTACAGACCGAGGTGGCAACGGTTGGCAACGAACACCAAATTCCGCTTCAGAAATTCAGCAAACTGGAAGTGGTGGCCAATTTTCATGTCATCGTCACGCAGAAAAAAGGCAGCCCCAGGCTCACCCTGCGCACCAACGACAACTGGAAGGACGTGGTGCGCTTAGCCGTAGATAACGACAGACTGATGATTCAGCCACAGAAAGGCAGATACTTCGATGCAGACAAAGCCGGACGCATGCTGCTGTATCTTGAAGTGGAAAACCTTTCGGAAGTGAAATTACAGGGTTCGGGCAACATCGAATTTGCGCGTTCGTTCAAGGCCGACAATCTGCAGCTGGAACTCGTAGGGTCGGGCGACATCGACTTCCTGCAGTCGTTGCGCTGTCAGAACAGCCTTAACATTAAGCTGCAAGGCTCGGGCGACATTGACTTCAACCAGGGAGCCAATGCCAAAGAAGTGAACATCTGTTTGTTGGGTTCGGGCGACGTTACGTCAGAAGGTATGCTTTGCAGCCAATACAAAATGAAGGTTGATTTGCAGGGTTCGGGCGACATCGATATGAAGAAAATCAAAGCCTATAATGCCGAAATCAGTTTGATGGGTTCGGGCGATTTCGAAGCCGACGATGCAGACCTTGCCACGCTCAATGCCTCGGTGCAGGGTGCGGGAAACATGGACTTAAAGGGCCGTGTTGAGTCGGTTAATTACAGTGTGTTAGGTTCGGGCGTTATCAATGCCGCACAGCTCAAAGCCAAACGTGTCAAGGTAAATGTCAACGGTTCGGGCACGCTCAAGTGTCATGCCGACGAATTGCTTGAAGGTTCGGTCGAGAACCGCGGCAGTTTGGAAATTAGCGGCAAATCGCGCGTCGAAGTGTCATCCAGCCGACAAGGCACCGTGCGCCGTTTGTAGACCATGCCCTTTGTTGCATAAGCTGATGGGGCAAACTTAACTCCTCCCCAAAATGCCGATGCAGAAAACAGCCAAACGTACTCGTTCGTGCTACACGAATGAGTCGCGTCTGGCTGTTTTCCACATCGGCATTATTTGTGTGTAGAATTTACGGAATCAGATTCGAATCGTCTTAAATATATTTTTACGTGTAAGTGGAAAGTGCTGACAGAAGCCCATACAAATCAGGGATAATGCCCATAAAGCCATTGAACCTGCAAAAATGTGGTCGCACAAACCGGGTACAGCTATTTTCAGGATGAAAAGTAATAAACATATCCCAGGTAAGAGCATATAGTTTAAAGCAGTCCATTTTTTAAATAATCCAGTAGGACAAATGTAGTACACCTGATTGTCGTCATCAGCATCTATTGATGCGATTGTATAGGTGAAAGTGCTGGGATACCTCAATTTAACAACAATCTGTTCACCTTTCTTTGTGTCCAAATCATAATAATCCTGTTGAGTTGGGCAACTGATTGTTTTTTGTGCGTCTTTGCCTATAACGATTCGTGCAAATAATTTGTCGAATCCTCGATTTACAATAATTTTCATGTTGCAGTAAGGTTGTTTTAATACATATTAGCTCAGTCTTCTTGTCGTTTGCAGTTGGTAATGCTCCTTTGTGATTTTTGCTAACAGTTATGATGGTATCAAATCATCAAAATATACATTCTCATCTGCAATAACAGGTGCTTGTTTATTTCGCAACAAAGGTACAGATTATTTCTTTATGCAACAAAAAATGTAAGTGTAATTCTGTAAATAATTGCATTTATGATTATTTTGTGCTTTAATATGTGATATTTTGTATGTGTATCTGTTTAATAAGTAGAATAATGTGTATTTTTAGACTAATTTTTCAGAAGCCGCAAGCAGCATCGAGCAACACACGTCATGTGCCAATCGTTAGGTGGATGGGTATCAGTGTAAATATGTATTTGTTGAAGCGCAGTTTTGCTTGGATAAAACAAACAATTCGGTGTAATAATGTGATGCAAAGTAATAATACTTCGATAGAATTATTTAATTTTCAAACACCACTTCTATATTTTATCCTGTAAAAGGGGAAATATAGTGTAAAAATTGTATATTTGTAGATATTATTTACACATTTGCAAAAAGGTGTCGTATATGCATTTTACGCCCGACAGATTTATGCCGTTTTTTCCATCGTTTCTTCTTGCTTGCATTGAAGCAGCTGTTTCTTCTTGCTTGCATTGAAGCAGCTTTTGGTTTGTGCAGTCTGTTGCGTGCAAACCTCCTATTTCAATGATTCACTATTTTCAGCCCCTATTTCCCCCCTGCTGCGTGATGCTGGTTTTGAGCCTGGTTATGGGTTCGATGGTAGGCGCAGTGGGCAAGCGTTCGACCCAGTACACCGCCTCGAGCAAGGTGCTCACCCTCGCCATACTTTTCGACCTTGTGGTGTGTGCGGCCAATGTGCTGGTGCCGCATATTCCGAGCTATCTGCTGGTAGACCATGCCGTGGTGGTTATTCCCCTGCTCCCCATCGAGACCTCGCTGGTGTCGATGGCCGCCTTGAAGCTGCTGCACCGCTCGCATTATTACCGTTTTGTGTTTCGGTTCGGTGTGGTTTCGGGCATTGCGCTGATGCTCATTTCGGTGTTAGCCGCCGTGTGGCAGTACTATGCCGACCTTCTCAACCTGTTAGGCTCGCCCGAGTCAACCGGTTGGCGGTTTACGAGCGTTCTGTTCTATGTGTCGCTGCTACATTTTGCAGCCACCATACTGATTAACTTTTTTGTACTCGTCAGCACGATGCTGCGCTATCGGCGCCAAATCAATAGCTACTTTGCCTATCGCGAACATCAGCACGCCTACGTCATACAGTTTGGAACCGGTTTCTACTGCCTTTACCTGCTCGCCATGCTCAGCTGCATACTGCTGTTTTACGGTGTGCCCATCATGTCGGTGTTTACCATTAGTATGACGTTGATATACATTAAAACCACGTTTTTTGTGCTCGTGGTTTGCATGTTTATCCGTTTTCACCGGCGGTATTACATCATGGAGCCAGCCCTCTATACCCTTGATGAAATCGATGAAAAGGTGGAAAATAAAGAGGCCCGCGTAACCCTCTCGTTCGGCAACGAACCTTTACAAGCACCAGCCGAAACAGCTGCTTCGCCCGAACAGGTAGCCCCTGCTGCCTACCGCAGTGTCGATGAAAACAGCAATTCCTGTTTGCCCGACGAAGCCCCCAGTGTGAAGTACAGGCTGGAACAATGGGTGGAGAATGACAAAAAATATTTTCTGCGCGACGACATAAACCTTTTGAAGGTGGCCGAAATGATTGGCGTGTCGCCCCGTTTGCTTTCGGGCTATCTGAATTCGATTAAAGGCATCAATTTCAACCTCTACATCAATCAGCTGCGCATTGACGAAGCCCAGAAACTGATATATCGGCACCCCGAGAAGACGCTGACCGAAATAGCCTATATCACGGGATATTCGAGTGTGGCGATATTCAGCCGTTCGTTCAAACGCATTACCGGGGTTACGCCCACCCAATTCCGACAAATGTGTATGGATCTCGAAGCGTAGACTTATGCCTCAAGGAGTTGATGCACATACAATCACATCAAAACGTGCCGACCGACGAAGCCCAACAGCCCGTTGGCCGGCACCCGTTTGGTAAGTGACCACTGCGCTTGCGCGGCAACCTTCGTGCAGTGTGACTTCTGAACGAAACGAAGTATCCGTTTTAACAAATAGTTTAATAAAGGTAAAAGGCAAATGCTGCGCCGCTGCCTGTGTTTCGGAGCAGGATTGGTGAGCGTGGGAACGCGATTGTGGTTTTTTTGAAAACGCTGATTATCAGCAGTTCCGCGATTGTTGAAACTAGCTCGGAACTAAATTGAACAAGCTCGGAACTAATTTGAATAAGCTCGGAACTAAATCCGACAATCGCGGAACTAATTTGAAGCATCGGCCGGTTAAGGAGGTAGGCCCGTGAAAACAGAGGAAATGTGTAGGTATGAATTTTAATGTAAATTCACCCTTGTGGCAGGACACAGTTTAACATTGTCCGCACCGAAAAATACAAAAAAAAGTGCCGGAAGACGAAGCCTTGCAGCCCGTCTTCCGGCACTTTTTGGTAGGTGTATGCGTGTGTTTACAGCGTGACAAAACGCGAGTTGGCAGAAAGCGTCACAGCCTAAGCCTCGGGTTCGCCGCTGAGCGTTTTCAGCATTGCCTTGGTGTTGCGCATCAGTTTCACCGCCTGCTGCACCTCTTTGTCGGTGCGCAGCAAGTAGCGGTAGCGTCCGGCATCGAAGTAGTAACGCTCCACGATGGCCGCTTCGAGCACCTTCTTGATTTCCGGCTTCCACCGCTTAAAGTCGTAATCCTCGTTGTGCTTCAGTTTCTTTTCCAACGCCTCGATTTCGGCACGCGCCTCAGTGTCGTATCCCTCGAATCGGGCAAAGGTTTTCAGTGTTTCGAGCACCCGCAGGCTCTGACGGTCGTAAGTAAATTTGTGCTTCTTCATGAATTCGCAAAAATCAGCGTATTCATCGTCCGAAATGCTGAAATCCTCGGGTTGCGCAATTTTGGGATGTTTGGCGCAGTAGTTCACACAAAAGTCAAACAACTGCGTGCTGGCATCCATGTAGGCCAGCAAGTTGGGCAGACTGTCGCTCTTGATTTCCACATCGGGCTTAATGCCACCCCCGTCGCGCACAATGCGCCCGTTGGCCGTGCGGAATTCGCGGCTCAGCGAGTCGGGGCGGTGCACCGGCATGCCGTCGCGAAATTCGTAAGCCTGCACGCAGCGGCCCGAGGGAATGTAGTACTTGCCCACCGTCAGTTTCAGTGCCCCCTTATACGCCAGTTCGCGGCTTTGCTGCACCAGGCCTTTGCCGTAAGTGCGGCGACCCACGATGAGTGCCCGGTCGTAGTCCTGCAAAGCCCCAGCCGTGATTTCGGACGACGAGGCCGACTGCTCGTTGGTGAGCACAATGAGCGGAATGTCGGGGTCCTGAGGGTCGAGCACCGTTTTGTACGTTTGGTTGGCCTCTTTTACCTTACCCTTCATGTTCACCACCTCGCGGCCGCGCGGAATGAACAGGTTGACCGTTTTTACCGCCTCTTCAAGCACCCCTCCGGGGTTGTTGCGCAAGTCGAGGATGAGGCTGCGCGCCCCCTGTTGCTTGAGGTCGACCATGGCGCGGCGCACCTCGTTGCTCGTTCCTTCGATGAATTGAGTGATTTTGATGTAGCCAATGCTGTCAGACAGCACCGTGGCCAGTGCCACGCTCGGAATGAGAATGCTGCGCCGCGTCACCTTGAAGGTGTAAGTGCGGTTGTTGGTCGGACGTCTCACTTTCAGTTCGAGCGTAGTGCCCGGTTCGCCACGCAGCCCCGTGCTGACACTGTTTGAGTATTCAGCCCGCTTTTCAAGGTCCTTCGAATCGCAAGTCGGAATGTCCTTGCCGTCGATGGCCAGGATGATGTCGCCCGGCAAAAGTCCGGCATCGGCCGCCGGGTTACCCTCGTAGGGCTTTTCGATGATGCAGCGTTTCAGTTCGTCGCGGTAGCTGATAACCGAACCGATGCCCGCATATTTGCCCGTAGTCATCTGCTTGAGGTCGTTGGTGTTCTCGGCCGCGTAGTATTCGGTGTACGGGTCGATCATTTCAAGCATATAGTTGATGGCGTTGCCAATGTTCTTTTTCGCACTTAGCGTATCGACGTAGAACAGGTCGAGCTCGCGGTAGAGCTGATTGAAAATGTCGAGGTGCTTCATGACCTCGAAATTGTGGTTGGTCGTTTGCGCCCGGGCCGGCAAGGCCGTGCAGACCGCGCAGCCGAGCACGAACGTGAGTTTACCTATAAAGTGTCGCATCATTAGGAAAGCGTTTGCTTGATTTTAGTCCAAGTTTCGGGCGGCAGAGCCGTTCCCACCACCTCGATGATGTGTCCTGAGAGCAAGGAACCCAGACGGGCACATTCCATCAGGCCGCAGCCCTGAGAAAGGGCAAATAAAAAGCCTGCCGAGAAATAGTCGCCCGCTGCTGTGGTGTCGACCACCACAGGCACCTCGCGTGCCGGACAGTGAATCTGTTCGTCGCCACGGCGCACAAGAACGCCCTTCTTGCCAATTTTAACCACCGCAATGTGGCAGAGTTTAGCCAATGCTTCCACATTGTGCTGCGCATCCGTGCAACCCGTGAAAGCCGCCGCCTCGAGTTCGTTGGCAAACACGATGTCCGTTTTTTGCAACAGTTCCTTAAAGAACTCGCGGTCCTCCTCGACAATGTTGAAGCTGGCCAGGTCGATGCACACCTGCAGCCCGGCACGGTGCGCCAAGTCGACAGCGCGGCGTATGAGCGCGTGGTTCTGAACCAAATAGCCCTCGATGTAGAAATAATCATAGCCTTCGAACCATTCAGCCTTAATATCGTCGGCTGTGAGTGTGGCGGCAGCCCCCAGGTGCGTGCCAAAGGTGCGCTGTCCGTCGGGCGTAATAAAGGTCGAAGCTACCCCCGTAGGCAACTGTTCGGCATGGAGCAAATTAGCCTTGATGTCATGTCGGACACAGTTGTCGGCAAAAAAAGTGGCCATTTCGTCGTGTCCCACCTTGCCGATGAGGCCCGGTTGTCCGCCCAAATTGGCAATGGCCAGAATGGTGTTGCAAGCCGAACCACCCGTTGTAAGTTGCTTATTGAGCGATTCGAGGCGTTTTTGAATTTTCAGGTACCTTTCCGTGTTAATAAGCTGCATCGAGCCTTTCGGAAGTTGTAATTCGTTGAGTATCAGTTCACTCTCTACCTGTACAAGTACGTCAACAAGGGCATTTCCAATACCCAAAACTTTCTTCATTGAATTTTTTTTTAAAATTTCTGTGCAAAGATAGCGGTTATTTCAAAAATAACCATTATCTTTGCACCGCAATTCAGACAAAGATGGTAAGTTTTTTACTTACTACATTGCTTCAGTAGCTCAGTTGGTTAGAGCACCTGACTGTTAATCAGGGGGTCGTTGG
>ERZ831979.90-NODE-90-length-105606-cov-6.700751_pt1 | contig 105606 bp, 84 predicted proteins | sample MGYA00519952_ERZ831979 | MGnify/ENA primary metagenome ERZ831979 (study PRJEB31850, sample SAMEA3708723) | human gut metagenome | biome: human gut; feature: human-associated habitat; material: faeces | place: China | collected 2014 ...
TTATCATGAAAAAAATTTACAAATAAGAGAGGAAATTTTAAAAATAGAAGAGGAGATAAAAAAATTAAAAGAAAAAAATAGAATAAAAGATTTTAATAAGATGAAACTTTCACAACTGATAAAAACTATATACAATAATGAAAATTTAGAGATTACATCTATTGAATATGGAGATGGAATGCTTACTCTTCAAGGAATAACAGATTTTGAAGAAGATATTTATAAATTTCAAAATAGGTTATTAAATTATAGATTTTTTAAAAATTTTAATCATGATTTTATAAAACTAAATAATAACAGATATGAATTTCATATAGATATAGAGGTGGAAGATGAAATTACTGAAGAAAATTGATTGTCAAGAATATAAAAGCCAAATTCTTCTTTTAATATCTCTTATTATTTTCAGTTTTATTATATATTCTCTTGTCTTATCTCCCTTTCAAAACTATTTACAAAAAAGAGAAAGAGTAAGCTCTTTGGAAATTAAAACTAGAAAGGAAATGAAACAAAATCAAGCTAATAATCAAAGATATAAAAAACTTTTAGAAGAATTAGAGGAAACAGAAAAATATTACTCTAATCTTGAAGAGAAAACAAAAAAGAAAAGTTTTAAAAATATAAGTAGTTTTGAAAAATTTATTAGTGAAAAATCTAACTTCTATAATCTAACCATTGAAACCATAGGAAGAGTAGAGAAAATAAGCGAAACAGATAAAATATATATCCCCTATATTATAAGCGGAGATATTTCAGATATTTTCTTATTTATAGAAGAATTAGAAAATAGTGATAAAAAAATTAGTTTTACAGATAGTATTACACAGATATCTACACTTCCACAAGGTAGACTTACTACAAAAATGTCTTCTAATGTTCTAAATATCACTAACAAGGATATAAAAGAAGAAAAATTTTTTCCTATATCTAAATTGAATAATCAAAAAATTACTAAAATAAAATATCTCAATTTTAATAATAGAATATATATAATAGTAAATTATAAAAATAATAGTAAAAATATTTTATATGTGGGAGAGGAAATAGTATTTGATAATTCTAAGTATAGGATTATACTAGAAAATAATTATCCTTTTTTACAACAGATAAAAAATTAGGAGAGGTTTTATGAGAAAAAGAAATCTTATACTTTTAATAATTTTCTTTATTTGTTATAATAGTTATGGACAATTTAATCATCCAAATCTAAAAACTAAAATTACATATGAGCTCAACTTACAAGATATTACCTTAGGAGAGACTCTCAATATTATTAGCCAAGAAAATAATATAGCTATTATCCCCAGTGACGATATAAAAAATATCTCAGTTGATATGTATTTTCCCTCTGATATATTATTAGAAGATATTCTTAATACTTTTATTAAACTATATAACTTAAAGCTTTCTAAAAGTGGAGATATATTTATTTTATCTAAAAGAGGTGAAAATAATAATTATATTTTCTCTGGAAGAATTCAATCTGAAGGTTCTGGAAAAGGTTTAGAAGGAGTTAAGATTACCCTTATTAATAGTTTTTCTCAACCTACACTATCTAGTTATGATGGAAATTTTATCTTAGAAGATATTGACCCTGCTGTATATATTGTACAATTTGAAAAGGAAGGATATTCTACAATAACTGATATAATTGATTTAAGTGAAAAAAATATCTTTTTAAATATCTCTATGAAAAGAGAAAACAGTTTTAACTCTAGTAAAAATATTTCAAAGCAAACTTCTAATAGAAATATAATCAATGGAGAGGAGATAGTTACAGAAAATATCTATCTATATAATAACAGTTGTGAAGATATAAAAAAATTACTTTCTGAAACTTTTGGAAACTCTTTAAAAATCTCTTCACTCCCTAAGAAAAATATACTTGTCCTTTCTGGAAAAGAGAATATTATCAATAGCTCTAAATCTCTCATACAGGAATTAGATAAAGATGTAGAGCAGATTAGAATAGATGCTCAAATTTTAGATGTTACTGACAATCTCTTTGAAACTTTAGGTTTTAATTGGATATATGATAACAGTGGCAACACAGAAGGAAACAATAGTTGGAGTATGTCATTACTTGGAAATAGTAGTATTTCTGGAATTGGAAGTATCTACTCTTCATCTATTGCAATCTCTAAACAATTTAATAGTGGAAATGATATTCTCAATCTTGGAATCAATCTTTTGGAATCTACTCAAGATTTAGTAGTAAGTTCTAGACCATCTATACTTGTTTTAGATGGGGAAGAGGGAAGTTTTAAAGTTGCTGAAGAGGTAATAGTAGGAGAGCAAAGAGAAGAAGATGAAGATACTAATAAAGTTATTACTACTCCAATATTTAGAGAGGCTGGAATAATTTTAAAAGCAACTCCTACCATTAGAAAAGATGGTTGGGTAATTTTAAAAGTTTTAATAGAGATTAGTAATTTCAAATTAAAAGTCAATAAAGATGAATCAGAGGAAAGTGGTACATATAACTCTGAAGGTGGTTCAAAAGTTGGAAGAAGTATTGAAACTACAATTAAGATTAAAGATGGAGAAACTATATTTATAGGTGGATTAAAAAAAGCTACTGTACATAATTTAGATAGTAAAATTCCTTATTTTGGAACTCTACCTATGATTAATTTTTTCTTTAAAAATCAGAATATTAGCCATGAAATTAGTGATATCTATGTAAAGATGAAAGTCAATATTGTAAATAATGAAAATGATTCCTTTGAAAGAGATGAAATACATCAAAGGGCAAAGGAAATAATAAATAGAAAAATTTATTAAGAAAAGAGGAATAGTATGAAAAACAGATTAGATTTACCAAAAATATTAGAAAGTTTTAAAAATATAAAGATAGGAGTGGTTGGAGACTTAATGTTAGATGACTATATTATTGGTGTAGTTGATAGAATATCTCCAGAGGCTCCTGTTCCTGTTGTAAATGTAAAAGAGGAAAGATTTGTATTAGGAGGAGCTGCTAACGTTGTCAATAACCTTTCTGTTCTTGGTGCCCAAACTATATGTTTTGGTGTAATTGGTGCTGATGACAATGGAGATAGATTACTTAGAACTTTCAATGAAAAAGGAATAGATAGTACAGGAATTATTAGAACTAAAGATATACCTACTATTGTAAAAAGAAGAATATTAGCTGGAAACCAACAACTACTTAGAATAGATTGGGAAAAAGCTGAGCCTATTTCTAAAGAATTAGAAGATTTACTATTAGAAAATTTCAATTCTAAAATTGATTCACTAGATGCAATTATCCTTTCTGACTATGATAAGGGAGTACTTACTCCAAGAGTAGCTAAGGAGATTGTAAAAATTTGTAGAGAAAAAAATAAAATAGTTACTGTTGACCCTAAACCTAAAAATGCAATGAACTATATAGGAGCTACATCTATGACACCAAATAGAAAAGAGGCTATGGAGTGTTTAGGTAAAAGTAAAGTTACAGACTTTGAATCTTTAGGAAAAGAGTTAAAAGAAAAATTACAACTAGATAACCTTCTACTTACTAGAAGCGAAGAGGGAATGAGTTTATTCCTAGATAAGGTTATAAATATTCCTACCTTTGCTAAAGAAGTATATGATGTAACAGGGGCTGGAGATACAGTAATATCTGTATTTACTCTTGCTAGTGCTGCTGGGGTAGATTGGCACGAATCTGCTAAGATAGCTAATACAGCTGCTGGAGTAGTAGTAGGTAAGATGGGAACATCAACTGTAACTAAAGAGGAAATCTTAGAGTTCTATAACCAAATTTATGAGAGATGGGAGTGTCATAATGCTTAGAATAGGAAATGGATATGATGTACATAAGCTTGTAGAAGGAAGAACATTAATATTAGGAGGTGTGGAGATACCTCATACTAAAGGTGTTCTCGGACACTCTGATGGAGATGTTTTAATCCATGCCATTATGGATGCTATGCTTGGAGCTTTAGCTCTAGGGGATATCGGACAACATTTTCCTGATACTGATATGAAATACGAAAATATAGATAGTACAATTCTGTTAACTAGGGTAAAAGAATTGATAGCTGAAAGAGGATATAGAGTTATTAATTTGGATTCAATAATAGTTTTACAAAAGCCAAAAGTAAAACCATATATTGAAGCAATGAGAAAAAGAGTAGCTGAAATATTAGAAATAGATATAGAGCAGGTAAGTGTAAAAGCTACTACTGAAGAAAAACTTGGATTTACTGGAGATGAATCTGGAGTAAAATCTTACTGTGTTGTTTTATTAGAAAAATAATTTAAAATTTTCACTTTGACATACCGAGGTCATAAATCAAAGTTATACTTAAACTATAAAAGAAACAGATAATTTTTAGGAGGTATAACTTATGAAAAAATTAATAATTTTAACTGGTATAATAACAATATTAGCAGGAACAACTGTATTGGCAAATAACTTTGATAACACTCAGCCTATGAGAAGAAATCAAACTTCAGCAACTTATTTTCATCATATGAGAGATGGAGAAAGATTCCACTCTAGATGTTGTAACTTTGATGGTAAAGGAAGATATCAAGTACAAGATAAAAAATTTGAAGCTAATCAATTAGATATTGCTGAAAAAAGAATAGCTCTAAGAAGAGAAATGTTAAAGGATACTCCTGATTGGAATAAAGTAGAACAATTAAATAAAGAGATTGGAGCTATCAGAGCTGAAAACAGAACTATTATGATGAAAGAAAGAGCAGTAAATAGAAATAGTTAATTTGAAAAAGGGGTATTGCAATTTATATGCAATATCCCCTTTATTTTAATTATACCGAAATATCTCTCGCTCCATTTTCTATATCTTTTAAGAATCCTTTTATTTTATTTTTAAAATTCTCATCAGGCATTTTTTCAAGGGCTTCTAGTATAGCCTTACTTCCTAACTCTCTTAAATTTTCATCAGCATAATCTAGTAAAAACTCTTTTAATGTCATAAGGGCATTAGCCTCACACATTACATTTATTTTTCCACTCTTAGCTATCTCCATAAATCTATCTCCAGTTCTTCCTGAACGATAACAAGCTGTACAATAGCTTGGAATATATCCACTATTTATTAAACTTGCTAACATCTCCATTGGAGAACGATGGTCTCCCACTTCAAATTGAGCAGTATTTTCATTTGCCTCAGAGTATCCACCTACACCTGTACAAGAACCTGTACTTACTTGAGATATTCCCAATTCAATAACTTTATCTCTAAATCCTGCTTCCTCTCTTGTAGATAAAATCATTCCTGTATATGGTACAGCAAGTCTTAATACAGCTACTAATCTTTTAAACTCTTCATCATTTACTAGATGTGGATATTGAGCTAAAGTCACATTACTAGCCTCTCTTAATCTTGGCACTGATATTGTATGAGGTCCTACACCTGTAACTCTTTCTAACTCATTAGCGTAAAGTATCATAGCTACTGTTTCATATTTATGTTCATATAATCCATATAGTACTCCTATACCAACATCATCTATTCCAGCTTCTCTAGCTCTAAACATAGCTGTTGTATGATAATAATAATCTTTTTTAGGTCCAGCTAAATGTAATTTTTCATAAGTAGGTTTGTGGAAAGACTCTTGGAAAAGAGTATAAGTTCCTATCTCAGCTTCTTTTAATTTTTTATAATTTTCAACAGTTGTAGCTGCTATATTGATGTTTATTCTTCTTATATTTCCATTCTCAAATTTTATAGAGTATATATCCTTAATACATTGTAAAATATAGTCTAAAGAACAATTGATTGGATCCTCTCCAGCCTCTAAAACTATTCTCTTATGTCCTAATTTTTCAAGAGCTTTTACCTCATTTACTAATTCTTCTCTAGTTAATTTTTTTCTGTTTAAATCTTCATTACAATGTTGATATCCACAATAGACACAATTATTTACACAATAGTTACTTACATAAAGTGGAGCAAACATTACTATTCTTTTTCCATAAATTTTTTCTTTTACTTGTTTAGCTACTTTAAACATCTTATCTAATAACTCTTTATCTTCTATATTTAAAAGAATAGCTGCTTCCTCTGGAGTTATTCCCTCAGCTAAACTAGCTTTTTTAATTATTCTTTCTACTTCATCTTTATTTTTAGCTTTTTCCTTGGCAGATTCTAATATATTGTTAATTCTGTCTTCAGATAAAAAACTAATATCATATTTTTCCTCTCTCATATTCTCCTCCAACTAAAATTGACTTTTAAAGTAAATAATTCTTATTATATCATAATCTATATACAAAAGTCATATTTTTTTATTTGGTAAAAAAAATTAACTTTTTTCTTATTTTTTTTATAATTTTTATTTTGATATTATTCTCTCAATACTATTAAAATAAGGTTTTTATAAATTTTTTTATTTTTCTTACTTGGTAAAATTTTCAAAATAATGTTTGACTTTTATTTTTTTATGTTTTATAAATAAATTAATATTTCTTAATAAATACAAAAAGTAGGAGGTTAAACGATGGAATCTAATACTAATTGGTTAGTTAATCCTGAAATATTTCAATTTAACAAACTTGAACCACATTCAGACCATTTGTTTTTTGAAACATTAGAGGCTGCTGAAAAACTTGAGGAAATTGAACTAAAACAATCTTTAAATGGAAAATGGAAATTTTTATTAGCAAAAAATCCAACAGAAAGAGAGAAAGATTTTTATAAAGAAAATTTTTCAGCTTCAAATTTTAAAACAATAACTGTTCCTGGACATATTCAAATGCAAAATTTTGATAAGTTACAATATATTAATACTTTATATCCTTGGGATGGTAAAGAAAGATTGAGACCTCCTTTTATCTCAATGGAAGATAATCCAGTAGGAAGTTATATAAAAGAATTTGAATTAGATAGTAGATTCTTTAATAAAGATATATTTATCTCTTTTCAAGGAGTAGAAACAGCTTTTTTCCTTTGGATAAATGGAGAATTTGTAGGTTATAGTGAAGATTCATTTACTCCTGCAGAATTTGAAATAACAAAATTTTTAAAAGAGGGAAAAAATAAAGTAGCTGTTGAAGTCTATAAAAGAAGTAGTGCTAGTTGGATAGAAGACCAAGATTTCTGGAGATTCTCTGGAATTTTTAGAGAGGTTTTCATCTATGCTACACCAAAATTACATATAAAAGATTTATTTGTAAAAACAGAACTAAAAAATAACTATAAGGATGCAGAATTAAAATTAATTTGTTCACTTAACTCTAAAGATCCTAAAGGAAAAATCTGGGCAAAAGTAATTTCCCAAGAAAAAATTGAAATCTTACAAACTGAAAAAATACAACTACAAAATGAATTAGAAATAAGATTTTCTTTAAATAATATAAAATTATGGAGTGCTGAAGAACCAAATTTATATAAAGTTTTTCTTATATTAGAAGATGAAAATAATGAGATTATCGAAGTAATTCCACAAACAATAGGATTGAGAGAATTTAAACTTGAAAATGGTCTCATGTTGCTCAACGGAAAAAGAATAGTTTTTAAAGGAGTTAATCGTCATGAATTCAGCCATAAAAAAGGAAGAGCTATCTCAAAAGAAGAGATGTTATGGGATATTAAATTTATGAAAACACATAATATAAATGCTGTGAGAACATCTCATTATCCTAATCAAAGTTTATGGTATAAACTATGTGATAAATATGGAATATATTTAATTGATGAAACTAACTTAGAAAGTCATGGTTCATGGCAAAAAATGGGAACATGTGAGCCTTCTTGGAATGTTCCTGGAAATAAACCAGAATGGAAAGAATGTGTTTTAGCTCGTGCTAAAGCAATGTTAGAAAGAGATAAAAATCATCCATCTATACTTATTTGGTCTTGTGGAAATGAATCTTATGCGGAGGAAAATATTTTTAATATGACTAAATTTTTCCATGAAAGAGATAATTCAAGATTAGTTCACTATGAAGGATGTTTCTGGAATAGAGAATTTGATAAAATATCTGATATGGAAAGTAGAATGTATGCTAAAGCTAAAGATATTATTACTTATTTAGAAAGTAATCCTGATAAACCATATATTAGTTGCGAATATATGCATGCTATGGGAAACTCATGTGGTGGATTAATGAAATATACTGAGCTTGAAGAAAAGTATGAAAAATATCAAGGTGGATTTATTTGGGACTATATCGACCAAGCTATTGAAGTAGAAAAAGATGGAAAGAAAGTTCTACTATATGGTGGAGACTTTATGGATAGACCAACAGACTACAACTTCTGTGGTAATGGAATAGTATTTGCTGATAGAACCATCACTCCAAAAGCTCTAGAAGTAAAATATCTATATCAAAATGTTAAAATCTCTCCCAATGAAACAGGATGCTTAATAAAAAATAGAAATTTATTTGAAAATTTATCTAACTATGAATTTATTTATACTATTGAAAAAGAGGAAAAAGTTCTTCAAGAGGGAAGATTTGAAGTTATTTGTAATCCAAATGAAGATATACAAATTGAAATCCCTTGGTTTAAAAATATTACTGGAGTATACAGTAAAAATATAAGAATGATTTTAAAAGAAGACCAGTTATGGGCAAAAAAAGGATTTGAAGTAGCTTATGGACAAGAAATAAAAGTAGAAAAAGAAAATCAAACTCATTCAGAGTATGATTTTAAAGTAGTTGAAGGAGATGGAAATATAGGTGTTTTCATCAATGATACTGAAGTTCTTTTTGCTAAAGATAAAGGATTAGTATCTCTAGTTTATCAAAAAAATGAAATGCTTATAGAAAGACCTCAACCTGTTTTTTGGAGAGCAGCTACTGATAATGATAAAGGATACGCTCACCCACAAATGTGCTCTATATGGTTAGGAGCTTCTATCTATCAAAATGTAAAACTATTAAATTGGGAAGCAAATGAAAATTTCTTTAAAATAGATTATATTCACCAAGTATTAACAATCCCTAATTTAGAAGTAAAAGTAAGTTACTTAGTGGATAAAAGTGAAAGAATAAAAGTTACATTGGAATATACAGGTATTGAAAATCTTCCTGAACTTCCAACTCTAGCTATGAGATTTAAAATTCCTAATAACTTAAATCAATTTAAATATTATGGAAAAGGACCTCATGAAAACTATATTGATCGTAATGAAGGAGCTAGATTAGGAGTATATATAGATTTTGTAAAAAATAATGTCACTCCTTATCTTGTACCACAAGAATGTGGAAATAGAACTAATACTATTTGGGGAGAAGTTTTTGAAAATGCTACAAATAAAATTAAATTTATAGCAGAAGAGAATAAAAGCTTTGAATTCCAAGTATTGCCACATAGTTTTTTAGAATTAGAGGAAGCTAAGCACCAATATGAACTTGGTAATTACAATTATACATATATTACAATAGCTATGAAACAAATGGGAATAGGTGGAGATGATAGTTGGGGAGCTCCTGTTCTTGAAGAATATTGTATCCCTAGTAATAAAGATTATAAATTTTCATTCTACATTACAAAATAATTATATTTTAAAGGAGAAATAACTATGTCTGATAAAATAAGTTTAAAAGAAAGATATTCATTTGGCTTAGGAGCACTGGGAAAAGATTTAGTTTATGGAATAACAGCAACATTTGCTATGGTATACTTTACTGATGTTTTAGGTGTAAAAGCCAGTTTTATAGGAATTGTATTTTTTATAGCTAGGTTTTGGGATGCTATCAATGACTTAATGTGTGGAGTTATTGTAGATAATACAAAAAATAAATTTGGAAAATTTCGTACTTGGTTAGTTATTGGTACTCTATCTAATGCAGTAGTCCTTGCGTTAATGTTTACTGATTTTGGTTTTTCTGGAACAGCTCTTTACACATATGTTGCTGTTTCATATGTACTTTGGGGAATGACTTATACTCTTATGGATATTCCTTATTGGGCAATGCTTCCTAACTTTTCTCAAGATAAAGAAGAGAGAGAAAAAATCTCTGTACTTCCTAGAATATTTGCTTCTATCGGAAATACATTAATTATAGGAGGATTTGGATTACAAATCATAAATTTTCTTGGAAATGGAAACACTGGAAAAGGATATTCAAATTTCGCTTATTTAATTTCTATTGTTTTTATTATAACTATTGGAATTACTGTTTTATATGTAAAAACACCAGATAAGATTGCTAATCAGTCTACCCCTGAAAATAAAGAAAAAATAACTTTTAAGCAAATGAAGGAAATTATTTTAAATAATGATCAATTACTTGCTGCAATTGGAATAATACTATCATATAATGGTTCTATGCAATTAGTTTATACTACAGCTATCTATTATTTCATTTATGTATGTGGTAAAGAGCAAATGTTTGCTGTTTTTATGGGATTTGCTTCTATTGCTGAAATATTAGGATTATTTATTTTTCCTAAAATAGGTAAGCTATTTGAAAGAAAAAAAATCTATGTTATTGCTGGTACTATCCAAATTTTAGGAATGATTACTCTATTTCTAACTGGTATCTTTTATCCACAAAATATAGCTATGACAGCTCTTGCTGGAATTCTAATTAAATTTGGTGCTGGAATGCAATCAGGTATAGCTACTGTAATTTTAGCTGATGTAGTAGATTATGGAGAATATAAATTGAAAAAACGTAGCGAATCTATAATATTTTCCTTACAAACACTACTTGTTAAATTTATGTCAGCTTTCTCAGCTTTATTAGTAGGATTTATCTTAGATTTAACTGGTTATATTCCTAATCAAATTCAAGGACCAGATACAATAATTACTTTACGTTTATTAGTTTCTATTTTCCCGATTTTCTTTATAATTTTAGGTTATATAGTTTATAAAAGAAAATATATCTTAACACAAGAATATATGGATAAAATACATTTATCTTTAATAAAAAAATAATCTAAAAAGTTGAGTAGTATTGAAAAATACTTTACTCAACTTTTTTATTAACCTTTTAGTGCTTTTATACTATTTTTTTCACTTATTATAGAACTACATAATATTTTTATTGGAGAAAAATTTTTAATTTGATTTTGTTTTACTACTAAGTCTATAGCTAGTTGTGCCATATAATCACAATTTATATCTACACTCGATAATGCTGGAGATACTAAAGAAGAATAAATTGTATTGTTATAACTTAAAATACTTACATCTTTTGGAATATTTAATCCAAACTCTCTTAAAACTTTTACCACTCCAATAGCTACACTTTCATTTACAGTAAAAATTGCTGTTGGCAAGGAACCGCCTTTCAATAAATATTCTCTCAACACCTGTTCTGCACTTTCTGAAGATCTTTCACACTCTAATAATAGAGAATCTGAATACATTTTTTTCTCTTTCATATATTTTATAAAAGATTCTCTTCTCACTTCTAAAGCTAAATTTGTGAAAAAATTAGGTGCATATGTAGGTCCAATAAAATATATCTTCCTATGTCCTTTTTCAAATAGGTAATCCAATCCATTTTTTACCCCTAATTCTAAATCAGGAGCAATACTTGAATATTCTCCATTTGGGTAAGCAGTATCTAAAAAAACTATATTTTTACTCAATTTTTCCATAGCTTTTACTTCTAATTTTGAAAACCTTCCTATAGCTATTAATCCATTTACCTTCAATTTAGAAATATCATTATTTACATATTTTTGTCTTTTTAAATCAAAAGTTAAACTCAAAGATTTTATTGTATTTTTTCTACAAACCTTTTCTAAAAACTCTTTCAAGTAAATATAATATGGGTCTTTTATAACTTCATTTGTACTAGACATCTCTATTATTCCAACAACCATACTTAAAGAATTCTTTTTCTTATATCTTTCCTTCTTCTTTTCATTTAATGTTTTATATCCTGTGGCTTCTGCTACTGTTTTTATTATATTTTTAGTATTTTGACTAGTTCTTAATGTTTTATCATTATTTAAAATTCTTGAAACTGTAGTTATTGAAAAACCAGTAATCTCTGCAATATCCTTTAAACGAACCATATTTTCTCCTAATAATCATTCTATATTTCTATTTATTTCTAAAAGAAACAGCTTCCATAAGATGTTCTCTCTCTATATTTTCACTTCCTGCTAAATCAGCTATAGTCCTAGCTACTTTTAAAATTTTATCATAACCTCTAGCTGAAATCTCCATAACTTGAATTACTTTTTTAAAGTACTCTCTATTTTCCTGTGATAACTTACAATATTTTTGAATCTGTTTTTGAGAGATAGTACCATTATATATTCCCTCTCCATATCTTTTTTTCTGAATCTTTCTAGCTTTTAAAACTCTCTCTTTAATTTCTTTTGAGCTTTCTCCAGACTTATAGGTCATAAGTTCTTCCTCAGTAAGTCTTCTCATCTCTACGTGCAAATCTATTCTATCCATAATTGGTCCTGAGATTTTCTTCATATATTTATTTATCTCTGTTTGAGTACAGTTACACTTTCCATTGTCATCTAATAAAAATCCACAAGGACACGGGTTACTAGCTCCAATAAAAATGAAGTCTGTTTTAAATTCAACCCTATATTGAGCTCTAGAAATAGAAACTACTCCATCTTCTAATGGTTGCCTCAAACTCTCTAACACACTTCTTGGAAACTCTGCTAACTCATCTAAAAAAAGTACTCCTCCTGAAGCAAGACTTACCTCTCCTGGAACTACCTTTTTCCCTCCACCTATTATAGCTACAGGTGTACTTGTATGATGTGGAGCTCTAAAAGGAGGAGTATCTATTATAGGCTTATTCTCTGAAAGTTCTCCTGCTATACTATATATTTTAGTACTCTCTATTACCTCTTTCTCATTGAGTGGTGGTAAAATTGTAGTAATTCTTTTGCAGAGCATAGTTTTTCCTGAACCGGGACTTCCTATCATAATTACATTGTGCTTTCCTGCTGCTGCTATTTCCAAGGCTCTTTTTGCCATACTCTGTCCTTTTACATCAGAAAAATCTAACTCCTCTTTCTCTTCTGATACAACAATTTTTTCCTGTACACTTTTTACTATATTTTTAGAAATAAACTCCCCTACCTCTTGAAGATTTTTGACTGGTATAATATCTACTCCTCTTATCAATATTGCCTCTTGATAATTCTCCAATGGAAGAACTACTCCTTTATATCCTTTTTCCTTTGCAAATATTACACTATTGAGAGCTCCTCTCACTCTTTTTATCTCTCCTGTAAGAGAAAGTTCTCCTAAAAATAGATAGTTATCTAAAATACTATATCTATCTTTTAAAAATCCCATAGCCATCATTATTCCCACAGCAATAGGTAAATCAAAATGAGCACCCTCTTTTTTTATTCCAGCTGGAGATAGATTTACTATTATCTTTTTAGGTTCTAATTTAAAACCACTATTTTTTAAAGCAGTTCTTATTCTATCCTTGCTCTCTGAAATAGCTGTATCCCCCAACCCTATTATAGAAAAATTAGGAAGTCCATTACTTATATCTACCTCTACATCAACTAAAAAAGACTCCACTCCAATATAACTAGAACTTAACACCCTCTTATTCATAGTCTTAACCCCCTTAGAGATTTTATCCGTTTATATAATTATACCATATTTATTCTAATAAGAGATTAGGATATATTTGAAATATATGGTAAAATATTAGTGAATTAAAAAAATGGAGGAGCCTATGAGTAAAGAAAAAATATCAAAATATTTATTGAGCAGTTGTAATAAAACTCTTAGACTAAAAATGGAAAACTATCTATTTGAAGAACAAGATATTGAGTTTTCTAAATCTGAATTAAATAAGATAAAATTCTATAACTACTTTCTTTTCTTAGAACTAGATATTTTTAATAAAAATAAGACTATGAAAAAAAGTGAAGATAGTACTATTATTAAAAGATTACTTACATTGGGATATAACTATTGTCCTGAAAAATTAATTTTAGACCTTTCAACTTGTAATTTTAATAATAGAATGACTATTTATAAAAATTTAGGAGTTTCTGATGAATTTTTAGCAAAAGATTTAGAGTATACCTTTAATAACTTTGAAGATGAAAGGATATTATTTTCAATGATTGAAGATATCAATAAAAAATTCCCTAAATTTGTAGACTACTATCTTTCTTTAGAAGATACAGAAAAAAATAGATATATTGTTGGTAAAATTCTAGAGTTAAAGTGTTCTATTGATAATGAAAATATTATTTTACTTGAAAATTTTATTCTTAATTCTCTTTGTGAAATATATTCAAGTGAAAGAATTGAAAATATCTTAAACTACGATTTTAAAAATTATGAGTTAGCTAATTCAATAAAAGATATCTCTATTATAAATGATGATGAAAATTTAATATATTTCTTAAAAAATATCTATACTAATCTAAATATTGAGAGCAAAAATAAAAAAACTATTTTAGGAGTATTTGAAATCTTGACTTTTTCAGATTCACTTGACTTTTTGGAGCTAGAAAATCCAAAGGAATACTTTGATAAGGTAAATAACTCTACACTCCCTTTTATCTACAAACTTGTTTACTTATATAAAGGAAGTGAAGATTATAATATAACTTTCTATATCCAAAAATTTATTTTAGATAATTCTGAAAAATCTTTAGAAATTTTAGATAGAATGCTTAAACAAAATATTGAACTAGGAGCCTTTATATTAGGAACTCTTATTGACAATAAAATTATCTCTGAAGAGCTAAAAGCTAAATATATTGATAATTTTAAAAATAATGTAGCTTCTCTTCTTAATATTTTAGAAGAAACAAAAGATAGAGAATTAGGAGTAGAACTTATCAATACCTTAGGATATATGTTGACTTATTCTAATGTAGAGGAATATATTGCTAAACTTTCTGACTCTTATGATAAAAATAGATGGGATATCAATGAATTTATAAATATGATAGCTCATTTTGAAAGATTAGAAAATAATGGAAAAAATCCTTGGAAAATTATTGCAGAAAAAACTTCAATTAGTAAAAAATTCTTAATTAGTGGTACTGCTGATTTTGTAAATATCTCTTCTGAAGAGCAATTTACTGAATTTTTAAAAGAAAATAAAGAGTATTTTTATGAGTTACTAGAGAAGAAAACATTTATAGACTATACTTTTGAGGAGATTTTAAATTTATCATATAGAAGTGATAAAAGTTTTGATGTAACTAAGCTTTTTCCATATCTTTCTATCTCAGATGAGATAATATTAGAAACTCTTTTTGAAATTCTGAAAGATAAAGAGAAAGAGTGTAGTGATGAAGTAGAAAAACTTACTAAAACAAAAAATAAAAAAATTCTAGCAAATATAAAAGCTCTAAAAAAAGTTTGGGAAAGTAATAAAGGAAAAAAGATTAAAACCTACTCTCAACTTGAAGACTATATTTTATCTATTTTTGATAACTATAAAAAAGATATACTTTACCCAAAATCAGAAGCTTATTTTAAAATAAGAGAAAAAGATAGTGAAACTTTTATTGATGAAAGAGTAATTAAGATGTATGTAGCTCTTTATATGTATAACAATGATTTAGAAGATATTGAACTTGGAAAAACTATTAGAAATTTTGTAAACCTAGAGGATTTAAATAAGTGTTTAGATACTCTTTTTGATACTTGGCTTCAAGATAATTCTCCAGTACATACTAGTTCTATTGTAAGAACATATCTTCTTACCGCTGATGACTATGGAATTGATAAAATACTTGATTTATTAGAAAAAGCTATTTTAAAATCAAAAACTCAATTAGCTAAAAATCTATTATCTATCTTCTTTTCTATTAAAAAACAAGAGCTTAATACTGAAATAAAATTTATAAAATCTAAAATACACCACACTGATTTGGGAGAGGTTCTAAGAAGAATAAGAGAAGAAGATGACTCTGATGTTACAAGTGAGATACTTGCTCCTAATATAGATTTTTCTATGGGATTTGATGCAAATGGAGAAAAGTTCTTCAACTATGGTAATAGAAAAATTAAATTAGTTCTTAATGAAAATTTTGATATTATTATGTATAATCAAGATGATAAAGAGGTAAGATCTCTTCCTAAGTACTCTAGTAAATTTGAAGATGATGAAAACAGAGTAGAATTCTATCAAAAAGAGATTAAAAGATTTAAAAAGAAAAAAGAAATATTACTATCTGAAATAAAAAAATATATGTTCTATCAAATGATAGGAAATAGAGTTTGGTCAATAGAAGAGTGGAATAAAGAGATAAATAGCTCTTATTTTATCAAAGGAATTTCAAAAAATATTTTATGGACAATAATTTCTGATAGTAAAGAGTATTATTGTGAATATGATGGAGAAAAATTTATAGATATTCATAGTAATAAAATTATTAACCAAATAGAAAATATCAAAATTTTCTACCAAGGAGAAACAGATATCGAAACAACTATATTTACTAAAAATATCACTCCATTTCTTCCACAACAGTTTAGTATAGTTAAGATTGAAGTTGCTAATTTAGATGATTATAAAGGATTACCTCTATCTCTAAAAAAAATAAATACAGTTATAAATAATTACTTTGCAGAGATATATTCTTCAATTCTTTATGGAGATAATTTTACTCTAATTGATAAGTTAACTCATACATACTTAGAAATTCCTTTTACTTTTTCAACTAAATCTCAAAATATTCAAGATATAAAAGTAAGTAAGATGTTTAAAGATGAGATTAGTCTTGAAGAAGTCAATCCAAGATTTTTAAATTTTATATATTTTATACTTAAAGAGATAACTACTCTTGATATGTAGAAAAAATTGTAATATAATCAAATTAAACAATACTAAAGGAGGAGTAATATGTTCTACAATGTGTTCTTTAAACTTAAAAATGAAAATGAAATAAAAAAAATCTTAAACTTTCCAACTAAGGAAGATGTTTTAGAAAAAATCTATTTACCTTTTAAAAACAATGGTAAATTTGAATTTGATGGAGCAACTATCAATAAAGAGGATTTAGAATTTTTTCAAGTAGTAGAAACTGGATTACAATCTCCAGAAGATTATGAAAATATAAAAAGATATTTAAAAGAAACTCAACAGCTTGGAGAAAAATTTTTAAATGAAAAATTCCCTAACTACTATGCAAAAGATATTACAGAGGAGTTATAATGAAAAATGTTTTAACTATAGCTGGTTCTGATAGTAGTGGTGGAGCTGGAATTCAAGCAGATATTAAAACTATGGGAGCTTTGGGTGTACATGGTATGAGTGTTATCACAGCTATTACTGCTCAAAACTCTCTTGGAGTACAAAAATCTTTCCCACTTACTCCTGAAATTATTGGAGAACAACTAGAATCCCTTTTTTCTGATATAGAGATTGATGGAGTAAAGATAGGTATGGTTTCAGATATAGAGATAATTAAAATTATTAGAGAAAAACTTTTAAAGTATTCTGCTAAAAATATTGTAATTGACACTGTTATGGTTTCTAAAAATGGTTATCATCTTCTTAAACCTGAAGCAATAGAGGAGCTAAAATCTCTTATCTCTATCAGTACACTTGTTACTCCAAATATTCCAGAAGCTGAAATATTATCTGATATGAAAATAAAAACTCAAGAAGATGTAAAAAAAGCTTGTATCGAAATTGCAAAACTTGGGGTAAAAGCTGTATTAATAAAAGGTGGACATAGTGATGAGAATAGCTGTACTGATACCTTATACTTTGAAAAGAGTTTTTATTACTATACTACTCCTAGATTAGAAAATAAAAATACTCATGGAACAGGTTGTACTCTTTCATCTGCTATCACAACTTTTTTAGCTAAAGAAAAAAGTATTCCAATCAGTGTAGAGCTTGGAAAAAAATATATTACTAAAGCTATTGAAAATTCTTTTGACTTAGGTCATGGAATAGGCCCATTGGGACATTTTGTTGAGATTTATAAAAGATTAGGAATTAAATATTAAAATAAAAAGAGGCTATTTACAACTAGCCTCTTTTTATTTTTAATAAAGATATGGTAAAATCAAACTCCATAGAGATATAGATATAACTGACATCACTGTACTAAATACTACTACCTTACTAGCAAAAATATAATCCCCATCAAACTTAGCCGCAAGTATTGCAGTAGTACTTCCCGCTGGCATACCACTCAATAAAACAACTACCCCTGTTCCCATATAATCTAAACCAAAGAGATAACAAATTGTTACAGCTCCAAGTGGAATTAAGAATAATCTAATAATTGTATATTTTACTAATAACCATGAGAAAATTGATTTTACATCATCTATCTCCCCTAACATAGTTCCTATTAATATCATAGAAATGCTTAAAGTACAATTTCCTACACTTTTTATAGTATATTCTATTGGAGCTGGGAATTTTATTGGAGATAACATATATAAAATTCCTATATATACAGCTATTATACATGGATGAAGTGCAACTCTTTTAAATACTTTCATTGGACTTTCAGCTTTAGTAAAACAAGATATTCCAGACGACCACATCGCTATTCTTTGTGGAACCATAGCTATTGATGCATACATTACTCCCTCGGCTCCATATATACTCTCTACTATTGGTAATCCTAAAAAAGCTGCATTAGAACAGATAGTTGCATACTGTAATACTTTTCTCTTTCTTTCTTCAACGTTATTATACATTACTCTACTAAAAAGCATACAAATTCCTTGAGTTAAACATGCAAATAATAGAACTAACATAAATTTAATAAAAACTTCTAATGTAAATTTCATATTAAAAGAACTTATAATATTTGCTGGTAAAAATATATAAATTAATAAATCAGTTAAAACCCCTTTATTTTCTGGTTTTATTATTCCTTTTTTGCTGGCAATAGTCCCTATTGCTATTAATATAAATAAAATACATTGTAGGTTTAAAATTCTACTGATATCCACTAATTCCCTCCATTTGATAAAATATATAAAAGGTATGGTAAAATTACCATACCTTTTTTGTATACTTATATAATAAAATAAAATGCTTAAAAAATCAATATTTGTTTTAAATTTTAAAGTTTTATATATGAAATTTATTTCTCTCTAAATATATCAACTATTACCTTTTCTGTTTCTATCATACCTGGAGAAGCTATTCTTCCCATATTCATCATAGTTTTTTCTGGAGTATTTCCATTTATTCCATGTACATTAAAAATATATGTATTATTCATAGCCATCTCCACAGCTCTAAAAGCTGCATCTACTGCTACTATCCCCTTCATAGTACACCCTTGATTTCCTCCGTCACAAATCATACCTGTTATTCCAGCAGACATATTATTGATAATATTTGTAATCTCTTCTGCTCCTGCTCCTCTTAAATATCCTATACCACAAGCTACTCCTGTCCCACCAGCTATTCCACAACCACAAAACGCTGATAATCTTCCAGAATACTCTTTTATATATGTACAAATAAGATAACTTAACATAGTAGCTCTAATTAACTTTTCATCACTTATTTTATTGGCTCTACATTCTGCTAATAGTGGTAGTGTTGTTATTATTCCATGAGCTCCAGAACCTGTAATGCTCATAGCAGGTTTATTTAGTCCTAATACTCTAGCTTCAATAGCTCCATTACAAAGAAGTTGAGCTGTATTTAGTGAATTATCAGAAAAAATCTTCTCTCCATTCATCTTCCATAGTTGTTTTACAAATGTAGTTTTTTTATTATTTAATCCCTCTTGGAATAATATCATATTCATATCATGAGCTTTCATTACAAACTCTATCTCAGATATATCCACATTATCTATATACTTTAAAATATCTTTTACACTATATCTATGTAAAACTATTTCCTCTTTATTTTCCTCTTTTTTTTCTAATTCCTTTGAAAATATAGTTTCTCCATTTACAATTATCTCAACAATATTAGTATGTGTTCCTTCTATTCTTACAATAGAGTTTTCTTTTTGAGTAATTATTTCCACCTCTATAAAGATATCTGAGCTAATTCTATTTAACTCTACCTTTATCTTTCCTTCATCTATTAATTTTTGAGCTTTTTTATTATCCTCTTTAGTAACATCTTCTAAAGATTCTAACCCTCTATCTGCTTTCCCAGCTACTACTCCTAAAGCTGCTGCAAATAGATTTCCTACCTCATCAGAATTAGGTATCCCACAAGTAAAGGCATTTTTATATATTCCTGAATTTAGTCTTACTTTTACTTTTTCTATCTCTTCTGTTATATAGCTCTTAGCCTTTGCCACAGCAAAAGCAATAGCTCCAGGTTCTGTAACACCTAATGCTGGTTTCATATCCTCTTTTATTATCTCTGTTAAAATATGCATAATCCCCTCCTAATAGAAATGGATAGCTCAAAAATATCTTTCAAGCTATCCATACTATTATACACTATATTTTTGATTTATCTCTAAATATTTTAGTCATTTCCTAAATTTCTTTTTATCCAATCTTTTCCTTCTACTGCTCTTGTTACTAACATTGATGCCATAGTATCTCCACTAGCATTTATCATTGTTGCAAATGGGTCAACAAGATATCCTATTGTAGCTATAATTGGGAAAGCTTCTGCTGGGAACCCATACATAGTTACTATTAACATCTCTCCTATAAGTCCTCCACCAGGTACTCCAGACATAACTACTCCACCTACTACTGATAGAGCTAATGCACTTAGATATGTTCCTATTCCTTCAAATGGTATTTGGAAAATTCCAAATAGGAAAGAGATTTTTAATATTGTACTTAAAACTGTTCCATCCATATGAGCTGTTGCTCCTATCGGTAGAACTATCTCTCTAATATCCTTAGGTACTCCTATTTTTTTACAAGCTTCTAAATTTACTGGTAGTGTAGCTATACTACTTTGAGTGGCTACTGCTGTAATAGCTGGCGAGATAACATGTTTTAATGCTCTTATCCCCTCTTTTCCTGCTGCTATATATCCATATACCGGGAAAGCTGTGAACATATATACTAAACATAATGGATAATATACTGCTATCGCTCTAGCATATGAACCCAATAACTCTTTTCCATGTTCTCCTACTAAAGCTGCAAAGTATGCTCCTAATCCTATTGGTGCATAATACATTAACAATCCTATCATTTTTAAGAAAACTTCTGATAACGCTTCTAGTCCTTGAGCTATTGCTCTTCCCTTTTCTCCTATCATATTTACACAGATACCAAATACTATTGAGAAGATAATAAGTGGTAACATATTTTTTCTAGATATTAACTCTGGAAAGTCTGTAACTGTAATAGCTTTAACTATTTGGTCTCCAGTTTGGAAAGGTTTCAATGCTTCGGCAGCTGGCATCTCTAAAGCTACTCCTGCTGCAGGTGGAAATATTTTTACAACTACAAACACATAGAAAAATGCCACTACTCCTGTTCCAACGAAAATTAAAAATAGATTTTTCATAATTTTTCCTAATCTATTCATATCATTCATTCCAGCTATCGAGCTGCTGATAGTTATAAATACTAATGGCACAACTATCATAAACATACCATTTATAAATAAATCTCCAAGTGGTTTTAATTTTACAGCAGCTTCTCCAAAATGTATTCCTATTAGACTTCCTATTAAGATTGCTCCTATTAATAAAATAGAAAACTTATAAGCTTCCCATATACTTTGTTTTTTCTCTGACATAATCTCCTCCTCGAAAATATAGCTACCCAGTGTAAATTATAGTTTTAAACTGAGTAGCCTCTTCTCTTATCCTAATCTATTTAAAATCTCATTTACATCAAATGTTTTTGTTCCATCTTCTAATACTAAAAGAGGTATTCCTATTCCACCATTTTTTCTAACTTCTTCATACATAGCTTCAGTTTCTCTATATTGAAGATATTTTTTTAATGCTGATAAATCTTCAGATAAGTTAAAAAACTCTACCTCTATATTTTTTTCCTTTAATATTGCTAATGCATTTCTAGTATCCTCACATAGATGACTTCCTACAACTGTTACTTTCATCTTTTCCTCCCTTTTTCCTTCTAAATTTAATTTACTTACTTGCTAAGTATATAAGCAATTTTTATGCCGAAAAATATATTTTTTTCTTTATAATTTTTGTTCTCATATTATAATATATTCAACTTTTTCCAAACATTTATAAAAATAAAATAGGTAAAATAGTTTACCTATTTTACCTATTTACTCCTCTTTTAATAATTTTCTATAAGTTGAATCTATTCCAATAGCTCCCAATGGTGCAGTTACTAATACACTTAATATAGCTATTGCCTGCATTATCTCTCCACCTACAACTCCCATTTGCAATGGTATTCCAGCTTTAGCAGATTGAACTGTTGCCTTTGGCAGATAAGCTACCACACAAAATAATCTTTCCCTATAATTTAAATTTGTTCCTACTAGAGATATTAATACTCCAATTGACCTAATAGAAAGTGAGTAAGCTAAAATTGTTACTCCTATAAAGAAATATCCCCCTACTAATCTTGGATTTATTGCCATTCCTACAAAAGTAAAAAGATAAATTTTTCCATACTTCCAGATACTGTTCATTCCTTGATGTATCTCTCTATATCTCTCTCCTTGATAGTAACGAATAAAGAAACCAAAAGACATTATAGTTAAAAGTGAATTGTATAGAGCAAAATGGAATCTATTTTCTATAAATCTCAATACCAAATATATAGCAAAGGTAGTTATCAATCTATAGTTGATATTCTTTATTTTTAGGAAACTTCTATTTCCTATATATCCCATTCCCCAACCTATAAATACACTAGCTATAATAGAGATAGGAACCATTATTAACTGCGTCTTTATATCAAAATTTCCTCCATCTATTCTTTGAAAATATATTGCTAAAAAAGAGGTAAATAGAGTAATTGCTATTGAGTCATCTGCTGATGCACCTACTAACAAAAGTTGTGGAATTGATTTTTTTTGTCCCACTCTATTCTCTATAAGATTTACCATTGCAGGAACTAATACTGCTGGACTAACTGCTGCTATTATAAATCCTAAGATAGCTCCTTGTACAAAGGTAAAATCTAAAAATATTGTAGATAGATAGGCTATAGCAAATCCCTCTAAAGATGCTGGAATAATACTTAAACATATTGCTGGTCTACCTATTTTTTTCATCTGGTCAGCTCCTATTCCTAATCCTCCTATAAAAAGAACTGTTACTAGAGCAATATCTTTTAAAGTTGGAGCTATATTTAAAGCTAAACTAGGAACCTTGTTAACTCCATATGGTCCTATTAATAAACCAGCTACCATCATTCCTATAAGAGATGGAAGTTTTATCTTCTCAAATATCTTTCCTACAAAGTTTGAATAAAAAGCTAAAAAAATTAAAAATAGTAGTGTTAAAATATACTGCATAATTACCTCCTGAAAATAAAAAGACTCCTACCCTTAAAGAGTAGGAGTCATTAGCTTTCGCACTTAAAGGCGAACTCCATCGCCTATTATTTAATTTACGCCTTATTATATCATAATTTTTTAAAAAAATAAATAGTTTAATCTAATTTTTCTAAAAACTCTCTTCCTTTATTTGATATCTTATTCCCACGACGCCCTTTATATACCTCTATAAATCCTAAATCTTCTAATTTTTTTAGCATCCCTCTAATCTCTTGTTCTGTGAGAAAAATTTCTTGCTGCTTACACACCTCTAGTAATTTTTGTCTTCCACTACTCTCTCCTCTATTGCAACACTCATCTATTTTTCTCAGTAAAAATATATACTCTTCATATCTTTTTCCAAATATCTCTTTACAATACTCCTCTCTTCCTTGCTCCCTCTCCATTCTATCTCTATTTTTTTCCTCTTCATAGTACTCTCTTATAGCAAGAGGCATATCTTCAAATTCTATTATTTTTTCCTCCGTAAATCCTAAAAACTCTATATAATTTTTTAACTCCCTTATATTTCCTTCCCAATTATACATCTCAAAGGCTTTTTTAGCTTTAGAAGAAAATCTAAAGTCAGCTCCACTACTTCTCATAAATTTTTCAGTTAAAAGGTATAAGTCATCTTTTCTCTCTCTAAGAGGTGGAACAATAAGAGGAAATGCACTCATTCTATAGTATAAATCTTTTCTAAATTTTTCCTCTTTTACTAAATCTCTTAATTCCTCATTAGTAGTAGCTATTATTCTTACATCTACATTTATTACCTTATCTCCACCTATTCTCATCAACTCTTTCTCTTGAATTACACGAAGAAGTTTTACTTGTAAAGCTGGACTCATTCCCTCTAACTCATCTAAAAAGAGAGTTCCCATATGAGCAAATTCAAAAAGTCCAATCTTTCCTCTCTTTTTAGCCCCTGTAAAAGCTCCCTCTTCATATCCAAACAGTTCACTCTCAAGTAGGGTTTCTGGAATAGCTGCACAGTTTACTACTATAAATGGATAATCTTTTCTATGAGAATAATTGTGAATAGCATGAGCAAATAACTCTTTTCCTGTTCCACTCTCTCCTGTTATCAGAATATCTGAATCTATTCTTGCCATTTTTTGAGCTAAAGCCTTTAGTTTTAGCATAGAGTGATTTTCTCCTATAATATCATCAAAAGTATATTTTGCTTTATGTCCCTTATTTAAAAGTTGTCTTCTCAACTCATTTTGCTTTTTCTCTTCCTCTTTAAATTCTTGGAATATTGCAAAAGCTCCCATATAATGTTCTGCTTTTATTATAGGTATAACTGAAAGATTTATATACTCTTCTCCTATTTTTACTAACCTATTTTTAATTTCTTCTTTCTTCTCTTTTACCTCTCTAAATGGAATGTTAGGTAGTAACTCCTCTGCATTGTTTCCTAATACAGCTCCACTTCTTTTATTTAATATTTTCTCTGCTCCTTCATTACAAGAACATAAGAAGTTATCTTTATCCACTCCTAAAATAGCAATATTAGTTGTCTTCATCAAAAGTGAAAACTGACTCTCTGCTTGTGTTGCCTTTTCTACTATTTTACTTAAGCTATAATCATTAGTAGCTACCGTATCTAAATACTCTCTTATTTTTTTGTAATACAATATATGTTCAAACTCAAGTTTTAAAGCTATCTCTATTATTGTATTAGCATCTAATATTCTATGTCCTATATCTATGATTTTTCTATCTAGTACCTCTTTTGGCAATAGCTGAGTTTCTGCTGGAGTCATTACTATATCTCCCTCTGGAAATATCTCCATCTTTGGATAAGCTGGAATAAACTCTATATTATTTACCCCTAAGTGATACATCATTGAGATTATTTCAATACACATCTTAAAGCTTACATTAAAAAATATAACCTTTGTACCATAAGGAAAACTTTTTAAATATTTTAACATCTCCTTTGATACAGTTAAATCTGCTATTACTATATTGTTATTTTTTAAAAACTCTTCATCTAAAAATTCATAGGCACTACTTGAAAGAAGATATAAATCTGCCTTTGTTAGATTATTTATACTTCCATCTTCAATACTATATATTTCACTTTGTGCTAATCCTTCAAATATTAAATCTACTTGCTCTTTCATAGCACTTCTTATCTCTTTAGCATTTGTTATGATAGCAATCTGTTTTTTCATACTTATTCCTCTTAATTTTTTCTTTAAATTATACCATATTTTATAAGAAAATCTTTAAAGAAAAAAGAGGACAATTATTTTAAAAATAATCATCCTCTTCAAAATTATAATCTATAAAAAATTAATAAACTTTATTGTATAATTTTTCAATATCTTCTAAAGTTACATCTTTAGGATTTCCACCTGTACATACATCAGCTAATGCATCTTTTGATAATTTTGGAAGTCCCTCTTCTGGAATATTTATCTCTCTTAAAGTTTGAGGAATTCCTACATCAATAGCAAGTTTTCTTACTGAATCTACAGCTGCTTGTGCTGCTTCCTCTTTACTCATTCCAGTTGTATCTACACCCATAGCTTTTGCTATATCTCCATATTTTTCTATACATGCAGACATATTAAATTCCATTACTGTTGGTAGAAGTAGTGCATTTGCTACTCCATGAGGAATATCATATACAGCTCCTAGTGGATGTGCCATAGAGTGAACTATTCCAAGTCCTACATTTGAGAATCCCATTCCTGCCACATATTGAGCTATACTCATTCCTTCCATATCCTCTAAATTTTTATTAGCTACCGCTCCTCTTAAATGCTTAGCTATTAATTCAATAGCTTTTATCTCAAACATATCTGAAATTATATGAGCTCCCTTTGTAATATATCCCTCTATTGCATGAGTTAAAGCGTCCATTCCTGTTGCTGCTATTGTTCTATTTGGCATTGTAAGCATAAGTTCAGCATCTACTATTGCTACTAATGGTATATCCTTAGGGTCTACACAAACTATTTTTCTATTTTCATCTTCTAGAGTTATTACGTAGTTGATTGTTACTTCTGCTGCAGTTCCACAAGTAGTTGGCAATGCAATTATTGGCACACATTTAGTATGAGTTGGAGCTACTCCTTCTAATGATTTTATATCTTCAAACTCTGGGTTATTTTTTGTAATAGCCACTGCCTTAGCTGTATCTATTACAGAACCTCCTCCCACTGCTACTATAAAATCTGCTCCTGCTTTATTAAATGCTACTAATCCCTCTTTACAGTTTTTTACTGTTGGATTTTGTTTTATATCTACATATACATCATAAGGTATATTTGCATCATCTAAAACTTTTTTTACTTTATCTAATACTCCACAACTCTCAAGTATTTTATCACTTACTAATAGAGCTTTTTTATATCCTCTAGCTTTTACCTCTGTTGCTAGATTTTCTCTACTCCCTATTCCAAAATAACTTGTTTCATTAAGTATGTATCTTGCTATTGCCATATCTTTTCCTCCTAATATTTTTAAGAAATTTTCCCTCTAATTTAAATATAATACTTTATTTTATTTTTTTCAAGTCCCCTTTCAATATTTTTATAGAAAAAAGTAGTGGAATAACTCCACTACTTCTTTTTTTGTTATATTTACTTTAAGTTTCTTATGGCCTTCTCTATTTTTTCCATTGCTTCCTCTACCATATATCTAGGACAAGCAACATTCATTCTAAAAAATCCTTTTCCATTCTCTCCAAATGTAGCTCCATCATTCATAGCTACTTTAGCTTCATTGATTAGGAAATCTTGTATCTTATCTTGAGGAATACCCACACCATTAAAGTCTAACCACATAAGGTAAGTTCCCTCTGGCTTAGCTGTTTTTATCATAGGTAGTTTTTCATTTATAAAATCTATAACATATTGCATATTTCCATCTATATGCTTAATAAGTTGCTCTAACCAATTTTCACACTTTTCATAAGCTGCTTCAAAAGCTACTAAACTAAATGGATTATTTCTTTTTACATCCATTTTACCTAAAATATCATCAAACTCTTTTCTCTCTTCTGCTCTTGGGAAAGTTGCAAAAGAAGCTTGAAGTCCAGCTAAGTTAAATGATTTTGTTGGAGAAAATAGTGTTATAGTTATATCTTCTATCTCTTTACTTAATGAAGCCATAGGAATATGTTTATGTCCAGGCATAATTAAATCTCTCCAAATCTCATCAGCAAGTATTCTTACATTGTATTTTCTACAAAATTCTCCCATTTTTTCTAACTCATCTTTTTTCCATACTCTTCCAACAGGGTTGTGTGGATTACATAAGATAAATAGAGTTACATCTTCACAAGAAAGTTTTTTCTCTAAATCTTCAAAGTCTACTGTATAGTATCCATTTTCATCTTTTACAAGATTATTCTCTACCAAAGTTCTTCCATTATCCTTTACTGATGAAGCAAATGGTGGATATACAGGAGACTGTATTAAGATTTTATCAGTTTCCTTTGTCAACATTTTTACAAGTATAGACATACTTGGTACAACACCTGGGCTATGGATTAATGTAGCTGGAGATATCTCATAACCAAATCTTTTCTTTAGCCAATTTGCTGCACTCTCATAATATGAATCTGGTCTATATACATATCCAAATATCTCTTGTTCTAATTTATTTCTCATAGCTTCAAGTATCTCTGGAGCTGTTTTTATATCCATATCAGCTACCCACATTGGAGTTAAGTCATTTCTTCCAAATTTCATTCCCATTTCTGCCCATTTAGCTGAATGGTTTTCACTTCTATCTATTCTTTCATTAAAGTTATACTTCATTTCTCCTCCTAAAACTATCTAATCTTTTACTATAAATATAGCAACTTCTATGCCATTAGTATAATTTTAACTTTATATTAAAATTATACATTTTTTTCTCTTCTAAAGCTAATAATTTTTCTCAATAGGGTAATTAGGTTTTTTACTCTCCTATTAATTCTTTTTCATATTTGCCTTTAAATCTCCTATAACTTTTCTTACAACTAGTAGTCCAACTATAAAAGTACAGATATCAGCAAACGGTTGACAATATTGTAATCCTCTTATTCCAAAAATATTTGGTAAAATAAATAGTGCTGGAATTAAAAATATTCCCTGTCTTCCCATTGCTACAAGAGTAGCCCAAAATCCATATCCAATAGATTGAGTAAGCATATTAGCCATAACAATAGAAGCTTGAATTGGTAAAGTCAAACATTGGTAACGAAGAGCAACTGTTCCTATCTCTATTACTTCTAAATCCTCTTTTCTAAAAAGAGCAATTATCTCTGGAGCAAATATAAAGCATATTATTCCTAATATACTTAATAATACAACCCCCACCTTTAGGCAAAAATGATAAGCTTCTAATACTCTATCATATTTTTTAGCTCCATAGTTAAATCCACAAACAGGCTGGAATCCCTGTCCAAATCCAATTAAAGAGGAACCTATAAATATCATAATACGAACTGTAATAGACATTGCTGCTATTGCTGCATCTCCAAATGGACTAGCACAAACATTAAGTGCTACTGCTGCCATACTTGCCAATCCTTGACGTGATAAGGTTGGAAGTCCAGCTTTTAAAATCTCTTTATATACCCACAATTTAAAAGTAAATTTACTCAACTTTATAGTAACATTCTTTTTATTTCTTTGACTCATAAATAGCAAAATACTAAAACTTACAAATTGACTAAAAATTGTAGCAATAGCCGCCCCAGATATTCCCATATTAAATTTAAATATAAGGATTGGATCAAGTATCATATTCAGTATTCCACCTGTTGCAAGTCCTAACATAGAGTAAAAAGCATTTCCTTGAGACCTATGCAAATTATTAAGAACAAAGGCACAACACATATATGGAGTAGCTATCAATATATATTTTGCATAATCCTTAGCATAGGGAGCTATTGTTGGAGTAGCTCCTAACATATTTACAAATTCATCTAAGAATAGTAATCCTAAAATGGCAAGTATTGCTCCTAAAGTCATAGCTGTAAAAAAAGCTGTAGCTGCTGCCCTATGTGCACCATCACTATCTTGTCTTCCCAAACTTCTAGAAACATAGTTTCCACTTCCCATCCCTAATGTAAAACCTATAGCTTGAATCATTGCCATAAGTGAAAAATTTATTCCTACTGCTGCTGAAGCTGATGTTCCTATTTGACTTACAAAAAAAGTATCTGCCATATTATAGATAGATGTTACTAACATCGTTATAATTGTAGGAATTGCTAGTCTTGGAATTAATCTGGAAATCTTAGTTTCCGTCATACGAATATACATTTCATTACTACTCATTCTCTTACTTTTATCTCCTCACTTTTATATTTTTTTATATTATAACATAATTTTTAAATCTTTCTTTAAATAAAAAGAAAAAAGAGAAGTTTTACCTTCTCTCTTTTAATAAAATTCATATATTTTATTTTTCCATTTCTTTTAAAACATAATATAAACGTTTAAATTTTTGATATTTTTTTCATAAAAATGTTTATTTTCGGAATTTGGATATTTCGTATCAATAACTTGGATTAACTTCTCACAAGCTTCATTTACAGAATGAAAACACCTATCTCCTACAGCTGCTAAAATTGCAGCTCCAAAAGCAGGTCCCTCGGTAGAATTAATAGTCTCTACTTTCAAATTAAATATATCAGCTATCATTTGTTTCCAAAGATTACTTTTGGCTCCACCACCACTAACTCTTATAGTATCCGTACAAACTCCTGTACCTTTAATTAATTCTAAAGAATCTCTTAGTCCAAAAGTTATTCCTTCTAAAACACTTCTTGTCATATCTGATCTTTCATGTTGAATATTTAATCCAATAAAAGCTCCTCTTGCATCAGGATCATTATGAGGTGTTCTTTCACCAGTTAGATATGATAAAAATAGTAATTTTTCATCAAATTTACTATTCTTAGCTTCTTCCTCTACAAAGTATGTATAATCTTTGCTCTTATTTACTCCTTCTATCCACCATTTTAATGCTCCAGCTGCAGAGAGCATAACCCCCATTTGATGATATCCACCATTAGCATGACAAAACGAATGTAATCTAGCCTCACTTTCTGCTCTGTAAGAAGAGCTATTTGCAAAAACAACTCCAGATGTTCCCAAAGCCACTGATAAAACTCCGTCTTTTACAACTCCTACAGCACCTGTAGCTTGGTCTCCTCCACCTGCTATTATTTTAACCTCTTCATTAAATCCATATTTTTGTGCTATATTTTTTTTATCTTTCCTATACATTCATAAGATTCAAACAATTTAGGAAGTTGCTTCTCAGTAATCCCCAACTCTTCTAATATCTCTTGACACCATTTTCTATTTTTTACATCTAAAAGAAGTGTTCCTGAAGCATCTGAAACATCAGTAGAGTAAACACCACTAAGTTTAAAAGCTAAATAATCTTTCGGTAACATAATTTTATTAATCTTTTTAAAATTTTCTGATTCATTATTTTTTAACCATAAAATTTTAGGAGCAGTAAATCCTGTTATAGCTATATTTCCTGTTAAATCTATTAATTTTGACCCAAATTTTCTATTTAAAAACTTACACTCTTCTACTGTTCTTTGATCACACCATAATAAAGCTGGTCTAATAACTTTATCTTCATCATCTAAAAAAACTGATCCATGCATTTGTCCACTAAAACTAATTGCTCTCACTAGTGATAATTCTTCTGAAGTAAATTCTAAAAAAGCTTCAAAAGTTTTTTCTACCCAATCATCTGGATTTTGTTCTATCCAATTTTCTTTAGGAAATAAAAGTGGATATTCTTTAGAAACAGTTTTTAAAACTTTCCCTTCTGGGTTCATCAATAATAACTTTACTGCTGATGTTCCTAAATCAATTCCTATATACATAAGCCTACCTCATTGATTATTCATAAATATATCTATTTAAAATATTTTCTAACATCTCTTGTCTTCCAGAAGAATTTTTCTTAACTCCATTTGTTAAAGCATATTTTGAAAGTTCTTCAAATCCCACTTCTCCATTAACAATTTGTTTTCCTATACCAGTTGTATATGAACTATATCTTTCAACTTTAATTTTCTCAAAAGTTCCATCTTCAATTAATTTCGCTGCAACTTTTAATCCTTTAGCAAAAGTATCCATTCCTGAAATATACGCATAGAATAGATCTTTTGGTTCGAAAGAACCTCTTCTTACTTTAGTATCAAAATTTAATCCTCCTTCTTTAAATCCACCAGCTAAAAGTGTTTCATACATAGCTAAAACTGCATCATATACATTTGTTGGAAATTGGTCTGTATCCCATCCTAATAACATATCTCCTTGGTTAGCATCTATACTTCCAAATACACCATTAATTCTTGCTGTACACAATTCATGTTGGAAAGTATGTCCAGCTAATGTAGCATGATTTGCTTCTATATTCATTTTAAAATACTTATCTAAATTATATTTTCTTAAGAATTCAAGTACTGTTGTAGTATCAAAATCATATTGATGTTTTGTTGGTTCTTTTGGTTTTGGTTCTATAAAGAACTGCCCTTCAAATCCTATTTTTTTAGCATAATCTACTGCCATTTGTAAAAATCTTGCAAGATTATCTAACTCTAATCCTATGTCTGTATTTAATAGTGTTTCATATCCTTCTCTTCCACCCCAAAATACATAACCTGTTCCATTTAATCTTTTAGTAATTTCTAAAGCTTTTTTAGTTTGAGCTGCTGCATAAGCAAATACATCTGCATTACAACTTGTTGCAGCTCCATGCATGAATCTTGGATGACTAAACATATTTGATGTTCCCCAAAGTAATTTTATTCCTGTTCTTTTCATCTCTTCTTCTATTAAATCAACGATCTCATCTAAGTTTCTATGGTACTCTTCTAATGTTTCAGCCTCTGGAGCTATATCTTTATCATGAAAACAGAAATATTCAAGTCCTAATTTTTCCATAAATTCAAAACCAGCTTTTACTCTAGCTTTTGCTTTTTCCATTGGAGTATACTCATTCCACTCTCTATCCATAGTTGCATTTCCAAATGGATCTGTTCCCTCTCCTGTTAATGTATGCCAATATGACATTGCAAATTTAAGGTGATCTTTCATCTTTTTTCCTAATATTACTTCTTCAGGATTATAATGAGCAAATGCTAATAAATTATTTGTTTTTACACCTTCATATTTTACTTTATCAATTCCTTTAAAAAATTCCATATAAACCCTCCTTTTAAAAATTTGACTTTTATATAAAAAAGTTATATTATTAAAAAATGATATAAATAATTGAGGTGAATTAATGTACCAATTAGAACAAAAAAAAGGAATGATTTAGATTTTTTAAATTTTATATATAAAAATAAAAATTTTACAATTTCTCAAGCAAGTAAAGGATTAAATTTAACTTATCCAACCTCTAAAAGATTAGTAGAAGATTTTTTAAAAGAGGGAATAATTTTACAATCTGATGAAATTATGCATACACCTGGACGCTCTTCAGTATCATTTCTTGTAAATACTGATAAGTTCTACTCAATCGGAATCCAGATCGAGTTAAAAAAAATTAGCTTTATTCTAATTGATCTTCTTGGAAGAATAAAAAAAGAAAGGACAATTCTTAATTTAGAATATAATAATAATACTTTTTCTCAAATCTTATCCTCTCTTTTCAATGAATTTTTTAATGAAATTGATAAAGAGATTAAAGATAAAATTTTGGGAATTGGAATCTCTTTTCCAGGAATTGTAGATAGAAAAAAATTAAAAATTTTAGATGGAATAAACTTAAATTTAAAAAATATAGATTTAAATGATATATTTAAAAAATATGATTTAAATGTTTATTTAGAAAATGATGCTAATGCTTGTATTTATAGCGAAAAAATTCTTGGAAAAGCTCAAAAGGATGAAAATTTTGTTGTTATTTCTATTGGAAGTGGAATAGGAGCTGAAGTATATATTAATTCTCACTTACATCATGGAAATAATAATTTATGCGGAGAGTTTGGACATATCTCCATTGATTATTCTGGAAAAAAATGTAATTGTGGAAATAGAGGATGTTGGGAATTATATGTTTCTGAAATTGCAACAGAAGAGGAGCTTAATAGGGTTAGTACTAAAGAACTTTCTTTTATTTTTGATAAAGAACAAAATAAAGAGTTCGTAGAAAAATATATTAATTTTTTTAGTATTGGTTTAAGTAATATACTTTTAACTTTTGATATCAATAATATTATAATTAGTGGAAATTTAGCAAAATATATTGAAAAATATCAACAAGATATTTTAAAAAATATTCAAAAAAATATTTTCTTTAAAAATTATCCTCTTAATATTTTATGTTCTAATTTAAATGAGCGTTCAAGTATACTTGGAGCAGCATTAATTCCTATTTCTGATTTTTTTAATTTGGTTAATAGCGATTAAATTATTTTATCTAAAAAATTAGTAAATTAAAAGAGCAAGGATACTCTATAACTTTTAGTAACTTGCTCTCTTTTTATTTTTTATTTCACTTCAAAGTTCATAATACTAACTTCTTGAAGATTTTCATTTAAAGCTGCTGTAGAAAATATTAATACTGAATTCCAATAAATTGTGTGCTCATTTGTTGTCCATTCATATCCTGAGTCAACATAATCTCTAGCATTGAATTTAGATAGTTCCGCACCTTGAAATTGGTTTGGTCCTCCTGCAAAATATCCCTTTGGAATCTCTAATATCCCATCATAATTATATATGTTGCTATATGTATGACTTAAACAATTTTCTCCATATCCTGAAACATAACTAAATGCTAATGGATTTACTCCTAAGAAATAGTTCATATTAGTTCTCATCATAGCTATAGTTCTATCATTATCCTTTCCTAGAACCTTATTTCCTACATATAGATCCATCAATGTAGTTCCTATAACTGAGTTACTTCCCCATACATAGTCATTTTCTCCTAACACAGTTTTCCATGGGTTATTTACAGTTTTTTCAAATACATCATCTGACCATGATGTAAACTTCTCTTTAAACCATTCTTTTACTTCAGAAGCAGGATTTTTAGAGCTTAAGTACGCATAAAAAGCAACTTTTTCCATATTTCCCCAACCATGTCCATTTTTTTCAGCTTCAAAGCTTTCTTCAAAATTTCTATAGTTATTTAAGAAATATTCGTCGTATTTTTTTTCTCCAGTGGCTCTATATAATTCTGCTGCTGCCCATAATCTATTATCAGTATCATTTCCATCATAATATGGTTCATTCGGCATAGAGATTATTAAATTTGAATTTTTTTCTAAGTATTGGTATCCAAATTTTGCTGCTTTAAGTAATTTTTCAGCATATTCTTTATCTATATTTTTAAATACTGTATAACCATGAGCTAAAGCAGCAACAACATCTGCTGTATGAGTTGTTGGTTTTACATTAGTCATTGTTCCATTTTTATCCTGGATATATCTATCCATTGTTAAAGCTATATCTGGTGTACCATCATAGTTTTGTGCCCATACATGAGAATATACTCCTCCTGTATCTTTATCTTGCATTTTTAATAAGAAATCTAATTCCCATCTAATTTCATCTAATAAATCTGAAACTCCATTTCCACTTTCTGGTATAAAATCTTTTTTATCTCTAAATTGATTTGGAAACATTTCATATGCCCATAAAAGTTCTGTTACCGCAGTAGCTCCAGCATTTGTGTATTTTCCATAATCTCCAGCATCATACCATCCACCAGAAACATCATATCTTTTTGAGCTCTCTCTTTGAGAATTTAGAGGAACACTTCTATCTTGTGGTAGTCCTTCTCCTCTTGCAAATAGTTTTCCAACATATTTTTCTTCAATTATTTCATTTCCTCTTTGAAGATAATAATATTTAGTTATATCTTCCAATAAAGGTTTATATATGTTATCTCCTATTGTAAATTTCTGAGATTTTCCTACACCTTCAACCTCTAAAAAATACGTTCCTGGAACTTTAATATCACTGAAGTCAGCTTTTAGTATTCTATCTCCTGATACAACTGAATCATCATCACAAATCAGCGACAATTTTCCTGTATAAATCACTTTATCTTTAGTATCTTTTACTCTAAAAATTGTTCCTACTGGAGTTGTGAATTTATGTGCAAATCCACTTATTAAAGCATATTTATCTGCATTTAAATGATATCCTACTTGATTTACTTTCACAGGATTTTGTGAAGTTTCATCATCTGAAGTTATTATTCTTACATCATTTATCCATACTTCAACAGGTCTTTCTGTTACCCCATTATCAACTTCCTTAAAAATAAGCTGTCTAAAAGATCTTAAATCTGCTTCTCCTGATAAATTCATCACATCCTTTAATGGAATAGAAATATGTTGCCATTCTTTAGTTATTTCAAACTGCGTGTCTGTTCTAAAAGAGACTATATCAATATCTCCTTTTCCATCTGTTCTCTTTCCACCAAAAGAGAGTTCAAATACTTCTCCCCCTTTTGCTCCTTTTATATTAAACTCTAATGTTCCATTGGCAACATATGGTTCTAAATTCATAGCATTCCAACCTTTTGGTACTATTGAACATAACCATTGATTTTCATTTATTGAAGTCTTTATGTGTAATGAAGGTAAAGAGTTATATGTCATATTTTTATCTACAGGTAAAAACCCTCTTTCATCTAACTCTTGTCCTCCTTCCATTGACCATCCACCTAAAACTTCATTAGTAAAAAGAATTAAATCATTTTGTTGATATTTTTTATCTATTGAAAGTTTAGCTATTTCTACTTCCTTTGTTCCCTCTTTAGTATTCACATTTCCACAACTTGTTGCAAGTAAAGTAATAGCTAATAAAAACATAATTTTACCTTTAGCTTTTTTTTTCATTCTAATCCCTTCTCAAATATTTTATAATTTCTCTCCATTGCTAGCTATTACATCTTTATACCAGAAATAACTTGCTTTTTTCTTTCTCTCTAAATTATTCTTTCTATCTACATAGATAAACCCATACTGTTTCTTATATCCATTTAACCAGCTTAATAGATCTATATATGACCAAGTACAATATCCTAGTAGATCCACTCCCTCTTCTATAGCTTTTTCACAAGCTATTATATGCTCTCTTAGGTAATCTATTCTTGGAATATCTTGTACATTTCCCTCTTCATCTATTGGATCTACAGCTCCTAATCCATTTTCACTAATTATTATAGGAAGATTGTATCTCTCTTTTAACTGAACCATTCCATATCTTAATCCATCTGGATCTATTGCCCAATCCCAATCAGTATATTCTAAGTTAGTATTTCTAACATTTTTAAATAACCCTGGTACTCCATTCTCCTTTTGACTATTTTTCTCTCCAGTAGTATTCATACCATTGTATCCTACTCCCTCTTTATTATCAGCTATCATTTGGGTACAGTAATAATTAATTCCTATAAAATCAGATTTTGCTGACTTAAGAAGTTCCATATCTCCATCTAGTATCTCTGGAGCTCCATATTTTTCTTGATTATATTTTAACATATCTGCTGGATATTCCCCTTTGAAATATGGATCAAACCACCACCATACATTATAGTTATAGTATTTCTCTAAAGCTAATTTATCCTCTTCAGATTCTGAAGCTGCATAAGCTGGTCCATAAGCTATACTCGATCCTATCATCCCATTTGGAACTATCTCTCTAAATAACTTAATTGCTTTTGCATTAGCTAAAGCCGTTATGTGCCCAGCATTTAACTCTTTCTTTCTATCTTTTAATCCAGGTGGATGTAAAGCTATTCCATATCCTAATCCTATAAAAACATTTGGCTCATTCATTACAATCCAATATTTTACTCTATCTCCAAAGTTTTTAAAACATACTCTTGTATACTCTACAAAATCATCTATTATCTCTCTTGATTCCCAACCTGCATACTTATCTTGAAGAGCTTGAGGTAAATCCCAATGGTAAAGAGTTATCATAGGTTCAATGTTGTATTTTAATAGTTCATCTATTAGATTGCTATAAAACTCTATTCCTTTTTCATTTATTTTTCCTGATCCCTCTGGAAAAATTCTTGTCCAAGCAATACTGAATCTATAAGTTTTTAATCCCATTTCAGCCATTGTTTTTACATCTTCTTTATATCTATTGTAATGATCTGCTGCTATGTCTCCATTTGTTCCTTCAAATGTTGTTCCAGGTAATTTTGAATACAGATCCCATATAGATGGTCCTTTTCCATCTTGATTCCATGCTCCTTCTACTTGGTAAGCTGCTGTAGCACTTCCCCATAAAAAATTCTTTGGAAAACTCATAATATCACTCCTAATTTTATTAATTATTTTCATAAGCTTTTTCTTCTTCTAAAATTTTATTATCAAATGCTTTAAAAAATGGTAAATATATTATTAAGCCTATAACGATTAATAGAATTTGTAAAATAACATATCTAAATGAACCTATAGAAGCTAAATATCCACTTATTAAAGGTGGTGTTGTCCATGGGATTGAAATTCCTGGTAATTTTGGCAATACTCCCATAGCAATACTAAAATAACCAATAAGTCCTGTTATAATAGGTGTTATAAAAAATGGAATTATTAAGTACGGATTCATAACTATAGGTAATCCAAATATAATTGGTTCATTTATATTAAAACACGCTGCTCCAACTGAAATTCTTCCTACCTCTTTAAGTTGTTTACTTTTAGAAACAAAAGCCAATAGAAATGCTAGAGCAAATGTTCCTCCTCCACCACCAAGACTTATAAATATATCAAAAAATGGTCCTCCTAATACATTAGGGATCTCTTTTCCTGCTTCATAAGCAAGTCTATTTTGATCTCCTAATAATCCAAGCACTGGTCCTATTGTTCCTAAAATAATTGTTGATCCATGTAGTCCTGCTATCCAGAATAATTGAATTATAGCAACTATTATAGCTAATCCCCACCAGCTTCCTACCAATATTTTTAGTGGAGTCGTTAAAATTACTTTTAATAACTCGTGAACATTTTGAAAATCAGTACTTTCTAATATTAAACGTATGATTAAAGTTCCTATCATTAAAGCTAAAGTTGGAATTAATGCAACAAATGATCTTGCAACTGCTGGTGGAACATTATCAGGCATCTTTATAACTATATTTTTTCTAATAAACCATGTATAAATCTCAACTGATATAAGTGAGGCTATTATCGCTCCAAATAATCCTGCACTTCCTGTATATACTAATGGAATAGCCTCTACACTGGTATTCATAAATGAAACTTTATATGGAGTCAATATCATAAACGTCATTAATGCAAGAGCAACTGATGAAAGACAGTCTACTTTATTTTTTTCAGCTAATCTATACGCTATTCCAATACATCCAAATATAGACATAATATCAAAAGTTGCTCTTACAGGATAGAGAACTTTTCCCATCCAGGTATCTCCAAATATACCTAACATAAAGTCATAGTACCCAGGTATTGGTAAAAAAGCTAAAATCATAAAGATAGAACCTGCTATTGTTAAAGGCATAGATAAAATTAATCCATCTCTTATTGCTTGTAAATGTTTTTGTCCACCTATTTTCCCAGCTATTGGCATAAATTTTTCTTCTAAAAATACATTGAACTTATCAAATAAACTCATATTTTCCTCCTAATTTTTTCTTTCTTTTTCACTTAAAATAAAATGATATACTGCACCTATTTTTCCAGAATCATTTAAAAATTTACATCTCTCTAATTTAGGCATTTCTAAAGGACAGACATCTTTTTTTATAGTTTCTACTTTTTTCTCTATAATTTCTATAAAATCTTCCCTTTTTGTTATCTCTCCACCTATAAGTATTTTTTCAGGATTTAAACTAACAGCTAAGTTATAAATTGAATAAGCTAAGGATGTATAAAATTCTTCAATTACCTCTGTCGCAATTTTATCTCCATTTTTAGAAAACTCAAATATCTCTTCTCCTCTTAACTCTTCCCAATTCATATTTTTCTTCTTAGCATAAGCTTTTATTAATCCACCTCTTACACTTCCAGACATACTAAGACTTGCTTCTTCATAATTTTCTCTTCTATCAGTTATCATAAATCCAAATTCTCCAGCAGCAAATCCCCTTCCTCTTACCATCTTTCCATCTATATATATAGCTCCACCTACTCCTGTTCCAACAGTTAGACAAAGAAAATTTTCACATTCTTTAGCATTCCCTAGCCATTTTTCTGCTAGTGCTACACAATTTACATCATTTTCCAACTCCACAGGAATCCCTATATATTTTTCTAATTCACTTTTAAAAGGAAAATCATATAAATCATATAGAGCTCCACCTGTAATCATATGTCCTCTTTTTACATCTATTACTCCAGGCATGCTAAAAGCTAGCCCATCTATTTTGTCTCCTTCATTTTGAAATTTTTCAACTACTTCTTTTACTCTTTTAAAGATTGTATCTTTATTATCTTGAGTATCTATACTACCACTCTTTAGAATCTCTCCTCTTTCATTTATTAAAGAATATTTTGTTTTAGTTCCTCCAACATCAAAACTTAAGTACATATTTTTTCTCCTTTTAGAAACCGCTTTCCTTATTTTCTAAAATGAAAGAGAAACTATGTTTCTCTTTCATAAAGCTTTAATTCTCCATTATAAACATTTGTTTTTATTTTTTCTCCAGCTATTAATTTTAAAATAGCCTCTACAGCTTTATCAGCCATTTTATCTAAATTATATCCTATAGTTGTAATTCTAGGTCTATAAAGTCTTGAAATTTGGTTATTGTCAAATCCTATCAATTTAACCTTCTCATAAGCTATATCATTTTCTGTTAAAGCTTCTAAACAACCTATTGCCATCTCATCATTAGCACAAAATATCCCTTCTGGAATATCTCCACTTTTTATCAATTGAGTAAATATTTTTTTAGCTATTTCTAACTGAAACTCTCCTTTTAGTACTTTAGATACTATCCCATTTCCATCTAGTTCATCTAAAAAACCTTCTTTTCTTTCTAAACCGGCCAATTTATTTTCTTGTCCTGCAAAATGATAGATAGTTTTAAGCCCTTTTTCTAATAAAAATTTAGCTGCTAATTTTCCTCCATTATAATTATTTGAATTAATTAAAAATACATTTTTAGAATGATGCTCAGTTTTATAATCAAACATTACCAAGTTATATTCATTCTCTATTAGATTTTCTATTTCAGGTTCATCTAAGGTAGCCCCTATTATGATTGCTCCTTGAATAGTTCCATTATCTATTAATTGTTTTATTCTAATTTTCTCTTCACTAGTTTTAATAAGAGAAATTAAAACCTTTACATCTCTTTCTTCTGATTTTTCAACAATTAAAGCAATTATATATTGGAAAAAATAACTTCCTAGTCCACCTTTATCTAAGATAAATATTCCTATTACTTTATCCCTTTTCCCAGCTAAATTTCTAGCTTGAATATTAGGTTCAAATTCATATTTTTTTATAACCTTCATTATTTTTTCTTTTGTTGATTCTGGTATTCCTGGATAATTATTTATAACTTTAGATACTGTTGATTTTGAATATCCAGCCAATCTAGCTATATCATCAATTTTTATAGAACTCACCTCTTTTTTTACTTCTATAATTGATGATAAACGTTTTTTTTATTCTTGTCAAGTATTTTACCACCATGCTGAAACTTGGAAACCTGTAAGTACATCTTCTACTGTTGATTTTGTTGTTACTCCGTTTTCTCTTCTTTCTGTTTTATCTCCTATATAAGTAACAAATAATCTCAATGATGTTTCGGCATTTCCAACATAATATTTCAATTGTGGTCCAGCTGAAATTTTATATAATAGATGATCTTCAGTAGTTCCTGAATAGCTTTCAGTATCCTTACGAGCTATACCAGCCTCCATCCATAAATCTAAGTTCTGATTTATATAGTAGATTGGTCTTAAAACTAAAGCATCAGTTTCTAAGTCTTTTGCTCTCCATGATCCAACATATGGAGACATATTTGTTGGGTTATCTACATCATGCCAGTATGACACAGTTTTTCTTGCCTCTATATTTTGAGCACGTAAACCTCTATAACTTACTAACATATGAGTTCTATCTCCAAGTCTTACTGTTCCTCCCAATCCTAATTGATAAGTTACAGCATCATTAGCAGCTCTTTTATTAGCATCTGTTTCGATCTTTCCTATTCCTTCACCTGCTAATATTCCAGTAGCATATTGTAAGTAGTGTTGTCCCTTTCCTTCTAATCCAAAGAAATTATCCGGTTGATAGTAAAGTCCTGCATAAAAACCATCATCTGCAGCATCTCTATTCCAATTTTCTAAATTATTTTTATATTTTTTTATTTTATCATTATCAGTTGCATGGGCATACATTACCTCTCCAGAGATATCTCCATGTGTATATTTTGCTTTATATGCTCTTACATCTTCAGCTTTCTTTCCCTCAATATTTGAAAGTTCTCCATCTTTAAAATCATTTGATATATATGTTAAATTTAAAGATCCATTCCAAAGCCTTATTCCTTCTAATCCTAGTCCAGTTCCTTTCACATCTTGATAGTAATAATCTAAGATTTCAACCTGTTGTGCATCCCATTTTTTCTTACCGGCAACTATTTTAGCATCTTTAAATGCTCCTGTAAACATTGGAACATTTCCCATTTCTATATATAATTCTGTAAGATCAATTTTATAATCTCCTACATTATTATCATAGTTATCACTCCAGTTCTCTAATTGAACAACTAATTTTGTCCATGCACCATTACTTTGAGTAAATTTTTTCGATAGGTTTATATTGAAGTTTGTATCATATTCATTTCCCCATCTTCCAACATATTCTTTATTTTTACTATAACTATTTTTATTTCCATGTTTCATATTCCCCTCAGCACCAGTTCTAAGGTATCCATGAAATTGTAGCTCATCATCTTGATTTTTAGTTTTCTCTTGAGTTGCTAAACTTAATTTTTTTTCATTCTTTTTTATATCAATCTTTTGCTTCTTTAACTCTTTATTTTGCTCAGCAATTATTTGTTCTAATTTTTCTATTCTTTCTTCTAAAGTTAATTCTCTATCTTCTGCTAAAGTTGGTATAGCTAATGCACATAATAAACTTACTAATAAAAATTTTTTCATTATTTATCCTCCACTTTTATTCCTAAATCATATACTTTTATTGAATCTATCTCTAATGTTTGTGGGAATACATCTGCATCTACTCCTTGTTGTCCTCCCCAAGCTCCACCAACAGCTATATTTAATATTAGATAGAATTTTTGGTCAAATGGCCAAGCATCTTTACCAGAGTTTTCATTTTGATAAGTAAAATATAATGTATCATCAAAATAAACTTTTATAACTTTTGGTGTCCACTCTAATGAATAAGTATGGAAAGTATCAGACACTTCTTCTCCTTTAATTTGAGCACTTTTTTGATTTGAATTTTTCCAATAATATTTTTCTGTATGAACTGTACCATGGATTGTATCCTGATCAAATCCAACATGCTCCATTATATCAATCTCTCCACTTTTTGGCCAATCTCCATATAAAGAATCTGTTGGCATCATCCAAATAGCTGGCCAAGTTCCTTTTCCTTTAGGTAATTTAGCTTTAACTTCTATTCTTCCATATAGAAAATCTTTTTTACCTCTAGTCACTAATCTTGTTGAAGTATATTCATTTTTATCATATGCTTCATTCCAAGCTGTTATTGTTAATTTTCCATCTTCTACATAAACATTGTCTGGATTTTTTTCAGTGTAATATTGTAATTCGGCATTTCCCCAACCGTTTCCACCTACATCATATCCCCAGTCACTCTCTTTAGGTAATCCTTCATAATTAAATTCTTCTTCCCATATTAAATTTCCAAAATATTTTTCTATTTTAATATCTTTTAGCCCTTGTTTATTTCCTACTTTTTTTATAGTTATTTTTCCATCTTTAGTTGATTCACCAGTATTTTTTAGCAAACACTCTCTATTATTTTTATCTAATTCAAAAGTTTTCCCATTTTGAATAGCTACTACATACTTTTCTTCTGCTGCTATATTTCCATCAATCTTTACTAAATAATCTGAATCCTCTTCAAGAACCATAGTTTTTACAAATTCTTTTCCTGATTTTAAAGATTTCACTGTATTTATATCTTCAGTTGTTAAAATATTTTCTCCAATTCCTGTTACTTTATATTTGTGTTGTACTTGGAATTTTGTTAAATTTATCATTCTATTTACATCTATCATTCCAGTTTTTTCTAAGTTTACTTCACTTAATTTTACAGTTTCATCTGTTTTTGTAAACCAAAATTCAAATCTTGCTTTTTCATCAGCTTCAGCCAACATTTCAAAATCAAATGTGTATTCTTTTTGTTTTGGAGATATTTTTATATCTTTTTGCCAATAACCATAGTAACCTCTTTCTCCATCTGCTCCTATTTTTATTGTAATCTCTGTTTCTTTCTCTACATTTGCTTTAAATTTTAATTGATATATACCACCAGCTTCTAATTTTAAAGGGGCTTGAATAACCTGTAATCCATGTGTTGGTGCTTTAGTATTTTTAGAAATCGCAACCAAATCCCCATTTATTATTTCAATATCTCCAATTCCACCAGAATTTTCATATTTTATCCACGATCCTTCTGTATTAACTGTTCCTATATTATTAGGAATAGCTTTAGATAATGGTTTTTCAAAAGATGGATTTTGTAAGATATTTGCTCCTAATACTAACTGTGAAAAAAGTAGTGATATTATCATTGCAGATTTTCTTATATTCATTTTCTCCTTCTCCTTATATCTTCTTTTTTAAGAAACCGATTTCGTTATATTGATTATAACATAATTCGTTCATTTGTCAATCGTTTTATTTCATTATCATTATAAACTCTTATTTTAAGAAGATTATAGAAGAAAAAAATATTTTCATTAAAAAATATATTGACTTTTTCTATTTTTTGTTTTATTTTTTATTTAAATTATAGCGATTGTATTTTAAACATTAAATATTTTTTTAATACTATTAGGAGGTTGAAAAATTATGAAAAAAATCTTATTATGTTGTTCTGCTGGAATGTCCACAAGTTTATTAGTTACTAAAATGAAGAAAGAAGCTGAAAATCAGGGAATAGATGTGGAGATTAATGCTGTTGCACTAGAACTTTTTGAAGAAAATGTTACCAAATATGATGTATTCTTATTAGGACCACAAGTTAAATTTAAGAAAAACGATTTCCAAAAGGTGGCTGACCAATATGGAAAAAAAGTTGAAGTTATAAATATGATGGATTATGGAACTATGAATGGTGCTAAAGTTTTAGCCTTTGCTTTAAATCTAATAAAATAATAAAAGGAGTTTTATTCAATGGAAGAAAAAGAATTATTATCTGAAGAGATGCTAGAAAAAATTATGATGGGAGTTGCTATAGCAGGAACAGCTAAATCTCTTGGAAAAGAGGCTCTTAATCAAGCAAATCAAGGAGATTTTCAAAAGGCAAGAGAGTTATTTGCTGAAGCTAAAAAAAGTTTTATTGAAGTTCATGGTTCGCATTTTGATCTTATTCAAAAAGAATCATCAGGAGAAAAAGTGGAAATTTGCTTACTTCTTATTCATATGGAGGATCATATCATGACAACTGGTCTGTTTCTAGATTCTCTTGAGGATCAAATTAATCTTATTGAAAGAGTATATAAATTAGAAGCCAAATTAAAATAACTTATTTAAAAATTCTCTCATATTTTAATAAAAGTACTGCCATAACACAACTATGACAGTGCTTTCTCCCATATACTACTAAATATTTTTAATCTCAAAAATTTTTTCTCAAATTTTAATTTAACTCTTGTATCCCTAAATGTAATTTAGGAGCTCTTACTCTAACAGTAACTATCCCATTTACAACTTGACTTATTTGTATGTCACAAGTTGCACTTAATAATCTATAAGCATCAGGAAAATTTAAACCTATTTTTTCCATTAAAAGATTTGTCATTGCTTCACTTGCTACTTTTATAACTTCTTCAAAAGTTTTTCCACTAGCCACAGTATAGATAGAATCTTGTGTTTCTAACACAGGATTTTTAAGAGATAGTGGAAATTCTTTTATTATCTTAACTTTTAAACATACTTTTCCACCTATTTCAATTCCTGTACCACTAAGTTCTCCATCTCCCATACAAGCATGTAAATCCCCTAAAGCTAAACCTGCTCCATCTACATAAATTGGTAAATATACTTTAGTTCCCTTTTTTATAATCTTTGTATCCATATTTCCACCATGGCTTCCTGGGAAAGCACAGTGTACTCCCTCTTCTGGAGGAAAGACTCCTATAACTCCTATCATTGGAGTAAGTGGTATTTTTATCTGAGGAGAAAAATGAGCAAAGCCATCTTTTATTTTTATAATTTTAGTATCAAAATCAGTTATTTTATCTCCTAGCACTCCCAAATTTGGAGCCGTTGTCATAACTCCTTGTTCTGCTAATTCAATATCAATCACTTCTACTTCTAATATATCTCCTGCTTTACTTCCTATTACTTCAATTGGTCCAACAGAACAATCTACTATTGACATATCTATATCTTTTCTTTTTGTATTTTCATTTTTTATCTGTCCATTGTAGCAATCTTCAGTTTCAACATAAAAAATCTCATTATTTTGTACAGAATAATTAAATTTATTATTTTTATTAAACTCAAAAACTATTTTTTCTTTTGTTAAAGTTTGCATAACTCTCTCCTTTAAAATATTTCAATTGTCTAAAAGAAAAAAGCTAAAGAGATTATTTTTTCTCTTCAGCATTTCTCATTACTTTTTGATTATATTATAATTGACTCATACTATGTAACTTATAATAGAATCCTTTACTATCTAAAAGTTCTTGATGTGTTCCTCTCTCTTCTATTCCATTATCAGTAAGAACTATTATCTCATCTGCTGCTTGAATAGTAGAAAGTCTATGAGCAACTACTATTGTAGTTCTACCTTTACATAAATCCTCTAGTGACTCTTGAATTAATCTTTCTGTAATATTATCAAGTGCAGAAGTAGCCTCATCCAATATCAATATAGGTGGATTTTTTAAGAATATTCTAGCAATAGCAATTCTTTGTTTTTGTCCTCCAGAAAGCTTTGTTCCTCTCTCTCCCACATTAGTATCATATCCATCTGGCATCTGCATAATCAAATCATGGATATTAGCTTTTTTAGCTGCCTCTATTACCTCTTCATCTGTAGCATTAGTTTTTCCTATTAGGATATTTTCTTTAATAGTTCCTGTAAATAGGAATACATCTTGTTGAACTATACCAATATTTTTTCTTAAAGACTCTACTTTTACATCATAGATACTCTTACCATCTATTTTTATATCTCCACTATCTACAGTATAAAATCTTGGAATAAGATTACATAATGTAGTTTTTCCTCCACCAGATGGTCCTACTAATGCTAACATCTTTCCTTTTTCAATAGTTAAAGATATATTATCCAATACCTTTTTACTTTCATGGCTAAAGCTTACATTCTCAAATTTAATTTCTCCTTTAACCTCTCCAATATCCTTAGCATCCTCTTTATCTTTCTCTCTATCTACCTCTATAAGTTCCATAAATCTCTTAAATCCACTCATACCATTTTGATATTGCTCTACAAAAGCAATAAGTCTTTTTATTGGTTGAGTAAAAATTTTAATATATAGTAGATAAGCTAAGAAATCTCCTATATTTATCTTTCCATAATAAGTAAAGATAGCTCCTACTATAAGTACAGAGTAGTCTAACATATCAGTAAAAAATCCTACTCCTGCTGTATACTCAGCCATTACCTTATATGAAAAAGATTTTGCAGTAACAAACTGTTGATTTCCCTCTTCAAATCTTTCTTTCTCATCTTCATCTATAACGAAAGCCTTAGATACTCTTATACCAGATATACTATTTTGTAATCTTGCATTGATATCACCTGTTTTTTCTCTTGTTTTTACAAATGAAGCCAAAAGTTTCTTTCTTTTATACATACTATACCAAATTATTATTGGTAATATACAAAATACAATTATAGTTAATACTACATTTATTCTAAGTAAAACTATAAATGAACCTACTATCATAAAGAAAGATATAAATAGATCCTCTGGTCCATGATGGGCAAGCTCTGATATATCTTGTAAATCATTTACAATTCTTGACATTATACTTCCTGTTTGATTGTTATCAAAGTACTTTACAGGTAGTTTTTGAAGATGTTCATATACATCTCTCCTCATATCTGCTTGCATACCTACACCTACTAAATGTCCCCAGTATTGCATCCAATAAGCACATAACATTTTTATTAGGTAGATTACCATAAGTACAACAGCAAATACAACTAAAAATCTAAACTCTTTATTAGGTATAACTCTATTTACTACATTTCTTGTAATCATAGGATATACTAAATCACATAGGGCTGATATAGTTGCTACCAACAAATCCATAAAAAATAACTTTTTATATGGTTTGTAGTATGTTACGAATTTTCTTAACATACCTTTTTCAATTTTTACATCACTCACTTTTTCTTACCTCTTTCTCCTTAATATATATTTTAAAGAAAACTAAGACTTGCTCCATATTCAAAAAAGTTGATTAACTAGGCTCGTTTCACTAAAAACACAAAACTCACTTCGTTCAAACAATTGTGTTTTTCAGCGTTCAACTTCACTATGTTAATCTAAACTTTTTCTCATAATTTCCGCAATTCTTTAAGTTTTCTTTTATAACAATCCTAATTTTTCTCTTCCACATATCCCATCTCTTTTAAGAATGGTTTTTTCTTTCTCCAATCTTCTTTTACTTTTACCCAAAGAGTTAAGAAAATAGGTACTCCTATTAACTCTTCTATCTCACGTCTAGCCTCTTCTCCTATCTCCTTAAGCAATCTTCCACCTTTTCCTATTATGATACCTTTTTGAGAATCTCTTTCCACATAGATATTGATATCAAATTTATCTTTTCCCTTTTCTCTTCTCTCCACATTAAGTATCTCAATAGCTACAGAGTGAGGTATCTCATCTCTTGTTTTAAGTAGAATTTTTTCTCTTACTATCTCAGTTATTATCTTATATACAGAGATATCTGTATACATATCATCTGGATAATATTTTATTCCCTCTTCTAAAAATGGGTCAATCTTTTCTAAAAGTTTAGGAAGTCCAATAGCATATTGCCCAGAGATTTCAACTATTCCATCAAACTCTCCTAATTTTTCCTCTATCTCTAATCTTTTAGCTTTTAATTGCTCATCATTTAATTTATCTATCTTATTTACTACAAGTATTCTTGGAGTTCTCTTTGCCTCTTTTACTTTCTCCATTACAAATTGGTCTCCAGTACTTATCTCTTGAGAACCATCTAATACAAATAATATTACATCTACATCTTTTAAAACTCTTATAGCAGAGTTAGTCATATACTCTCCAAGTAGATGTTTTGCTTTGTGTATTCCTGGTGTATCAATAAAGATATATTGATTATCATTAAAATTTAAAATTCCTTTTATATTATCTCTAGTTGTTCCAGCTTTATCAGAAACTATTGCAACTTTCTCTGATACCAGCTTATTTATAAGGGTAGATTTTCCAACATTTGGTCTTCCTACTACAGCTATAAATCCAGCCTTCATTTAATCATCTCCTATTCCTATTCTCATATACTGCTCTCTTATCTTATCAATAAATGAGTATCCCTCTTCATCACGAGTTTTCTCCTCTACTATTATCTTTTTTATCATATTAGGAGATATCTCTCTAGTGAGCTCAGCCCTCTTTCCATAAGCTATAAATCTCACACGAAATCCCTCTCTAGTAAGCTCTTGAAATATTTTATTTCTGTTCGTATACATTTTTGGTAATAATTCTTCTACAAAATATCTCAACTCTTTAGCTAACTCTTCACTTATTTTTTGATTTAAAATTTTCGAAGCAGAACGAATATTTATTATTTTATACTCATATTTTTTTAAACTCTCTTTTTCTAAATTTAAAATATCTCCTATTTTAAACCCTGTTTCATAGAGAAGTTTTATTACAAGAGAATCTCTTCTCTCCTCATAGCTATCATTACAGATATCTAATATTCTTTTTAATTCCCATCTCTCCAATGGCTCTGTAACTTTTTTCACTCTATTAGGTAGCTCTATATCCTTTACTGGAGTTTCATCTATTATCTTAGATTTTAAAAGATATTTATAGAAGCTTTTTATAGAACTGAGCTTTCTATATATAGACATATCACTATATTTTTTCCTTAGCTCCTCAATATAGTTGATTATATCTTGAGTTTCTACATCTAATAAATCTTTACCAACTATAAATCCATCAAAGTCCTCTATATCTTTTCTATATATCTCCAAAGTAGATGAATTTATCTTTCCATTCTCCTTAGAATTTTTCAAAAATTCATTTATAAAATCCATACTATCTACTCTCTTTCAATAGTTCCTCTGCGTGTTGTAACACTGCCTCACTAATATTTTCTCCTGCTAGCATTCTTGCTATTTCTTCTACTCTTCCTTTTTCATCTAGTCTAGTAACAGTTGTAGAAGTTTTGTTATCTACAGTCTGCTTCTTAATATAGAACTGTTGATGAGCTTTGGCTGCAATAGCTGGAGAGTGAGTTATAGATACCACTTGAGCGTGTTCTCCTATCTCACGAAGTTTATCAGCTATCTTTCTAACTGTCTCCCCTCCTACTCCTGTATCTATCTCATCAAAAATAAGTATAGGAACATTATCCACACGAGAGAATATAACTTTTAGAGCTAACATTATTCTACTTACCTCTCCACCTGAAGCAATCTTCCAAAGAGGTTTCATATCTTGTCCAATATTAGTAGATATAAGTATCTCTACACTATCAGCTCCATTAGCTCCCATAACCTTATTTTCATCTACTACTACGTGGATTTGAGCATCTCCCATTTTTAAAAATTTTAGCTCCTCTTTTAAATCTCTCTCTATCTTTATAGCCTTCTCTTTTCTAAGCCTTCTAAGTTGATGAGCATTTTTCCAATACTCTTCCTCTATCTCCACTCTCTCTTTTTGAAGTTTTTGTACCTCAAAACTATCCTCTTCTAAGAGATTTATCTTTTGAGCTATACTCTCTTTAAACTCTAGTATCTCCTCTATTGTTGCACCATATTTTATCTTCATCTTGTTGATTACATCTAGTCTTTCTATTACCTCTTGCAATCTTCTGTCATCTATATCAATATCATCGTTGAGAGTATCCATTATATCTACACAATCCTCTAATTCATAATAGACTTTTTCAAGCTTATCCAAAAGCTCATTAAATTCCTCTCCATATTTGCAAAGAATCTCAATATTTTTTCTTGAGTTATAGATGAAATGAAGAGCATTTACCTCTCCATCTCTCAGATAAAGTGCTGAATTTTCTATTTTCTCTTTGATTTTCCCAGCATTAAATAGTTTTTTATACTCATCTTCTAAAAGATTATCCTCATTTTTCTTAGGATTTATCTTCTCTATCTCTGCTAATTGAAATTCATAAAACTCTTTCTTTTCAATAGCCTCTCTTCTATTTTTCTCTATACTCTCTATCTTATTATCTATCTCTCTAAATCTATTGTAAAGTCTATTACTATTTTTTATTAACTCTTTTCCCTCATCTCCTAAAAACTTATCTAAAAGTTTTATATGGTTATTTTTGTTGAGCAACATCTGATGCGAGTGTTGCCCTACTATGTCAACAAGAGTTCCCATTATCTCTTTTAAATTTGTAAGAGAGACTCTCACTCCATTTACAAAAATCTTTCCCTTACCATTTATATCTAAGGTTCTTCTCACTATTACTTCATTATCTTCAGCATCTATCTCAAATCTATGTAATAGCTCCTCTCTCTGCTCACTGTTTATTTCAAATACACCTTGAGCAGAAAGATTTTTCTCCCCTGTTCTTATCATATCAGTAGTAGCTTTTTCTCCTATAAGTAGATTTATTCCACTTAGTATAATTGATTTTCCAGCTCCTGTCTCTCCAGTAAGGACTATGAATCCATCTTCAAATTCCAAATCAAGTTCATCTATTATAGCTAGATTTTCTATTTTAAGTTCTCTTAACATAGATTGTCTCCCCACTTTAATTTTTCTCTCAGCACACTGTAATAATTTCTATCTCTTGGTATCACGAGATTTAATGTGAATTTTGAATACTCAATTCTTATATCCTCAGCACTTGTAATTCTCTTATTAGTCTGTCCATCTATGATTATCTGCCCTACTCTTTTCTCATCTCCTATTTTCATCTCTATTCTCTCATCTCCACCTATTACTATAGGACGAGTGCTGAGATTATGAGGTGCTATTGGAGTAATTACCACAGCTTTCATATCAGATTTGAGAATCGGACCACCAGCAGACATAGAGTAAGCAGTAGAGCCAGTAGGTGTAGCTACTATGACTCCATCTCCCTTATATGTACACATATACTCTCCATTAGTTTTAAAATCCACTCTTAAAACTCTTGAAGTAATACCTGCTTTAGAGAGTACCACCTCATTGAGAGCATAGTATATCTGCCCATCTATCTCCACTTCCAATATATGTCTTTTTTCATATTTAAACTTTCCATTTAGAAAATTTTCATACTCATCTATCATATTCTCTTTTTTTATCTCTGTTACAAACCCAAGACTTCCAGCATTAATAGCTATTACATAGAGATTTTTTTTAAAGATAAAGTTTCTAAAAGAACGAAGTAGAGTCCCATCTCCACCTATTACCACTCCAAAATCTGCTTTTCCTCCCTTATCTACTATCTCTATTTTCTTACTTGCAAAATATTCCACACTCTTTTGATATAACTCTTGAGCCAATGGTTTATCTTGGTTATATATTATAAAAACTTTTTTCATCTCTCCTCCAAGTTACTTAAACATTGGAACAGGGTCAATAGGTTTTAGATTAAATCTCAATTCGTAATAGAGATTTGGTTTCCCCTCTACTGATAATCCTAAAATTCCAATCTCTGCTCCTTGTTGTATCTGTTGATTTAGTTTTACTTTGGTAGCTATTAGGTTTCCATATACTCCTATCATATTATATCCATAGTCTACCATTACCACTTTTCCTAATCCTTGAAATACATCAGCATATATTACTTTTCCTTTAGCTGAGGATTTTACCTTTGAACCCATTCTTGCTTGTATCTCTATACCATTACTTGTAACCTCTTGCTGTTTTTTCTGGTTGAATCTTACAACAATAGCTCCCTCTACTGGTTTTATTACTTTTCCAAGTTTTGAGTAAGCTTGAGATTGATTTACTATCTTCTTATCAGTTTGAGTTCTAGCTACTATTATCTCTTTAATTTTTTTCTCTATTCTCTCTTTCTCTTTTTGAAGTGCACTTATACTTTGAACGTGTCCACTTTTTTCTCTATTTAGTTGGGCTATCAACCTATTTTGTTGAGCCTTTTTATTATCCATCTCCTTTATATTCTGAGCCAATTTATTTCTAAGATTAGAAAGTTTTTTCTTCTCATTTTCAATATTAGCTTTTACTTTTTGGATATCACTCTCTACATTTTTTATATACTCCATCTTTTGTAAATCTCCATACAAAAGATTTTTGAAATTTTTTCTTAAAATAGCATCTGAAATTATCTCCTCTTCCCTCTCTTTAGAGTATCTATTCCAAGCAATTATTTTAGCTTTAAATTCCAATTTTTTTCTATCCATCTCTTTAGAAGTGATATTTAGATTTTGACTTCCATAATCAATATTTTTAGTAACAGTCTTTATATCATTTAAGATTTTTTCTCTATCTTTAGCTATCTCTAAGATATCTCTCTCTGTTTCTAAAATCTGTTTTTCTATCTTTTGAGTTTGAGCATCTATATTTTTTATTCTTGAGTTTTTTTCTGCTATCTGTTTCTCTATATTTTTTATTCTCTGCTCCATATCAGTTACAGCATCAGCCATAATAAGAGTGGTCCATAGCAGAAAAAAAGTTATTATTTTCCATCTTCTACCCACTTGAACACCCCTATCTTTATAGGTTTTAGCCAAATTAAAAGATTTATTATTAAGATTATCCCAAATTGTATAAATATTATCTCTTTTAAACTTAATACTAAATACCTATTACTTATTAAAAGTAAATGGTTTCTAAAATAAATATATATATTAAAGAATATCAAAGTTCCAATTATTGAGCCTGCTGTAAAAGGAAGTAGATTTACACTCTTCGCTCTTATTCTATTGGTTTTATCATCCTTTATAAGCCCTACATTATTTATATAGTCTATTGATACTGCACTATAAAATATATAATAGATTAGAGCTAACAATGGCAAAATACATCCTAAAACTATTCCTACTGATACCATCTGATAAAATTTAAGTTGTCTCTCCTTATAGTTGATGTATTCTCCATCTACAAATACCTCTTTAATATTCTCATTATTTTCTAACTTAACTTGTATTTTTTCTATATCTGTTGGCTTATCAAAAAATATTATCAAACTATCTGAAAGTGGATTTTCCCCCTTAGGTATAGCCACATCTAATTGATACTGTACTTTTTGAAAGGCTTCCTCTTTGGATACGTATCTTACTTGCTTTACTCCCTCTAACTTCAATATCTCTATCTCTAGTTTTTCTTTATCTTCACTAGACACATTCTTATGAAAATCTGCTGTAAAAAAATATCCAGCTTCTACTCTACTCTTTATTGTATCTACATTAATAAAAAAAGCTAAGAAAAAATTTAAAATGATAAAGGATAAAACAGTTAGTATAAAAGTAGTCTTTTTTATCTGTATCTTTGTTCTAATAGTATTTTTTTCCATCTTCATTAAATTAAAATTATTCATATTCACCTCATCATCTAAAATTTTTCTATAATATAAATATGAGGACTGACCTAAAGGAGTTTTAGTGCCAGTCCTCCTAAAAATTACATATTCTCTTTAACCATAGCTACTAATTTAGCTGCTGTTAACTCATATTTCTCTAAAAGCTCATTTGCTTTTCCACTTTGTCCAAATTTATCATAAAGTCCTAATTTTTTTACTTTTGTAGGGTGTACTTCTGATAAAAATTCTGATACTGCTGAACCTAATCCTCCTATTACTGAGTGCTCTTCAGCTGTAATTATAAATTTTGTTTCTTGTGCTGCTTTTAAGATTGTCTCTCCATCAAGTGGTTTTATTGTTCCTACATTGATTACTCTTACTGAGATTCCCTCTTGTGCTAATATATCTGCTGCTTTTAGAGCTTCTGCTGTCATAAGTCCTGTAGCTGCTATTGTAACATCATTTCCCTCTCTTACTGTATTAGCTATTCCTATTTGGAAATCATATGTAGCTTCATCAAATATTGTTTCTACATCTAATCTTCCCATTCTAATATATACTGGTCCATTATATTCAGCTGCTGCAAATACCATTTTTTTAGTCTCTACTGCATCTGCTGGAGATAATACTACCATTCCTGGTATAGCTCTCATTAATGCTATATCCTCTACTGATTGGTGAGAACCTCCATCTTCTCCTACTGATATTCCTGCGTGAGTTGGAGCTATTTTTACATTTAATTTTGGATATGCCACTGTATTTCTTATTTGCTCAAACCCTCTTCCTGCTGCAAACATTGCAAAAGTAGAAGCAAATGCTATTTTCCCACAAGTAGCTAATCCTGCTGCTGTTCCTATTAAGTCAGCTTCTGCTATTCCCACATTAAAATGTCTTTCAGGAAATTTCTCTTGGAATAAGTTTGTCTTTGTTGATTTTGTAAGATCAGCATCTAATACTACCACATCTTTATTTATTTTTCCTAATTCTACTAATGCCTCTCCATAAGCTTGTCTTGTAGATTTTTTACTCATTAATTATTCCCTCCTAATTCTGCTAATGCTTTTTCAGTTTCCTCTTTTGTTGGAGCTACTCCATGGAATCCACATACATTTTCCATAAATGATACTCCTTTACCTTTTACTGTTTTAGCAATGATAATAGTTGGTTTACCTTTTACTGTTTTAGCTTTATCTAAAGCATTTAATATCTCTTCAAAGTTATGTCCATCAATTTTAATTACATTCCATCCAAATGCTTCCCATTTAGCATCTACTGGTTCTACTCCCATAACTTTATCAACATTTCCATCTATTTGTAAGTTATTAAAGTCTAAGAATGCACATACATTATCAAGTTTGTAGTGAGCAGCAGTCATAGCAGCTTCCCATACTTGTCCCTCTTGTAATTCTCCATCTCCTAAGATGATATATGTTCTATATGAAAGTCCAGAAATTTTAGCATTAAGTGCCATACCATTAGCAACAGATAATCCTTGTCCTAATGAACCAGTTGAAATCTCTACTCCTGGTACTTTTTTCATATCAGGGTGTCCTTGTAATATAGAACCATACTGTCTTAAAGTCATTAAAAGTTCTTTATCAAAATATCCTCTTTCAGCTAGTGTAGCATAAAGAGCTGGAGCAGCATGTCCCTTAGAAAGAACAAATCTATCTCTGTTTTCCATTTTAGGATTAGCTGGGTCTATGTTCATTTCAGCAAAATATAGAGCTGTCAAAATATCAGTAGCTGATAGTGACCCTCCTGGATGTCCTGATTTAGCTTCACAAATCATTTTTACAATAGATTTTCTTATGCTTGTTGCTTTTGTTTCTAGATTTTTAATATCTCTCATCTGTTTACTATTTCTCCTTTCAAAATATTTATACTCTCTCTAAATTATATTATTTTATCTCTACTATTGTCAAGAAAAGCTATGATTTTACTCAAAAAAACATAGATATTTTATCAATTATATAAAAACTTCCATCTTTTATGATAGAAAATAACTCCTTATATTTCATACAACCAATTATTAAACCAAAAATGGAAAAAGAAAACATTGGTCTAAATAACTTTTCCTCTTTTCCTGTATCTTTTAGTATGGTTAATATACCTAAAATTCCTAAATAATAAAATTCCATCAATTTCTCTGTATAGCAAATAGCTACTAAAATACTAATAACTATTGAGAAAAAAAGTATCATCTTACTCATTTTAGGAGTACAACTTATTTTCAAAATAGGGATTTTTATCAATGCTCCTCCACCCCAGCCCCTTGGATATAAATCATAGATAAAATGAAGAGCTAGAGCTAAAGAAAATCCCATTAAAAAATATCTAAAATTATCACTTCTATCCTGTTCATATACTCTGATGAAAATCAAAAGAATAAGAGGACTATGTGTCAATATACTTCTATGTTTTAACTTCATTTTAAAATCCCAGTCAGGAAATTTGATCCCCAAAAAAAATGCTGCAAAAGAGATAAAAATTCCCATTAAAGGAACTTCATCTAAAAACCTCATTAAAAACTCCATATCCTCTCCTTAAAAAAAAGAGGAGCAGGTATCTGCTCCCCTAAAATACCCTATTCAGGCAATTTATTATTTTATGATTTCTGCAACTACTCCAGAAGCTACTGTTCTTCCACCTTCTCTGATAGCGAATCTTAATCCTGTTTCCATTGCGATTGGGTGTATTAATTCTACTGTCATTGCGATGTTATCTCCTGGCATTACCATTTCTACTCCCTCTGGTAAAGCGATTGCTCCTGTTATGTCAGTTGTTCTGAAATAGAATTGTGGTCTGTATCCTGAGAAGAATGGAGTATGTCTTCCTCCCTCTTCTTTAGTTAATACGTATACTTCTCCTTTGAAGTTTGTATGAGGAGTGATTGATCCTGGTTTTGCTAATACTTGTCCTCTTTCTACGTCTTCTTTCTTAGTTCCTCTTAATAGAGCTCCTATGTTGTCTCCTGCTTGTCCTTGGTCAAGTAGTTTTCTGAACATTTCTACTCCTGTACAAGTTGTTTTAGTTGTAGGTTTGATTCCAACTATTTCTACTTCTTCTCCAACTTTGATTATTCCTCTTTCTACTCTTCCTGTTACAACTGTTCCTCTTCCTGTTATTGTAAATACGTCTTCTATTGGCATTAAGAATGGTTGATCTACTGCTCTTTCTGGAGTTGGGATGTACTCATCTACTGCGTTCATTAATTCGATGATTTTGTCAACCCATTGTTGCTCTCCGTTTAATGCTCCTAATGATGATCCAGCTATTACTGGTACGTCATCTCCTGGGAATCCGTACTCGTTTAATAACTCTCTTACTTCCATTTCTACTAACTCTAATAACTCAGCGTCGTCTACCATATCAGCTTTGTTTAAGTATACTACGATGTATGGTACTCCAACTTGTCTTGATAGTAGGATGTGCTCTCTTGTTTGAGGCATTGGTCCATCTGCTGCAGAAACTACTAGGATTGCTCCGTCCATTTGAGCTGCTCCTGTTATCATGTTTTTAACGTAGTCAGCGTGTCCTGGACAGTCAACGTGCGCATAGTGTCTTTTTTCTGTTTCGTACTCGATGTGAGCTGTGTTGATTGTGATTCCTCTTTCTTTTTCTTCTGGAGCTGCGTCGATGTTATCGAAGTCTACTCTTTGAGCTAGTCCTAAGTCTGATAATACTTTAGATATAGCTGCTGTTGTTGTTGTTTTTCCGTGGTCAACGTGTCCGATTGTTCCGATGTTAACGTGCGGTTTGCTTCTTTCGAATTTTTCTTTAGCCATTTAAATTCTCCTCCTAAGGTTTTTTATTTATTAGTTGTGGTTGGTGCAAAGCACCAACCTTTTTTATTTTATATTTTTATAAACAAAGGGTTATTATTTTCCTCTTTGCTCTTGGATAGCTTTTTGGATTGAAGCTGGTACTTGAGTGTACTCAGAGAATTCCATTGAGTAGTTAGCTCTTCCTTGAGATTTAGATCTTAAGTCAGTTGCATATCCGAACATTTCTGATAAAGGTACTTTAGCAGTTATGATCTTAGCACCATTTCTATCGATCATTCCACCGATCATTCCTCTTCTAGAGTTTAAGTCTCCGATGATATCTCCCATGTACTCTTCTGGAGTAGTTACTTCTACTTTGAATACTGGCTCAAGGATGATTGGGTTAGATTTTGCAGCAGCTTGTTTAACAGCCATTGATCCTGCAACTTTGAACGCCATCTCTGATGAGTCAACTTCGTGGTATGATCCATCATATAGAGTTACTTTTACATCAACCATAGGGTATCCTGCAACAACTCCACTTTCAAGAGCTTCTCTACATCCTTTTTCTACTGCAGGAATATACTCTCTAGGGATAACTCCTCCAGTGATTTTGTTAACAAACTCGAAGTCTTTACCAGGATTTGGCTCAAGGATAATTTTAACGTGTCCGTATTGTCCTCTTCCTCCTGATTGCTTAGCATATTTAACTTCTTGATCAGTAGTTCCTAAAATTGTCTCTCTGTAAGCAACTTGTGGTTTACCTACTGTAGATTCAACTTTAAACTCTCTCTTCATTCTATCTACGATAATTTCAAGGTGAAGTTCTCCCATTCCTGAAATTATTGTTTGTCCAGTTTCTTCATCAGTCTTAACTTTGAAAGTAGGGTCTTCCTCAGCTAGTTTTGATAAAGCAATTCCCATTTTCTCTTGGTCAGCTTTTGTTTTTGGCTCAACAGCAACTGAGATAACTGGCTCAGGGAATTCCATTTTCTCAAGAACGATTGGTGCATCTTCAGCACATAGAGTGTCTCCAGTAGTAGTTTCTTTTAATCCTACTGCTGCAGCGATATCTCCACAGTAAACTGCATCGATTTCTTCTCTTTTGTTAGCGTGCATTTGAAGAATTCTTCCCATTCTCTCTTTTTTACCTTTTGTAGAGTTTAGAACATAAGATCCTTTCTCTACGATTCCAGCATATACTCTAAAGAATGTTAACTTTCCAACAAATGGGTCAGTCATAACTTTGAATGCTAAAGCTGCGAATGGAGCTTCGTCAGACATTTCTCTATCGATTTCGATAGAAGGATCTTTCATATCTGTTCCTTTTACCATTGCAACGTCTGTTGGAGCTGGCATATAATCAACGATAGCGTCAAGTAATGCTTGAACTCCTTTATTTTTGAACGCAGTTCCACAAGTTACTGGAACGATTACGTTATCTATTGTAGCAACTCTTAGAGCTGATCTGATTTCCTCTTCAGTAATCTCTTCTCCACCAAAGAATTTTTCCATTAACTCATCGCTAGTTTCAACGATTGACTCTAGCATATGTTGTCTTAATTCTTCAGCTTGATCTTTTAATTCTGCTCTGATTTCTCTTATTTCGAAGTTTTGTCCGTTGTCTGAGTCAACTGGCCATACTACTTCATGCATTTTTATTAAATCTACTATTCCTTCGAAGTTGTCCTCTGCTCCGATTGGTAATTGAATAGGTACAGGATTTGCTCCTAATTTTTCTTTAATATCATTTACACACATGCTGAAGTCAGCACCAATTCTGTCCATTTTGTTGAAGAATGCAATTCTTGGTACTTTATATTTGTCAGCTTGTCTCCATACAGTTTCTGATTGAGGTTGTACTCCGTCAACTGCTGAGAATACTGCAACTGCTCCGTCTAGAACTCTAAGAGATCTTTCAACCTCTACTGTAAAGTCCACGTGTCCTGGTGTGTCTATTATATTTATTCTATGTCCTCTCCAGAAACAAGTTGTAGCTGCTGAAGTAATTGTAATACCTCTTTCTTGCTCTTGCTCCATCCAGTCCATTGTAGCGGCTCCTTCGTGAACCTCTCCTAATTTGTGCTCTACTCCTGTATAGAATAGGATTCTTTCAGTAGTAGTAGTTTTTCCTGCGTCGATATGAGCCATGATTCCAACGTTTCTAGTCATATCTAATGAAACTTTCCTAGCCATTAAAAATTTCCTCCTCGAATTTTTTAAAACGAATTAATTGTCTATACAGAATAATTAGATTTTATAGTGTGCGAAAGCTCTGTTAGCTTCTGCCATTTTATATGTATCTTCTTTCTTCTTAATAGTAGCTCCCTCGTTGTTAGCTGCTGCGATTAATTCTGCTGCTAACTTCTCGATCATACCATACTCTTTTCTTTGTCTTGTGTAAAGAGTTAACCATCTGATAGCTAAAGTTTGTTGTCTATCTGCTTTAACTTCTACTGGTACTTGGTAAGTAGCTCCTCCAATTCTTCTTGATCTAACTTCGATTTGTGGTTTGATGTTTTCTAAAGCTTGTTTAAATACATCGTACCCCTCTTGACCAGTTTTCTCTTTTATTAAATCCATAGCTGAATAGAATATTCCTTCTGCTATTGCTTTTTTACCATCTAACATGATTGAGTTGATAACTTTAGTTACCACCTTATCAGAATATCTAGAATCAGGTAGTACATCTCTTTTTACTGCTGCTCTTCTTCTTGACATTTTTAACTGTTCACCTCCCTATAATTACGCTTTTTTAGCTCCATATTTAGATCTTGATTGTTTTCTCTTAGCAACTCCAGCTGTATCTAAAGCTCCTCTTATAACTTTATATCTAACCCCTGGTAAGTCTTTTGTTCTTCCTCCTCTTACAAGTACGATTGAGTGCTCTTGTAAGTTGTGTCCCTCTCCAGGAATATAACAAGTAACTTCGATTCCATTAGTTAATTTTACTCTGGCAACCTTTCTTAAAGCTGAGTTAGGTTTCTTAGGTGTAGTAGTATAAACTCTTACACAAACTCCTCTTCTTTGTGGGTTTCCTTGTAATGCTGGTGATTTTTTCTTTTCTGATAGAGTGTCTCTACCATTTTTTACTAATTGACTTAAAGTAGGCATTTTACCCTCCTTCCTAATTTTTTATTTATTTTAATATTTAATATAACTTAGATATTATAATGGTTTATTACCAAAAAGTCAATAAAAATATAGCTACATTTTATAAATCCTTCTTATTATATCATAATTTTTGAAAAATATAAAGCTATTTTTTATTATTTTTTATCTCTGTTTTCTCTTCTACCTTTAAAGTATTTGAATAAGATTTAAATATATCATTTAAATTATATTTTTCAATTAGAGAATTTATATAGTTTATCTTTTCAAGATTTATCTGTTGAAGTAATAATTGCTCTTTTATCTGCGGAAGAGCTATCTCAGGTGATATATTTTTCAATTGATCTTTATTTGCTTCATATATATTTATCACTTGTTCATCTGTTACTTTTGCTCTTTTAGTAGCTAACCTATTCAAATAAAATTCTATTTCTAAATTTTCTTTAGCTTCATCTAAAGCTTCTTTTTCTTCTCTATCATATTTATATCCATTCATATCTTTTAATATTGCCTTTTTTATCAATATTCCTGCTATTTCATTTTGATTATTTTCTACTTCTCTTATTTCTGATGGTGTCAATTCTATTTTAGAAGAAGTATTACTACACCCAATTAATACTACTGATAAAATTCCTAATAATATATATTTTCTCATCTTTACCATCTCCTTTTTACTTATTAATATTATACTATATTTTTTGCTTTTTCATCATATTAAAAAAGAGAAGATTTTACTCTTCTCTCTAAATACTCTCTTTTAACTCTTTCAATTCCTCTTCTAAACTCTCCCACTCTTCCATCATTGTCATTATCTCCATATCAAAATCTTCTAGTTCCTTTTGAATAGTAAGAAGTTTATCTAAGTCATTTACTCTTCCTGCCTCATTATACTCTTCCTCTTTTAGAGCTTTCTTCCCTTCCAGCTTAGTAAGAGTCTCTTCAGCTTTTACTATTTTTTTCTCAAGAGATGAGATTCTATTTTTATTTTTCTTTTGCTCCTCGTAGCTAAGTACAGCCTTATCCTTACTCTCATCTTTCGCCTTTATATTATCTCTCTGTTGTAAGTAGCTATTATAATCTCCTTTGAACATAACAGCTCCATCTTTTTTTATCTCATAGATACTATTTACAACACAGTCTAAGAAATTTCTATCGTGGGATACAACTAAGATAGTTCCTGTATAATCCTCAAGTGCCTCCTCTAATATCTCTCTAGAGTAGATATCTAAGTGGTTAGTCGGCTCGTCTAGTATTAAGAAGTTTGGTTTTTCTAGCATAAGTTTCATAAAAGCAACTCTAGCCTTCTCTCCTCCACTTAAACTTTTTATCTCCTTATATACATCATCTTCACTAAATAAAAATCCACCACAGATATTTCTTGCTTGCTCCTCACTTAGTGTAAAGTTATACATAAGTTCCTCTATGATAGTTCTATTTAGATTTAGTCCTTGGTGGTTTTGGTCATAGTAACCTATCTTTACTCTATCTCCTATTTTAAACTCTCCACTAGAAGCAGTTTCTAGTGAGTTTACTATCTTTAATAGTGTAGATTTTCCTACTCCGTTCTTTCCTATTATTCCTATTCTATCTCCTCTATAAACATCTAAGTTTATATTTGAAAATATTTTTTGCCCATCAAAAGATTTAGATAAATCCTTTATTCTCAATACTAAATCTACACTTGTCAAATCAGTTTCAAATTTTAGCTTCATATTTTTTCTACTGATTACAGGATTTTCCATCTTCTCCATTCTGTTCAAAATCTTTTCTCTTCCTCTAGCCTGTTTAGATTTTACTCCTGCCTTATACCTTCTGATAAACTCTTCCATCTTTCTTATCTTATCTTGCTCTTTATCAAAAGCTTTTACAGCTCCTGTAATATAGGCTTCCTTTTGAATAGTATAGTCTGTATAGTTTCCATTGTAAGTTTTAAGAGTTTTTCCTTCCATCTCAAAAATTCTATTTACCACATTATCTAAGAAATATACGTCATGGGAAATTACCATTACAGCTTTTTTATAGTCTTTTAGCATCTTTTCAAGCCACTCTATTGCATTCAAATCCAAGTGGTTAGTTGGCTCGTCTAATATTAGAAGCTCTGGCTCTTCAAGTAGGATTTTTCCTAGAGCTACCCTTGACATCTGTCCTCCAGATAAATCTCTAACCTTATTATTCCATAGACTCTCTGCTAAACTAAGTCCATTTAAAATCTGTTTAACCTTATACTCAACAGCATATCCCTCATTTTGCTCATATCTAGCTGTAATCTTTCCTAGCTCTTCCATAGTCTTATCAAAGTCATCTAAATTTTCAGCTAAGATTATATTTAGCTCCTGTATTCTATGGTAATCCTGTCTAAGATTATCAAATACAGTCATTAGCTCTTCAAATACGGTATTCTCTTTATTTAAATTTGGATTTTGAGAAAGGTATCCTATTTTTAATCCACCTTTTTTAGCAATAGTTCCTCTCTGATTTGTAGCAGGGTCTACCTCATCATATTCCAGTCCTAAAAGTATCTTTATTAGAGTAGATTTTCCTGCTCCATTTATTCCTATTATTCCTATCTTATCCTTTTCATCTACTGAGAAACTTACATTTTTAAATAGTGTTTCCCCTGAAAATCCCATATATAAATCATTAACTTGTAAAAGTGCCATCTCTAAATTTCCTTTCAAAAAATTTTATCATTCTATTTATTATAGCATATTTTTTTTAATATTCCTCTTATAAAAATAACTTCTTTATATAAATTAATTTAACTATACTTTTATATGAAAATTTTCTCAATACTTCACTATATATAATTATTATTTATCTTGTATTATTATATTTATATTATTATACTTCTTCTTTTCACGAATAGGATAGGAATTTTTTTGTGAATACCCTCCCCATTTTTTTATTACTAGGGTAGGAATCTTTTAATACCTAGGTATCTTTTTCCTAGTTATTTTTTCTTAACTCTCTTTAGGATAAATCTTATTAACAGTACCATAGATTACTGGGAAAATAAATAGTGTAAGCATAGTTGAAGCAAATAATCCAAAGATTATAGTAGCTGCCATATCTCCATAAAGTGGATCCCATAATAGTGGTATCATTCCAAATATTGTAGTAAGAGCTGCTAGTCCTACTGATCTTATTCTGCTTACAGCAGAATCTACTAAGGCTATAAATCTATCTTTCTTAAGTACATCTATCTCATAGTTAATCTCATCCATCATAACAATTACATTTTTTATCATCATTCCTGTCAATGAAAGAGCTCCTATTATTGACATAAATCCAAAGCTTTTTCCTGTGATAGCAAGTCCTGGTGCTATTCCTATCATAGCTAATGGTAAAGTTATTGCTATAAGTATAGGAGTCTTTATATTAGCAAAAAGTAAAACACAGATTATAAGCATAAGTATTGCTGGTACTGGTGTAGCCATAGCTATTGCCATATTATTTTTTTCCTGTTCATAAGCCTCTCCCAACCATTTCATACTATACCCTTTTGGTAACTCCATCTTTTCTATCCTATCCTTAAACTCTTTTCTTACATCTTCAGCTGCCACCCCCACTGGTACATCACACTGAACAGTTATAGTTCTCACTCTATCTCTTCTCCATACCTGTCCCTCTTCAAATACAAATTCTCCTCCATTAGTTACAGAAGATAGTGGTTGTGCTTCTAAACTCAATCCCCAGATTGGAGTTTGCTCTATATTAGTTAATTGGTTTTTCTCTTCATTTCCCTTCTCTTTTAATAAAACAGTAACCTGTTTATCATCTTGTTTTATCTTACCTATTGGCATTCCCTCTCCACTTCTCATAAGTCCTGTTCCTAAATCCAGTGGAGAGATATTAGCTCTTCTTCCCTTTGCTTGAGAGTAGTCTGCTTCCCAAGCAAGTAACTTATTTCTCCAGTTATTTTTTACATTTAAAGCTCTTGGAGAAGTTTTCATTATATTCATAGCCTCTTGAGCCAAATTTCTAAGTACTTGTGGGTCTGGTCCCGAAAAAGCTATCTCTATTGGATATTGTGCTGGTACTCCATTAGGATATTTTTTTACACTTACAGTTACTCCAGCTATATTTTCATTGGCAAAGTCTACTGCCCTTGCTCCCACTCTCTCTACATCTTTTACTTTTTTTACATTTAATATAAGCTGAGCAAAAGATGGGTTAGGCATCTCTGGGATAGTAGCTGTGTAATATCTTGATGGAGAAGCCCCTATGGTAGTAGTTATATTTACCACTCCCTCATCTTGTAAAAGATAATCTTTTAACTTTTTACTAGCTTCCTCTATTATCTCAGTCTTACTTCCCTCTGGTGCCCACATATTAATAGTAAATCCCTTTTTATCCGAATCAGGGAAAAATGTTTTAGGTATAGCTAAAAATAGTAAACAACTTCCTAAAAAAGCTCCTATCAATATAGTAAGTACAATCTTTCTTCTATTTAAAAGTGTAATTAAAAATCTCTTAGCTTTCTCATAGAATTTTTTCTCTCTTTCACTTTCTTCAGGAACCTTTCCACCTTCAAGATAGAGTTTACAATATACTGGTGTCTGAGTAAGACATAGTACCCAACTAAGTAGAAGAGATATTCCTATTACCCAAAAAGATGAGCTCACATATTCCCCTACATATGTAGGCATAATTGCCCCTGGTAAAAATGCTATAGCTGCTATTAAAGTAGCTCCCAATAGTGGAATAGCTGGCTTATACGTAGACTCCTTTAGCGCTTCTTCCATTGCCATTCCTTTACTTCTTCTTACAAGGACACCATCTACTATAACTATGGAGTTATCTACTAACATTCCCATAGCTATTATAAATGAACCTAAAGATACCCTTTGCATATCTATTTTCATTCCATACATAAAGATAAGTGTTCCTAGAATTGAAAGAACAAGCCCACTTCCTATTATAAGTCCACTTCTCATACCCATAGTGAAAAGTAGTACTCCTACTACTGTAATTACTGATAATATTAAATTGATTACAAAATTATCTATTGCAGAAGTTACTAAATCTGGTTGATAATATACCTTCTCTATATTTATCCCCACTGGAAGTTTTTCCTTTATCTCTTCTATTTTTCTATCTATCTCCTCTCCAGTTTTTACAACATTTGTTCCCTTTTCTGGAGATAGAGATATACCCATAGCCATCTTATTGTTGAAATACATTTTTTGAGTAATTGGTTCTACATACCCCTCTTTTATAGTAGCTACATCTGCTAATCTCACTATCTGATTACTTCCATCAGGTAGTTTTTTAGAAAATACCACTAAGTTTTCTAAATCTTTTAAAGATTTTACTTCATTATTTAATCTTATAGGAACTCTTAGATTTCCATAGTCTACTACCCCTCCTCCTGAAATTAGATTTTCACTAAGCAGAGTAGTAGCTATAAGTTTTGTATTAAGTCCCATAGAGTTAATCTTTTCTCTATCTATTATTACATTAATGGCATCACTTGTCTTTCCAAAAATAGCTACTTGAGTAATTCCTGATATAGAGTTTAACTCCTTTGTAATATATTCAGTATATTTTTGTAGCTCTGAATGTGTATACCCATCACTAGTTACAGCTAGAAACATTCCATATACAGAACCATAGTCATCTAAAACAATAGATGGTAGTGTCCCCAATGGAAGAGACAACTTAGCATCATTTACTTTTTTTCTTAAATTATCCCAATACTGTTCTACCTCATCAGCAGGAATTCCCTCATCTAATTTTATCTTTACCTCTGAATACCCAGGTTTAGATACAGATTGAATATAGTCTATGTTAGGTAACTTATTCACTGCCTCCTCTATCTTATCCGTTACCTGTAACTCCACTGTATGTGCATCAGCTTCTGGATAAAGTGTTATTACCAAGGCTTCCTTTATCTTAAATTCTGGGTCCTCTAATTTACCCAATTTGTTGTAGGAAAATATTCCTCCTATTATCAAGAGAAAAACTAAAAATCTTACAACTACTGTATTTTTTATCGAGTAATCTATAAATTTCATATTCTCCTCCTATAATACTTTTCCAACATTTGTCTCAGTAAATGGTTGTAACTCCTTTACTTTCTGCTCTTCACTCAACTCGTGTACCCCTCTAGTTACAACCTTCTCTCCTACTTCTACTCCTGATATGATTATCTTACCATTATCATATGGAGCTACCATCTCTACCTCTTTACTTACAACTTTTCCATCTGAGTATACCCAAACTCTACTCTTTCCATCTCTCTCAAAGATTGCCTCTACTGGAATAGTTACCTCATCTCTCTCCTGAGTATCACTCTCTAATTTTACCATTCCCATTGTATCTACTAAAATATCACTACTATTTTCTATAAAGTTAAAAGTTACAGGGTAAGTCATCTTTCCAACACTCATTACTTTTCCTATCTCAGCTACTTGTAGTTTATAATGCTTATTATCAATAATAAACTCTCCTACTCCACTTTCTATTCCCTTTATATCTCTTTCAGATACATTTATTCTCACTTGCTTACTACTTTCAGAGGATATTGCTACAACAGGTATTCCAGCTCCTACAACACTTCCCTCTCCCATTATTTTTTTACTTATATATCCATCATAAGGAGCTTTCAACTCTGTATCTTTCAATTGGTTTTTACAATTCTCCACTCCTTGTAAAGCCTCTTGATATTGAGACAACATAGCTAACTCTCCAGCACTTGCAGATTTTACTCCAGCTAATGCCTCATCATAACTTTTCTTAGGAATAGCCTTCTCTTTATAAAGAGTTTCCACTCTTTGATATTGCTTTCTAGCATTTTCAGCTACAGCCTTAGCTGATTCGTAAGCTCCTTTTGCTACCTTACTCTTATTTTCAAAGGCTTTTAGCTGAACTTCATAATCTCTTTTATCCATTCTAGCTATCACATCGCCTTTTTTTACAAAGCTTCCAATCTCTACTTCCATTTTTTCAATAGCCCCTGCCACTCTAAATGACAGTAATGTTTCATTTTCTGAAATTACAATAGCTGGATATTCTAAATACAACTTTTGTGGAAGAGATGACACTACCTCTGTCTGTACAGGTCTAATTACCTCTTTTACCTCTTTTTCACATCCTAATAGTGCAACTCCTAATATAAATATCATAATTTTTAATTTCATAACCCTAATTTCCTCCTCTAAATGGTGCTTTACCCATAGCTATACTAAGTGCTCCTAAAGCCATTTCATATTGATACTGTACCTTCTCTTTTAGACTGAGAGCTTCATTATACTCAGCCAATGCTTTGTAATACTCCTCGTCTCCTATCATCTCTACTCTTCTCTCCACTTTTCTCTGATTTAGCTTACCTATCTCTGCTTCATAGTTTAATCTTGCCATTCTCCATAGTTCTTGAGTAGTCTTTACATTTTCATAAGCCTTAGTTACCTCTAATACAGTAGTCATAAACTGCTTTTCTAAAGTAAGCTCTCCAATTTTTTCTCTTCTTACAACTTTTTTATACTCATTAACATTTTTAAATCCATTGAATATGGAAATCACTCCTGTTACATTTCCAAAAAGAAAATCAGGGTCAGCTAAAGTCTGGTTACTATTATTTATATATCCTCCACCTAAAACTATCTTAGGTAAAAAATTAGTTATAGCAATTTTCTTTAAATCCTCATTTATCTCTTTTCCCTTTTCTGTTATCTGTAAAATCTCATTTCCATTGAGAGCATTATATATACAATCTTCCAAAGTAGGTAATTCTACCTCTACACTCTCAATACTCTCCAACTTTATATCCTCTTGTAAGTTTAGATTAAGAGTTCTTTTTAAATTCATTTTTGCTATTTTTAAATCTCTCTCATTTTTATTTAGAGCTATCTTTTGACTCTCTACTAGAGCTTGTACCTTTTGTAATTCCCACTCTAATACTCCCTCTACCTTTAAAGAAGTTTCCACTTTCTTCTCTAGTTCCTGTGAAGATTTCAAATTATTTATAAGGGTATCTCTTTCAGTTTCCAAAGCTAGTATATAAAAATACTCACTCATTACTTGAAGCTGTAACATCTTATCAGCAAAACTCTCAGCTAATTTACTGATATCCTCTCCCTTTTTTCTAGCACTATATAAGTACCAAGTAGATGGAACAAATATAGGTATCTGTGCAGCTACACCAGTAGTATAAAAGCTCTCATCTATAAGCTTAGTTTCCAATGAAGATGGGAATTTTATTGGTATTTGTGGTGGAAGTTGAGGCAAATTTAATCCCATCTCTATATTAATATTATCATCTAACCTTGTATAACTTCCTCCTAAAGTTATAGATGGTAAAAAGTTTCCAAAGGCTATCTTTTTATCTAAAGTAGCTATCTCTCTTTCTAGCTCCTTTATTCTCAAATCTAAATTTCTCTCTTTTGCTATTTCAAGAGTCTCCTCTAAAGATAAAGTATTTCCATATTTTTCCAAATACTCTCTCTCCTCTTGTGCCGTTACAAATTTTTCCTCCTTTACTTGAGTATTATTACACCCAACTATAACTAGAGAAAGAAAAATTATTAAACTTTTTAGTTTCATAGTTCCTCTCCTTTTTAGACCTATAAGTCTAATTTATTCTGTTTCAAGTATTCCATATAACATTATATCTATCCACTTCTCTGTTGTTTTGTTATACTCTTGAGAAAGTTCTTCTATTTCCTCGCCTCCTTGAGCTTTACCATAAAATTTTTCATTGAGCATATTTTGAATAACATCTAATAAAAATATAACCTCCTCTGGCTTTAATCCGTGTCTAATTTTTATTTTTTTTAAGATTTTCATAGAAAAATCATAGTTTAAATCATCTAATCTTTTAGTTATCTTTTTTATCTCTGTTTTTAAATGCTCTGGCATCTTAAATAAGGTATTAAAAAATATCTTTTGTAAAAGAGGATACTCTCTAAAAAAATGATATCTAATATCTAAAAAACTTTTTATCTCCTCTCTCCAATCTTCTATCTCTTTTAATCTATTTTTATAGTAGTCTAACATAGTGTCATAACAATAACTTATACATAGGAGATAAAGCTCATCTTTATCTTTAAAATGATGATACATCACTCCCTTAGAAATATTACCTTCTGTACATATTCTATTGATAGAAGATTTCTCATAGCTATAATTTGCAAATTCATTTAAAGCTACTTGAAGTATCTTAAAACGAACTATCATACTTTTATTTCTCTGTTTCATTTCTCTCCCTTCATAAAATTAGACTTACTAGTTCAATTTCTATATGATATAATATTAACATATTTATTGAGAATTATCTATTAATATTTTGAGGAGGTTATATGTTTTATAAAATTTTACTTTTCCTCTGCCTATCTCTCTCAATATTCTCACAGGAATATCAGAGTAAAGAGCAGAGAATAGATGCTATAAATCAAGAGATAAATATGCTTATGGAGAAAAAGGAGAGATTGGAAAATCTCAAAGAAAAAATTTCTAAAAGTAGTTCTGATAAAATTCTTGATGGAGAGTTTAACTCTCGTCCTAAGATTGCTCTAGTTTTAAGTGGTGGTGGAGCAAAAGGAGCTGCACATATTGGAGTTCTAAAAATTCTAGAGGAGTATAAAATCCCTGTGGACTTTATTGTGGGAACAAGTGCAGGGAGTATTATAGGTGCTATGTACTCAGTAGGATACTCCCCTGATGAGATAGAAAAAACTATTCTTGAAATGAACTTTTTTGCTCTTATGAATAATAATAAAGATAGGACTTTAAGAACCATTGAAGACAAATTTGCAAGTGAAAAATACCCTTTTAAAGTCAATATTGATAAAAATATGAATCTATCTTTGCCTATGGGATTTTTAAATGGAGAGTATATCTATCTTCAGTTAAAAAATATTTTTAGTAGAGCTGAAAATATTAAAAACTTTGATAATCTCCCTATTCCATACAGAGCTATTACCACAAATCTAAATACTGGAGAGGAAGTAATAGTCAACAATGGAGATTTAGCCCTTGCCACTTTTAAGAGTATGGCTATACCAAGTTTTTTAGAACCTGTACAAGATGGAGATAATTTCTATGTCGATGGTGGAGTTACTAATAATCTTCCTGTAGATACTGCTATTGAGATGGGAGCAGATATAGTAATTGCTGTAGATATTGGAGCTAATCCCTCTGAAATTGGAAATAACTCCAATGTAGTAGCAGTTCTTGATAAAATCTCTACTTATAATGGAAATAAAAATGTAAAATTCCAAAAGAAAATAGCTGATATACTTATTGTTCCCAATGTAAAAGAGCACAATACCATTGATTTCTCTAATTTAAACAGTTTAGTTCAAGAGGGAGAGGAAGCTGCATTAAAATTTGATTACCTATTAAAAAATCTCTCTTATAATAAAGAGTTCAATGAACAAAAAAATAGAAAACTTGAAGAGAATAACTTTAAGATTTCAAATATAAAGTTGGTAGGAAACTCTATCCTCACTGAAAAAAAAGTAATGAATCTAGTTCCTAAAAAAGATAATGGTATCTACAACAAAGATGAGATTGAGCTTTGGGTAAAAAAAATCTATGCTATCCCATATATAGAAAAGGTTTATTATGAAGTAAATGAAAAAGAGATTACTTTTACAATAAAAGAAAAAGATAGTATCAATGTAGGTACTTCTCTTAACTATATCTCAGACTATGGAGCTTCTGTAAAAATATCTACTACTGTTCCTAACTTTGGAATTTGGACACAAAACTATACTCTTACAGCTGAAGTATCAAAATATCCAAAAGTTACACTCAATACAGTCTCTTTCTATGAGATGGGTAATTTTAAATTACTCGGTTCATTGGACTTAGGATATAAAAATTTTCCTTATTTTATCTATAAAGATGGAGATAAAATCTCTACATATAAAAGCGAGATATTTACTAGTAAATTTGTTATAGGAAGTACATTTTCTAATAGTGTTGTTTCTGGATTTGAATTAGGTTATGAAAACTATCAAACTAATTACTACGAAGGGGATAAAACATATACTGATTTTAAAGGAAATAAGCAGTTTGCTTTTCTAAAACCTTTTCTCTATTTAGATACTTTAGATAATAAAGCTTTTCCTTCTAAGGGAACATCTCTTTTCTTAATCTCTTTCACAGGAGAAGAGCTTAAAAAACAAGAGAATTATAGTGGATTTTCAGGAGTATTATCTTTGAACTTTCCTCTTACTAAAAAACTTTCCTTCTCATTGGGAGGTAGCTTAGGAAAAGTATCAGGCGAAGGTTTAGAAAACAATAAATTATTTAGAATAGGGGGGGATAAAAATTCTGAAATAAGTTATGCTTTTACAGGACTCCCTGTTATGGGTAGATATGCTGATGAATTTTATATAGGAACTTTTGGATTGAAATATAATCTTTCTGAAACACTATATCTACTAACTAAATACAATGTAATTACATACTCAGATGCCGACCTCTCTTTCCAAAAAAAATCAGAGATTTGGAAAGATAAAAAATATGGATATGGTGGTGGAATTGGTTGGGATACATTCTTAGGACCTATTACTTTTATGATTTCTAATAACATTGATAACTCTTCTCCACTATTTGAATTATATTTAGGGCATACTTTTTAATTTGCTATACAAAATATATAATTTATAAATTTTTTGAACTTGACTTTTTTTAAAATTAATAGTATCATTTTATAGGATATCTTTTTAGGTATCCTATATTTTTTAACAATTACTTTGTAAAACTAAATTTTAGATATAAATATTTTAAGGAGGATAAGTTATTATGATGTATTATATGAATGCTGGAGGACCATTAATGTGGGTATTACTACTAATGTCTATCACTGCTTTAACTATTATTTTAGATAGAGCTTTTTTCTTTTTTAAAAAGGAAGGCACTCATAATAGAAACTTTGAGAAAGATATAATTAAAGAGGTACAAAATGGAAATATTGATGGAGCTATCTCTATCTGTGAGAAGGAAAAAAACTCTGTTGGATATGTAGTAAAAGGTTTTCTAACTCGTTGTGAAAAAAATATGGATTTCCACTACTATGACCAACTTTTAAAAGAGATAGCCTTTGATGAGATAAGTTCTCTTGAAAGAAGATTACACCTTCTTGGACTTATAGGAAATATGGCTACTATGGTTGGTTTACTAGGAACAGTTACGGGTATGATTAAAGCTTTTAAAAATTTGGCTACATTTGGTGCTGGAGATCCTACTATTGTTGCTGGTGGAATATCAGAAGCTCTTATTACAACTGCTAGCGGATTAATCATTGCTATCCCTACTATATTTGCCTATAACATATTTTCTAAAAAAATAGAGAATGCTGAAGGAGATATTGACAAAATCACTACTATAATTATAAATATCTTAACTGGTAAAAAATAGGTGATAGTATGGGAAGATTCAGAAAAAAAAGAGGGATTACCCCTATGGATATGACTCCATTTATCGATATAGTTTTTCTACTAATTATCTTCTTTATGGTTTCTACAACATTCAACAAATATGGAAATATTGATATAGATTTACCAAGTGCCAACGTTGAAAATACCAACCAAGATAATAAAAGTATAGAGATTATTATAGATAAAAATGGAAAATACTTTATAAACAAAGATGGACAAACAAACCCAATTGAGATAGAAAATCTTGGAGCTTTATTACAAGGAGTAAAAGAGGTCACTATCTCTGGAGATAAAGAATTAAAATATCAGGTTATTATGGATACAGTTTCTAAAGTAAAAAATGCTGGTGTAGAAAATTTAGGAATAAACTTCTATGAGTAAAAAAGATAACATACTCTATTTTTTCCTACTAGCTCTAGTTTTTCATCTTTCTCTTTTTATAGTCAGAGAAAGAGGAGTAAAAGGTGATGCTCCTGTCTCTCTAAAAAGTAATAGTGCTCCTATATCTGTAAAGATAAAAAGCCCAGTTATTAGAAAGGAAACAGTTGTAGTAAAAAAAGAGATTACTCCACCTGCTCCTAAAGAAGAGAAAAAACCTGAGCCTAAAAAAATAGAGCCACCTAAAAAAGAGATTATAAAACCTGATATTAAAAGTAAGATAAAAGATAAAAAGAAAAAAGTTGAAAAGAAAAAAATAGAGGAAAAAAAGGCTGAACCTATTCCTCCTAAAACTACCCCTAACACAGAAAAAGTTCCCTCTACTCCTACTGCTGAACAAGAGATTTTAGCTAGTGGTAATTTTAGTATCGGTAAAGATGGAATTTTTACTGCTGCTTCATCTGAAGGTATTGAATATAAGATACTTAAACAAGTTGACCCTGACTATCCTGTACAAGCTGAAAGGATTAGATATAAAAAGAAAGTGGTTATAACTGCTAGATTTTTAGTTGGATTAAAAGGTGAAGTTGAAAAAATCAATATTATCAACTCCCATGAAAAATTTGGCTTTGATAAAGAGGTAGAGAAAGCTTTAAAGCAGTGGAAATTTCATCCTATATACTATAAAAACAAAAATATTAAAGTTTATTTTACGAAAGACTTTATTTTTGAACCTAAATAATTTTTTATAATGAAAAAGGGATATTACAAATTAAAAATTTGTAATATCCCTTTTATATATCAAAGCTCCATTTCTTCCAGATTTTTCTCTATCTCTTCTATAGGAATGAAATTCTCCTTCATAGGTACACAATTTATTCAGTACTATATTTTCTTTTAATAATCCTAATTCTAATAAATTTCTATAGACGAACTCCTGATTATCAAAATATATTTTCCCATTTTCATTTTTAAAGCTTTTTTCTATTAATTCTTTAGAGAATTTTTCTTTAAACTTTTGTAGAAACTCCTCTCCTACCTCATAATTTTTTTGAGATATCCCTATTCCAAAAGCTACTCTAATATCTCCTAAATTACATCCATATGTATCTATCATAAGTTTTATAGCTTTTTTTCCTATCTCCTTATAACTTCCTTGCCAGCCAGAGTGCACTGTTCCTATGATCTCTTTTTTTTCATCAAAAAAATATATAGGTAAACAATCTGCATATTTTGTCAATATAACTATATCTTTTCTATTAGTAATAAATCCATCTGTATCTTCAAAATATAATTTTTCTAAACTATCTACTACTGCAATATTATCGCTATGAGTTTGAAAACCTGATACAATATATTTTCCCTCCAAAGAAAAATCCTTTAATATCTTTTCTTTACTCATCTCTTTTATATTTCCATAATTTTTTTTAGTGTAGATAGCAGATATTCCAAATTTATTCCATTCTTTTAATTCTACATACCTCTCTCTATCTAAAAACATAAACTACTCCAACTCATTTTTTAATTTTAAAACTTTATTTAGATTTCTCATCAACTTTTCAAAATCTTTAAAGTATAGAGATTGCATTCCATCAGAAGTAGCACACTCAGGATTTTCATGTACCTCAACCATAGCTCCGTCAGCTCCAGAAATTACTCCAGCTAAAGTTACAGGCTCTACCAAACTACGTCTTCCTGTTCCATGACTAGCATCTATAATTACTGGTAAATGTGATTTTTCTTTTAGTAACGGAATAGCATTTATATCCACAGTATTTCTTGTAATAGTTTCAAAAGTTCTTATTCCTCTTTCACAAAGTATAACCTCTCTATTTCCATAAGCTACTATATACTCTGCTGCCATAAGTAGCTCTCTCATTGTTGCACTTAATCCTCTTTTTAAAAGAATTGGTTTTCCACATTTCCCCAATGCTTTTAATAAAGAGAAATTTTGCATATTTCTAGCTCCCACTTGAAATATATCAGCATATCTACTTATTAAAGGAATATCACTAGCATCCATCACCTCTGTTACTACTAACATATCAAATTTATCTGCTGCCTCTCTCATATATTTTAATCCATCTTCTCCTAATCCTTGAAAATCATAAGGAGAAGTTCTTGGTTTAAAAGCTCCACCTCTTAATATTTGAGCCCCAGCTTTTTTTACTTCCTCAGCTATTTTAAATATTGATTCTCTACTCTCAATAGCACAAGGACCAGCCATCATTAAAAAATTTCCACCACCTATTTTTCTTCCTTTTATATCTATTATTGTATCCTCTGGCTGAAACTCTCTACTTACAAACTTATAGCTCTTTCCTATAGCTACTAGCTCATCTACTCCATCAAAAGATAGAAGTCTATCTAAATCAACATTTTTTTTATCTCCAACTACTCCTATTTTGTAGTAATCATTTTCTTTTAAAATAATACTTCCTAATCTATTATCTTGAAGAAATTTTAAAATTTCATTTTTTTCTTGTTCACCTATATCTCTTTTAGTTTTTATATACATAATTTTCTCCTAATCTTTTCTTTAAATTATACAACTTTAGTCTAAAATTTTAAAGTATTATCTTTTCTTTTTCTTTGGTAATGGTAGGGGTTTTAATGGCATAACATAAGTAACTCCTGGATTCATATCCAATCTCATTTTTACACATTCTTTATTTCTCAAAAAATACTCTCTTATTTTTGTTCTTATTACTGGAGTACTATCCAAAAATTTTGAACCATACCCATGTATTACCATAATCTCTCTTCTTTCTCCCTTTTTATATAGAGAATTATACTTTGTTATAAATACTCTAAGAGCATCATCAAAATTCATTTGATGTAAATCTATCTCATTATACATGAATACGTTCCTCCTAAAAAGTAAAAAAAAAGAGTCCCTTCGGACTCTTTTAATAACTTAATTACTCAGCAGATATAGCTGATACTGGACATCCTCCAGCACATGCTCCACAGTCTACACAAGCCTCTCCGATTTGGAATTTTCCATCATCAGTTGCTGATATAGCTCCTACTGGACAAGTTCCTTCACAAGCTCCACATCCGATACAAGTATCTTTATCTATTACGTGCATTCAAATCCCTCCTAATAAATTTTTAAAATTTCTTTCTTTTAACTTACTTAAATAAAGTTTATACTATTTTTCAAATTTTGTCAAGTATAATTTAAAAAATATTAATCACTTATTTACACTAATATTTTGATGATTAAAGTTTATTTTGCTTTAAACTCTTCCATCCAATTTTCTCCATTACCTACTAATACTGGCAAATATATAATTACATTTTCTGTTGCTCCAAGAGTTATACTTTTCTTTATCTCCTGTTTTTTCCCAGCTTCATCTTTATAAGTTACTACAAGTTCATGAGTTCTTCCTTTTACCTCTCCCATTCCTCTTCTATTAACTCTTATCTTTTTAGCCTTTTCTCCATTTAATGAATAAGAGATATCCTTTATAGCTTCATAACCATTTTTAGTCTTATTTTCAAAATATACACTATGTAATCTTCCAGTTATAAATAGTGCTACTGAGATTCCAATAACTACTATCATAAGAAGTATCCAGTTTCTTATCATCTTCATTATTTATCCTCTCCTTTACTACTATTTTGTGCCGCTTCTAATGCTCTTCTTCTCTCTTCAGCTTTTTCTTTCTCTCTTCTCCATTGGTGCATAATAAGAACTAAGGCTATTATTCCATAAGATACAAATACTCTAAAATATTCTCCTATTTGTGCAGAACCAATTAACTCTTTACCAGCTCTTGGTGCTAAAATAAACATAGCATGGAAAAGTATAACACCACTTAGAGCATTTGGTATAGAAGCTTTTGCTACACTAGCTCCTCCTATAAGTAGAGCAGCTATTGAGAACATTCCTATTTGTTCATGGCTATTATAAGTATTCATTGTTCCTATATTTTGTAAGAAAATTATTTGTCCTATTGCTGCTAACATTGTAGATATAACTATTGCTATAACCCTTGTTCTATCTGCAGCAATACCAGCTGATTTAGATACCTCTAAATCTTGTCCTATTGCTCTCATATCTTGTCCTAGTTTTGTTTTTCTAAACCAAACTATAAACAGACAGAATAATACAACAGCAACTATTGTTAATAGAGGAATAGAGAACTCTCCAATTTTTAAAACTATTGCATCATCTAAAGCTCTTCTTATATTTTTTAAATCTATAGCATTTCTTATTCCATATCCTCTTGACAAAAGAATTGAACTATCAGTTATAGGAATAACTTTTCCCATTCCATATAAAACTATAAGTTGATATACTCCATTGATAAAAAATCCAAGAATCATAGAAGTAATCATCTCTCTTCCCTTAGCTCTATTTAATACAACTCCACCAATAAGCCCCATCAAAGCTCCCATTGGAAGAGATAAAATAATAGCCAAGAAAAATCCTTGTAATCCAACAATTTGCCAATCTGTAATAAAGATAAGAGCAAGTTGTCCTGCCATAGCTCCTAAAACAATACCAAAGTTAAGTCCCATTCCTGCAATTATTGGAATTAATAATGAAAGAACTAAGAATAAGTTACGAGAAAGTCTAAGTATTATCTCTTGAATAATATACTCCATACTTAATCCAGATATTGGAATTGAAGCTACTATTATAATTATCATAAATATAGGTACTATATTATTTATCAAAAATTTCTTTATCTTATTTTCCACTTCCAGCACCATCCTTTCTTGTTAAAGCATAAAGTATCATTCCATTAGATACTATTATTCTTATTGTTTCTGACATATCTGTTTTTATAAGTCCATTTACAACAGTAGGTGTCATTGTAAGTATTCCTTGGAAAAGGAATGTTCCTACTACAACATTTGCTATTGTAACCTTATTTACAGATGCCCCTCCAATAAGAATAGCAGCTATTGCTGGAAAGGCCATATAAAATGGTGCTAAATATAATTGTACAAATCCGAAACTTTGTTGATATATTATTATTCCAACTGCTGAAAGAACTGTTGACATTACTACTGACTGTACTCTTACTTTATCAATATTTATTCCAGTAGCTCTTGCAAACATATCATTTGTTCCTACAGCTTTCATAGCATAACCACTTCTTGTTCTAAAGAATATCCAAATAAAGAAAGCTAATATAATAAAGAATACAATCTCTCCTAATGGAAGTAAATCAGTATTTATATGTAGAGTTTTTTCAAATGCTTTATGCCAATAGTTTTCAACACTAATTGTAGTACGTAATCCCTCTCCTCCATATGCCCAGATCATATCTGGACTTTTAAATGGAAGTATAAGCCACATAATACACATAATAGCAACTGATGAAAATCCTATATAAGTGGCTATCATCATCTCTCCACCTTTTACCTTATTTAGAATATGACCATAAAGCCATCCAAATAAAAGTGCAAATGGAAGAGAAAAAACTATTGCTCCAAATACTCCTGTAACACCTTTTAATCCTAACTCTATACTTATAACAGCTCCTAAAAGTCCTGCCTCTACTCCTAATGGCATACCAAAGTTAAGTCCTGTCCCAGCTTGTATCATAGGTACTAATGACAATACTAAGATTGCATTCATTCCAAATCTTACTAATGTATCTCCTAAAGCTGCTTTTAAATTTATTCCAATAAAAGGAGACACTACATACATTGATAAAAGAAATAGTGCTATTATTATTCTTGGCCAACCAGCCTCTTTTATCATCTTATTTATATTATTCATTTCCTGCCTCCTTAACTCCTACCATCATCTTACCAAATTCTAATATATCAGCTGTTGGTGGTAGAATACCTTCAACTTTTCCCTCATTTATTATAGCTATTCTATCACATACACTTCTTAGTTCTTCTATTTCAGATGAAGTTATTATAATAGTTGTTCCTTTTTCTTTGTTATACTCTTTTAAAGTATCTAGTACAAGTTTTTTAGCTCCTACGTCTATTCCTCTTGTAGGCTCAGATACGAATAATACTTCTGGATTCATAGTGAAAGCTTTAGCTAGACAAACTTTTTGTTGATTTCCTCCACTTAGCTCCTGTGCTCTTTGCTTTTCACTAGTACATCTTATCTCTAATTTTTTTACATACTCTTGTGCATTTTCTTTTACAGCTTTTTCATCTACTATATTAAATATTCCAAAAGCTTTTTTAAAGAACATATTCTTTATCTGCATAGCTGGATAAGCTATATTATCCTCTATTGAACTATCTAATAGAAGCCCTACTCCTTTTCTATCTTCAGATACAAAGAAAAGTCCTTTAGATAATGGTTCAGCTGGAGAATTTAAAGTTATCTTCTCTCCTTTAAAAGTAACTTCTCCTCTAGCATCATAAAGCCCCATTATTCCATTAGCTACTCCTATTTTCCCTTGACCTGCCATTCCTCCAAGTCCTAAAATCTCTCCTTTTTTAATATCTAAAGAAAGATTCTTTACTCCCTCTCCTGGCATATCTACCCAAAGATTTTTTATAGAGATGATAGTTTCTTTTGGTTCATCTTTAGCTTTTGTTTCTTGAGAAGAACCTTCCATCTTTCTTCCTATCATCCATTCAGTTATTTGATTTACATTTGTATCCTTAGTAGCTACTGAGTTTATTAACAGTCCATCTCTTAGAACTACTACCTTATCACATACTGATAATATCTCATCAAGTCTATGAGTTATAAAAAGTATTGCTATCCCTTTTTCAGATAATTTTTTCATAGTTTCTAGAAGAACTTTTGCCTCTTCTTCTGTAAGTACTGCTGTTGGCTCATCTAACACCAAAAGTTTTGTATTCTCTCTTTCAATCTCACGAGCTATTTCTGTAAACTGCTTGTGTGCAACAGGCATTTCACTAATTACTGTACTAGACTTTATATCCACTCCTAAATTTGAAAGAGCTCCTTTTGCACGTTCATCTATCTCTTTCTTATCGATAGCTTTTATTCTTGAACCAAAAACTCCTTCTAAAAAACTATTTAAAGTTGATTCTCTATTTAAAACTACGTTTTCAGAAGCTTTAAATCCTGGTATCAATGAAAATTCTTGGTGTACCATTCCTATTCCTACACCTAAAGCATCAAATGGTGAAGTAAAATTTACCTCTTGTCCATCAAAATATATTTTTCCTCCATATCCTCCAGTTTCAGAAATAACAGGCATACCAAATATACATTTCATCAATGTAGATTTTCCTGCTCCGTTCTCTCCTACTAGTCCTACTATTTCTCCTGGTTTTACCTCCAGATTAATATCTTTTAAAACTACATTCTCTCCAAATGCTTTGGAAAGGTTCTCAACCTTTAATAATATCTCTCTCAAAACTTTTCACCCCTTAAAGAAAAATGAGGGGAGAAATGTTCCCCTCACCTTATTATTTTATTTCAAAATATTTAGCAGGTACTTCTTCACCAGTCATGTGTAAGTATCCTTTTCCTAAAACATAAGTATCTTGGTATAATAGATAGAAGTTTTCTTTTTCTACTCCATTTACATCAGCATAATTACTTCCGTTCCATCCTGCTCCTGGAGTAAATTTATTATATGATTCTATAATAGCATCAAAGTCAGTAATTTCTGTTCCATTTTCAATTACATTTCTTACATGATCTCCTAATGCTACTGCTGAAGCAAAGTTATAAGAATAAGCCCAAGTTCCCATTCTTCCAGCAGCACCTTTAGCTACCACTGTATCTTCAACTTTCTTTAATATTTTTGGCCAATTTCCTTTTTCATCTTCAGTAAATTTGATTCCTAAAGCACCAGGATATCCCATTGTAGGAGATGGTAAATCAGCTTCTACGAAATATCCTCCATCTTCAGCTATTCTTTTTAATAATGGTTCTGTATGAGCATCATTTGTTGCAAAGAAAGCAACATTTTTACCATATTTATTTAACCAGTTAGGAACTTGCTCTAATATATATTGTTGAGCTCCTGCAACTCCAACGTCACTTACTGGGTCTGGAGCTGAAACATCTATAAATTCCATTCCTAAATCTTTAGCAGCTTCTGCCATTATATTTCTTCTTCTTGATAATAATTCATAACTTAAGTGTCTTGGGAAAGAGATATGCATAAATTTATCTGCTCCCATATTTTGTGCTGCTTTTACTATTAAATATCCTCTTGCTACGTTATCTGGATTTGTTACTAAGTCTGAAACTTCAGTTATAATTTCTGGATCTTCATGTGGTGAGTTAGCAACAAGTAAGATATCAGGTCTAGCTTCTTTTATTCTTCTAAAAGCTTCTACTGTTCCAGGTACAGCTTCTACAACTATTATTGCCTTCATTTTAGGGTCATCAGCTAGAGCTACCATTTGTGATATAGTAGTTTCCATTTCTTGCATAAAGTTATCTGGATAAGTTACATGAGTAACCATTCCTCCCTTATCAACAGCACCATACATTTTTATTAATTCTTCAGCTCCACGAAGACTATCTTCAGATTGTGAAACAGTTCCACTTACTACTCCAATATGATAGTCTGGATTTGCTGCAAAAGTAAAAAGTGATACAACAAACATCAAACAAGTTAAAAGTAATTTTTTCATATTTTTTCTCCCTTCCGTATTTTATTATAAGATAAGAATACTCTTTTATTGTGTCCTAAGTATGTCAAGAAAAATATAGAAATTTTATTATGAGAAAGATGATGAAATTATGAAAATAAAAAGTTGAAAAAAACAAAAAAATACAAGTTAATTACATAAAAATATCAATACTAGGGTATATACTACAAACATAGAAAAAAGTTATAAGTGTGCTAATCCTTATAATAATTATCTTAACCAAAATCCACAAGATGATAATCTATATTCTCCCAAAATTAAGGTTATCATCTTCAATGTCAATAACTGTTTAGCAGTTTATTATAAATAAATACTAGGGGGTATTTTTATGAAAAAATCAATGTTATTAGTAGGTGCATTTTTAGCAGTTGCAGCTATGGCACAAGCAAAAGAAGTTGTACCAGCTCCAGTAGTAGTAGAAGAAGCTCCAGTACAAATTGTAGAAAAAGAAGTTATTGTCTATAGAGACAAAGAAGAAGGATTCAGACCTAATGGTTATGTAGATTTACAATACAGATACTATGGAGATACTGAAGGAAATGGAACAAACTATTCTTCTAAACCTGCAGATAATAGAGCAGATGGATGGAATACAAATAATAACTATTCAAGAATCCAATTCCAAGGAAATATCAATATGACTGAAAAACAAAACTTAGAATGGAGAATTAGAGGATATAACTCTTTAGATGAAAATGATAAATCAAATCCAACAGCTAAAGATAATGGAACTGAAACAAGATTAAGATATTTCTATGACCATGGATATTTAGGAGATTCTAAAGTTGATTTGACATCAAGAGTACACTATCAAAATAATGCTGATGATGCTTACCAAAACGTAGAATATCAAGCAAGATTTGATTTTGCTGATTATATGTTTAACAATGATATGTTCAAAACTGATTATTTTGTAGTAGCTCCAAAAGTAGGATATACTTGGTCTGATGACAATAGTTCTGACTATTCAAATCAAGTAGGATTTGATGTATATACTTGGCATACATTACCATGGGGATTCTCAACAGAGTTTAACTTATACTTTACTCAAAACTTCTATGGACAAGATCAAGCTTTTAATAATGGAAATGATATGGAGGATAAAAACTTTACAATAGATATGGAATTCTATATCTATAATACAACTAATCTTTATACAAATGGAAACTTCTCTCTAGATTTTGGATTTGAAGGAGGTTATGATCCTTATACTTGGTCTCAAGAGAAAAAATTTGGATCAGCTGATGGAGATAATTTAGGAACAGATGATAGTAAATATTCTCTATATGCATTACCATATCTTCAAGCTAACTATGCTGTAACAGAAAATATGACTGTATATGCAGCAGCTGGAGCAGAGTATAGAGACTGGACAGTTGATAATGGACACTCAGCATCTAACTGGAGATGGCAACCAACTGCTTGGGCAGGATTCAAAACAACATTTTAATAATTGGTAGTAAGACTGATTAATTTATAAAACTTATCTCTAAAAAGAGTCCTAACAATTTTGTTAGGGCTCTTTTTCTATATATTTTCAATTTAAAAATATGTTATTTATGTGGTGGATAATATTAAATAATTAGAATAAAAAGACAGAATTACTTCATAAAAATAATAATATTTTGGGATAGAATTAAAACATATAGAATAGATATAGGAGGTAATTTTTATGAAAAAGAGTATATTATTAGTAGGAGTACTATTATCAGCTATGGCATATGCAAGCAGTGATACAATAGTTCCAATAGAGGTAGAAAGAAATATAAATAAATTCTATCAAGATTCTGATTTTTCACAAAGAAATCAATATGCAAATATGCAAAGAAAGGCTTATATAGAGATGATGGACTATATAAATAACTCTGATATTCCAACAGAGGAGAAAGAGGGAATATTAAGAAATGTAGAAAGTATGTATCCAAATAACTATGTAATGCAAAAGGTAGAGGCTAAAAGTAGAGTAGATCATGTTAAAAGTTTAATGTAAGAGTAAAAAAATTAAACTAAAAGAGCACTTATCTTTATGAGAAGTGCTCTTTTTATATGTATATAAAAAATTATCTATTTTTAAAGTAAAAAATACCAGAGCCTATGACTAATCCAAGGATAACATTAGTTAAAATCATTCCAGTAATAACTTCTATCATAACAAGAAATTGTCCAATGGTAGTAAGAGGATATATATCTCCATAGCCAATAGTTGTAATAGTAATAAAGCTAAAGTATATGTGTCTAAAGTAAAATTCAAACTCTTCTAATGTTTTAGGAATATTATTAAAAGCTATATCATCACTGAAAAAACTTATAATGGTGTAAACTAAACCAAAACTTATAGCAAGAGTAATATACGTAGTGATAATGATAGTAATATCATTGGGAACAATCTGCCTTTTTCTTTTAAAAAAGTCAGTAAAAACATATTTTAGTAACATTATATGTGAAGTTATTAAAAGTAATACATTTATAAAAGATAGAAAGTAAAAAAAATATTTTAACTCTTTGTCTATTTCAGAAAGTTCTAAAAAAATATCTACAATAGGTACAATAAGGAGATAATATAGGATAAGGCAACTAGATTTTAAAGGACCATCTTTAAACAGAAAGTTTTTTTGCTTTAAAAATATAATAGGTAAAATTCCTAAAAATACCTTTATACTACTTGAAAATAGTATAGAGATAGTTATTTTTATATCATTGAACCAAAGTGCTAATATGGAAAAAAGAATAGATAATAAAAAAGCATGTGTAGATATTTTAAAAAAATAGTTTAATTGAACTTGTTTGTATAGCTTCATAATAAATTCCCCTTTTATTTTTTATATAATTTATTATAACATATGAAGGGAAAAAAGAATAAAAAATGTTGAAAGACTGGACAAGTTAAGTGTAATAAAATATAATATTCATATCAATAGTTATTCATATTTTGTTCACATTCATCATATATACTAAGTCGTGGATAAAGAAATTAAGGTTAGGAGGGGTTTTATATGAAGAGAATACTAATTGTTGATGATGAAGAGCGGATAAGAAACATTTTGAGAATGTATCTAGTAAAAGAGGGATATGAAGTAAGTGAAGCAGAGGATGGAGAAAAGGGATTAAAACTTTTTTATGAAAAACCTTTTGACTTGGTAATACTAGACGTGATGCTACCTAAAAAAGATGGATGGAGTATTTTAAGGGAAATAAAAAAATATACAGAGACACCAGTTATTATGTTGACAGCTAGAGATGATAGTGAAGATGAAGTATTTGGGTTTGAAATGGGAGCTGATGACTACATTACTAAGCCATTTAATAATAAGGTACTATTAGCTAGAGTAAAATCTTTATTAAGAAAAACTAATAATATGGTGGAATCTATAATAGAGATAGGAGATTTAGTAATAAATGATACTTCACATAGTGTTAGTAATTCAAAAGGTGAAATAGAACTAGCACCAAAAGAGTATGATTTATTAGTATATCTTATAAAAAATAATAAGATAGCATTGAGTAGAGAAAAACTTTTAAATGAAGTGTGGGGATATGATTTCCTTGGAGATGATAGGACAATAGATACTCATATAAAAAATCTTAGAAAAAAAATTGGAAAAAATGCTATAAAAACAATTAGAGGAATAGGATATAAATTAGATTTATAGTGAGGTTATATTGATGAGAAAAATATTTTATAAGATATTTCTTTACTTTTGCTTAGCAGCTTACTTACCTTTAGCCTTAATATATGCTTTTAATTTTTTTTATGTAGATAAATATATTGTTGAAGAAAAAAGAAGTGCCTTGATTCAAGTTGCTGAAAATATAGATATTACAGAATTAAAAAAAATTGGTAAGCAGGATATAAAATATGGTGAAAGTAAGTTAGATGTACACTTAAGATATATAAATTTAAATGAAAAAAGTGGAAGTTCAGACTTTTTTAAGTTTTTTAGTAGAACAGAGATGAAAATTGATATTAGAAAAATGGAGTTAAATGAATATAGTATAAAAACTGTAAAATTATCCTCTTTAACAAACCATTTCTTTTTAATTAAGAAAATTTCAGACCATGAAATAGTAGCAGTCATTGGAGAGAGTATAGTCCCAAAAGTAGTTACTGGAATAATGATAGGAATTTATAAACAGTATACTCTTTTTATTATTCCACTTCTCTTAATAGGCTCATATATTATTTCTAAAAATTTTTCTAAACCAATAGAAATATTAGAAAAAGTTTCTGCCCAAATATCTAATTCTGATTTTACAGAGGTAGTAGATATAAAATCTAAAAATGAGTTGGAAAGTTTAGGAAATAATATCAACAAGATGGCATCTAAATTAAAACAAAATATTGAAGAGTTAAATGGCTTAAATGATAAACTAAAAATCGAGTTGAAGGAAAAAGAAAAGCTTTTAGAAACAGAGAAGACTTTTATGAGAGCAATAGGGCATGAATTAAAGACACCAGTAGCAATAATAAATGGATATATAGAAGCCCTACAAGATGGAATTATAGAAGAAACTGAAAAAGAAAAAATATATGAAATTATTTATAACGAGGCTATGTCTATTGATAAACTTGTAAAAGATATAAATAGTTATTTAAAATCTGAATTTAAAGATTTAAAACCTACATTTGAAAAAATAAATATGAAAAAAGTTATAGAATTTGGATTAAAAAAATACTCTTTAGATATAGAGCAGAAAAAAGTAGATTTAAGATTGGAGTTAGAAGATTTGGAAATAAAAACAGATGTAAAGATATTTAATATAATTTTAAATAACTTACTAACTAATGCTTTAACTTATATGAATGATGAGAAAAAGTTAGGAATATATCTAAGAGATAACAGTTTAGTAATAGAAAATAGTACTGATACTATATCAGATGAGGTTATAGAAAAAATATTTAATCCTTTCTATAAAATAGATAGCTCTCGGAATAGAAAGTATGGTGGAACAGGATTGGGATTATCAATTGTAAAAAATTTATTGGAAGCTTTAAACTTAAAATATAGTTTTACATATGACAAAGACAGAAAATTTGTGAAATTTACAATAATTTTTTTATAAAAAATATTGACTCTCAAGTCACTTTATGGTTTATAATATTCAAGTTAAGATAGATTGTAATATGGAGATGAGAGAGGTGGGAAAAAAGGAATTAATAGTATCCTCAGCTAAAAAAGTTATTTTAGAAAAGGGGTATAAGAATATATCTGTAGAAGATATTACTAATGAAGCTGGGATAGCTAAGGGAAGTTTTTATACATATTTTAAAAGTAAAAATTTAGTAATTGATTATATTCTTGAAGAGGTAATAGCAAAAAGAAAAAATGAGTTTAAATTAGATAAGAGAAAGTCTTTAGAAAATACTATAAAAAGTTTAGTAAGAACTAGAACAAAATTAGATGATGAAAAGTTGAAAGAGAATTTAGTGTTAGTTAATCTTTTTAGAAATGTAGCTTCTTTAGATGAGAAAACTTTGATGTTACTAAAGGAATTGGAAAAAGTTATAATAGAAAGGATGGAGAGTATAATATTAGCCTATCCAAAAGAGATAAAAATAGAGAAAAAGGATATAAAGTTTTATTCTAAAATGTTAAACAATATTATCTCTAATTATAAAACTTTTACTCTTTTTTTCTCAGAAAAAAGCAATCAATTTATTACTGATATAGAAGAGGTAAAGAAAAAATATCAAACAGAAGATTTTGAAAGAAATGTAGAAATAATTTCAAAAAGTATTTTAAAAATTTTAACATATTAGGAGGTAAGTTATGAAAAAAACTTTAGGATTACTTTTACTTTTAAGTAGTTCAGTTTTTGCAAGAGAGCTAACTCTTGACCAAGCCATTCAAATGGCATTAGATAACAGTAAAGAGATGCAAATATCTCAAAGAGATGTAGAAACAGCTAAATTAAATGTGGGGATAGCATTTAAAAATGCACTACCAAGTGTTGTGTATACTGGTTCATATACTAGAAGTGAGTATGATAGAAAAATAACTGCAGAAGAGAGACCAAATCACAGATTAGAAAAAAATGGTTCTAGAGAAGTGGAAGCTAAAGGTGGATATACTCAAAAGATAACTATTTCTCAACCAATCTTTCAAGGGGGAGCTATTTTAGGTGGTATTCAATATGCGCAAGCATATAAAAGCGTTGCTAACCTTATGTATCTAAGTTCTCAAAGAGATGTAAGACTTGAAACTATTCAAATATACTCTAATATAGTAAAGAGTGAAAAAGATTTAGAAGCTCTTATGTCATCTAAAGAGGAGTTAAAAGCTACTTATGATAAGCAAAAAGCTCAATTAGATTTAAGATTTATTACTAAAGCTGATCTATTAAAAACTGAGTACTCTATGTTAGAGGTAGACTCTCAAATTATAGGAGCTCAAAATCAAATTACAGTTCAAAAGGAAAATCTAAAATTAAAATTGGGATTACCTAAGACAGAAGATTTAACAGTAGTAGAGTTTGATGTTCCTATGTACTTAAGTAGAAATATTGATTTCCAAGCTGATTTGAATCAAGCTCTTACAGAGAGTATAGATGCTATGGTAGCTAATAAGTATGTAGATATGGCTGATGCTCAAAGAAAAGTTGCTAGAGCAGATATGTTACCTCAAGTTAGCGCTTTTGCTAGTTATGGTGTAGATTCTGATAGAAGAAAATATAATGCTACAATGGATGATGCTGAGTGGAGAGGTGGAGTTCAAGTAACGTGGAATGTATTTGAATTTGGAAAAAACTACGATACATATAAAACTGCAGCAATAGCTAAAGAACAAGAAGAGTTAAGAGAAAAAATATCAAAAGATACTATTGATATAAATGTAACTGATGCGTATTTAGAGCTAGTTAGAATGGAAAAAGATAGAGATTCTAAAGGAAGAGCTTTAGAAGCTGCTATGGAAAACTATAAGATAGATAAGGAAAAATATACTGCTGGTTTAATCTCTACTATAGATTTCTTAGCTTCAGAAACACAATTAAGAGAAGCTAAAGTAGCACACAATCAAGTAGTTATTGATTATCTATATGCTTTTGAAAAATATAGAAGTATGTTAATTTAAAAAATGAAATAGACTATCAGGAGGAAAAAGATGAAAAAAGCTAAATATTTAGTATTTGTATTGATGCTAATACTAGTAGGTTGTGGAAAAGAGGAAGAAACAAAAGTAATAGAAAAGCCTGCTAAATATGTTGTAACTGAGGGAGTAAAAACAAGAACAATGAATCAAATCTTTAGAAGTGATGCTGTTCTTGAACCTAAAGATAAGATTAACCATCAAACTGAAAAAGGTGGAACAATAGTAAAAATACTTAAGAAAAATGGGGATAAAGTAAAAAAAGGTGAATTAGTAATGGTACTATCTGATAGTGCTACTGAGTCAGCTTATTTCACATCAAAGGCTGATTATGCTTCAAGCAAAGCCTCTATGGAAATAGCTAAAAATAACTATGAAAAATTTAAAAAACTATATGATGAACAATTAGTTTCATACCTTGAGTATGTAAATTATGAAAATAACTACATCAGCGCAAGAGGAGCTTATGAGTCAGCAAAAGCTAACTATGAATCAGCTAAATCTGATTATGATAAACTATATAGAAAAGCTGAGATAAGTGGAACAATAGGAAACTTATTTGATAAAGTTGGTAAAAAAGTTGCCGCTACAGATACAGTATTTACAGTGATAGATGATACTTCAATGGAAGCTTATGTAGGATTCCCAGCAGAGTGGTTAGATGAAATTAATTTAGGATTAGAAGTTCAAGTACAAGTACCAGCTATAGATAAAACTTTAACAGGAAAAATTGTGGAGATTAACCCAATAGCTGAAAATGATACTAAGAAATTTAAAATAAAAGTAGCTGTTGATAATAAAGATAAAGTAGTAAAAGATGGAATGTATTCATTTGTAACTGTACCAGCAGGAAAAACAGAGGCATTATCAGTAAATGATGAAGCTATATTTGTAAGAAACTTACTTTCATATGTATACAAAGTAGAAGATGGAAAAGCTACTAGAATAGAGGTAAAAACAGGAGCTACTAACTTACCTTATACACAAATATCTTCTAACGAGATAAAAGAGGGAGATAGAATAGTAGTAAAAGGAGTATTTGGTCTTGAAGAGGGAGATAAAGTAGAAGAAAATACTCAAGCAAAATAAAATTAACGAGAATTAACGAGGTGAAATATAGATGACACTAGCAGGTTTGTCAATACGTAGACCAGTAGCAACAACAATGGTAATGATTTCCATTATGTTTATTGGGCTTATGGCAATGTTTACAATGAAATCTGAGCTACTTCCAAATATGGATATTCCAGTTGTTACAGTAACTACAACTTGGAATGGAGCAGTAGCTGAAGATGTAGAGACACAGATTACTAAAAAAATAGAGGAGATACTTCCTAACGTTGAGGGAATAGATAAAATTTCATCAACATCTTCTTTTGAGCAATCACAAATAGTTATAGAATTTAACTTTGGAATAGATGCTGATGATAAAACAACAGAGATTCAAAGAGAGTTATCAAAAATAACTAATGATTTACCAGATGATGCTGACACTCCAGTAGCTAGAAAGGTAGAGGCTGGAGCAGGAAACTTAACAATGGTAATGATGTTCTCAGCACCAAATAGAGGAGAATTAAGTACATTTATAGATGAGTATTTAAAGCCTAAATTTGAAAGCTTAACAGGGATAGGACAAGTAAATGTATTTGGTAACCCAGATAAACAGTTACAAATACAATTTGATAGTGATAAGTTAGCAGCATATAACTTATCTCCAGTAGAGCTATATAACTTAATTTCAATGTCTAGTAAAAACTTACCATTAGGAACTGTAAAAACAGGTAATAAAAATATAATCGCTAGATTTATGGGAGAGTTAAACTATATAGATGAATATGAAAATATGATTATTCAAAGTAATGGTAATACATTAAAATTAAAAGATGTAGCTGATATAGTTTTAACAACAGAGGATTTTACAGATAAAGGGTTCTTATCAGGAAAGGAATCAATAGTTGTTGCTGTTGAGAAATCTGCAGATGGAAGTACTATAGAGTTAAATAAAGCAGCAATAAAAGCTCTAGATAGTTTAAAATCAGTAATGCCTCCTGGAACAGAGTATAAGACACTACTAGATACATCAGAAGATATAGAGCAATCTATTTCAAGTGTTTCTAGTAATGCTGTGCAAGGACTTGTTCTAGCAACAATAGTATTACTAGTATTCTTAAAAAATATCAGAGCAACATTCTTAGTTTCTGCAGCTTTACCAGTTGCAATAATATTTACATTTGCTTTCTTGGCATTAGCAGGAACATCTCTTAACCTAATCTCACTTATGGGATTATCAATAGGGGTAGGAATGCTTACAGACAACTCCGTTGTTGTTGTGGATAATATCTATCGTCATATGACAGAGTTACACTCTCCAGTAATGGAAGCATCAGAAAATGGAGCTACAGAAGTAACACTATCAGTTATAGCATCAGCATTAACAACAATGGTAGTATTTATACCTATACTATTTATACCAGGTATTGCAAGAGAGATATTTAGAGATCTATCATACTCTATTATATTCTCAAACGTAGCTGCATTACTAGTTTCTTTAACATTAATTCCAATGTTAGCAAGTAGATTTTTAACTAGTAAAATAAATATTACAGCTGAAGGAAAGATATTTTCAAAGGTAAAAAGTACATATTTAAAAATTATAAATTGGGCTTTAGTAAATAGATTAAAAACTCTAGTAATAACAATAGTTGTATTTATCTTAACTATTATTGTAGGTGGAGGAATGCTTAAAGTAGAATTTATGCCTAAGCAAGACCAAGGAAGATACTCTATTGTTGCTGAACTTGGAAAAGGATTGGATTTAGATAAATCTGAATATATAGCTAGACAGATTGAAGAAATTGTAAAAAATGAACCTAATACAAAATTCTATTTTACAGTAGTAACTAATGATTTACTTTCAGTAAACGTAGACATTGGAAAGAAAGATACAAGAGATATTTCAGCATTTGAAATTATTGATAAAATTAGACCAATTGTTGAAAAAATTCCAGATACAAGAATAAGTGTATCAGAAGATTTTGCTATGAGAAGTCCATCAAGAGATGTGGAGTTTGATATAGTTGGAGCTAACTTAGAAGAATTAAAAACAGTTGGAAAAGCTGTATTAGATAAGATGAAATCATATCCAGGAGCAGTTGACGTAAAATCAACTCTTGATCCAGGTAACGTAGAGGCTAGAATTATTTTAGACAGAGATAAGATCAGAAGTTATGGAATAGACCCTGTAACAGTTGGACAAATAATGAGTTACTCTATACTTGGAGGAAATAGAGGAGATACTGTAACAGTAAAAACTGGTTCTGAAGAGATAGATGTTATGGTAAGACTTCCTAAGGATAAGAGAAAAGATATTAATGATATTCAAAATATTAATATCAAAATAGGAGATGGAAAATTTGTTAAGGTTTCTGATATATCTAATGTAATTTATGCTGAAGGTTCTTCTGAGATCAATAAGACAGATAGAATTTATAGTGTAACTGTTTCTGCTAATGATGGTGGAGTTGGTATTAGAGGATTACAAGAGCAAATGGTAAAAGCATTTAACGAAGCTAATCCACCTGCTTCAGTTTCATATAGATGGGGAGGAGATTCAGAAAACTTACAAGATTCTACTCAACAACTAGGAATGGCACTAGGAATTTCTATTTTCTTAATTTATGCACTACTAGCTGCACAGTTTGAGAACTTCTTATTACCATTTATTATATTAGGTTCTGTACCATTATCACTTATTGGAATAATAATAGGATTAGTTGTATTTGGACAACCAGTGGATGTAATGGTAATGGTTGGACTTATCCTACTAGCTGGAGTCGTTGTTAATAACGCTATTGTACTTATTGACTTTATTCAGTTGACTATTGAAAGAGGTAGTGGTAGAATAGAAGCAGTAGTAGAGTCTTGTAGAACAAGACTTAGACCAATACTAATGACAACAATGACAACAGTATTAGGAATGTTACCACTATCTTTAGGAATTGGAGAAGGTTCTGAGATTTATAGAGGAATGGCTATAACAGTAATGTTTGGATTAAGTTTCTCAACTATACTAACTCTAGTAATTATCCCAATACTATTTACATTAGTAGAGGACTTTATAGAGAAATTAGGAAAAGTATTGAAAAAGCTTTTTAATAAAAAATCTGCTGAATAGTAAGGGGGATTAGCATATGAATAAATTTGACAACTATAAATTGATAATGATTTACATCAATGAATCACATAAAACTATGCTTGAAGATTTCTTTGATGATATACATTTTCATATGTATACAGTACAAAGAAAGGCTGAAAGTGTATGGAGTGAGAAGTTAAAACATAAGAATAATCAAATATGGCCAGGAACAGATTGCATATTTTTATTATCATTACCAGGAGATAAAGTAGACAATATGTTAAAGATGTTAAAGACTTTTAGAGCTTCATTACCATATGAGATAGTGATGGCAATAGGAGTAATTCCTATGGAGAGAACTATTCCAAATATATCTAGAGAAGATAGTGTAGGAATAGATGAGGTACTACTTAAAAAGTTAAAAAGTAAAAAGAAAAAATAGTATTAATTTTTATTTCTTAGATAAAATTTAAGAGGAGGTTATAATAATTTATAACCTCCTCTAATCAGTTCCTAGTTATGAAATTTTCTGATTCATATTTTTCTTAGCTACTGATAGCATAAGTTTAATTCTGTTAAGTTGATTTACCTCTGAGTAAGCAGGGTCATAGTCAATAGGAGTAATATTTACATTTTCATACTCCTCTCTAAGTCTTTTAATCATTCCTTTACCAGTAATATGGTTAGGTAGACAACCAAATGGTTGAACACAAACTATATTAGGTACCCCATGTTCAATAAAATCTATCATCTCTCCCATTAAGAACCAACCTTCTCCAGATTGATGTCCTATTGAGATAAATTCAGAAGTTTTCTTAGCTGTTTCTTGAATAGAGATCTCTCTCATAAATCTAGCGTGGGTTGAAATAGCATCATTAAGTACAGCAGTATATCTATCTAATACCCATAATGCTCCTCTTTGTTTTAATCCAGCCATCTTTCCTTTGAATTTTTCAGCTAGGAAAATATCACTATAGATACAGTATTTTATGAAGTTCATAAGAGATGAAGTATAAACCTCTCCTCCCTCTTGCTCTATAAAGTTAGCTAAGTCATTGTTAGCAAAAGGACTAAACTTAACTAAAATCTCTCCTACAATACCAACTTTTATTTTTTTCTCATCACTTACTTCTATTTTAGCAAATTCATCAACTATAAGTTTACAGTTTCTTTTAAACTCTCCAAAGTTACCATTATGAATATTTTTAATAACTTGTTGATTCCATTTTTTATATAGAGCATCACTTTCTCCCTTATTTAGTTCATAAGGTCTAGTATGGTATAGAAGTTTCATAAGTAAATCTCCATATGAAACAGCAATTAGAGCTTTGTGTATAAGAGGTAGTGAAAGTGAGAATCCCTCTTGTTTTTCAAATCCATTAGCATTCAATGAGAGTATAGGGACTTTTTCAAATCCAGCATCTTTGATAGCTTTCTTTAAAAATCCTAGATAGTTAGTAGCTCTACAACTTCCACCAGTTTGAGATATAATAACAGCAGTTCTATCTAGATCATATTTTCCAGATTGAAGAGCTGATATAAGTTCTCCAATTACTAATATAGATGGATAACAAGCATCATTATTTACATATTTTAATCCACAATCAAGGGCTTCTTGTGTTTCAGGTAATATTACAAGATTATATCCTTGAGCTTTAAAAGCATGTTTGATTAAATCAAAGTGCATAGGAGCCATTTGTGGAGCAAGTATTGTATATTCTTTTTTCATAGCCTTAGTAAATTCAGCTTTTTTATACTCTATTTTATGTTTGATAACATTTGCTACAGAGTTTTTCTTATATTCAAGAGCTGCAAGTAAACTTCTTATTCTAATTTTGACAGCCCCAAGATTACTGATCTCATCTATTTTTAATAAAGTATGAACTTTACCATGATTAGTTAAAATTTCATTAACTTGGTCAGTAGTAACAGCATCAATACCACAACTAAAACTATTTAATTCAATCAATTCAAGGTTAGGATTTTTTCCTACTACTGTTGCTGCTCTATAAAGTCTAGAATGGTAAGTCCATTGGTCAATAACTCTTAATTCATCATTTAATGAACCAAGGCTAGCTACAGCATCCCCAGTTAATACAGCTATACCAAAAGAGTTGATAATATTTGGAATACCATGATGTATCTCTTTGTCACAGTGATATGGTCTACCACAAAGTACTACTCCAATTTTTCCAGTTCTTTCTAGCTCGCTAATAATCTCTTTAGCTCTATTTTGCATATCTTTTCTAAAATTATACTTTTCTTCAAGAGCTTTATCTACAGCCAGTTTAACTTCAGGTTTAGTTACACCAAATTTTGTAAACTCTTCCATAACTGTTTTATAGAGAACCTCTTTATTTTCAAAAGAGAATACTGGTATCATCATATCAATATTTTTTTCCTTTATAATATCCATATTATTTTTAATAACCTCAGGATAAGACATAACAATTGGACAGTTAAATTGATTTTGAGATTTTTTATCCTCTTTCTCTTCAAAAATTACACATGGATAAAATATTCTATTGACACCTTTACTAATTAAATTCATAATATGCCCATGAACTAATTTAGCTGGATAACAGATAGAATCTGAAGTGATAGTATCTATTCCACTTTCATAAAGTTTTTTAGATGAGTCATCAGAAAGTACAACTCTAAATCCTAGCTCAGTAAGAAGAGTAAACCAGAATGGATAAGAATCATAGAAATTTAAAACTCTAGGTATTCCAATTTCTCCTCTAGTAGCCTTAGATAGTTCTAATGGAGTGTAACTAAATAATCTGTTGTATTTGTATTCAAACATATTTGGAGCTTGGTTTTTTTTCATCTTTGCAACAGGATTATCACATCTATTTCCAGAGATAAAATTCTCTCCACTTTCAAATTTATGAATAGTTAAAAGACATCTATTAGTACACATACCACAACGAGTAAGATTAGTTGTGTAGTGGAAAATTTCTAACTCTTCTAAAGTCATAAGAGTAGAGTTTTCTTTAGCTTCCTCTTGAGCAATAAGAGCAGCACCAAAAGCTCCCATAATTCCTGCAATATTAGGTCTTATAACCTCTCTTTCAGATACCTTTTCAAAGGCTCTTAAAACACAATCATTTAGGAAAGTTCCACCTTGTACTACTATATATTTTCCAAGTTCCTCTTTATTTTTAATTTTTATAACTTTGAATAAAGTGTTTTTTACAACAGAGTAAGAGAGTCCAGCAGAGATATCAGCCACCTCTACTCCATCTTTTTGAGCTTGTTTTACCTTTGAGTTCATAAACACTGTACATCTAGTTCCAAGATCTGCTGGAGATTTAGAAGTAAGTCCAAGTTTTGCAAACTCTTTTATATCCATACCAAGAGAGTTTGCAAAAGTTTCTAAGAATGAACCACAACCAGATGAGCAAGCTTCATTTAAAAGAATAGATGTAATTACTCCATCTTGTATTTTTAAACACTTCATATCTTGTCCACCAATATCTAAGATAAAATCTACTTGGGGTTGGAAAAATTTAGCTCCCTTGTAGTGAGCAATAGTTTCTACTACTCCTTTATCTACTCTTAGAGCAGATTTTATAAGATTTTCTCCATATCCAGTTACACAAGAACCTTTTATTTTTATTTTATCATGTAATTTAGAATAAAGAAGCTTTAGATTATCTATTATATTATCTAAAGGGTTTCCTTTGTTATGAGAATAGTATGAGTAAAGTATCTCTTTCTTTTCAGAGATAAGAACCACCTTTATAGTAGTAGAACCAGAATCTATTCCAAGATATGCATTACCAGAATAATTTTCAATAGCTTTGTTCTCTATTTTTTCTTTTTCATGTCTTGATTTAAACTCTTCAAACTCTTCATCATTTGTAAATAATGGTTGAAGTCTTGAAGTTTCAGATGTATCTTTTTCATTTAATTTTAAGAATTTTTTTTGTAATTCCTCTAATGAGTAAGTATTATTATTTTCTTCTGAAAGAAAACCAGCTCCTTGAGCTACAAAAATTTGTGAATTTTTAGGGAAGATTACATCTTCAGGTGCAAGATTTAAAGTTTCAATAAATCTTTTTCTAAGCTCACTTAAAAAGAAAAGAGGTCCTCCTAAAAAAGCTACTTTACCAGTTATCTTTTTACCACAAGCAAGTCCAGTGATAGTTTGATTTACTACTGCTTGGAAAACAGATACAGCAATATTCCCTTTTTTTACTCCCTCATTTACAAGAGGTTGTATATCAGTTTTGGCAAATACTCCACATCTAGCAGCAATAGGATAGATAGTGTCATATTCCTTAGCTAATTCGTTTAATCCTGTAGCATCAGTATTAAGTAGAGCAGCAATCTGGTCAATAAAAGCTCCAGTTCCACCAGCACAGCTACCATTCATTCTTTGGTCCATATCATTTTTAAGGAAAGTAATTTTAGCATCTTCTCCCCCTAATTCTATGGCAACGTCAGTTTCAGGGATAATTACCTCGATAGCTTTTATACAAGCGATTACTTCTTGTACAAACTCTATTCCTATCCAACTTGCAATACCCATACCACTTGAACCTGTGATATTTATCTTAAAGCTGATATCTTCTCCATATTTTTCTTTCATAAATTTAAAGAAATCATCAAACATAGATTTTGTAGTCTCTCTTACATTTGATAGATGTCTTTGATAGATAGAATAAACAATATTTTTTTCCTCATCTAAGCAGACGATTTTAACTGTTGTTGAACCAACATCTGTTCCAATAAAAAATTCTTTCATAGTATTACTCCTTAAAATTTACTTTTTAAAATATTTTGATAAAAATTAAAGAGTTTTTTAAATTCGTAGTATGCGGGACTCATAACGAGTCAAAATGGTGTAATATCCTCCCTCATAAAGAATAGGAGAATACTCTTCATATTCAATAAATCTTTCAATTATAGGTTTTATCTCAACAGAATTTTTAGGTGTTCCAGCTCTAATAATATTTCTAGCAAAAATTTGTACCTTATTAAGTTCGATAAAACTATAACTTTCTGTTTCATCGTTACTATGTATCATATAGATAGCTTGATTTTTGTCGTAAAAGCCATCAAACTCCATTTTAGGATTGATACTTGAACTAAAAAACAGAAGTAAACATGAAATGATAAAGTAAAATACTCTTTTTATCATTTCTCTTTCCTCCTCAATCTATATAAAAATTTTTACAAACTTTAGAAAGTAGAGTCTATAGTTTTTACATTAGCATCAACAGAGTAAATTACATCTTTTCTCTCTACAATTATCTCAGTTTTGCTTGCTAACTCCTCATCACTTTTAATGCTATTTAATAACTCTAAGCTAGGATTTATTGCTTTAGGATTTCCCACTAATTGTAGCATAGTAATATCTCCATGAGTATCTCCATAAGCATAACTTTTATCCAAATCAATTTGATATTTTTCACAAAATTTATGTATTGATTTTAATTTATTTTTAGAATCCCACATAGGAGAAATCTCCCCAGTTAAAATTCCACTCTTATCAGTGTGATAAGTAGAACCACAAAAATCATCAGCATTCCATTTTTTAGCCATTCTTGAAACTAAAAAGTCTGGACTACCAGATATAAAAATAACAAGATGCCCTTGAGCTTTATGCCACTTTATCATCTTTCTAGTGTAAGCATATACTTTGTTTCCCTTTAACTCAACTACTTTATCAGCAACAAAATCATTGTATTTAGTAGGTAGGCCTTTTATAGCATCTACATATGTTCCTGTCAAATCCCCTAAGTAGTTATCATAATTTCCAACTCTCTCGTCCCAAAGCTTAAATGCCTCTTTGACTCTTCTATCATATTCGCTAAAATCTAATAAATCATATTTTATTAATTTTTTAAAATGCTCAGTCAAAAGAGAGTTTCTAAAAATAGTACCATCAATATCAAAAAACGCTGCAATCATAATTATACCCTCCTTCAAAAAATATATCTATATTAGAAAAATTATAGTTGAAAAATCAAAAAAAGTCAAATATTATCTTGATTTCTTATTATACTAAAACAGTTTAAAAAGATAACTTTATAAAATTAATTGAGATATCTATATAAAAAATACCCCGCAGGGTTGGAGGTAATGCTACTTTCTGTACAACATTACAATGATGATAACTACTAGTAAAAGAACTAGTCCACCATCAAAGTGGATGTTTTGAATAAAAATATTCATAGAGCATTCCTCCTAAGTCAAGTTGTGTTTTCTGTCTCGGTCAAAGACAGAATAAAAGCCCCAATAAAAAATTATTAGGGCTGATATTCTGACCTTGATTAAACACAACTTAACTACCCATTGGGGTACTATAGTACAATTGAATTATATCAAATTATAGGCAAAAAGTCAAATTTAATAGGGAAAAGTTGAAGCTATAAAATCGATTTTAACACCTGTTATTTTATTCTTTTGATTAAAAGTATGACTAAAAAATATACCTCTATAAGCTTATAAAAAGCTTTTTAAGAGGGGGGATCTGAAAGAGAGTATTTTAGCCTTTTTCAGAAACATAATAATATTAAAATTTCAGTATTTTAATTAAAAACAGACTTAATATGAAGAAAAGATGATGAAGTTTTTATATGAAAAGAATTAAAAAAATGGCATATATTATATCAAATATTTTAATATAAATCAAATTTTTTCTTTTAACAATTCACATACTGTGATAAAATATCATCGTAAATAAAAATTTTAATTAAGGAAAGGGAAGAATATGATAAAATCTCAAATTATGAAAAATGAAACAGTTCAACCTAATACTAGAGAACTTGAAAAGTTAAAAGAGATTTTACCTCAATATTTTGATAAAGAGGGAAATTTTAAACTTGATAGCTTCAAAGAAATGCTAAAATTAAATGAAATCAATGTAGAAAAAGAAGGATATGAGTTAAAATTTTTAGGGAAAAATTATAGTAAGTTTCAAAGTGGATTAGAAACCGAAACAGTAATAGTACCAGATATTGAGCATAACTCAAAAGAAGAGAATATTAATTCTGAAAATATGTATATAGTAGGAGATAATTTAGATGCTTTAAAACATCTTTTAAAATCTTACTCAAATAAAATAAAATGTATCTATATCGACCCACCATATAATACAGGTTCAGATGGATTTGTATATAATGATAATTTTTCTTTTACTTCTGAAATTTTATCAGAGAAAATGGGAATTGATGAAGAAGAAGCAAAAAAAATTATAGAATTAAGAGGGAAATCCAATCATTCTGCTTGGTTAACTTTTATGTATTCTAGAATTGAATTGGCTAGGGATTTATTAACTGATGATGGAGTTATATTTATTTCTATTGATGATAATGAACAAGCTAATTTAAAGTTAATGTGTGATGAAATTTTTGGAGAAGAAAATTTCATAGCCTTACTTCCAACTATTATGAACTTAAAAGGAAATCAAGATGAATTTGGTTTTGCAGGAACACATGAATATACTTTTGTTTATGCTAAAAATAAAGAGTTTTTAACATTAAGTGAGTTAGATATAGAAGAAGAGGAATTATTAGAATGGAACTTAGACGAAAAAGGGTATTATAAACAAGGAGCAGGATTAGTAAGTACAGGAACTAATTCTCCAAGAGAACTTAGACCTAATTTATGGTTTCCTATTTTAATAAAAGAAGATAAGATAGTATTACCTAATATAGAAATTATTAAAAATTTGTATAATCCACTAACAAAAGAATTTAATGATGTTTTTTTAAAGAAATATATAGAAGAACAACAAAAAGAGGGGATTACAGTTCTTTTACCTTATGTAAAAGAAAGAGAAGCAAGTTGGAGATGGAGTTATAAAAAAATTCTACTAGAAACAGATGAATTAATTCTTCAAAAAAATAAGGATAAATATACAATATACAAAAAACAACGTCCTTCTTTAAGTGATTTACCAAGTAAAAAACCTAAATCAATTTTTTATAAACCTGAATATTCGAGTGGAAATGGTACTAGTGAATTAGAAAAAATATTAGAAAAAGAAAGAATTTTTTCTAATCCAAAACCTTTTGAATTACTTTATGATTTTTTTAAAATAGCAATAAAACAAGATTCAGTTGTATTAGATTTTTTCTCAGGTTCTGCAACCACAGCTCATGCAGTTATGGAACTTAATAAAGAGGATAATGGCAATAGAAAATATATAATGGTACAATTACCAGAAGAAATAAAAGAAGATAAAGTTGCATATAAAGAGGGATACAGAACTATTGATGAAATAGGAAGAGAACGTATAAAAAGAGTTGGAGAAAAAATAAAAGAAGAAAATCCAAATGTAGATTATGGATTTAAGTTGTTTAGATTAAAAGAAGTAGAGCAAAATATGATAGATAAAATCATTGAATTTGATCCAGAAGCTCCTACTCTTTTAGTAAAAGATTACATAGAAGCTTTTAAATATGAAAATACTACTGGAAAAGATACTATACTTACAACTTGGTTAAATGAAGATGGATATGGATTAATAGTTAAATCCAAAAAAGTAAAGTTAATTAATTATGAAATTGATGTATATAATAATAGTGCTTATATTATCGAGCAAGGAATTACGAGTGAAGATATTATAAAACTAATGGAAATGATTGAAGATAATAACTTATCTATAAACAGAATAGTAATTTATCCATATTCTATTCCATTCAATATTATCCACGAGTTAAAAAATAATATAAAGCAATTACATGTTGATGTAGAATTGATTGAGAGGTATTAATATGAATTTACAATTAAGTATTTTACCACATCAAACTAAAGTATTAGATATAGTAAATAAAGTTTTTAAAAATGTTGAAATCTATTCAAAAAATATTTATAAAAATCCAGAAATAAATTTTAATGATGAAAGACTTTATAGAAATATAGAAGCGATTCAAAATGGAAATTATGAAGAAATTCCAAGTATAAATAAAGAATACAGGGGTTATGTAAAAGATGAACCTTTCGGAATAGATATAAAAATGGAAACTGGAACAGGAAAAACATATTGTTATACTAGACTTATGTACGAACTAAATAAAAATTATGGATTTAATAAATTTATAATTTTAGTTCCTTCTACTCCAATTAAGGAAGGAACTAAAATGTTTATAGAATCTGATTATGCTAGGCATCATTTTTATGATTTATATCCTACTTCTTCTTTGAGATTAGATGTATTAAATGCTCAAAAAACAAGTAAAAAGGGAAGGAAAATGTTTCCTCAAGCTGTTTCTAATTTTATTAGGAATACAACTTTAGGAAAAAATAAGATAAATTGTCTTTTAATGACTGATAAAATGCTAATTTCTAAAAAAACAATGGAAGCAGAATATGGTCAAACTTTATTAGGGGGAATAAGTATTCCTTATAAAGCTCTTGAGGAAGTAAGACCAATAGTTATAATAGATGAGCCTCATCGTTTTAAAAGAGAAAATGAAGCATATAAATGTCTTGTAGAAAAAATAAACCCTCAAATGATAATTCGGTTTGGAGCTACTTTTAATAAAAATGAAAAAACTGATATAAGAGATTATAATAACTTAGTTTATAATCTTGATTCTGTGTCAGCTTTTAATAATGGACTAGTTAAAGGTGTTATAGTCGAAACTCTTGGCGAGGTAAAAGAGGAAGATGTAAAGCTAAAACTTTTAAAAATTGAGAACTCAAAACCTAAAAAAGCTATTTTAAGAAATGAAAAAACAGGAAAAGTTTTTGAGCTTGGAATAGGAGAATATTTATCAGAAATTTCAGAAGAGTTTTCTAAAATTTCTATACAATATATAGGAAAATGTGGTGCTAATAATTCTAGTAATGGAATATTATTATCTAACGACCAAGTTTTATTAGTAGGAGATAGTATTTTTTCTAGTATATATAGTGAAACTTATCAAAATCTAATGTTAAAACAAGCAATAAAAAATCACTTTGACCAAGAAGAAATAAACTTTTTGAGAAAAAGAAAAATTAAAACATTATCTCTATTTTTCATAGATAGTATTTTTTCTTATAGAGGAGAAAATAATAATGGAGATTTAAAATTAATGTTTGAATCTCTTTTAAAAGAAGAATTAAAAGAAAGAATAAAAAAAATAAAAGAAAATATTTCTAGTGATTTAGAAAAAGAGTATTTAGATTTTCTTGAATGTTCACTAAAAGATATATCAGCAACAAATGGTGGATATTTTTCAAATGATAACTCTACAAATGATGAAGAAATACAAAAGGAAATAGATTTAATTTTAAGAGATAAGGAAACTTTACTATCTTTTAAAAATAAAGCTGGAAACTGGAATACTATGAGATTTATTTTCTCTAAATGGACTTTAAGAGAAGGGTGGGATAATCCAAATGTTTTCCAGATAGCAAAATTAAGGTCAAGTGGTAGTGAAAATAGTAAACTTCAAGAAGTTGGAAGAGGTCTACGTCTACCAGTTGATGAATATGGAAATCGTATTTCAAATGAAGAGTTTTACTTAACTTATTTGATTGATTTTTCTGAAAAAGAGTTCGCTAAACAATTAATAGATGAAGTAAATTCTGATACTAAACAAGTCTTTAATATTGGAACTCTACTTGAGAAGATTGCTATTCAGAGAGGAACTACTTCTAAAAAATTATTTATTGAATTATTATCAAAAGATTATGTTGATGAAGATAAGAATATTATAAAAGAAAATTCTACAGCTTTCTATGAAGAGTATCCTGAATTTAGTCAAGGAGTTAAAAATGGTAAGATTAAAGATGGAAAAGAGAAAAATAAAAATCATATAGCAATAAGAAAAGAAAACTTTAATAAATTAAAACCTTTATGGGAAGCAATTAATAAAAAACACTACTTGAAATTAGAAAGTTTATCAGAAGAAGAAATTTTAAAGGTTATAAATGATATTTTAAATGAAGATATATATAGCCCTAAAATTGTTAGAACAGAAAGAAAAAAGATTACAAAAGGAATTAATGAAATTGTTATAAAAGAAGAAAAGGGTGGAGTTTATACTGTAAAAGAAAAAATTCCATATAATGAATTTTTGAAAAAATTAAATAAACAAACTGGATTTTCTCTTCCATTACTTCATAAAGGTTTTGTAGTCCTTAGTCAAAAAATGAAATTCCCAGAGGATTTTTTCAATAGTAATACTTTAGGAAATATAGTGAAAAAATATCAAGAATGGCTAGAAAAAACATATATAAATAGATTTTCTTATCAAAAGATGAATATATCTACTTTTGAAACAGCTTTAACTAATTTTAATGGGGAAGTTAAAGAGAGTGTTCTTCAAGGAAATATTGGATTGTATAAAGATAATAACTTTAATATTTCTGAAAAGTTTTTATATGATACATTAGTATATGATTCTCCTTTAGAAAGAGAAAATATAAAAAATAGCAATATTGATGAAGTAGTTGTTTTTGGAAAAATTCCTAGAAGAAGTATAAAAGTACCTCTTTATTTTGGAGGAACAACAAGTCCAGACTTTATGTATGTATTGAAAAAAGAAGATGGAAGCTTAGAAATGAATTTAATACTAGAAACAAAGGATATAAAGAAAGAGAGCCAATTAAGAGAAGAAGAAAAACTTAGAATTGAAAGTGCTAAAAAATTCTTTGAGACCCTAAAAAATGAAGGTATTAATGTTAAATTTAAAAAACAAATGAATGAAGAAGATATTGTTGGAATTATATATAAAACTTTAGAATAAGATATTGTTTTAATAAAAAGTTAATAGGAGGTATCATGGGAAGTTTAGAAATTTTAGGGAAAATAAAATTGGAAGTTATATTGTTTTGGATATTAATGACTCCTGCAACTTGCTCATATTTATTTTGTAGAAGAATTTTTAAGAAATCATTATTTGAAAATATGAATTTAATCTTAATGATAAACTTACTAGCTTTTAATTTTATAATTAAGGGTTTTATAGAAGTGTGGATCTATTTTTTAGAATTATTTGCAGAGGTATCATTTTTTATCTTTTCTAAAGAAAACGCAATAATATTATTTAAAATAATACAATTATTTATTTTATT